>Ga0316191_10000693_pt1 | contig 22326 bp, 14 predicted proteins | sample Eddworburr2cm_MG_FD_204928 | JGI IMG/M metagenome (GOLD analysis project Ga0316191, IMG submission 204928) | Coastal sediment microbial communities from Maine, United States - Eddy worm burrow 2 cm | ecosystem: Environmental > Aquatic > Marine > Coastal > Sediment | place: USA: Maine... | reverse complement strand
GATATCATGTGTCTCAGGAATGACTCACCTGCATATGAACGTGCACCCGCTGATCCCTGCATGATGACCGGGGAATCAACAGCCTTGGCCGCTTCCATTATGGCGTGAACCTGTTCCATATTATTTACGTTAAAGGCAGGCATGCCAAAATCATTTTCTGCTGCATAATCCAGCAACTGTCGCATTGAAATAAGAGCCATGTGTATCTCCTTTTTAGTGTCTAAAATCTATTAAGTTTCAAATATTTTTCATCATACCGGTTATAGAGGACCGTAATATTTCACCAGTTTTACCTAGGGTTCAACTTCCCCAACATGCAGAATCTTCATCACATTCGTTCCGCCCTGCTTACCAACCAGATCACCTTTCGAAATAATGATAAGGTCGTCATCCTCAATTGCACCGCGCTTCTTGAGTATTTCCTGGACCTCGGCATTCACCACTGAATGAACTGTACTGGTGGTCTCATACTTTAATGGCTCAACACCGCGATACATGGATGCCTGGCGTAATGTTCTGTCCTGGCTGGACATTGCATAAATCGGCAGCCCGGAACTGATGCGTGACATCCACAACGCTGTCGCACCAGATTCTGTCATCGCGATAATTGCCCGGACGTTAAGCCGATTCGCAGTATACATACAGGCCTTGGCAATTGCTTCGTCTACACGCTCGAAACTGCTATCGTTGCGTGATTCATTGACGATTGTACTACGATGTTTCTCGGCACCACGACAAATTCTATCCATTGCTTCAATGGTTTTGATCGGGTACCTGCCAACAGCTGTTTCAGCTGACAGCATGACGGCATCCGTACCATCAAGCACGGCATTTGCGACATCAGTCACTTCTGCCCGCGTTGGCATCTGCTTGTTAATCATAGACTCAAGCATTTGCGTTGCTGTTATCACTACACGATCCATATTGCGTGCCTGGGAAATAATCATTTTCTGTACTGCGGTGATTTCAGCATCACCGATCTCAACACCAAGATCGCCTCGAGCAACCATCAGTACATCAGATGCGAGTGTTATCTCTTCGATTTCATCAATCGCTTCTGCACGTTCTATCTTTGATACAATCCATGCATCACTACCCGCTTCGAGCAGAAGGCGGCGTGCTTCGTGAACGTCGTCCGCATTACGAACAAACGAAACAGCCAGGAAATCCGCCTCAATTTTAGCTGCCAGCTTGATGTCCTTTTTATCTTTTTCGGTCAATGCTCCCGCTGACAGGCCGCCACCCTGGCGATTCACACCTTTGTTATTGCTAAGCTTTCCGCCGATTTCGACTACGCAGTTAATTTTGCTTCCAACTACTTCTACCACTTTCAGTGCAATCAAACCATCATCCAGCAGTAAAACATCACCGGCACTGACATCGCTTGCCAGCGCCTTGTAGGTCAGGCCTACTGCGTTTTCATCGCCATCATTTTCACCGAGTTCCGCGTCAAGCGTAAAGGACTTGCCCTTTTTCAGTTTAATAAAGTCATCCTGAAAGCGCTGGATACGTATCTTTGGGCCCTGCAAGTCAGCCAGGATACCGATATGTCGGCCGACTTTTTCCGAAACTTCTCGGATATTCCTTGCTCGCTCTATATGCGCCTCGGGAGTTCCATGCGAGAAGTTGACGCGGACAACGTCCACCCCGGCGAGAAAAATTTTTTCCAGCATTTCCGGGCTTTCTGTTGCAGGACCAATGGTGGCTACTATTTTCGTACGCCTTGGTATTGTCATCTAATTAATGATTCCAGTATTACGTCTATGATTTTATCAGTCTATATGACACACAAAATTTGATTAAACTCAACTTTGTGCATCAAGGTCACATTCGTGATGGTTCTTACTTATTTTCCAGCATAGTCACCGCTGGCAGTTGCTTGCCTTCAAGGAATTCAAGAAAAGCACCGCCACCTGTTGAGATATAGGACACTTTGTCAGCAATGTTATATTTATCAACAGCTGCAAGGGTATCTCCTCCACCAGCGATTGAGAAAGCATCTGATTCAGCAATTGCCAAACCTAATATCCTGGTGCCTTCACCGAACTGATCAAATTCAAATACGCCAACCGGACCGTTCCACACGATAGTGCCTGCCTCTTTCATCATTTCAGCAAAGCGCGCAGCTGTTTCAGGACCTATATCGAAGATCATGTCATCATCTTCAACATCTTCAACTTTCTTAACTGTTGCTTCAGCACTTTCAGAGAATTCCTTGCCGACAACAACGTCTGTCGGAACAGGGATCTCACCACCCTTTGCCTTCGCAGCTTCCATTAGACGCTTTGCTTCAGGTATCAGGTCTTCCTCATACAGTGATTTACCTACATTGTAGCCACAGGCAGCAATAAAAGTATTCGCAATACCACCACCAGGGATCAATTGATCAACGACACCTGATAGCGATTCAAGCACAGTCAATTTTGTTGATACTTTGGAACCGCCAACAATCGCAGCCATTGGCCGTGCCGGTTCATCAAGTGCTTTGCCGAGAGCTTCAAGCTCACCCGCCAGCAGCGGGCCAGCGCAGGCAACGGGAGCATACACACCAGCACCATAAGTAGAAGCCTGGGCACGATGTGCTGTACCAAATGCATCCATGACATAAATATCACACAGGGATGCATATTTTTTTGCCAGGTTATCACTATTATTCTTTTCGCCAACATTGAAACGGCAGTTTTCCAGCAGCACTACATCGCCATCTTCAAGTTCAGGGGAATTATCCAGGTAGTCCGTAATCAGGCGCACTTCCTTACCCAACAAGGTAGAAAGATGGTCTGCTACAGGCTGCATGGAGAACTCATCAGCAGGTTCACCTTCAGTAGGTCGGCCCAGATGTGACATCAACATGACGCGTGCGCCAGAATTTATACAATGTTCAATCGTAGGCAACGAGGCGCGGATTCGCTTATCAGAGCTAACCTTGCCATCTTTTATCGGCACATTCAGATCCTGGCGAATCAATAGGCGCTTTCCGGCCAGATCGAGATCAGTCATCCTGGTAACAGACATAATAACTCCTTAAATTTAGGCTATTCGATATTCTAAAAATTGTTTGTGAAAGATTTATTAAATACAGTTCTATGTTGAATAAATCTTTAACAAACAATTCCTGCAGATATAAATAATTTACAGGGCGGGCGAACCCACCCTGTAAAAAGACTAACTATCAGTTAGCAGAAACGTGCTCAACAAAACGCAGCATGTTGCAGGTATAGCCATACTCGTTGTCATACCAGGAAACGAGTTTTACGAATGTGCCATCCAGTGCAATGCCGGCTTCTGCATCAAAAATTGAAGAAGCGGTGTAGCCACGGAAATCAGTAGAAACTACCTTTTCATCAGTGTATGCAAGGGTTCCTTTCATTGATCCTTCTGATGCAGCTTTCATCGCTGCACAGATGTCATCATAGGAAGCATCTTTATCCAGTTCTACAGTCAGATCGACAACTGAGACATCAGAGGTGGGCACGCGGAAAGCCATACCAGTCAACTTGCCATTCAGCTCAGGCAGTACAACACCAACAGCTTTCGCAGCACCAGTAGATGAAGGAATGATGTTTTCGAGGATACCACGACCGCCGCGCCAGTCTTTCATTGAAGGACCGTCAACAGTTTTCTGTGTGGCTGTTGCAGCGTGAACTGTCGTCATCAAACCACGCTTCAGCCCCCAGTTATCATTTAGTACCTTGGCAATTGGTGCCAGGCAGTTTGTGGTACATGAAGCGGCAGAAACAATAGCCTGACCTGCATAGGTCTCATGGTTAACACCATAGACAAACATAGGTGTACCATCTTTCGAAGGTGCACTCTGAACAACTTTCTTGGCACCAGCGTCGATGTGTTTCTGACAGCTTTCTTCTGTCAGGAAGAAACCAGTACATTCAATAATCAGGTCTGCACCGATATCACCCCATTTCAGGTTTGCCGGATCACGTTCAGCTGTCAAACGGATGGTTTTACCATTTACAACCAGATTACTGCCGTCAACTGCCACGTCACCATCAAAACGGCCATGGACTGAGTCATATTTCAGCATATAGGCCAGGTAATCTGCATCAAGCAAATCATTGATGCCTACAACTTCAATATCATTGAAATCTTTTGCAATAGCGCGAAATGCCATACGGCCAATACGGCCAAAACCATTAATACCAACTTTAATCGTCATCAAATTACTCCTAAAAATAAATAAAAATTTCTGTGTTAATTCAGTACTGCGTTTAGATCGTCGGGGAAAGTGAACAGCTGCAGATTTACCACAGGCTGAAGCTGTTCGATGTCATTTTCTATAGCACCGACTCAACTGTGCTGACGACATTGTCGACAGTGAAGCCGAACTCTTTAAACAGATCTCCCGCCGGAGCAGATTCACCGAAGCTATCAATACCGACAACCTTGCCATCAAAACCGACATACTTGAGCCAAAAATCACTGACTCCAGCCTCAACCGCAACGCGCGCCCTGACTGATGAAGGCAGTACGGACTCACGATAAGATTCATCCTGCGTATCAAAAACGCTGGTGCACGGCATAGAAACGACACGGATATTGTTGCCGGAAAGCGCTTCAGCAGCTGCCGTTGCAAGGCTGACTTCTGAACCTGTTGCAATGATAATTGCATCTGGCGTACCTTCACAGTCTCGCAGCACATAGCCGCCTTTTTCGATATTCTTAATCTGCTCATCGGTACGCACCTGATGCTCAAGGTTCTGGCGAGAGAAGATTAATGAAGAAGGGCCGGTTGTGTTGAGCACTGCTGCTTTCCAGGAAACTGCAGACTCAACCGCATCGCATGGGCGCCAGACAGTCATATTCGGCATCATGCGCAGTGTTGCAACCTGCTCGACAGGCTGATGAGTCGGTCCATCTTCACCCAGACCAATAGAGTCGTGAGTATAGACTTCGATATTCTGGATTTTCATCAAAGCTGCCATACGCAGAGCATTTCGCGCATATTCCGAAAACATCAGGAAGGTCGCGCCATAGGCGACAAAACCACCATGCAATGAAATACCGTTAATAATGGCTGTCATGGCAAATTCACGAACGCCATAGTTAACGTAATTCGCATCTGCGATATTGTGACGCATTGCAACAGAATCGGCGACGAAGGTCAGGTTAGACCCTGCCAGGTCCGCAGATCCGCCCATGAATTCAGGGGTGAAAGGAAAGAATCCTGCGATAGTATTCTGTGAAGCCTTGCGCGATGCGATGGTTTCCGCTTTTGCGTTGACCTCGGCAATGAACGCATCGGCCTTTTCTTCCCAGCCAGCTGCCAGTTTACCTGATGTACGGCGCTCAAATTCTGCGGCAAGCTCTGGATGGGCTTCCTTATAGGCAGCAAATTTTTCATTCCACGCTGCTTCGGCTGCCGCGCCTTTTTCTTTTGCACTCCAGCCTGCGTAAACATTATCAGGTATTTCGAACGGCTCATATTCCCAGCCCAGCGCCTTACGTGTTAATGCGATCTCTTCATCACCAAGCGGTGCGCCGTGACAGTCTTCCTTACCGCCCTTGTTTGGCGAACCAAAACCAATTGTCGTCTTGCAGCAGATCAATGATGGCTTATCGGTCTCAGCACGTGCCTCTTCAATAGCAGCCTTGATTGCATCGGCATCATGCCCGTCGACATCTTTTACGACATGCCAGCCATAGGCATCAAATCGTTGAGGTGTATTGTCAGTAAACCAGCCTTCGACTTCACCGTCGATCGAGATATTGTTGTCATCATAAAAGGCAATCAGCTTGTCCAGGCCAAGTGTACCGGCGAGTGAACAGGCTTCATGTGAAATACCTTCCATCAGGCAGCCATCACCGAGGAAGACATATGTATTATGATCGACAATCTCGTGTCCATCGCGATTAAAATGAGCTGCAAGCGCCTTCTCAGCTATTGCCATACCTACGCCATTGGTGATTCCCTGTCCAAGAGGCCCTGTGGTTGTTTCTATTCCTGGGGCATAACCGTACTCAGGATGGCCAGGCGTCTTTGAATGCAGCTGGCGGAACGACTTGAGGTCATCAATACTCAGGTCGTAGCCGGTCAGGTGCAGAACAGAGTATGGCAACATTGAGCCATGTCCGTTTGACATAATGAAACGATCGCGGTCAACCCAGTCCGGGTTCCCCGGGTTGTGGTTCATATAATCGTTATAAAGAACCTCGGCGATATCTGCCATGCCCATTGGGGCACCCGGATGGCCAGAGTTTGCTTTCTGCACGGCATCCATGGCCAGGGCACGTATGCCATTAGCCAGTTTGCGTCGATCGGTAGTTGCTGACATGGGACTTCCTCATGGTAATTGTTGATTCTTGCAAGTTGCGCCCGTTACAAGTTGCTCTATTTATTCTGCTGCCTTGTATGAGTGAATACTGAGTGGCGCGTAAACCCACTATTTTCCCCTACTTCGATGTCTACGGCAATAGTGATCCAGTGTCTTCTATAGTGCTATCACTTCTGACGTAGCTGAAACGATAAATTAATAGAATCCCAACCTTATAGATCAGGAATTAAGGTAATGTGTAATAGGAAATTCGGCAATATGTTGTATAAATGAAACAAAAAACCTTATTTTCATGCTTAAATAATAACGATAATTCTAGCTTAATCGCACATGTTGCTTATCCACAACAGCCTGATTTTCAGACAATAGATTTCTGCTGAAAGCCTTGTTTCTGCTGATAAATGGTCTATATTTATAGACAAATAAGAACTGTTCATAACAAATGAACATAGCCTGCATAAAATAATTCTATTTTGGATAAGGGTGGAGAATGCAAACATCAACGTCAACAATCACAGCAAAGAAAGCCTCAATAACTGGAATACTCCTGTTATTATTTTCGCTAATTTTAGCACTGTTGCCAAAAACAGCATTGTCGCAGGAGCCACTGCGGCTGGTCATACAACCAATCCAGTCCGAACAGAAAACCCGCGAAATCTTTCAACCGTTGGCTGATTACATGCAGCATATCACTGGGCAACCAGTAACATTAATCACCTATCCGAACTATATCTCCTACTGGTCGGAAACACAGAAACCGAACAGCTATGACATTGCTTTCGATGCTGCGCACTTTATTGACTATCGAGACAAGAACATGGACTTCACGGTACTTGCCAAGCAACCGGGTATCATCAGTATTTCGTTAATTGTTCCAGAAGATGACCTGGTCTTCGACCCGGAAGAACTCATCGGTAAAAAAATTGCGACTCCAGGCCCTCCAAGTATAGCTGCTGTCAGAATTGATGAACTATTCGAAAATCCTGTGCGCCTGCCCACCATCATCGAAGGAACTGATTCAGGCCACATTATGTCCTTGCTATTAGCAGGTGAAGTTGATGCTGCAATGCTCCCTACACCACTGGTAAGCGCTCAGATGGCTGGAGATGGTGGCATTTCATTGGTATTAACGACTGATTCGACACCGGGCATGGCGATTTCTGTATCACCCAATGTCTCCGCTGAAATACGGGAAAAGCTTGCTAAGGGCCTTATCGAAGCAGAAAAAACCCCTGAAGGGAAAAAAATGCTTGATGGAACGAAGCTGAACCCTTTTGAAAAAACCAGTAACCAGGAATATTTTGGCTTTAGCGAACTACTTGGGGAGATTTGACTATAATGCTGGTTGCAGAAAGCATATCTTTCATTTGATATTTGTATTTAATTGCCTTGCTGGATAGAAAATAGTCATTGCTATACAAGACTTCATATTAAGTCGGCATTTTGTCTTTGAGTGTCGTTCAGTTTGGAATCGCTCCGATGCAGCTTTATATAAAAGCCTGGAGGAAAACATGGTAGTTGTGATACTGGTTAAGCTTGCTCAACCATCTTAATCAGAAAAAAATGAGATACCTGTTACTTTAATGAATCCGTATTAACCTTGCTGAGAGATTTCCTTCAAGTCAGGGATCAGTGCTAATTCACCATCATAGAGAAAACTTGCACTGATAAAATCATTGTCATCCAGTCCTTCTTCGTTCGCCTTAATATCATCACTTGATAATAATCTTGGGCGTGGATCATACATAGTTGCTATCGCAAAAAACTTATTTTTCTCTGACCCTTTCCAAGGGTAAAAAACCAGTGCCTTACTGCGCTTACCAAATTCCGGGATGCTGAGACCGGCCATTCCTTCCATTGAATAGACAGGAACCTCTACACCTCGCCACGTCATAATTCCAAGTCGACTACCTTCATCTGCCGTATCGTTTAATGACAGTGGTACAATTTCTGCTACAGCTGCACTGGGTATCACCAGGAAACCCGGGTCTGCCGGGACTATCAAACAACGTACAGGCTGCATCGTATCCTTATCATCTACCATTTGCTGATTTCCTCCTGCACTTCTTGATTATCCTTCCATCATTGCGGTGATCTTACGTGAGCTTTCAAGCGGTAGTACTGAATTTATCGCATTCATCAATTCAACTTCCTGGTATGGCTTAGTCAGGTAAAGCGTTGCTCCAAGCTCCATTGCTCTTTCTCGATGCTTCGGACCAGATCGTGATGTAATGATAATTATAGGAATGTCTTTGTAGCTTGGGTCATCTCTGACAAGTTCCGTCAGCTCAAACCCGTTCATGCGAGGCATTTCAATATCGACCAGCATAACATCTGGTATTTGCTCTGACAGCTTCTCTATTGCATCAGCCCCATCAGTAGCAAGCATTGTAGTGATTCCATATTTACTCAAGTTTCGTTCTGTCACACGACGCACAGTCAGGGAATCATCGACCACCATTACTGTAGCCGGACTCACTTCTTGTTCGAGTTTGGCAACCAGGCTTGCCTGATCTATATCCGCCCTTTCAGAATGACGCGTATTCCACAGGTCAACCAGGTCAAGGATTAATGCGACTTCGCCATCACCGAGTACTGTTGCCCCCTCTATTCCATCAAGTGCAGCGATCTGAACACCGACCGGCTTAACTACAATTTCAACTGCGTGGATCAATTCATCGACACCAACGACAACAGGGCCTGTCGCTGCGTTCATCATTAAAGCAGGTGTCTTAATATCATCTTCCAGTTGTGCCAACATACCAAGACGCTCTGCAAGAGATAGATATGGGTAAGATTTGTCACTGATTGTGACACTGCGCTCACCTGTAGCATCGGTAATAATTCTACTTCTATAGACCATATTGATGGACAAAATTGACATCAACGGGATTGCAAAACGGTGCCCACCTGAGGCGACAATCATTGCCTGGGCCACGGTCATGGATAGTGGCAATCTGATGATAAAGCGGGTTCCCTTGTCTTTTTCAGTAACCAGAGAAACTGAGCCGCCTATTTGCTTGAGCTCACTCTGTACCACATCCATACCGACACCTCGGCCAGACACTTGTGTGACATTATCTGCTGTTGAAAAACCTGGCACGAAAATTAGATTTGCCAGATGTTCATCCGATGGATTCATGCCTTTGTCCAGAAGTCCTTTATCTTCTGCCTTGCGACGAATTCTTTCTAAATTCAGTCCCTGCCCATCATCAGAGAACTCAATAATAATGTCTTTACCTTCCCGACTGATCTCAAGCTTTAACAGACCCTTTTCTGGCTTGCCAATTTTCTTTCTGATCTTTGCACTTTCTATACCATGAGAAATTGAGTTACGAATTAGGTGCTCCATCGGTGGAACAACTTGATCGATGACATTCCTGTCCAGCTCAACTTCACCACCTTTAAGTTCAATTTTGACCGGTTTGGATAATTCACGTGATGTCTTTCTCGCTAGCTGCCTCAGCCTTGGCATCAAGGTGGAGAAAGCAACCATTCTAGTTTGAGTCAGTCCTTCCTGCAGGTCAGTATTCAAACGAGATTGTTCGTGTAGCAACATCTCGACATCACCGGCAAAATTGTCCATCCCGGACTGAATCATCATTAAATCATTTAGGCTCTCTGAGAGATTTCTAGAAAGAAACTGTAATTGTGTGTATCGATCAAATTCAAGCGGATCAAAGTCTTCGTCTTCCTCATTAAGGAGACCGCCCGCACCTGAAAGAATTTGCGTGTCGGCCTGTATTTCTAATTCACGTATCTGGCTATTAAATCTTTCGATATTCTTATGCAACTCATCAAGATTTTCCTTGAAATTAGAAACCTGTTGTTGAATACGAGAACGGGCAATACTTACTTCACCTGCATAGTTGGCAAGCGTACTCAATAATTCAGAATCAACTCGAACCTGGACATGCTTTACTACATCTAATTTTTTTTCTTTTCGTAGGACTATTGGTCTTGCTTTTTCTTTTCTAAGCAGTGAATCCGATTTCTCTGCAGATATATCCTGCACTTCACTTTCATTCGAAGCTTCTGGCTCAATTAATTCAACAGACTCAGCGCTATTGGTAATTTCATCTGACTGAGCTTCCGCTTCTATGGGTGTATCGTCGACAACTGCAGAAAAATGATTAAGCACTCTTTGGTTCATTTCATCTGCCTGAATATCAAAAGCACTGCTGCCAGGGTTCTCGATCATCATCAGCAGGATGTCATGCACCTCCTCAATCAACTCAAACAGTGGTTCATCGACATTGTTTTCAGCATTTTCTGATTGCTCAAGCATCGATTCCGTACTGTGAGCTAGATCACCAATTGCGGCGATCCCTGTCATTCGTGCTCCACCCTTGATGGTATGGAAAATGCGCTGTAGTTCAGCTTTTACTTCGCTACTATCTGGCTCATTACGCCAGTTCTCGAGCGCCTCGTGAAATCGTGACAATAAATCAGTCGCTTCTTCCCTGAAGATTTCTAGCAGTTCATTTTCTGCATCATCCGCACGGCCTTCAGCTTTCTCTTTTTCTTTTATTTCAGGCTCAGCTGCGTCACCAGGAACTTCCTCATCTAGACTTTCTTCAACTTTACTTTCTGAGTAATCTTCTTCCGAACTCTCGTTAAACTCTCCTTCTGCAATCGCAGATTCATCTGCAGCAGAGGAATAGAAATCAAGAACCCGTTGATTTAAATCAACCGCCTGGTCATCAAAATAATTGTTGTCAGGAGTGTCGACCATCACTAGCAGGGTGTCATGTACTTCTCCGATCAGATCAAACAACAGTTCATCGATGCTATTTTCAGCTCGCTCTGATTGTTCTAGCATTGTTTCTGTATTGTGAGCCAGATCACCTATAGTTGTGACCCCGGTCATTCTCGCACTGCCTTTTATGGTGTGGAAAATTCGCTTCAGTTCATTACGTGCCTCTTTATTCTCCGAGTCACTACGCCAGTCATCAAGCACTCCCTGAAAGCGGGAAAGTAAATCAATGGCTTCTTCACGGAAGATTTCTACCAGTTCATTAACCGGTGCTTCCTGCTCTTCATCCATATCTACTTCACTGTCAAGTGCCTGCTCAGCAGTATCAGCAGATTCTTCAGTAAGCGTATCTTTTTCTACTTGAAGTATATCAAGACCGGAATCAGATTCTGTCTGCTTTTCTGCTTCCTCTTCGGTAGAAGTTTCATCGATATCATCGACAGCAAAGTAACTAGGCATCTCGATGGTACCGTGCAGCATCTGAGAGTTAGGCAAATGCTCAAGTCGCTTATGACATACTTTAGAGAGTTCACCCATGCCGACTAACAAGTGCTCTTCCAATGCTCGCGGTTGTCGCACAGACTCAAGCAACTGCATGCCCAGGTCGTGGGCAGTCTGAATAATATCGATATCTTCCTTCGCAATATCAAGACTTCTCGCGCTCAACCCATCAAGCAGGTTTTCTACGGATTCATAAGTATCAGCAACAATATCAAATCCAACTGAGCGAGCGCTGCCACGCAGTGTATGTATCAACCTGTGCATCACTTCTGTTACTTCAGGATCCTTGTGCTCACGTATTTTGTTCACCTCTATCAAGAGGTCGTCCAGATGTTTGTTTATCTCAGTGGTGTAGATATCACGCACAACATCAGACTGCAGAGGTGATGGTAAGCCGGGAATTTCTTCAGACTCCTCAAGGTCATCAGAGTCAACTTCAATTGCTTCTTCCAGTTTGACAACTTCGACTTCATCCGGAAGCTCAAGCTTTTCATCACCAGCTTCGATGTCGAACTCGCCCTCAATTGAAGCTTCGGATGCTTCGGTCTCTGGCGACACCTCTACGATAATGGTTTCTTCTACCAGTGCGTCTTCTTCTGCTGGTTCTATTCGCTGCTCAACCGGACTACTGACTCTGCTTACGCATTTCTGCCAATAAGAAACATCAATATTAGATTCATCATGCCTTTCAAGATCATCGAGCATTTCTGGCAATCTATTAACTGCTTCCTCATACAGAGACAACATCTGTTCATTAGCTTCAATCTTTCCTGCAATAACCTTGTTCAGCAATTCTTCCAGCGACCAGGCAAATTCTCCAAATTCAACAGCGCCTGACATTCTGCCGCTACCTTTCAAGGTATGGAAGCTGCGCCGCAAATCTGCCCGTGCGTCATCATCACTGCTATCAAACTTCAATTTTTCTACAAGGCCCTTAGCCATTGCAGCGATTTCTTTTGCTTCTTCAAGGAAAATTTCCAGTATTTCATCATCAAAAACTGCAGCCTCTCTGGCCACTTCCTCAACTTCAGGCGGTGAAACTTCAGCTTCTAGCTGCGAGGTATCACCAGCCGTATCAGCTTTATCAGCAGTCGAGCTTTCTGTATCAGCTTCTGGATAGAAATCAGTATCACTGACCTCTTCCAGTTGAATGCCCAGATCATCAGGAGTTACTGATTCTTCTACTAACTCACCTTCGCTCTTAGTACTATCATCAATCTCGGCTAAAGATACTTCGTCAGGTATTTTTCCTGTAAGCTTTTCTAATATTGATAATGACTGATGGAAGGTAGTCATTATGTCATCAGTCAGGTACTCGGGGTCTTCTGAAAGCATACTGACAAGGGTAATTACCTCATCAGCAATCTTTTCGAGCTTCTCATCTTCATTGCGTTTTGCCAGTGCGATAATCGCAGCCATGTCCTTACGCAGAGTAGCAAGATGGAGCTTGTCTTCAGGATTTCGCAGCCAGTCGTCGGCCTCATCTCGAATATGCATAACACGAGCTACGGCAGTATCACGATCAGATATATTAGATGGTGCTCCTCGCAATAGTTCTTCCATTGCGCGTTCAAGTATCAACTCACTTGCAGGTTGATCATGCTGCAGTGATTCTGCATAAGATTCAATCGCACTGATTGCCAGCGCCGTTGCTTCCAAATGCTCAGTTGAAGGCTTGATATGCCCTTCAGCCATACTAGTGACTTGTTCATTAATCAATAAAATGAGTTCAATTGCACGGTCGCGCTCCAAAACTTTTAGCGCGCCTTCTATCTGTCGTAATTTATCCGGGATGGGAGTGAGAATTTCATTAAGATGCATATTCAATGAATACTTCTCAAATTTCTCAACGACCTCTTCAAGGTTGGCACTAATTTCTGCAGCAACGACTTTTACAAGTTGAGAAAATTCAACATCGGTTAATGTTCCCTCTTCATCAATGTCTATACCATCAACATCTAAAGAAGCAATACTTTCGGCCTGCTCACCAGTTCTGATCCAGTATAAATCAGCAATAGTTCGAGCCACCTTCTCTTCCCAGTCGGAAGACGGGTCATCAAGTTCACTACAGGCATTTTGAAGAGTTAGCAGAGCTTCAGCCAGAACAAGATCAATATTATTATTAATAACAATGGCGCCAGCATCATAGGCCAGTGCAGTATGGGAAATCTCCTCTACTAAGGATTGCAGCTTTTTCTTGTTGATGATATCGACTGCACCCCGGATTTTATCCAGGCTGGACAACAGAGGATCTATTGATCTTACATCAGAATCAGGCGCATCAAAATATTGACCAAGCTGAGCTTCTGCACTGGATAACTCCTCACCCAGAGCTTTAATAATGGGTCGCAGTATTTCAGGGCTGGTGGCCTCAAATATCTGGCCGGTGTCTTTTGTAGGCTTACCACTGACCTGTTCATCGAGCTCAAAAGCATTCACCAGTTCAATTACGAGCGGACCGCGACTTTCTGACTTGCCTATCTGAAAAAGCATTCTCTTTAATAGCGAATCTTGAGGAGACTTAACCAGTGAAGACTCACCACTCTGGATGATGCGCTTAAGCTCCTGTTCCAGCAGGGCAAAAAAATGTTTTGTTTCCCTATTTGTACTATCTAAACCACCATCCCTCAGCGCTTCAGCGAGAGCGGTCGCTATCCACCACAATTGTGATGTCACATCAAAACGAGAAATATTCTTCAAATGGGTAAACAGCAGAATGATAGTGCTAAGTGCCTGCTTATCGTCCTTCTGGGTGAACCAGTGAACCATTGTAGCCAGCAATTGATTACGTGCCTGGATAGCCTCGTCCCTGAAATCTTCATCACTTAAGCGAGCTGATTTGTTAGCAGACACCTCGGGATAAATATCTAGCTCAGGATTAAATAGATCAAACTCAGTAACAGAATCTGCACCTCGTGCTGTTCGCAACTCGTTGATCAGTGGTGTCAGTGCAATTATAGAATCAGGATAGCCTGCATGTAGCTGTGAAATATAAGTGCTAAGGCTTAGTACACCGCGGCTTAGTACATCCAGGTTCTCTTCTGTTGCAGGGATTTCTGCATCAATAAATCCTTCACAAACCAGTTCAAGCTCGTTAACCAGTCTTGCAGCACCATCTAGTTCTACGATCTGCAGGGTACCTGAAACCTGGTGCAGGAAGGCAACAGCCATACGCATCTGGCTGGTATCATCTGTAGAGGTAGAAAATGCTTCTAACGAAAGCCGAGCCTGTTTGATTGACTCGTCTATTTCATCTTTAACCCAGCTGAATGTACTGGGGTCTACTTGACTCATGTCATCACCGGGTCTGCATTTAGAGAACCTGTTGCAATGCTGCTCAGGTCAGATTGGGAAGCAAAGTTTGTCATATTCAGGCGTTCTAGTGCTCGAAAGCTCTTAAAAATCGCAGCCTAGCAACAACGCTGAGATAGCAAATTTTTGACGCAACATTTCTACTCATGAATTCCTCAAGATTCCCGGTATAGTACAAATACATTAGTATTCAGTTTTCAGTGTTCGCCTGCTAATTAGTCCTCAGATGGCAGCCTGAAGCCAGCTACTGAAGATTTAAGCTGCCCGGCAAGAACCGATAACCTGCCGACTGATTCAGCCGTTTCAGTCGTCGTAGCAGAGGCCTGTGTAGTCAGTTCCCTAATATGTACCATCGTCCCAGATACACCCGTCGCTTCCTCAGACTGTTGTCGGGCTGTATTGGCCATAGCGGTAATAAGAGTGGAGAGTTCTTCTGATACCGTCTCAATCTCTCCCAGTGCACGACCGGCCTCATCAGCGAGTCGTGTATTCTCTACAACTTCGCGTGTCGCATCTTCCATAGAAGTTACTGCTTCGTTGGTATCAGCCTGAATGTTGCTGACCAGGTCTGAAATCTGTTTTGTCGCCTCAGCAGAACGCTCAGCAAGTCGCTGTACTTCGTCAGCAACCACCGCAAAACCACGGCCTGCTTCACCAGCCATCGCCGCCTGAATTGATGCATTCAATGAAAGGATGTTTGTTTGTTCGGCAATATCATCGATCAATCCCACGATTTCACCAATTTGTTGCGAACTTTCACCAAGGCGCTTGATGCGTTTACCTGTTTCCTGCATCTTGTCACGCATATTATTCATACCCTTGATCGTCAACGTCACCGCTTCAGACCCCTGCTTGGCCAGTTCCACCGAGCCATTTGCTACTTCCGCTGAGCCGTCAGCACTTTCCGATAGCTGACTCATCGACTGGGCCATATGCACAATTGACTCTGTTGCAGTACCAATTTCTTCTGCCTGCTGGCCTGTCTGTGCCTGCAACGAGGTTGTTTTTTCACGCGTACCTTCAGACTCCGTAGCAACCTGATCAGACGCAGTATTAATCTGTTTTACCAGGGTGCGCATTTCCAGCACCGCGTAGTTCATGGAGTCAGCAATAGCACCCGTCACCTGGTCAGTCACTTCCGCTTCAATGGTCAGATCACCGTCAGCGAGGTCTCCCATTTCATCGAGAAGTTTCAGAATAGCGGCCTGTGCCTGCCTGTTCTGTTCATTACTTTCAAATTCCCGCATCCGCGAACTGGCAACCAGTGAGCGAATGAACATCAGGAAGAAGAACAATGCCGCACCACCAAAGATAAATGGCAGGAGATTGATATATTTAATATGTGAGTAAAGACCCTGGTAGCTGTCAACCAGAGACTCAATATTCACCAGGAATTTTTCTGAGTTTTCTGTAATACGTTGAGCCGATCGCTGTGAAACGAAGAACTCGGTTACCACCTGCTGGGCTGCCTGAATATACTCATTCAGCTGGTTAAAAATTTCATCAGACTTGTCAATTTTTGCAATAACTTCAGGACTCGCATTTCTACGCAGACCGCGGTTAATGCGTTTATATAATTTTGCATCTTTACCAAACTGGGTTGCCGAAACAGCGGCATCCATACCACCCAGAGCAAACACGTTTACGTCTTTGGTAATTCGCTGACTCCAGGTGCGCTGTGTGCCCGCTCTGGAAATAATATCCTGCGGCGCATCTTCTGCAATCAATGCCTCTACAACTTCATCTGATACCGCCAGCAGCAGGGGTGACAGCTGGTTAATAGAAGCCACATTTTCACGAATAGAAAGCAGTGCAGATTTATTACTCAAAATAGCTGCCACGTCTGGATCCAGCGAGTTCCACATATCCTGCACAGGTTGTAGTGCATCACTTACAGAATCCGGAGAAGCAGGCAGCCTGTCATCGCCTTCAACCAATGTTTTTAAAATGCTGTTAATTCTATTTTTAGAATCCTGCAGTGTGGCGAATGCCACCTCATTACCGAGCACGGCTTCACGCGCGTCCTTTGCAACTCTTTGTGAAAGCATCAACAGGAGACTGGATTCTTCCACATAACCAGATTGCTGTGCTGTCGTTCGCGTTTGCCACATAAGCACGCCTACCAGCCCGATTACCGAAACCACCATGCCGATACCCAGTAGTGGCAGATTATTTGCGAACTTACCTAGTGCAGACGGCGCTGCACTTTTCTTCGATGCTGATGATGAATCTGTGTCAGGACCAATATCAACCATACCTGAATCTGTCAGTTCTTCACCCGGAAACTTACTTTCTTCTGCCATTAAACCACCCTCAACAATTGCTCATTATCTGTGTAAACGTGTCCTGTCTTCCTGCTTACGCTGCCGCAGTAAGAAAACTTTTATCTTCAAACAAAAGATCAGTATCGAATACCAGCCATTTTTGCTGATCTCGACCCACTGACCCAGCAATATATCCAGCCCACTTCTGATCCATCTCACCTGTCTCGCATCTGTTACCTTCGGGATCAAAATGCCTTAACCCCTGCAAGCGACTCACCAGCAGACAGCAGGACAACTGGTCATTATTGATCACTATCAACCGTGAATACTGATCAGCATTCACGGGACCCATGCCTAGAAAATCCTGTAAATCTATTACGCTAAGCAATCGACCTCGAACATTTGCAATACCGCGCAACCATGATTGCGTCCGTGGAACCATTGCGAAAGGTGCAGAAGGAACCACTTCTGAAATTTGATCCATTGCAGTCACCAATTGAAGTTCACCTACGCGGTATGAAAGCCCCACCCATTGCTCCGCAACAATGACTTCCTGCGGCAATGACATATCAGCCGATAGAACGTCCTGCTCCATGAGTTGAAGTATTTCAAGTGGATGAGCAGACATTGCCTTACAGTGACTCCAGCACCCTGATCAACTCAGCTTCTTTCACGGGTTTCGTCAGGTATTCATTTGCCCCCTGGCGTTTGCCCCACACTTTGTCAGTTTCCTGGTCCTTGCTTGAAATAATGATGACGGGTATATCAGCCGTTTCAGGGTTCTTCTTAATTTTCCGTGTTGCCTGAAAACCATTCATCTCAGGCATTACTACATCCATCAATATAAGATCTGGCTTCTCTGTCTGTGATTTCTCTACAGCATCGAGGCCATTTGTTGCAGTAATTATTTCAGGTATCTTTTGTCGGTTTAAAATGTCGACAACCATGTGCAGCTCAGTCGGCGAATCATCGACTACCAATATTTTCTGAAACCTCATTTCAGCTATACCTCGTTGTGTTTATTCTTTGATCGAAAACCTTCATGCATTTGCCACTTCATCGGTAGCTACATATTTATTAATGGCACTGACCAGATCATCCTGGGTAAAAGGCTTATGGATATGCTGTTCAGACCCAGCCAGCTTTCCCCTGGCTCGATCAAACAGACCATCCTTGCTCGATAACATTACAATTGGAATTGAACCGAATTGCTTATTGTTTTTGATTAATGCACACGTTTGATAACCATCCAGACGCGGCATCATAATATCGATAAAAATAATATCTGGATGTTGATCAGCGACAACAGACATGGCCTCGAAACCGTCGGCGGCGGTAATTACTTCAAAACCAGCCCTTTTGAGGAGCGTTTCCGCAGTTTTACGAATCGTGCTACTGTCATCAATGACCATTATTTTAATAGTCATATGCTTTTTCGCAGTTGAATTGTCAGGAGAGTATCCACCATCATCCTATCCTTAATGTATATTATTTATTCCTTTTTATAAGTTGTTATTTTATATAGATAGCACAAACATTACTATATAGCCATAGAAGACCATATTCAGGTGCAAAAAACCAGTAAAAACTGCAAACTTTTTGCCTGCTAATGCTATTTCGATGCAATCAATAAAAATTTAAATTTCGTGCTTTGCTATCATTCCAAATATAATTCTATAGTGTAGACCAGCTTTCTCAATAAGGAAGGGTTGCTGTAAAGAAATTTCAGACACCCTTCCCTTACAGGTAAAAATATAATATGACTTCCGTTCCTCACCTGACCACAGCATTGACAGGACCATTACAGGACCTGGAAACACACATACTGACAAACCAGACCGAGATTGAACACTGGTTTCGCACTCAATGGTTATCATATCGCGCACCCTTCTATAGCTCGGTTGACCTGCGAAACGCTGGTTTCAAAGTAGCGCCAGTAGATACCAACCTTTTCCCTGCTGGTTTTAACAATCTCAATTCGGCTTTTCTGCCGCTATGCGTGCAAGCCGTGCAGGCAGCGATCGAGCATCTCTGCCCAAAAGCAAGAAGACTGATCATCGTACCGGAATCTCATACGCGAAATGAGTTTTACCTGGAAAGTCTGGCCACCTTGCAGGGCATCATCGAAAAAGCAGGCCTGGAAGTACGTATCGGACATATAGATCAGGAGCAGCAAGTGCGCGAACTCGCTTTACCATCGGGTCTGGTAGTTACCCAGTACCCGCTGCAGCGAACCGGCGACAGACTGCATATTGAAGATTTTGACCCCTGTATAGTATTGCTGAATAATGATTTATCAGATGGCATTCCGCCGCTGCTTGAAAACATTGACCCTGGCCAGACGGTTACCCCGGTACCTACTATGGGCTGGTCGAGCAGATTGAAATCGGACCATTTTGCCCATTACCAGCGTATAGCCAGGGAATTCTCCGACATCATTGAGATCGATCCATGGCTGATTGACCCTTACTTCAGGCGTTGTGGAAAAATTGACTTCCAGAAGCGAGATGGAGAAGAATGCCTGGCTGATAATGTTTCCGAGGTACTCGCAACGATTCAAAAGAAATATCTGGAATATGGCATCAAGGAAGAGCCATTTGTCATCGCCAAGGCTGATGCAGGCACTTATGGCATGAACATAATGACCATACGTGACCCATCAGAGATTAAGAGCCTGAACCGGAAACAAAGAAATAAAATGGCGCGAGGCAAAGGCGGTAGCAGTGTCACCGATGTGCTGGTACAGGAAGGCGTCTTCACTTTTGAAACCTGGGGCAGTGAAAATGCCATTGCCGAACCGGTGGTCTACATGATTGACCACTCGGTAGTAGGCGGATTTTACCGGGTCCATACCAACAGAGGCATCAACGAAAACCTCAATGCACCTGGCATGCATTTTGAACCGCTGGCCTTCGCAGACACCTGCACACTGCCTGATAAATTGGCAGACCCGGATGCCGGGCCCAACCGGTTTTATACCTATGGTGTTATCAGCAGGCTGGCACTACTGGCAGCTGCGCGTGAAATCAATACCTTGAAGGGTGCTGCATGAGCAATCCCACCGTTATCGGTGTCATTATGGACCCGATCGAAAAAATCAACATTACTAAAGACAGCACCTGGGCAATGATCCTGGCAGCGCAAAAACGCGGCTGGGAGGTACGCTATATGCAGCAGGCAGACCTGTTTACAAGCAATGGCCGGGTCTACGCAGAAAGCCGTGTTGTTAAGCTTTTTCCTGGACAGGACCGCTGGCTCGAGCTTTCGCCTCCATGCACGCATGAACTGTCTCAATGTGATGCTGTATTAATGCGAAAAGATCCACCGTTTGATATGGAGTATATCTATACAACATACAAACTGGAGCTGGCTGAGCAACGGGGCACGCTAATTGTAAATAGTCCGCAAAGCCTGCGTGACTGCAATGAAAAATTTTTTACCACCTGGTTCCCGCAGTGTGCGCCACCAACCCTGGTAACTCGATCTGCTGAGCAGCTGCGGCAGTTTATTGTCGAGCATGATGACTGCATCTTCAAACCGCTTGACGGTATGGGCGGTGCATCTGTTTTCCGTGTGCATGGCGATGACTACAACAAAGGCGTCATCATCGAAACTCTGACGAAACACGGGACGACCAGTGTCATGGCCCAGCGTTTCATTCCCGAAATCAGCGAGGGCGATAAACGCATACTGATGGTTGATGGAATAGCAGCACCGTATGCGTTGGCCCGCATTCCTGCACCCGGTGAAACACGCGGCAACCTTGCCGCCGGTGGAAGCGGCAAAGGCGTTGCACTAAGCGATCGCGACTACTGGATCAGCGAGCAGGTCGGACCAATGTTAAAAGAGAAAGGCATCCTGTTCGCCGGGCTTGATGTGATTGGCGACTACCTGACTGAAATCAATGTGACCAGCCCGACCTGTATACGGGAACTGGACAAGCAGTTTAATCTTGATATTGCCGGCGACTTAATGAATGCCATCGAGCTGCGTTTACCTGCATGATGTTTTATATCAGCAGCTGGAATACTCCCTGCAATAATATTCAGTTGTTCGCGAGATTTGATCTGATGAGATGGCTAGCCACCCTGCTGCTCGCCATTGCTCTCGCAGCAACACTCACAGCCTGCGACAGACAGAATCTTCATCGCTATCAGTCATTTGCCTTCGGCACACTTATAGAAATTAAAATTCGCAACAGCGACAGTTCACTGGCTGATCAGGCAAGTGCCCGTTTATTTAATGATTTCGATAGCATGCATAAAGACTGGCATGCCTGGGAAGCTGGAAAATTAACGCAAACCAGCGACCTGCTGGTAAAAGCCGAATGGTTCACTGCTGACGACTCAGTTCTGGAGCTGATAAAGCTGGCACAACAATACTCTCAGTTAAGTAACGGTCTATTCAATCCGGTGATAGGAAAGTTGATCCATGCATGGGGCTTCCAGGGTGCTGAACAACCTGAAATGCCGCCCTCTCAGGAAAAAATTGATAAGCTGCTGGCAGACCTGCCTGGTGCAAATGATATAGAAATTGATGGCAGCATGATGCGTGGCCACAATGACCAGATAAGCCTGGATCTTGGTGCCATCGCGAAGGGCTACGCGGTCGCTGCCGGAATTCAGAAACTTCGTGCCAAGGGCATCCAGAATGCATTAATCAATGCCGGCGGTGATCTGTGTGGCATAGGCAGCCAGGGCGAACGCAATTGGCGGATTGGAATACGAAACCCCTCCGCTGAAGGCATCATGGCCAGCATTGAGCTGAACAATGATGAATGTGTTTTTACCTCGGGCGATTATGAACGCTTTTTTAGTCATGATGGCAAACGCTACCACCATATCATCGACCCTCGCAACGGCTACCCGGCTGACAAGGCAGTTTCGGTAACTGTGCTGCACAACAATGGCGCCATCGCTGATGCAGCGAGCACGGCTTTGTTCATTGCCGGCCCGAATGGCTGGCAGGAAATCGCAGCTAAAATGGGCGTAAGCGATATAATGATGATAGACAGACAAGGCAGGATAATAATGACGCCTTCAATGCAGAAGCGGATTAAACTTGAAGCCAGCGATACAAACCGGGCAGTTCTCATCAGAGAGCCGCTGCCAGCTGACTTTTCAGCAGGGTCTTCCAGGCCTGGTAAAAGAGGTCATGAATAGTCTTATGAATAGAAATTTCACCGGCAGCCTGGAAATAAAAA
>Ga0316191_10000692_pt1 | contig 22342 bp, 18 predicted proteins | sample Eddworburr2cm_MG_FD_204928 | JGI IMG/M metagenome (GOLD analysis project Ga0316191, IMG submission 204928) | Coastal sediment microbial communities from Maine, United States - Eddy worm burrow 2 cm | ecosystem: Environmental > Aquatic > Marine > Coastal > Sediment | place: USA: Maine... | reverse complement strand
TGAATGATGACGCCACTTTTCGGCATTGAATCCGACGAATTGCTTATTACGATTGGCACGACGGGTACACCAGCCTGCATGGCTATGTGGAACGCGCCCTTCTTGAACGGACCCAGATTGTAGCCGAGGCTCCGTCTCCCCTCCGGCGCGATGACGAATGACCTGCCGTTTTTCAGGCTGTCGACCGCAGGTTGCAGCGCGTCGATCGCTTTGTCCTTGTTATTACGGTCGATGAATACGGTGCCGACGGCACTCAGGGCGACACCGACCAGCGGATTAGACTTCATCTCTTTCTTGGCAACACCCGTGAAATCGTGGCGCAATAAGCGCGAGAGTATCAACGCATCGGTTGCACTCTGATGATTGAAAATAAAAACAGCCGGCCGATGCGACCACAGGTGTTCTTCGCCTTCCGTTTCCACGTCGAGCCCGGCCACGGCGCTTCCAAAGTCACCCCAGGTCGACGTCGCGACGTTGGTAAGATCTTTCCAGGACCGGTTGAGCAGCCACGCCGGCACGCCTGCCAGGAAGGAACCGACGAGGGCACCGTAGACGAGGCCGGTTCTCGTCACGTCAGTGACGCTCGGCAGGCCGCGACTTTCAAAACGCTGCACCGGCCAAGCCTCGTGACGGGCTTTCCTGCGCAATTTGCTGTCCGGATTCAACGGCCGCGGAAAACCGACGGCCTCGAGCAGCGGAATATCCTCGTTACCGTCCGTATAGAAGTAGCTCTTGGCAAGACTGATGCGCTTTTCCCTGGCAAATCGACGAGCGGCATCCAGCTTGCCGCTGCCGTAACACATCGGGCCGTCAAGTTCGCCGGTTACCACGCCGTCCTTCACCTCCAGTCGGGTACAGAGCACGTGTGGGAAGCCCAGTTCCGCGGCAGCGGGCTCCACCTGGTACTGCGTTGCCGAGGAGACGATCACGATCGTATGTCCCTTACGAACATGCGCTTCCATCAGGGCGCGCGATTCCGGGTACAAATTGGCCGAGATGTCTTTCTCGAATACTTCCCGGGCGAAATCCCGAAGAGCGCTGTCGGATGTGCCTCGAAGACTCGCCGCTGCGCGAGCAAGCAGGCCGGCAAAATCGGTTCTGCCGAGGCCATAATCACTAATCGTAAGCAGTTGCTCGAGCGTCTCGCTTGCGGACATTTTGCCGCTCAAGAACTTGCGGCCGATAAACGAGGCAACCGAAAAACCGGCAATCAGGGTGCCGTCGAAATCAAAAAACGCGGCGGTCGTACGCCCCCGCCTGGATTGATCGACATCGCTTGTTACATGCTGAAATCGTGTCATGACCTGCTATTCCACAGCGGCCGGATCACGTTCTTCAGGGTTCTTAAATAGATGCCCGCGGCGTCAAGGCCGACATGGACTCCTTTCTTGCCGACAAATCCCACAAAGCTCCCTTGTGCCACCAGCGCAGAGCCGAAACCATCACCGCTGAACGTTTTGCGTACCGTGTCACGCGATTCCTGCACCAGCGATGCCGTATGGCGTTGCAGCATTTCAATCATCTCGGCAATACCTGTCTCGATGGCATCTGCGCCGACGATCATGCTATCGAGCTGGAGAAAGCCGATTCGCGTCGCGCCGCGTGACAGCGTGTTTGCACGATTCGCAAAATACTCATACAACACCCGATAGTCGCTCGCGACGGCCTTTCCGAACAACGGGTCTTCCACGGTACTGAGACGAGTTTCGATGGCCTGCCAATCCTTGTGAGCCAGGCATTGAACCGCACTTGGAAAGAGATGCGTCTCTTCGAAGCGCATGTGACGCCGCAGTCGACGGATATACTCGTTCAGTTCAACGCCAACGGACTCTGCGGATTCCGGTGTGTGCTCTGCCGCCGCCTTATCCAGCGATTGCAATAATTCGGCGGTGTTTACCCTGAGCTTGTCATGATCGCGCCGCAACCGCGCGACGTCTTTCCTGGCGTCGGGTTTCCGGCGAACAAGTTTGTCGAACAACAAATCTTCGGTCGGGTGGTGTACGGCGTCGGGGTATTCATGCAGGTAACGCACGATGTCCTGCATGAGGAAGTACTCTTCGGGCGCGGACAGATCTGAGGTTTCCAGCTGCTCTTCGAGTGTCACGAGCAGCAAATTCATGTAGCGGTGTTCGTCCTGAAGCGTAACGACCGCGCCGGGTAATTTAATGGCCGGCGACGTCATTATCCCGACTCCACGAGCGCACGCACGTCGGACATGCCCGCATCGTTGGCCTGGCGAGGGTAAAGCATGGCGACCGCCCAATGCAGTTGGGCTGGAAAATAGCGGTAAGGATCAAACGCCGCCCAGTTCTCACGATCCTGTGCCAGGCGATCGGCGATTGCCAGCAATACCGAAGGGCTTACCGACATGCCTATGTGCGACGACAGTACCCTGAGATTCTCTCTGGGCGCCGTGTGATCGCTCTGATCGATGATGTACTGCGGAATCATGCATGATGTTTCAGGGACAACGCCGTCTGCCGGGCTGTGCACGGCTACGCACGGCAGGGCCGGACGATCGGGGTCCCAGTGCAGGAGTCCTGTACGACCGGCAAGTTCGGCATACGACTGGCGACTCGCCCACGTTCCGAGCTGCTTGACTACGCGATTGTGATGAGCTTTCACGTAGGGATGAAACGTCGGCGATCCGAGCATGATGACCCGATCGATTTCCTCAGGCATTTGCAGTGCCAGCTCGCGCGCATACACGCCACCCAGACTCTGACCAATCAAAGCGACCGGGGATGCGTGTTTGTCAGCCAGTTTACGAACCGTCTCGCCGAGAACCTTATCGAGTTCGTCGAGCTGCTGGCCCCAGCGTCCGCCCTGCGGTCCCAGGTTACGCCCCAGGCCCCAGCTCTGGGCCTCGAATCCGTGAGCATTCAGGAATCGGTTCAGTCGCAGCAGCGTGCGTCCGGACGCCATGAACCCTGGCAGAGTGATCACTGGCCGGTTGCCACCGCCGTTTGGCGCCATTCTGTTCAGCAACCAGCTGCCGCCAATACCGGCCGCCAGTTCGCCCCGAGCGGTGAGCATGTCCGCTTGTAATTTGAGCAGATCTTTCAACATCGTCGTTCATGCCTCGCGCGTGTTAGCTTGCGAACGGCCGTTTTCACATGATATCTTGCGTAAGTCTAATTATACAAGTAACCAGTACGGGTCTGTTATCCATTGAGTTCAGGCAATTCCTTGTGACGGTTAATTACAATACGGACTTGCCGCAGCTGACCGGCCTCGAGCGAATGCGCCACTTTCAGGAGCAGGCCACCGAGCGCTTCGGTTTTGCCAAATTTCTTTCTTACGAAATAGCGCAGGTCGAAAACGGAGAAGTCGTGCTTCGCTACGAGCCGCTTGGCGAGCATATGAATCTTATAGGTTCGATACACGGCGGCGTACTGGCGTCATTGCTCGATACCGTTATGGGATGCGCGTTGATGACGACACTGGACGCCGGCGAGCGGCACACGATTATCGATCTGCACACAAAGTTTATCCGGCCAGCCAAGCTCGAGACGAGTCCATTGAAAATCCGCGGCATCGTCGATCATCGCGGCCGACGCCAGTGCACGATGAGCGGCAAGATTCTTACGTCGGACGACAAGCTTTGTGCTACCGGTCTCGCCACGGCGATGATCCTTTAGGAGCGGCAAAAGGAGTACCCGTGAGCGAGTTATTCCAACGACACCGCGTGCGCCTCGACAAGGCGATAGACGCTTGCGAGAAGCGCTACTCCTGGACCGCGTTCACGGAGTCACCCAGCAGCAAGGTACACGGCAAAGACATTCCGGCCGCGGCAAGAGTTGCGTTCGATGCGTTACTCAACAAACCGTTCGACATCGACATGCCGGCGACGATTGGCACTGTTGGCGAGGAAGTATCGCCACTCACGGAGCTCCCGCTCGGTATCACGTATCCAGAGCTTGATACCGAAAAGCTGTTTGATTTCGCAAAAAAAGCACAAGCGTCGTGGTGTTCGCAGTCCACCGAAGAACGCGTCGGTCTGTGCCTCGAAATGCTGGATCAGCTCGCCAGGCCAGAATCATTGTTTGTCAACGCCCACGCGACCGTACACACGGCGGGCCAGAGTTTCATCATGGCGTTTGCCGGCTGCGGGGCTAACGCGCTCGACCGTGGACTGGAAGCACTCGCCTATGCGTACAGGGCAATGAAAGATGTGCCAGAGACGGCCCGCTGGGCGCGTCGTTTCGGCGCGACGGCCGAAACCGAACTCCTGAAAAAGTACCGCCTGATGCCGCGCGGTGTGTCGGTGGTCATAACCTGCGCGACATTCCCGCAGTGGAACGGCTATCCGGCGATACTCGCAAGTGTCGCGACCGGCAACCCCGTGATTGTCAAACCGCATCCCAGGACGACGCTGCCCGTCGCGCTCTTTGTGCGCACGATGCGCGAGGTTCTGGCGAAGCATGGACATGATCCGAACCTGGTTACCATGGCGGCCGATACGCGAGATAATCCGATCACCATAGAGCTGCTGCATCATCCGGATACCGCCATCATCGACTTCACGGGCGGACCTGAGTTCGGCCAGTGGATAGAGAAGCACTGCACGAACGCGCTCGTCTACACGGAGACAGCCGGCTGTAATTCCGTAGTGATCGAGTCGACCGACAATTTTCGCGGGATGTGCGATGCGATCGCCCATTCGCTGTGCCAGGCATCGGCGCAGATGTGCACCAGCGTGCAAAATATCTTCGTACCCAGGGGCGGCATCGAAACGGACGTCGGCCATCTCTCTTTCGCTGAAGTTCGCGATGGGCTCGTCGCATCAGTCGACACGTTGATTGCCGAGCCAAAGAAAGCGGCGTTTTTGTGTGGCACCCTGGTTGACGAGAGCATTTACGCGACGATTCAGAAGATGTCCGCTGCCAGGGGCGCACGAGTGCTGCGTCAATCAACGCCGTATGCGCATCCCGAGTTTGAAAGCGCCAGAACGGCGACGCCGCTGATGCTCGAAGTCGATGCGGCCGACAAGGAACTGTACGGCAAGGAGCATTTTGGGCCGATATCGTTCGTCATCGCGTCGGACGATGCCGACCATGCGTTGCGCCGCGCGACCGAAGATGTGCGCGACCATGGTGCTATTACGTCGCACGTGTATTCGGTTGACGAGCAATTCCTCGCGGAAGCTGAAAACGCGTATCACACGGCCGGCGCGTCGCTCGCCTGCAATCTCATCGGCATGCCGATCAATTTCGCGGCCGCGTATTCCGATTTTCATGTCACCGGCCTCAATCCGGCGGGCAACGCCTGTCTCTCCGATCTGGCGTTCGTAACGAACCGGTTTCGTATTGTGCAAACGAAGTACCCCGCTGCTGCGAAGACCGGCTGACGAGAATGGGCGAAGGCAGAATTTTCATCGTTGGTGTCGGCATGACGCCACTGGGAAAGATGCCGGACCGCTCGGTCAAGGACCTTACGCGGGACGCGGTCACGAATGCGCTCGATAACGCCGGCGCCAGCGTCGACGAGGTCGGCGCTGCCTGGTTTGCGAACACGCGCCAGCCGATGCTCGAAGGCCAGAACACCGTTCGCGGGCAGATCGCATTGCGGCCTCTGGGTTTCGACGGTATCCCGATTGCCAACATCGAGAATGCCTGCGCCAGCGGCAGCACGGCATTATTGCAGGCGGTCGCCTACCTGAAGGCAGGGATGACGGATATCGCTCTCGTCGTCGGAGCGGAGAAAATGTTCTTTCCGGACAAGCGTGACGCCATGCTTGCGGCGTTTCGGGGCGGCACCGATATTCACGATATTGCTGCAACGGAAAAGACGATTCGTGCGCTCGCGGCCGACGTCACTCCGGATGACGTAGAGGACACGGCCGAGCGCAGCTTCTTCATGGATGTGTATGCCGCGTTCGCGCGTCAGCACATGAAGACATTCGGCACGACCGTGCAGCAGCTGGCGACGGTCGCCGCGAAAAACCATCGCCATTCGACGATGAACCCACTCTCGCAATATCAGACAGACATGAGTGTCGACGAGGTGCTGAACGACAAGCCGGTCTGCTGGCCTTTTACGCGTTCCATGTGTGCGCCAATAAGCGACGGGGCAGCGGCAGCTGTCGTCTGCGCCGAGTCGTCACTCGGTCGTTTCGACCGGGCACGGGCTATCGAAGTACGGGGTCTAAGCCTTGCAAGCGGCATGCGCCGTGACATCGGCGACTATGCAAATCACATCGGCCGGCGCGCGGCGCTCCAGGCGTATGATCAGGCGGGCATCACTGGCGCAGATGTCGACGTTGCCGAAGTCCACGATGCCACGTCGTTTGCCGAGATTCAGCAGATCGAAAATCTTGGCCTGTGCGCGAGCGGACAAGGCGGTCCTTTTAGCGAGTCGGGTGCGACGACGCTCGGCGGAAAGGTACCGGTGAACCCGTCTGGCGGCCTCGTTTCCAAGGGCCACCCGGTCGGCGCAACCGGAATAGCGCAAATCTTCGAGCTCGTGACGCAGCTGCGGGGTGAGGCCGGCGAACGCCAGGTTGGCGGCGCCCGCGTTGCCGTTGCTGAGAACGGCGGCGGTTTCTACGACGTCGAGGAGGCTGCGACCACCGTGACCGTGCTGGCGCACTGAAATGTCGGCTGAAAAAACCCTCGCGCAGATTCTGTACGCCGGCGCTGAAATGAACCCGGCAGCAACGGCCGTGGAGACCTTCGATGGCAACATCACGTTCAAGGAACTGATCGGTCGCGTCGAAGCGACGGGCGGTGCTTTGCAAAAGCGGGTGTCGGTGCCGGGTGGTCGTATAGGCCTTTGTGCCGGCAACAGCGTCGATCATCTCGTCGCGTACCTGGCGATACTGGTATCGGGATTTGTCTGGGTGCCACTCAATCCCGCTAACGGTCGCGCGCTCAATTCAAAGATGGCAAAGAAGGCGAAGCCGGACCTGGTGCTCGTGGATCACGCGTCCGCGGAGTCGGCGCCGGCCCATGATCAGCTGCAGCAGCTGGATACCCTGCAATCGGAGCCTCGCTCATTCCAGCCGACGCGGGCGTCGCCAGATGACGTCGCGGCCATCAAGTTCACCGGCGGTACGTCTGGTGAGCCGAAAGGCGTCGTTCAGACGCACGGTAACATGCTGGCCGTCATCGAAAACCTGCAGGCGTTTTACAAATTCGACGATGCGGATTGCAACCTGATGGTCGCACCGCTGACGCACGGCTCGTCACATTATGTTTTTCCCATACTCGGAGCCGGCGGTCGCCATCTTTTTCTAAAGGATCGATCCCCCGCGACAATTTTAACGGCAATGCAAGAGGGCGTAACGATCGTGTTCATGCCGCCCACGCTGATCTACAAGTTGCTTCAGTCGGACGGCCTATCGTCGGGCCGCTTTGTCGGCTTACGTCACCTGACTTACAGTGCCGCGCCGATGCCGCAAGAAAAGATTGCCGAAGCTCAGCGGTCCTTCGGCCCCTGTGTTTCCTCGCTCTATGGCCAGACCGAGGCGCCTATGACTATCTGCGCACTGAGTACGCGAGAGATGCAGGATCCGGAGTTGCGAGGCAAGGCGGGCAGATCCTGTAAGAATAGCGAAGTGCGTGTCGTCGATGAATCAGGCGAAGACTTGCCTGCCGGCGACATCGGCCACATCGAGGTCAGGGGTCCCATTGTCATGCGCGGGTATCTGGACGAACCCGAATCAACAGCGGCGGCGATGCACGAAGGCTGGCTGCGCACGGGCGACCTCGGCTGCCTCGACGAATCAGGTATCCTGACGCTGGCGGGCCGCGCCAGCGAAGTCATCATCACGGGGGGCTTCAACGTCTACCCGGCGGAGATCGAGAACGTGCTTGCCCGGGCGCCGGGCGTCCGGGAGTGCTGCGTGTATGGCGCGGACGACCCTTACTGGGGTGAACGTATCGAGGCTGTGATCGTGCCCGGCACGAACAGCGAAACCAGCAAAGACGAGATTCTGGCTTTGATAAGGAGTGAGCTTGGGCCGGTGCGAACGCCGAAGGCGCTTCATTTCGTCGATGCACTGCCGCGAAACGCGGTGGGTAAAGTCGTGCGTCGAGAGGTGCGCGAATACACACAAACGCTGCGGGAGTTGAATGATGTCGACAGCCTTTGAGGGAAAGGTCGTTGCAATTACCGGCGCGGGCAAAGGACTTGGACGTGCCTACGCGCTGCACTTCGCAGCGCTGGGCGCGAGTGTGGTCGTCAATAACCGTCGTCATGCAGGAGAAGTCGAGTCCTCTGCCGATCGAGTCGTCGGAGAGATTGCCTCTGCGGGCGGCAAAGCCGTAGCCAATTACAGTGCGGTAGAGCACCCTGAGGCTGGCGGCAGCCTGCTTGCCGCCGCGCTCGAGAATTTCGGTCGTTTCGACTGCCTGATAGCAAACGCCGGCATCACTGAAGGCAAGAGTTTCCGGAAACAGTCGCTGCAGGAATTGCGCGAGGTGCTGGAGGTCAACCTCATGGGCACTATCAACGTTGTGCATCCTGCGTTTTGTCATTTATGCGAACAGAAAAGCGGCAGCGTTGTAGTTAGCACATCGTCAGCCGGCCTGTTCGGAGAGTTCGGGCTGCCGGCCTATTCGACGTCCAAAGCCGGACTCATAGGCTTGATGCGCTCGCTGAGCCTCGAAGCTGCGCCGAAGAACGTCCAGGTCAACGCGATCGCGCCTTACGCCGCGACGCAGATGACTGAAGACCACCTGTCCACGGAAATCGGTGCGGCAATGGACCCGCAACGCGTCGCGCCGGTTGTCGAATGGCTTGCTAGTGGCGCAGTCAGCGGCGAGGTTCTGTTAGCCGGCGGCGGCAAGGTTGCACGAGCGCGCATGCAGACCAGCCGCGTTATGTCGGCAAGCGATCTTTTGGGTGACGACGAGCAACAGCTGCAGCGTATTGTCATTGATCAGGAATTCGAAAGTGCGGGTGAAAACTTCCAGCAGTTCGCGGCTGCCTTCGGAAATCGCGGCAATAGCTGATCAAGGAAGTCGTCGCGCCGCCTGGTACTCTGCATCGATGCGATCGACGATCGTCGCCAGCGGTTCGATCTCGCGGATCGTGCCAACACCCTGTCCGGCCGACCAAATGTCCTTCCAGGCTTTCACTTTGGTTTCAGAACCCGTGAGGTCCATGCCGCTCTTCTTGGGCAGATGATCCGGATCGAGACCGGCCGCGACGATGCTCGGACGCAGATAGTAAGCATGCGCCCCCGAAAACGAGTTGGTCAGAATCAGGTCGGAGTAATCACAATCGACGACCATCTTCTTGTATGGATCGAACGCAATACTTTCCTCACAGGCAATGAAACGAGTACCCATGTAGCTAAGTTCTGCCCCGAGTATTTCGGCCGCACGCACGGCTCGACCATCGCCGATCGCACCAGCCAGAATGAGGATGCCATCGAAGAACTCCCGGACGGCCGGCACGAACGCGAAGCCGGCCAACTGCCCGGTATGTCCGCCCGCGCCGGCGGAGACGAGCGCGAGACCGTCAGCCCCGGCTGCCGCCGCCTTGTGTGCGAGTTCGACGCTGTTGACGTCGGCGATCACGAGTCCGCCATAATCGTGCACGGCTTCGATTGTTTTTCGCGGACTGCCGAGTGCTGTTATGACAATGGGCGGCCGGTACTTTTGCAGCAAAGCGAGCTCCGCATCGAGCCGGTCATAGGTGCTGTGCACGACGAGGTTCTGTGCCCAGACGTCGGTGGCGCCGATAACGTTATTTTTCTTCAGTAGTTTCAGTTCGCCGGTGATCCGATCGAGCCACTCCTCGAAGGTATCGATCGATCGGGCGTTCGTTGCCGGAAAAGAACCGATGACGCCAGAACGCGCAGCCGCGACGACGATGTCAGGTCCGGAGACGAGAAACATCGGGGCGACGACGATCGGTAAGCGCAACGAAGCACGCATTTCTGTGAAGCGAGTACGGGAGTGTTTGCTGATGGTTGTCATGGCGGCTTGCAGATAGTGACTTTCATTATTAGACTAACAAAGCTGCGTGTTTGCATCAACGGCATTTCATTAACAGCGGAGCAGCATTGGATTCTATTTCACAAGACCTTCTGATCTTGCTGGCGACGAACTTCGGCGTCGCTATCGGCGCCGCGCTGCTGCTATGGCTCATCAGCATCCCGTTGCGCGATGTCAGCATCATCGACATGTTCTTTGCGGCCATCTTGTTCGCGATTACGGCCGTCAGTTTCGTGATAGGTACTGGCGTCGCGGCGCGCAAGCAATTGTTGGTGGTTCTTGTTGGCTTATGGGCGCTGCGAATAACGGCCCATCTCATCAAGCGTAACTGGGGCCACGGTGAAGATCCTCGCTATACCAAATTACGGAGTTGGACAAAGGATGACCGGAGTTTCGTCTGGTTGAGTCTGCACAAGGTGTTCTTGCTACAAGGCGTTGTTCTCTGGTTCGCGTCGCTGCCGGTGCAGGTCGCACAAGTCTACACGACGCCGGTAGCGCTGGGGTGGCTGGCCTGGCTGGGCACCGCGGTGTGGGCAGTCGGTTTCTTTTTCGAGTCAGTTGCCGATTATCAGCTGACACGCTTTCGTGGTAACCCCGCCAATAAAGGCACGGTGCTAAAAACCGGTTTGTGGAAGTATTCGCGGCATCCAAATTATTTCGGAGAGCTCTGCGTATGGTGGGGACTTTTCCTGATCGCCTGCGAAAACCCGTTGGGGCTTCTCACAGTAGTCGGGCCGATCGTTTACAGCTACCTCATCGTCAACGTTACCGGGCAGCGTACGCTCGACAAGAAACTCGCTCGCGAAAAACCCGGGTACGCGGTCTACATGGCAAGTACCAGTGGGCTTATTCCGATGCCGCCGAAAAAGATAGACGTCTGAGCCATGGTCAGCCATCCAACGACAAAGGTTGATCCTGACCTCATTCTCGGCAGCCAGGTTGCTCAAGGCCTCGCCGTTATCGGGGACCGCTGCGCATTTCTGATTATCCGAGATGTCTACCTCGGGGCACGTCGATTCGAAGAGCTCCGAAAGCGCACCGAAGCCGCGCGCGGTACCCTGGCATCGCGTCTCAAGTCGCTCGTTGACCGGGGCATCCTTTACAAGGACCCATATCAAAGCAGTCCGGTTCGGTACGAGTACCGCCTGACCGAGAAAGGCCTTGATCTCTATCCCATGGTCCTGCTGATGTGGAACTGGGAACATAAATGGGGAAATAATCAATATCTGCCGGCGACGCTGACGCACCGATCCTGCGGCAAGGAAATGACGCCTGTTTACCGGTGCATTACGTGCAAAAAAGTGGTGTTGCCGCAGGACTTCAGCTTTTCGCCTGGTGAATCTTTCGAGGCGGTTAAGAGGGTGCCGCCGCGATTCCAACGTCGCTCGAAGTCGAAACAGGAACAGAACGGTTACCTGGGCCCACAGGAGGTGTCGGTCCTCGACTGTGTTGGTGATCGCTGGACTTCACTGGTCCTTGCAGCCGGATTTTTCGGTTTGCAACGATTCGATGAAATTGCCGAAGCCATCGGTATTGCGACAAACATCCTGTCGGATCGTCTTAAGGCGTTAGTAAAAATGGGCGTATTCGATCGGGTGCCGTATCGTGACCGACCGGTACGATATGAATATCATTTATCGGATAAAGGACGGGACCTGTATCAGCACACGATCGCCATTCACGAATGGGCTACTCGCTGGTTGATCAAGTCCGGTAAAGAACCACTGCTATTGCGGCACTCGCCCTGCGATCAGCTGTTCAACGGAGAAGTTGTCTGCAGCGAATGCGATAAGGCGCTCGATCCGCATGATGTTAGCTACAATCATCACTAGCGGGCCGCCTTAATCAATCGGCCCACCCGCTGAAACGATCAATCTTGCCGCTTCCCTGGCCGATGCTGCAGCCCCTTCAGTACCGATGGTGCCCGGAGAGGTACTGCCATCCCCGACATTGAAAAGGTTCCCGATGGACGTCGTGACCGGCATCATGTGGCCGGCCCAGCGATGCATACCCGGGCCCTCCCCGGAGTGCTTGGCCTTGACGAGGAACTCGGCACTGTCGAGCTTCCCGGGAAAGTTTTCCTCGAGCTCACGCAATGTGTTGTCGAGTTCCTTCTTGAGATCGGCATTCGCGGCATCGGCTGGCGCCCCAAATGCTGTATGCAGGTAGCGCCCGGGCGGTGAAATATCTGGAGAGATCAACGATGGAATCTCGAGGTAAATAAGGTTTCGGTTGTTTCCGAATACCAGACAGCCGTCGAAACCCTCGATCAGGGGCTCTTCCGTAACGAAGGAGATGTGAAATATGGGCGCTTCGTGCGGAGACTCGTCGAGCTTGGCCAGGTAGTCGGCATCGAACATGTCCCTGCCGCCCGCCAGGGCCACGGTTCGATCCGGCCCGGTGTTGGACAATACATTGTCACCTTCGAAAAATTCTTCGCCGCGAGCTTTTGATTTTACAAGGACGCCTGTTGCCTTGCCGTCTTCGATACAAATCTTGCGGCAGATCGTTCGTCGCAGTATTCGCGATCCGCGGTCCTCGATTGCCCGGGCAAGCGTCTCCACCATCTCGCCGTTGCCGTTGACCGCCATGCCAAAGCGACTGCCGCGACTGCTGTAGGCTAGAAATCGGAAGAACTCGCCGGCTGGTATCTCATGCAGGTTGGTGCCCATCAGTGCGGCACAAAACCCCTGGAACAGATTGATGACGTTCTCGTTATCGGTGTATTGCTCGAGCCAGTCACGAAAAGTGATGGTATCGCCTGGCATATCCTTCATTGCGGACAGAAAGCGCTGGAATAATTGATCGGTGCTTTCCTCGTCATCCTCAAGGGCAAATTTGATAATGCCGCGCAGGCCACCGCCGGATCTGGCCTGATCGAAATCACCGTGCGCCAGTCGATAACGCATGCGCCCCGTTAGCTCGATCATGTTCATCGGTACTTCGAGCAAATCAAATGCCTGGCGGATGGCGCTCGATTCTGCCATCGGTATCATAATCGCGCCGGTAGTGACCCGGCATCCGTTCCTGTCGCGGTGTGAACATCGTCCCCCGAGATGTGGTGACTTCTCGACGACAAGAACGCGCTGCCCGGCTGCCGTCAGCCGTGCAGCCGCGCACATACCGCCCATTCCGGCGCCGATGATTATGGAATCGTATTTCTGGGCCATTCGAGTTCCCCGCCCGCCGGCTCGGTCTGTTTCACACCCTTTCTATAATCGTCGCGGTACCGATACCAGCCGCTCCCGACACTGCGACAAGACCAACATTCATGTCGCGCCGCTCGAGTTCGTCTAAAACGGTGCCAACGAGGCTTGTACCTGTCGCGCCCATCGCGTGTCCTAAAGAGATCGCGCCGCCATTGACGTTGACCTGATCATTATTCCATCCGGTTTCACGAATGAATTTGATCGAAGTTGCCGCGAACGCCTCGTTAAACTCGACAAGGTCGACGTCGCTCGCCGACATGCCGGCCTTCTTTAGCACGTCGTTCGCCGCATCAATGCCGCCAGTCAATGCAAGCAGCTCATTGGAAGACGTATTCGTCATGGCACGAATGCGTGCGCGTGCCTTGAGGCCGTATTCTTCTCCCGCACGCTCCGAACCAATAATCGCAAGTGACGCACCATCGACGATGCCAGGCGAATTGCCGGCATGGTGCACATAATGAAGCTCAACGAGATCGGAAAATTCGGCTTTGAACACCGCTTCGTAACCTTGTTTGCCGAAATCAGTAAATAGGGGCTCGAACGTTGCGAGCTTTTCTGCTGTTACGGAGCCACGAACGCACTCGTCCTGTTCCACGCCTTTTACCGGGATCAACGACTTCGAAAAAGCGCCACTTTGTTGTGCCATGGCAGCGCGCTGCTGCGACTGGACAGCGTAGGCATCGCATTCTTCGCGGCTGATATTGTCAAGGCTTGCAATGAGATCCGCCGCAAGGCCCATGATGACGAAGCGCGCTTCTTTCGAAACGGCGGGGTCTACGTAATAGCTTGCCTTATCCGACAGCATCGGAACGCGCGACATTGATTCCACGCCACCCGCGAATACGATATCGTCAACACCCGTCATCACTTTCATCGCCCCGAAATTGCACGCGTCGAGGCCGGACGTGCAATAGCGGTTGATCGTGATGCCCGAGACGCTGCTCGGCAGACCGCCAACCAAAGCCGCAACCTTGGCGATGTTGCCGCCCTGTTCACCAACCTGAGTGACGCATCCAAGAATAACGTCGCCGACGGCGTTGCCGTCAAGTGAGTTGCGATCCAGGATGGCGGAGATCAGTGCCTTCTGAAGTTCCAGCGGCGTCAAGGCATTCAGCGCGCCGCCGTCACGACCTTTGCCGCGCGGTGTTCGCACGGCATCATAGATAAACGCCGCTTGCATCAGGAAGACTCCTTATCGAACAGAGCTTTAACGTCGCGCCGCTGAATCTTGCCGGTCGCGTTGTACGGCAACTCGGCGACGCATAATAACTTCTCCGGCAACTTGAAGACGGCCATTCCTTTTTTCTTCAGAAAACCCGTCAAATCTTCGAGAGTGACGGTCTCACCGGGCTTTGGAACAACCGCGGCGCCGATGCGCTCGCCCATGATCTCATCGTCGACGCCTACAACGCAGACCGCGGCTACCTTAGGATGTGCGGCCAGCTCATTATCGATCTCGTCCGGTGAGATATTGACCCCGCCGCGAACGATAATGTCCTTGCAGCGGCCGACGTATTTGTAGAATTTGGACTGTTCCCCTTCGCCCGGGATCTCAAAAACATCGCCGGTCCGAAAGTACCCGTCATCGGAAAAAACCTCGGCATTTGCCTCGGGTGACTTGTAGTAGCCGTCAAATACTGTTGAGCCCCAGATCTCGAGCTCTCCCTGCTCTCCGGGTGCGGTGACCTCTTCCCCGGATTCCAGTGAGACCAGGCGTGTCTTCATGTTATTGCCGGTCCGGTTGGCCCACTCGAGGCCGTTGGCGCCGAAGCGTGGGAAGAACTGCGCGCGTTCGGCATAGTCCGGTAATTCTTTCGGCCCCGAGGCAAGGCAAATACCCTCGTTGGAACCGAAGATATTCAGGATCTCGATGCCGTAGTCTTTGCCGAATCCTGCCACCATAAACTCCGACAGCGGTGCGCTGCCCGAGCCAATGCAACGGAGGCTCGAAATATCGACCGATTCGAGAATCTCGCGTTTCTTGAGCAGCATTGTCAAAACAGCGGGCGGCGCTATGGTGTAGGCGACCTTTTCGTCCTGGATCTGCTTCAGGAATACCGGCATATCAAAGGGATGATGCAGTACCAGGGTGCAGGCACGCATCAGCCAGCAGTACAGGAAGCCACCGATGGCGGCCATGTTGACTAGCGGGAACGGGTTGAGAAGTATCTCGTTGTCACGTAGCAATGCCGCGTCATGTGAGCCGATCGCTGATGCCATCCACATGTTGTGGCTTCTTGGCACGCCCTTGGGTTGGCCGGTCGTTCCGGAGGTCCAGCAGATCGTGAAAATATCATTTGCAGAGATGTCGAGGCCGTCGATATAGGCTGTATATGCAGCATCCGCGCGCGGTGCGTCAGATGACAGCGTTAGCCCGACCGCTTCCTCCGGTGCTTCATCGCCGAAGCAAAATATTTTGCTGTCTTTTCGAAAGACGTCGCCGTGTTCGTGCGCGACATTCTTGCCTTTAAAGTTCGTCAGTGAAATGAAGGCTGCAGGCTCGACGACCTGTTTTGCTTTTTCGAGTTCGAATGGGCCGTACTGCACGGGCACAGGGCTCAGGATGACGCCGAGCTTGCCGAGCGCGAGATAAAGCACGGCAAGCTCCACGATGTTGGGCAACTGTACGACGACGATGTCGTCCTGCCGTAGCCCATTGTCATAGAAATCGGCGGCAAGGTTGTCGACGACGTTCGCCAATTCGGCAAATGTATAGCGCTGTGCCTTGCCGTCGGTAAAGTCACTGCGATTGAACTGATCGACGAGCGCGACGTGGTCAGGACTGGACCGGGCGGCAGCCCGAAACAAGGTGTCGAGTGTCCGATCGCCCCACCAGCCACGGCTGGTGAGATCCGCAATCCGTTTTTCCGGTGTGGTTTGCATCTGTATTCCCCGATCTTTGTCTGTGGGAGGGTGTGATTGAAAATCGACTTTCGCCCCTGTATTCTACACAGTCTATTTATGAAAGTTAGTCAAATCAACCATAGGAATGGTTGTGCCCACGGCTGATTTTCGCGTTGTCCACGAGGGGGCTGGCAATGTCCAAAACCATTGATTTCTATTTCGATTTCTCGTCCTCCTATTCCTATGTAGCTCACAGGAAGATCCAGGAGCTGGCGGAGAAATTCGGGCGAACCGTCAACTGGAAGCCGATCGCACTGGGCGCGATCTTCAAAGCCCACGGGCATGCACCGCCGGTGGGTGACAGCCCTAAATCAAGCTACATACGGCATGACGTGGAGCGTTCAGCTGCCATGAACGGGCTGCCCTACAAATGGCCGAAACCGTTCCCGTTCAACAGCATGTCCGCCGCGCGGATTTTCTGGTACCTGGCAGACAAGGATCAGGAACAGGCCTTGAAATGGGCGCACGCCGTATTCGATGCGAGCATGGGCCAGGGGAAGGACTGCTCGAACGTCGAGGTACTCGGCGAAATTGCGGAGAGCCAGGGCCATGACCGTGGCGAGTTGCTCGAGGCTGTCAACCGGGATGAGGTCAAGCAGATGCTAAAGACCGTGACCGGTGAGGCCATGGAAAAGGGCGTATTCGGCGCGCCAACCTTTTTTGTCGATGGCGAGATGTTCTGGGGAGCTGATCGACTTCAACAAATCGAGCAGCGTCTTAGCGAGGGCAGCTGAATCCAGCATAGGGTGAGAACAACCATGTCAGAGCGCGTATACATACTGGGCGGCTATCAAACCGACTTTTCGCAAAACTGGGCGAGAAACGGCGTTGAGATCTTCGACGCATTCCGGGATACCGTGCGCTCGGCGTTGGATGTCACTTCCCTCGATCCCGAGGAAATCGAAGTTGCGCATATCGGCAATTTCGCCGCTGAACTCTTTTGCCAACAAGGGCATCTCGGCGGTTTTTTTGCCGCGCTGCATCCGGCGTTTTCCGGTCTGCCCGCATCGCGCCACGAGGCGGCATGCGCATCTGGCAGCATCGCGGCGTTATCTGCTGCGGCGGACATTGAGGCCGGGCGATACGGTCTGGCGGCCGTTGTCGGCGTCGAACAAATGCGAAACGTTCCAGGCCAGCAGGCAGCCGAATTCATCGGTGCGCCGGCTATGTGGAGCGGTCACGAATGCACTGATGTTGAATTTCCATGGCCGCATATGTTCAGCGAACTCGCGATCGAGTACGACAAACGTTACGGGCTGAAGCAGGAACACCTCGCCGGGATCGCCAAGATCAACTTCGCCAACGCCAAAAGAAATCCGAATTCGCAGACGCGCAAGTGGGTGTTCACCGAAGAGAGCTTCGCCGAGAATGACGAGGCCAATCCGGTCATAGAGGGTCGGATGCGGAAACAGGATTGTGGACAGATTACCGATGGCGCAGCCTGCGTATTTCTTGCGAACGCCGGGAAAGCACGCGCCTATGCAAAACGTCACGGCATCGCCATTGACGACATTCCCTATATAAAAGGCTGGGGACATCGCACAGCCCCGATCGGCTACGAGCAAAAAATAGCTGAAGGGCGCGGTACCGACTACGTTTTTCCCCACGTTCGCGGCACGATTACAGATGCCTTTGCCCGCGCGGGCATCGATGGCGTCGACGCGCTCGATGGCATCGAAACGCACGATTGCTTCACGAGTACCGAGTACATGGCTATTGATCATTTCGGCATTACCGCGCCGGGTGAAAGCTGGAAGGCAGTCGAGGCGGGAGACATCGAGTTGGGAGGCCGAATACCGGTCAACGCCAGCGGCGGCCTTATTGGTCTTGGCCATCCTGTCGGTGCAACCGGCGTGCGTATGCTTCTGGACAGTTTCAAGCAGGTCACGGGCAATGCTGGCGATTACCAGATAGGGGGCGCGAAAAATGTGGCCACTCTGAATATTGGCGGCAGCGCGACAACGACCGTCAGTTTCGTCATCGGATCTGAGTGATAAAGGTGCCGGATTTATTTTTCAATTCTTTTTATTTTCGATATCAGAAAGGAAAAATAAATCCGGCACCTTTTTTTGTCGGCGTCGCGTGTCTTCTCGCGATAGGGGCCTGCGACCGGCAGCCCGACTTTCAGGCACGGTGCGAGGCGATGTCCTCCGAAAATCTTCCGGGCGTCACTGTGAGTGCGGCGACAGTCATCACAGACCGGGAGGACCTGCCCGGGTTTTGCCAGATTCAGGGCACGATCGATCCGAGCATCGGCTTCGAGGCGCGTTTCCCGCTGGCAGACTGGAATGGCAAGTATTACCAATCCGGCTGTGGCGGCTATTGCGGCATGGTACTGCCCGACAAGCCCGGTTTCTCGAACACCATCAACGAAGCGCTTAAACTCGGCTACGCGGCGATCACGACGGACAGCGGCCACACGGCGTCCATGGGTGATCCTTCTTGGGCCAAAGACGATGCCGAAGCTGTCGAACTGTACGGTCACCGCGCGATTCCTCTAACCTATCAGGCCGGTACTGCCCTTATCGAAGCGTTCTACAATACTCCATCGTCGCGCGAGTATTTCAGCGGCTGCTCCAACGGCGGGCGCATGGCAGCGATTACAGCGCAACGTTACCCGCAGCTTTTCGACGGTATCCTCGGTGGTGCCGGCGTGCTCAATCTGTCGCAGTCTGGCGGCATTTACGGCTCCTGGGTCGTGCAATCGAACACGGATGAACAAGGCAATCGAATACTCACCTGGGAAAACTTCGGGGCCAAGATCCCGCTGCTCGAAAAAGAGGTCATCGCCCAGTGCGATGCAGTAGATGGCGTTGCCGACGGGATTATCGCGGCGCCGCGACAATGCACCGTCGATTTTGAGGCGCTCCCGGGTTGTGGCCTCGAAAGCGCGGATCGATGTTTCACGGAAGCAGAAATTGATGTATTACGCGCCTGGTACCAGGGCCCGCGCAACTCGAAAGGTGAGCAGCTGCAGCCCGGTATGCCGCCGGGCGGTGAGCGCTACGTCGGTTTCTGGTTTTTAGACTCCGCCGACAGAATCGCGATCGGCAACCAGCTTGGCGGCGGGTACGCCAAATACCTCGGCTTCGAGGGCGGTACGCCTGACGATTACACGGTGCTGGATTTCGATTTCGATACGGACCCACCGAGACTGACCAAAACGGCCGAAGTCGTGGATGCACTGGATCCGGATCTGCGAAAGTTTCGTGATGCGGGCGGTAAATACCTGATGTGGCATGGTTGGGGCGACGCGCTGGTTCTGCCGGATCAAAGCCTTGATTATTACGAAAGCGTTGCCGCCAAAATGGGCGGTTACGACGCGATTCAGTCGTTCTATCGTCTGTTCCTGATGCCGGGCCACGGCCACTGCTGGGAGGTGCCCGCCGATGTACCCGATCGCTTCGATCCGATATCGACACTGGATCAGTGGGTCGAAACCGGCCGGGCGCCTGAGCAAATAATTGCAACAGCGTTCGATCCGAAAGCAGCGGCCGCTACAAAAATCGCGCTTTGTCCACATCCTGCGATGGCGACAAAGCTCGACCCCGATGCCGGTGGCAACTATTGCACTGCGGATTGAATCCGTTATTGCATCGCAGGCTTTGTCAGGCGATTCACGTGTCAGCGCGTGAAACGGGGTGGTGAAATTGGAAAATATTGACGTTCGCAAGAAGCTGGACGAGCTGCGATTGCCACTATTCGCGGCGCCGATGTTCCTCATTTCAGGGCCGGACCTGGTAATCAGCGCGTGCAAGGCCGGCGTAATCGGCGCGTTTCCAACACCGAATTGCAGGACAACAGACGATCTCGAGAAATGGTTGATTGAGATCGACGAGAGGCTCCTGCGCAGCGACGAAACGCAAGCCTCTCAATACGCGCCATATGCTGCGAATCTCGTCGTACACCGCACCAACAAGCGCATGCCCGAGGATCTTGAGATCGTCGTGCGGCACAAAGTGCCGATCGTCATCACGGCACTCGGCAGCCCGACACGGGTTGTCGAACCTGTCCACTCTTACGGGGGTCTCGTGTTCGCCGATGTCAACAGCGTCATGTACGCGAAAAAAGCGGCGGACACTGGCGTGGATGGCCTGGTGCTGGTCTGTTCGGGCGCCGGCGGCCACACGGGCGCACTGAACCCGTTCTCGTTTGTTTACGAAGTGCGCAAGTTCTGGAAGGGTTATATTGCGCTGGCGGGTGGCATCGCCAGCGGCACAGCGGTACGCGCGAGTATCGTCGCGGGCGCAGATTTTGCCTACATGGGCACGAGCTTTATCGCCACGAACGAGAGTCTCGCCGAGCCTGAATACAAGGACATGCTGGTCGCGTGTACGGCGGAGGATCTCATCGTCACCAAGGCGTTCACCGGTGCTAACGCAAGCATGATGAAACCCAGCATCGTGAACCAGGGGCTGGATCCCAGCGAGATCGCCAACTACGAGGCAAAAATGAACTTTTCGGGTCAGGACGGCGCCGAGGTGAAACCCTGGAAAGGCATTTGGGCCGCGGGCCAGGGCGTCGGCTGCATTAACGAGATACAGCCGGTAGCGAGCCTTGTTAATCGCCTGGCCTCGGAATATGACGACGCCGTCGAGGCGAAGCGGTGATCACGCACGCCGCGGAAAAGAACGAATGGCCCAACAGGCGCTACGCGTGGTTCGTTGTCATCGTTCTGATGACGCTTTATATCTTTTCCTTCATTGACCGCATGATCATTGCGCTGCTCGTTACGCCGATCAAAACGGACCTGGATCTGACCGATACCGATATCGGTCTGCTGCACGGGCTCGCATTTGCCCTTTTCTACACGTTTGTCGGTGTCTTCATTGCGCGCCTTGCTGACAATTGGAATCGAACCAAACTGGTTGCCATCGGTGTCCTGTTGTGGGGTCTCGCGACAGCGTCCTGTGGGCTTGCCGGCAGTTTCGCGACCTTGTTTGTTGCCCGGATTTTTGTCGGCATTGGAGAAGCGACGTTGTCACCCGCCGCGTATTCGATGATCTCGGACTATTTCCCACCCGATAAACGCGCGCGTGCCATGAGTGTTTATACCTCCGGTATTTATTTCGGCGTGGGGGCGGCGCTCATCTTTGGCGGCATTGTGATCGGCCTCGTCGAGCGCGTCGGTCTGCTTGAACTGCCGATTCTTGGTTCGATCAAGGCATGGCAGGTTGTGTTTTTTGTCGTCGGATTGCCGGGCGTGTTGTTTTTCGCCATCGTCAGGTTGTTCGTTCGCGAACCGGTGCGGCGCGAAGTCAGCGCGACGCCGCCGACCTTTGCGGCATTTCGTGCCTACTTCACGACGCGCCGTAAGCTTTATCTCGGGCACTATATCGGCTTTTCTTTCATGGTCCTGTACTCCTACAGTTTTTCCGCCTGGACGCCTGCAGTTATAACGCGTGTCTACGGCCTGACGCCGGCTGAATCAGGATTGTGGCTGGGGATCGTCATCCTGCTAAGCGCGCCGCTGGGCATCATGACCGGTAGCGTGCTCAGCCAGCGTCTGCACGCCAGGCATGGGAAAGGTGCTGCACTGCACGTCGGTGTTCTCGGCGCTCTTGCGGGAGTTATTCCCGCCGTCCTGTTTCCGCTTGCGCCGAACGTCGTGATGGCGCTGGTTCTCATGGGGATTACCCAGTACCTGATCAGCCTGCCGTTCGGCGTGGCGCCGGCCGCATTGCATGAAGTGACGCCAAACCAGTTTCGCGGCCAGGTCATTGCGATATACCTTTTCTTCATCAACATCATCGGGCTGGGCACCGGGCCGATGATCGTCGGCCTGATCACGGACTACGGTTTCAGGGACGAAAGTGCCGTGGGTTATTCGCTGCTGGTAATGGCGCTCGTGTTTCTGCCGTTGTCCGGATTCATACTGTCGCGAGCCGCGGCGACATTTCGCGATTATCAGGGCAGTGATTTCAAGTGACCGCGAACGCCAAGCCTGTCGTCGTCCTGATTCCCGGCATGGGCAATAACGCACGAATCTGGACGGATCAGGTGAACGGACTATCCGATGATTATGACGTTATCAGTGCCGATTACTGCGGAGCAGAGTCCATTAAAGAAATGGCCGACCGTATTTTGAAACAAGTGCCGACAGGCGCATTCTCTGTCGTTGGCTTTTCGCTCGGTGGCTATATCGCGCTGGACATTATCGGTCGCGAGGCGGAAAGAATCGAACGACTGGCGCTGATCAGTTCGTCACCGTACGCCGATTCCGAAGAGGCTATTCGGCAGCGTGAATTTCTTATTGGCAAAGCACTGCAGGATTACGATTCT
>Ga0316191_10000691_pt1 | contig 22355 bp, 24 predicted proteins | sample Eddworburr2cm_MG_FD_204928 | JGI IMG/M metagenome (GOLD analysis project Ga0316191, IMG submission 204928) | Coastal sediment microbial communities from Maine, United States - Eddy worm burrow 2 cm | ecosystem: Environmental > Aquatic > Marine > Coastal > Sediment | place: USA: Maine... | reverse complement strand
AGGGTCAGGTTGAAGATTTGAATGACTTGCTTTCTGCTTTTGACGATGTAGTTTTACAAGCAGAAGGTTTAGTGAAAGTGCCCCTGCGCTGATTGATTGGCACCCAAAGTTGCCTGAGCCGATATGCGTTGAACGGGAGCTTACCTACTTTGATTGTGTGCATCCCCATGAGCCGGGATACCTAATATCGAAGTGCGGCGCCCACCTCCATTGGAGGGTTCGACAACTTAGCGTCAAATCGTCAGTGCGGGGGCGCTCTTTTTTTACCTCTACTAATTGCCCGCTGGGCCTATAAAGTTGATACCTGCTTCGTGACTTCTCCCACCTTAGACAAACCACAGCTCCGTCTCGATGCTCTCACCCGGCGCCGCGAGCTTTCTGACGACCTTAAGCAGCAGTACTCGCGTGACATTGAACGGCACCTGCTTAGCCACCTGAAAATCAATGCGCCTGAAAACCACCATCTACTGGCCTATCACTCCCTGCCGGACGAAGTCGACACCCATCTCATCTTTGCAACCCCGCCATGCCAGATCTATGCCCCTCGCATGCATGGTCGCGATGACATGCACTGGTTCGGCATCACAAAAGAGACGGAGTGGCTCAAAGGCACCTTTGGTATCGAAGAGCCTGTGAGCGGCTCCGACTGGGCCGATGAAGAGAGCCCGGCCATCCTGCTCTGCCCACTGGTCGGCTTTGATCGTGCAGGCAACCGCCTCGGCATGGGTAAAGGATGCTTTGATCGCTGGCTGGAAACGCATCAACACCGCATCACAGAGATCATCGGGCTGGCATTTTCATGTCAGGAGGTTGCTGCCATTCCCAGTGAGCCGCACGACATCCCACTGAATACCATTATCACAGAAAAGGAAATCATCTCATGTCAGACACTCTGAATATTCTCGTCATCGGCGACATCATCGGCAAAGCCGGACGTCGTGCCCTGCAAGAGCATCTGCCTAAACTGATTGATAAACATCAGCTCGACTTTGTTGTCGCCAATGGTGAAAACCTTGCCGCAGGCTTCGGTCTCAACCTGAAGCTGGCTGATGAGATGTTTGAGATTGGTGTCAATGTCCTCACCAATGGCAACCACTGCTGGGATCAGCGCGACTTCCTCAACCAGATTGAAGAGGATGACCGTTTGATCCGGCCCATGAATTTCACCGCCTATGCACCTGGAAACGGCTGGACCATTCAGGAGACCGGTAGTGGTCACCGTATCGCCGTGATTAACGTCATCGGTCAGGTCTTCATGGGTGTGGGCTGGGACTGCCCCTTTGACGCCGTTGAGCGCGCCATGGAAGAGATTCCGGATGATGTCAGCGCCATCCTTGTCGATATGCATGCTGAAGCGACGAGCGAGAAGATGGGCATGGGCTGGTTCCTCGATGGTAAAGCCTCATTTGTCTACGGCACGCACACCCATATCCCCACCTGTGACGAAGCGATTCACTCCGGCGGTACCGCTTACCAGACAGATATCGGCATGACCGGCTCCTACCAATCGATCATCGGCATGAAGGTTGAAGGCGCACTCAAACGCATGATCCAAAAACTGCCGCAACGATTCGAAGCGGTTGAGAGTGGCGCATCCATTTTCGCCACCATGGTTCAAGTCGATCCCGACACTCGCAAAGCAACCAACATCGAGCGCATCCACATCCCACCAGCCTGAATGACTGCTTCCGGCCAAAAGCGGACGTTCAATTAACAGTGATCTTCAGGCTGATAGTTCATCAGAACCGCATCTTCGCGGGCTTCGCCCTCATGCTGGGGGACGTAATAGGCTTTGCGGAGACCCGAGTGAACAAAACCTAGTTTTTCATAGAGTGCTTGAGCAGCACGGTTTGATGCACGCACTTCGAGTAGTAGCGACATCCCGCGCTTGGCGGTCAGAAGATTCCGGCTTAACTGTTCAGCGATTCCCTGACGGCGATAAGAGGGAGCAACAGCAATCTGCATGATGTGAACCTCATCAAGCACATCGTGGCTCAGGAGATAACCTGCAAGCTTATCATCGTCCATGCAGAGAAGCAGTTCGTAGCCGCCCTGCAGGGCATCTGTTAACCCCTCAAGCGACCAGCTCTCCGGAAAGATTTCGCGGTTGAGTTGATAGACCGCAGCCAGATCGGCTGCACCTCCCTGTCGAAAGCTGAGCCTCAACCCTCGGGAGCCTCGACCTGCTCCTTCCAACCACACGCTTCATTGGCACAGATATGCTCGGTACCGCGACGTTTGGTCACCTTCTCGGTAACAAACGGTGCACCACACTCAGGACATGGCTTCTCGATCGGCATATTCCAGAGTGCTTTCTTGCACTTCGGATATTGGGAGCATGAATAGAAGATCTTGCCGCGACGGGACTTCTTCTCAAGGAAGGTGCCCTTACCGCAATCCGGACATTTCACACCCGTATCCTTCGGCTTCTCCAGTGGCTGGATATTCTTGCACTCGGGATAGGCAGAACAACCGAGGAATTTGCCATAACGACCATGCTTGATCGCCATCGGCTCACCGCACTTCTCACACTTCTGATCGGATAGCTCCACTTCAGGTGCTGTATCGCCATCGCCATTGAGTGGGCGGGCGTGTTTGCACTCCGGATAACCGGTGCAGGCAAGAAATTTACCGTAGCGTCCCAGCTTGATCGCCAATGGCTTACCACAATCAGGGCAGATCTCATCGGTCTCTTCATGGGTCACGTCGGAACGTTTCACATTCTCCTGCGTATCATCGACACGCTTCTTGAATGGGCCCCAGAACTCTTTGAGTAGCGGCTGCCATGCACGTTCGCCACGAGCCACTGCATCAAGCTTGTCTTCAATGTCGGCAGTGAAGCCAACATCGACAATGTCATCAAAATAGTTGGTCAGGAATTTACTGACAATCTCACCAATATCGGTCGGCACGAATCGCTTTCTGTCCATCTCGACATAATCACGTTCGCGCAGCACATTCAGAATCGAGGCGTAGGTGGATGGTCGGCCAATACCGTGAGACTCCATCTCTTTAACCAGCGATGCTTCAGTGAAGCGAGGCTTCGGCTCAGTGAAGTGCTGCTTGGCCACTGCTTCATCAACCTTAATCTTATCGCCCTTCTCCAGCGGTGGCAGCAGACGATCACTATCATCCTTGGCCGGCTCATCGGTGCCCTCTATATATAGAGCGCGGAATCCGGGGAATGCCAAAATCGAACCGGTGGCACGCAGAGTAAGTCCGTCGGACTCAATATCGGCACGCACCTGATCTAGGATCGCAACCTCCATCTGACATGCCAGTGCACGTTTCCAGATCAAGTTGTATAGCTTGTAGGCATCAGGCTCAAGAATCGACTTCATCGCCTGCGGTGTGCGCGCAATCGAGGTCGGACGAATCGCCTCATGTGCCTCCTGAGCATTCTTACTCTTGGTCTTAAACTGGCGCGGTTTGGCTGGTAGATACGCTTTGCCAAACTCCTTCTCAATGTGAGCGCGCATCTCATCAACCGCTTCAATAGCCAATGAGACAGAGTCAGTACGCATGTAGGTGATCAGACCGACCGGCTCACCATCGACCTCGATACCTTCATAGAGACGCTGCGCAATCTGCATCGCCTTGCGCGCAGTAAAGCCGAGCTTACGTGAAGCTTCCATCTGCAGCGTGGAGGTGATGAATGGTGGTGAAGGCTGCTGTTTGGCCTGTTTCTTGGTGACCGTAGCCACTTTGAAAGAGCCGTTCTCCACTTTACTGGCAATCAGCTTGGCATTCACACCATCACTGATCGAAAACTTGGTCAGCGCCTTGCCATCCATGCCATGCAACTGAGCGTTAAACGCATCACTACCTACTTTGCAGGCCGCCTCAATACTCCAGTACTCTTTCGGATCGAAGTCACGGATATGCTGTTCGCGTTCGCAAATCAAACGCAGGGCTACTGATTGAACACGACCTGCCGAAAGGCCACTTCTCACCTTACGCCATAGCAGTGGTGAAAGTGTAAAGCCAACCAGATAGTCCAGCGCACTTCTCGCCTGCTGGGCATCGACCAGCTTCATATTAATCTCAAGGCGATGTGCCATCGCTTCATCAATCGCTTTCTTAGTGATCTCATGGAAGGTGATACGGCTAACGCTTTTCCCTCTCAGCGCACCGCGCTTCTCCAACTCATCGGCCACATGCCAGGCAATCGCCTCACCCTCACGATCCAAATCGCTTGCGAGAATGAGTTCATCGGCCTTCTTCATCGCTGTTTGAATCGCAGCGATACGCTTCTCTTTATCTTCAATGACAACATACTTCAGGGCAAAATCATTCTCGGTATCAACCGAGCCATCTTTCTTGGGAAAGGCGCGCACATGACCGTAAGAGGCCAGCACTTTGTAGCCCTTACCGAGATATTTTTCGATGGTTTTTGACTTGGCGGGAGATTCCACCACCACAACTGCGCTCATTAACTTTTGCCCCCTAAAGAGTACCGGCTGCCGGGCAAACGTTCGATCACGCCCTGCAGCTCAAGCGCGAGCAAGCTTGGCGAAAGTTCCGTCACGGTCAAGCCGCAGGCATCGGCAAGCCGATCCAGATGCATGATTTCCAGACTCAATGCAGTAAGGATTTTGGCCTCATGGTCATTCGCCGGAAGATAGGATTGATCCACCTTTTCACTCTGTTGCGACCAACCAAGATGACGGAGAAGATCATCAGCTGACTCGACCAACATGGCCCCATCACGAATCAGCTGATGGCAGCCTGCATGTGCATCATTAAGCACCGAACCGGGCACTGCCAACACCTCCCGGCCATAAGCCAACGCCTGACCGGCAGTGATCATCGATCCCGATTTCAATCCTGCCTCAACCACCAGTGTCGCTTCCGAAAGCCCTGCAATAATTCTATTTCTCTGTGGAAAGTGTTCAGCGCGCCCTGTCACATCTGGGAGATATTCACTGATCACACACCCTTGTGCGGCAATCGCCTCCACCTGCCGCTGCTGTGGCTCGGAAATTGTCTCAAGCCCGCAGCCAAGGACAGCAACAGTAGGGCTATCACCCTCGAGTGCGCCGCCATGAGCAGCCGCATCAACACCGTAGGCCATGCCGCTGACAATTGTAACGCCGCGTTTTGAACAGTAGGAACTCCAGCGGCGAGCTATCAACCTGCTCTCCCGGCTCGCTTTACGGGCACCGATGATAGCTAGCATTCGCCGACTATTCAGGGCAGTGAGGTCACCCCTTGCAAAGAGTAGCAGTGGTGCATCATCGCATGCTTTTAACTGATCGGGATAACCATCATCTTCCATGCAGAGAAGCTGGATACTGTTTTGGTGGCAGTGATGAGCAATGGCCTGAGCGCTCTTTTCACTGGTGGACTGAAGGACCTCTACTAGTTTTGGGCCAACGCCATCGATTCCCCGAAGCTGACTAGGAGCGTTAGACCAAATGCCCTGAACGGAACCGCAGGCGGAGATGAGCTGGCGACCGATTCGCGGGCCAACGCCTCGCGCCATGATCAGACGTAGGTAGGCTACAGCAGTATCAGAGGCCAGCACCTACAATAATTGAAACTTAGCGATCTGCCTTGTTACGAACCGCATCACCGATATTGATCGCAGAGATCGACTTCATAACCAATGCCAATGAGCCTTTCGACTGTGCGACCAGCACCAGCAACTCACCAATCTTCTCTTCAGGCAGCTGTACGTTTTTGCCGGTAACACGATCTTTCACGACACGGCCAGCCCTATGCACAGAGAGCGCCGTACCAGCCTTCAAGCCAGCACCCTGACCGAGACTGATGCCAACCATCTGATTCTGACCCGCTTCAGCGGCATTGTTACGGATATAGAGCACCTTGCCAGCCACACTTCCTTCAGGAAATGAAGGTGTAATTCTGGTGTCGACCTGCTTGGCAGGTTTGAGACGATCACCGCGAGAGATCTCTTCAAAGGTATTCAGAACAACGCCGCGATAGATGCCACTATCCTGAGAGCGAACCTCGATCTGACCAAGATGGTTGATCAACAGACCGACCACTTTACCGGTATCGGGATCCTTGATCGGATCTCCAGTGCGGAAGACGTCAAAGAGGTCGCCGTCCTCTGCAGGTTGGTTGATCTTCAGGTAGAGGCGATCACCCGCACCATAATTGATACGCTCATCTTCAGAATCAAGAATATAGCCAACGCCCTCAATTCTATCCGGCTGAATAAAATCCTGCCTGGCCAAAGCGGTTAGGAGACGGCTTGTATCCACTTTTGGCTCAAGCTTCTCAACAGGCTTGATCAGCACCGCAGGTTGCGGGCGCTGCTTGGCTAAGCCGCCGGTTTTTTTAAGTTTTTCGACATCAAACCAGATTTCATTGCCGGGATAGATCAGATCGGGATTAGTGATGTAGAGGTTCTTCTCCCAGATTTTCATCCACTTCATGGGATCCTTGAAGAAGTAGCTTGAGATATCCCAAAGCGTGTCGCCCTTCTTCACCACATAGGGCTGCGGCAGGTTCGGCTTCACATCCGCCTCACTCATCTCCTGCGGCATGGCCAGCTCATCAGCCATGCTCTGTGCTGGCAATAGGCATGCCAAAGAGATGCATGCAATTACAAGAAAGTGTTGAAGTTTCATATGAAGCCCCCGATCCTAACTACTTAATTTATCAAAGGTTGGCACATCACAACAAATAGCGCAATACCAACCCTGCGACAGCGAAACATTTTGTTTAACCATCTGCTTTCTTATCCGCCTTCGGCTCATCGCCAGCGATTAGACGCTGAATATTACTCTTATGGCGCAAAATCATCAGCCCTCCCAGAATCATGCAGATGCCGAAGGCACTCCATGAGGCCTGCAGGAGCAGTGAAAACAGAGGCAGTGAAACACCGGCAAGTATCGATGCAAGTGAAACGTAACGGGTTAATTTAAAAGAGATAAACCAGACTGCAAAAGCGCCAACAGCCACCCATGGCAACCATGGCAGCACGACCCCGAACATGGTGGCAACACCTTTGCCACCCTTGAATCCGAGGTAGACCGGAAAGATATGTCCGATAAAAGCGGCCAACGCCACAGCGGCAATCAACTGCTCATCACTATCAAGGGCAATGGCAATGGCTACGGGAATGGTGCCTTTAAGAATATCTGCCAGCAGTGTCAGCGCACCAACCTTCTTACCGCCGGTCCGCATGGCATTGGTTGCGCCAATATTGCCACTGCCGTGCTGGCGAGGATCTTTACCTGTCAGCAGCCGTGCGAATAAGAGACCAAAGGGAATTGCCCCGATAAGGTAGGCGGCAACAACAGCCGCGACAAAGAGGATGGACAATAAGGTTTACCGACCCTGTCGATAGCGGGTACGACTGTTATCAAGAAGTTTCTGCAACCGTCCGGCCTGACCATCGGCAATATAGGTTGGCAGCACAGCCTCCAGATTGGCCGGTTCTCCGAAAATCGCCGGGAAAGCCTCGCCATCCACCACATTATCATGCTGCAGCAATTTTAACTGGTCCGGCGTCAATGGCGGCACCGGCAGTAGCTGCATGAAAGTAGCCATAATCTTCGCAGCAAAGGTGGGGACAGGGATCAGCAAGCGGCATCGCCCAAGTGCGCCCATCAACAACTGCATCAGCTCCATAAAGCTGTAGGCCTTTGGTCCTGCCAAAGCGTAGACCTGATTCTTCACATGGTGGTTACCGACCGAAGCGACAAAGGCTCTGGCAACATCTTCAACCCAGACTGGCTGGAAGCGCGTGGCACCAGCAATCACCGGAAGCACGGGAAGAAGCGCTGTCATCGCCTTGAACTTGTTGAAAAAAGAATCCCCCTCGCCATAAACAATGGAGGGTCTGAAAATCGTCCAGTTCAGAGAGGATTGGCGAACACTGCTCTCTGCCTCACCCTTGGTAGACGCGTAGAGGCTTTCAGGCACATTGCCCGCACCCAGTGCACTCATGTGCAGGTACTGGCCGACCCCTGCCTTCTTACAGGCCTGAAGAATATGTTCTGTGCCCTTCAGATGGGCCGCGGAGAAAGAGTAACGCCCCCGTTCAAAGAGGAGGCCAACCAGATTAATAACACAATCCTGACCCGCCACTGCCTCTTCAAGGCCTGCACCGGTCGTAATATCAACCTTGGCCAGGCGTGCACCATTGACCAGCAGGTCGCGTGCTCGTTCCGGGTGTCGACAAGCCACTGTGACGCTGAAACCGGCAGTGGTCGCCTGCCTGACAATGGCTCGACCGATAAAACCGCTACCGCCGATAATGCACACCTGCTTGGACATAATGCCTCCCTGAACGAATTGTGTAGATGAATAACAATGGCAATTATGCGAAAGAGATGACCAAGACGCAATGCAAGGCTGGCACAAAAAGAGAGGCCGCCTTAAAAAAGGCGGCCTCTGGTTAGATTAGATTGTGATCAAATCGTTGTCGAATCAGGTGAATCCGCAAAGGTCTTCAGCTTCTGCGATCGCGATGGATGACGCAGCTTACGCAGAGCCTTGGCTTCAATCTGACGAATTCGCTCACGCGTTACACCAAACTGTTTACCCACCTCTTCCAGCGTATGATCAGTATTCATACCGATACCGAAACGCATGCGCAGCACCTTCTCCTCACGAGGGGTAAGATTCTCAAGCACACCTAGTGTAGCCTCGCGAAGAGCCTCGTTGATGGATGCATCGAGCGGATTCTCAGCGTTCTCATCCTCAACAAAGTCACCCAGCTGGGAATCTTCGTCATCACCAATCGGTGTCTCCAGAGATACCGGCTCCTTAGCCACCTCAAGAATCTGCTCAACCTTCTCAACAGGCATCTCCAGATGTTCGGCTAACTCTTCCGGTGTCGGCTCGCGGCCAATCTCCTGAGCGATCTGACGTGATACACGCATCATCTTGTTGATCGTTTCGATCATATGCACAGGAATTCGGATGGTACGCGCCTGATCGGCTATGGAACGGGTAATCGCCTGACGAATCCACCATGTCGCATAGGTTGAAAACTTATAACCACGACGCCACTCGAATTTGTCTACCGCCTTCATCAAACCAATATTTCCTTCCTGAATCAGGTCGAGGAAACCGAGTCCACGATTGGTATATTTTTTGGCAATGGAGATCACCAGTCGCAGGTTGGCCTCAATCATCTCACGCTTAGCCTGACGCGCTTTGGCCTCGCCCATGGTCAGTTTACGAGCCACGCTCTTCAGCTCTTCGACTTCCATCTCGCTTTCCGACTCAACGCGTTTCAGACGACGCTGATTTTCACGTACTTTGCTAGAAGTCAGTTCAAATGCTGCGGCCCATGGTCGATCACTATGCTCTTTCAGAATCTCATCAACCCAACGCTCATTGGTCTCATTGGGGACAAAGCTCTCAATAAAGAGTTTGCGAGGCATTTTAGCGCCCAGAGCCAAGTCACGAATAGTACGCTCATACTTACGAACACGTTCAACAGCATTCTTGAATCGCTGAACCAGAGCATCGATCTGCTTGGTTGAGAATGGAATGGCCACCAGCTCCATCAACATGGCATCCAACACTTCCTGTGTCTGCGCAGCCAACTTCTCATCAGAAGGCTTTTTATCATGCTTCTTCTTCAGCTTAATGAACTCATCATGAAGCAACTTGGCCGCATGGAAATGGGTCAGCGCCTCTTCAAGCTGCTCCTCTTTGGTGATCACCGTCTCTTCCATCGGTGTACCATCAGGTGTTGCTGTACGCGCCTTAATCGCTGCGGAGAGCTGATCAGGATCAAGCTTATCAGCATCGGAAGGCTCATCATCTTCATCATCACTCTTGTTCAGGCGATTCTCGTACTCAGCAATGGCAGCTGCATTCACGACCTTATCATCAATATCAAGGATATCTCGGAAATTCGGCCCATCTTCGAGCTCCAACTCAAGCGCCTCATCACGAATCTCGATAACACGCTCACCCAGCTTCATGATCTCACGGAAGGTAGCCGGGCATAGGCAGATCGCCTCATGCACCTGTAGACGTCCCTCTTCGATACGACGGGCAATCTCGATTTCACCTTCACGGGTCAACAGTTCTACCGTACCCATCTCACGCAGATACATACGCACCGGATCATCGATACGGATGACCGTTCCAAGCGTCGTGGTATCGGCACGCAGTGCGGAGTCCTCTTTACGCAGACGATCCTTACGCATGGCATAAGCACCAGTTGGTGCACGCTCAGGGTCAACAACCTCAACGCCCATCTCGGTAAACAGATTGATGATCTGTTCAACATGATCAGCCTCAACGAGGCCTTCCGGTAGATGTTTATTCAGCTCATCATAGGTGATGTACCCGGCCTCTTTGCCTTTGGCCATCAAAGAACCCAGTTCTTTTACCCGGAATGGATCAACTGTTGCTTGTGTCATTCGTTACCTCTGCGTTGCTCGTCTAGCTGCTTCTTGATCTCAAGTCGCTGTTCTTTCAGTTTAGTCGCTAGTTGTCCTAAACGCGATGTCTCTGCAAAATTTCCTGCTACTTCTGCGATTTTCTTCTGCAGATAGCTTTCGTACATATCCAGCACCACGATGGCAAACTCCAGATCCGTCAGGGGCTCCTGATTGATCCAGCGAGAGACATTCTGATCCTCGGGAAATTCTTGTTGTAACCGCTGTTCGATCTTTTCCGCCCCAGTATCGGCTAAGGCAAAAGCGCGCGTGTATAACAGCTGAACCTCTTCTCCGTCAAGAATAAACCCGTTCGCTTCCGGCGGAAGCTGCTTGAATCTAGCTGGCTTCTGGAGCAGGCCAGCCATGAATCTCTCCTGCTTTAGATTGACTGGAGAGCGCGCTGAAACTGCCCTTGAAGCGTTGGTATATAAGCGTTTGTCTCCCTTTTTCTGTAACTGAATGTGAGTAACAGACTCCACCTCCTGACGCCACGCCTGACGCAGATAATCATCCTGCATAGTTGCCAACATGGTATCGGCTTTTTTCGCCATTCGTGCCCTTCCGTCGGCACCCGATCCAGCGATGTTTTTCAACCCCTGAATCCACGTCTCCAATACAGGTCGGGAGTCATTTTTAATGCGCGTTTCAAACGCCTCCTGCCCCTCTTTGGCCACAAGCGAATCGGGATCTTCACCCTCAGGAAGATAGAGAAATTTGGGTGAATGCTCCGACTTCAACACCGGCAACATCCGCTCCAGTGCCCGCCATGCCGCCTGTCTACCGGCACGATCTCCATCAAAACAGAAGACCGGCTGCTCATAGAGGCGAAGAATCTCCAGAATCTGCCGCTCACCAATCGCCGTGCCCAGCGGCGCCAACGCAATCGGGAGACCATGTGCAGCCAGTGCCAACACATCCATGTAACCCTCAACGATCAGTAGCAGCTTGCGCTTACGAATCTCATCACGATGTTCGGAGAGACCATAAAGCAGGTCCGACTTGTGAAAGAAGGGTGTCTCCGGCGAATTGAGATATTTGGCACTCTTCTCTTCACCGAGAATACGACCCCCAAAACCGACCGTCTTTCCCCGGCGATCACGGATGGGAAATATCAATCTGTTACGAAAGCGATCGACATAACCATTGTCGCCCTTGAACAGTAGACCAATCGACTCCAGCTGTGCCGCAGTTCTGCCATCCGAACCGAAACAGTGCTGCATGAATCCATAACCTGCCGGTGCAAAACCCAGCTTATATCTGCGTACAATCTCTTCAGGCAGCTTCCGATGTTTCAGATAGTCGCGTGCAATACCGCCTTTTTCACCGGCCAACTGACGCACAAAAACATCGGCCACCTTGGCCAACAGCTCCAGTGCCCTGTTTCGCTTATCCTGATCACCCGGCTGCGAAGCCGACTCCCTGGGCACTTCAAGCCCCACCTTTTCGGCCAGGTACTCGACTGCTTCAGGAAAGGAGTAACCATCATGCTCCATCAGAAACTGAAAGGCACCACCACCCTTACCACATCCGAAGCAGTAGTAGAGCTGTTTGTCTGCCGAAACAGAGAACGATGGACTCTTCTCATTATGGAATGGACAGAGGCCCATCAAATTGGAACCGGAACGTTTAAGTTCGACATGCCTGCCGATGATTTCAGCAAGGTCTGTTCTCGCTAGAACTTCATCCAGAAATGCAGGTGCAAAGTGAGCCATGGTTACCTATTAAAGTAGATGCCTGGGTTTAATCAAGTTCTGCAGAATTATCCCTGCAGCAGCTGCTTGATCATGGCTGAGACCATGCCCATATCGGCCTTGCCTTGAAGCTTCGGACGGATAATGCCCATCACCTTGCCCATATCCTTCATACTCGCCGCGCCACTATCGCTAATGGCCTGAGATACGGCTTTAGCCACCTCATCCTCGGAGAGCTGTTCGGGCATATAGACTTCAAACACCTTGATCTCATCAAGCTCTTTGGCAGCAAGATCTTCACGACCCGCCTCATGATACTGGTTGGCAGCATCTTTGCGCTGCTTGATCATTTTTGCCGCCATGGCAATGACATCTTCTTCTGTGAGAGGCTTGCCCAATTCAATCTGTTTATCCTTGAGTGCGGCGCGGAACATTCGGATGGCACCAAGCTTCAGCTTATCGCCATCTCTCATCGCCTGTTTCATATCATCGGTAATCTGCTGCTCTAACATTGTCACCTCTCCCTTGTAGGAAAACTAGTGCGGCCATATTTGGACCTGTTCGCAGTTCATGGATGGACTGCCAAATCTGACATTGTTATGCCGGATTTGTGAGCCAAGGCAAAACGACGTTTTTGTCTTGGCGGTTAAGAAAAACGACAGGGAAGTCGTTTTTCGGATCGATCAAATTAAAATGCCGGACGCTCAGGCCCGGCATTTTATATGATGATCTAAGCAAAAGCTTGAGATATCGACTTAGTAGTCGCGGTTATCCCGCATACGCATACGACGAATACGCTTCATCAGACGCTTGCGTGCTGCTGCTTCCTTTCGCTTGGATGCGATAGAGGGTTTTTCATAAGCCTCACGACGGCGGCATTCACTAATTACGCCACCACGCTCAACCTGTTTACGAAAACGCTTCAGCGCTAGTTCGATTGGCTCATCTGGACTCAATTTAATTCCAGGCATGTAAAACATCACCCCCTTGGGCATTCCGAAAAAGTTCCAATGACACAACACGGCGTCATTGCATTATCCCCTTCTCCTCTGCACGCTTGGCATCGGGCTTAAACCCATCCCATGCAGCGGAGGCAAAAAGGGTCGCGCATTATGAGCAACATCGACGCTAAGTCAAATAACAGCAACAAAAACGCTTCGAAAAGCGTGCTCAGCGCTGCCTCCACCGTTGGCAGTTGGACCATGCTATCTCGCGTTCTCGGTTTTATCCGCGATATCATTCTCGCCCGAATCTTAGGCGCTGGCCCTCTCGCCGATGCCTTCTTTGTTGCTTTTAAGCTCCCCAACTTCTTCCGCCGCATGTTCGCTGAAGGCACCCTGACGGTAGCTCTGGTACCGGTTCTTGCCGATGAGCGACAGAAAGGAGATGAGGCCGAGCACGCCTATCTGAATGCGCTGGCAACACTGCTTCTTTCCGTGCTTCTGATCTTCACGATTGCCGGTATCATCTTCATGCCTTGGCTACTACTCGGCTTTGCCCCCGGCTTCCACGATGAGCCCGACCGCTGGCACTATGCCCTAAAGCTGGCGCGTTGGATGTTCCCCTATCTGATGTTTATTTCGTTCGCGGCCATGGCATGGGCTGTACTCAATGCTCACAAAAAGTTTTCACTGGCTGCTGCCAGCCCTGCCCTGCTCAATATAGCCATCATCTTTGCCGCTATCGTACTGGCACCATCTTTTTCCAATCCGGGCGAAGCGCTGGCCGTCGGCGTGGTACTCGGTGGCGCTCTGCAGCTGGGCATTCAGTTTCCGGCACTAAAACGTATCGGCTGGATACCACGACTTTCGTTTAAGTTTAATCACCCCGCCATCATGCAGACGCTAAAGCTCTTCGGGCCGGCACTTCTCGGCGTTGCGGCCGTCCAGATCAATATCCTCGTTGGCACCATTCTGGCCACGCTGCTTCCAGTCGGCTCTGTCTCCTATCTCTATTACGCCGACAGAATCGTGCAGTTGCCTCTGGCGCTCTTTGGTATCGCTATGGGCACAGCGCTGCTACCAGCCCTCTCCGAGCACCTTGCCGCAGGACGAACCGATGATGCAAAAAACGATCTGCGTAGCGGGCTGGCATGGCTGACATGGATCACCCTACCGGCAGTGGCTGGTATCTTCATGTTGGCTGAGCCGATCATTGCCACGCTGTTTGAACATGGCGCGTTCACACACCAAGCCACCGTTGCCACGGCCAACGCCCTCAAAGCTTACGGTGTCGGTCTGATCGCCTTCTGCTGGGTGCGTATACTCTCCACTGCCTGTTATGCCGGTAAAGATGCCAAGAGCCCTATGAACTTCGCCATTGTTGGTGTAGCTGCGAACATCATTCTCTCCATCATTCTGATGCAATCACTGGCCCATGTCGGTCTGGCGCTGGCTACTTCACTGGCGGCTTTCATCAATGTCGGCCTGTTGATTCGCCATCTACGCAAACAGCGTGGCTCCATCTTTGATAAACGCAGTGCTCTACGCATGTTAAGAGCAGCCATTGCCTGCCTGCCCATGCTCGCCTTTCTTGTTGGAATATCGCAGTTCTGGGTGTTCCCTACCGCGGACAAGCTGATGCAGGCACTCTGGTTGGGCTCTTCCATCGCAGGTGCCATCATCATTTTCTTCTGTGCTGCTATACTGATGGGAGAGAAGAGCCTATTGAAGCGGAGGGGAACCGATGCGGCGTGATGTGATTGTATTTGATACCGAGACTGTTCCCGATGCGGAGGCTGCTCGTCGCCTGTTGGGCCAACCTGAACTCACTGATATTGAAGCCCGCGATGCTCTGAGCTGTTACTTTCTTGAGAAGACCGATGGTCGCAACGACTTTCCACGTCAGCCATTCCATCAGATTGTTGCCATCAGTTATGCCCATCTGATCGCCGAGCCGGGCGAAGAGGGTGCGGAATTGGTGATTCGAAGGGTTGCCTCCGGCGGTGAGAAGGGGAGCAGTGAAGCTGAGCTGCTTGAAGGATTTTTCGGCCTGATTGAGAAGCGGGCACCACAGATTGTCAGCTTTAATGGTCGCGGGTTTGATGTGCCGGTACTCAAGTACCGCGCCATGGTTCACGGCCTCTCATGCCCACGCTGGTTTAACGAGGGGGATAAGTGGAACAACTACGACGCCCGCTACTCGCCTACCTACCATCTTGACCTGCTAGAGGTTTTGTCAGACTTCGGTGCATCGGCCCGTTGTAGCATGCACGAAGTTGCCTCTGCCTTCGGTGTGCCGGGTAAACTCGACACAGCAGGTGATGATGTGCGAGGCATGTTTGAGGCAGGTCAGATTAATGAGATTCGCAACTATTGCGAAACCGATGTCTGCACAACCCTGCTCACCTACCTGCGTTGGCAGCTCTTCAACGGCGCTCTCTCCGAAGGTGCATATGCCCGCGCTGTACTCGGCCTGCGCAACCATCTCGAGGAGGAGGCCGCTTCACGCCCGCACTTCGCCACCTATCTCTCAGTTTGGGATGAGTATTAAAAGCCTCGTGTCATCTGCAAACCTCATGGCTGAATCATGAAAATCTATCGCCACTTTCTTGACGGTATCCCCTGGTATCTGGCGCGTCACTACTGGTGGGCCTACCTCTGGAAGCGTGCCGTCTGGTTCTTCGATCACCAGCCAATTATCAATGCCATCCTCTTCGGTCAATATCGTAAACTGATGAACGCCACGATGAACCGTCTCCAGCATGCGCCGAAGGAATCCGTCCTTCAGCTGACCTGTGTTTACGGTGAACTGACACCAAAACTCGTATCGCTTGTAAAGCCAACACCACTGCACATCACCGATGCAGCCACGGTGCAACTTGACCTAGCTCATCGCAAAACAGAACCCGGAACACTGCTACGCACACGCATGAATGCAGAATCTCTCGGCTATAAAGATAATAGTTTCTCCACCATCATCCTATTTTTCCTGCTGCATGAGATGCCTCCTGAAGCACGCATCAACACGCTTTCCGAGTGTATGCGCACCCTCAAACCGGGCGGCTCACTGCTCTTGACCGAGTATGGCGCACTTCCGAGACGGCACTGGCTCTATCGATTCCCACCTTTCCGCTGGACGCTGACATATCTGGAACCATTTCTGGCCAGTTTCTGGGAGCTTGATCTGGAAGGACTGTTGCAAAAACTCGCTATAGAGCATGGCAAATCGATCAAACTTGAATCGAACCAACCCATCTTCGCAGGCTTCTATCGTGTGATGGAGTTCAAGGTGTTGGAAAAGCGCTTATACAAATAAAAAAAGGCCCGCCAATGGCGGGCCTCTATCTTCGTAAAGATGAAAACCTTTTCTTAGAAACGGCTCTCGCGTGGACGCGCTTCGTTTACACGCAGGTTACGTCCACCAACTTCCGCTCCATCAAGCGCTTCAATCGCAGCTTTGCCTTCATCATCGCTGGCCATTTCAACAAAACCGAAACCACGGCTACGGTCTGTTTCACGATCAATGATCACTTTTGCACTGGTAACTTCACCGAACTCAGCAAACACTTCACGAAGTTCTTCGTCATCAGTACGGAAAGAAAGGTTTCCAACATAAATATTCATATTAAATCATCCTCAAATATATCAAAACTCAAATCCAACGGATTCGGATTTCGCCAAAGTGGCGGCAATCACCCCGCGGAAAAAATCTGAAGATAAAGTCATCGGGAAAGGTCAACGCAACTGACAAAAACAGGTGAATAATAAAAATGAAAATGTGACAGGGCAAGGAAAATCCTATTTTCATCGAGCCGTAGAAACAAAAAAGGAGCGACATAAATCGCTCCTTTTTTTGTTTATGGTACCGGGGACTGGAGTCGAACCAGCACGGATTTTACTCCACAGCGACCTCAACGCTGCGTGTCTACCAATTTCACCACCCCGGCGCTTGATACACCCGGCTTCAGGCATCCTGCCCTTCGCCTTCTATCGCTCAGCAAAAACTTGGTTTTGCTTCACTTACGAGTTCGTTTCACTCGCTCGCCCCACATCCTGTGGGGGTAGCGGTCTTTTGAACCACCCTACTGCACATGGAAGTGCGGCTTTAGTAAAAGTTCGGGTTTCGCAAAATTCGAACTTCTTCAAAGGCTGAAAGCAGGATGCTCTTCAGCCGTATCTAATCATTCCGCGGTCGGAAGTCCGTCGTCCGCAGTGTTGCTCTTCAGTGCCTTCGGATCAAAACTCTGTCCATTTCCAGATGCAGGCACTGCAGGTGAAGTCTCAGCAGGAACTGGCTGTGTCAGATTACGCTCAACCACTGATCCGGCATCCTGCTGTGAAAAGAAGGCTAGAGTCAGGCTTGTCATCATAAATGCTGCAGCCAGACCACCTGTCATCTTGCCCATAAACGAACCAGAACCACGGCTACCAAACAGGGTCTGGGCACCGCCGCCACCAAAAGATACACCCATATCTGCGCCCTGACCGCGCTGGATCAGTACAACACCAATCAACAACAGTCCGACAATCACATGAAGTGCAATCAACATTGTAGTCATTTCGACTCTCCTTAACCTACTGCGCCAGCAGCGGCTTCAACAATCTGCATAAAGGAGTCAGCCTTCAGGCTCGCTCCACCCACCAAAGCGCCTTCCACACCTTCACAGGCCATCAGCTCTTTGGCATTGCCCGGATTTACACTGCCACCGTAAAGTACGCGGCAATCCTTACCCAGACGAGTTAACTCTTCGTGTACGAAGGCATGCGTCTCAACCACCATTTCAGGGGTTGCGGTCTTGCCTGTACCAATCGCCCAAACCGGCTCGTAAGCAACAGTTAGAGGCTTATCTTTCGGTGCACCTTTCAATACTGCCAGCTGTTCAGCCAGTACATGGTTGGTTACGCCCGTTTCACGCTGCTCCAGTGTCTCACCAATACAAAGAATCGGCTCAAGGCCATGCAGCCAGCATGCGTTCAACTTGGAACGGATCTGCGCATTACTCTCACCGATGACACTACGGCGCTCAGAGTGTCCCAGAATCACATAGTGACAACCGGCATCACGCAGCATCAAAGGACAGATGGAACCGGTAAAGGCGCCTTTGTCCTCGTAATAAACATTCTGCGCTCCCAGCACGACACCCTTGTCACTCAGCTTCTTCTGCATCGGATAGAGCAGTGTATACGGTGGCATCAGAGCAATCTCAATGTGTTCAGGAGCGGGGTTTTCTCGAAGCTCCGCGATAAAAGCCTCTGCCTCTGAAAGTAGACCATTCATCTTCCAGTTACCTGCAATCAGCATCCGTGTTGAACCACTCATATCGCCCTCCTGTAAACATTAAAACCACCAAAATGGGGCGCGAAGTGTAGAAAAATTGACGTCTATAGCAAGGAAAACTCGCCAACTGCCAACTGACAGGTAACCTTGCGACATGAGCAGTGATTCAAAACCCTATGCCAAGAAGGCGCTTGGACAGCACTTTCTTAAAGATCGCAGTGCGATTGAGAAAATTGCAGCAGCGGTGAACGAAGAGGCCAATGCGGTTGAAATTGGCCCCGGTCCGGGAGCAATCACCGAGCATCTGATTGATCGCGTCGCCAAACTGACCGTGATCGAGAAGGATAATCGCTTCGCCGAACATTGGCAGCAACGTGCTGAAGAGGTGCAGAATCTCGCAGTGGTTCACGGTGATGTTCTTGATGTATTGGAGAAGGCGGTGACGCAATCAGGAGCCGACTGGGTGGTCGGCAACCTCCCCTACAACATCAGTGGCCCGCTTACCGCTCGCCTCGCAGCATTGAACCTCTCTGGCGGCATGGTGCTGATGTACCAGAAAGAGGTGGCTGATCGCATCGTGTCGGGGCCGGGCAGCAAAGTTTACGGTTCGCTCTCGGTTCTGGTACGCCACCACTACGAACCCAAACGTCTTCTGGTGCTACCCCCCGGTGCTTTCTCACCACCACCCAAGGTGCACTCGGCTGTTATCATGCTGACACCGCACAAACGCCGGCCACCGTGCGACATTCGTGCGCTCGAAGCCACTGTACGCGAAGGCTTCCGCCATCGCCGCAAAACCATTGCCAACAATTTCAAAGGTAAGTTGAAACTGGTGGACTGGATGGAGCTGGTGATTGACCCGGATACAAGAGCGGAAATGTTGCCTTACGCGAAGTGGGCAGCCATCGCCCATCGCCTCTATCCCGACGGACTAGGCATTCGCCAAGGCTTAGGTGAGTGGTAACTGCCTACTAATCTGCGGCTAACGGACTAGCTAGCTACCGGCCATGCGCTAGTTTCGGTTCCGGTTACACGGTAGAGCGGTGCCACATCTTCCGGTGAGTTTTTCGTCACATTCAGATCGTGCAACAAACCATCATGCAGACTGTAGATCCAGCCATGAACATGCAGCTCATTGCCGCGCTCCCAAGCGTTCTGAACAATGCGGGTATGACAGATATTATCCACCTGCCGAATCACATTGAGTTCACAAAGACGATCCAATCGTTCCGCCTCATCCAACGATTCAAGATGTTTCTGATGCAGCATATAGGTATCGCGTATACTGCGGATCCAGTTATCAACAATGCCGTGGTGTTGTCCTGCCATGGCCGCACGAACACCACCGCAATCATAATGACCTGTAATAATGATGTGCTTCACGCCTAGTACATCGACAGCGTACTGGGCAGCAGAAAGGACATTTAGATCGGTATGCGGTACCTGATTGGCAACATTGCGATGCACAAACACCTGCCCAGGCTCCAAACCGACAATCTCATTGGCAGGCACTCGCGAATCCGAACAACCAATCCACATGTAATCGGGGCTATGAAGCGCTGACAATCGATCAAAGAAATCGGGCTTTTCAGCCCGCTGCTTTTCAGCCCATTGATGATTGTTCTCAAATAACTTGTCGAGATTGCACATAGCTCGGCAAGTTACGCGTTAGCCACCCATTTTTCCAGTTCGCCTTTTTTGTCGAGCGCGTAGAGATCATCACAACCACCCACATGGCGATCATTGATGAAGATTTGCGGAATCGTACGTGCACCCGGCGCACGCGTTGCCATCTCGGTACGCCTTCCAGGCTCTACCTGTACATTATACTCAACGAACTCCAGCTGGCGCTGCTTTAGAAGCGCCTTGGCCCGCATGCAATAGGGGCAATGGTCCCCTGAATAAATTTCAATTTTTGCCATGTATTCTCACTACTCCTTGGTTGGCGTTCGTGCCAATGAAAATGCCGAGATGGGCCGCTTCAACGCACGTAACGATCTTGAGGCAAAGTGCAGTGTTGCACCTGTCGTCAAGATATCATCAACGACCCAAATCTGCCCTATCATCGGGCTCGACTTCCAATATTCATCCCAGTGGTCGCTGTTCAGGCTGAAACTCTTACGAAGATTTTTTCGTCGTGCAACGCCGGACAGAGCTGACTGCCGCTCCTGCTCGCCAATGCGCTTGAGCAGTTGCCAATCCCACTGACAACCGACAACTGCTGCTATCATCTGCGCCAGATTGGCAGCGTGATGCTGCCCACTTCTGCGCATGCGTGAGATCGGCATAGGAACGGGCAGCAACAGATCGTCGGGCTGAATCAAGCCTTTCAACTTTGGCGCCGATGTCTCAATCAGCCATTGAACAGCGACATCATCACCGCCCAGCTTCCAGCTTAAGACCGCATCACGTACCGGCCCCTGATAGTGAAAGAGGCTCACTGTCTGCTGCTGAAATGGTGGTAAGGATAGACACTTGCCACATGGCCCCGGTGCTAAATCATCTGTCAGCGACGCACCACATCGCCCACAAATCGTTACAGGGTAGGGCCTAATGCCATCCAGACAGGTTCGACAACATCCCGATTGCTCAAGCAGAGCATGACAAAAGAGACAGGTGGGTGGAAACAGAAGCTTCACACCCCTGTTAACCCAATGCCTGCATTTGGTTGACAGCCTTCCCATAGCCATGAGCATGGCGCAAATGTCGAACAGTCGCAATTGGTTCAAATCCGTTCCTGCTGAACGAGAACGCAGACTCACCGCGTCTCAGCGCAGTGACATCCTGATTCATCGGGATGGTCGCCAGCTGGTCAATTTTGCCTCCAACGACTACCTCGGCCTCTCAACACATCCGGACATCTGCCGGGCAGCAATCAACGAGATTGAGAAGCATGGATTGGGTAGTGGTGCATCACGCCTGATATCCGGCGATGACCCACTACTGCACAGCCTTGAAGATGAACTGGCGTCCTGGAAAGGTTTTGAGGCCTGCCTTGTCGTTGGCTCTGGCATGCTGGCCAATATCGGGCTAATACAAGCGCTGGCCAATCGCCATACCCATCTTTTCTGTGACAAGCTCAACCACGCCTCACTGGTCGATGGTGCCCGACTAAGCGGTGCCAAAGTCTCTCGTTTTGAACATCTCGACTACAACCAGCTGGCATCACTTCTCGATAAAAAACCGGCCGAGCAGCGCATTCTGGTAAGCGATGGCATCTTCAGTATGGATGGCGATGCCGCTGACCTTTCAACCCTGATCGGACTATGCGAGCAACACAAGGCGCTACTGTTGATTGATGATGCCCACGGTGCCGGCGTGGTCGGGGAGAGTGGCAAAGGTCTTACCGACATGGCAGGAATCACCGGACATGAGCGACTCATTGAGGTGGGAACCCTGGGCAAGGCTTTTGGCTGCTATGGTGCATTCATTCTGGGCACCTCGGAGATGATTGAAGGGCTGCGGCAACGCCTACGCACTCTGACCTATTCCACTGCCCTGCCCGCAGCTCTTCCAGCTGCAGCGCTAGCGGCCCTGCATCTGATCCAGCAGGGCGACCTGCGTAAGCGCCTACAAAAGAATATGGCCATGTTTAAGCAGAAGACATCCGAACTCTCTCTGATGGTTTCAGAAACCCCGATTCAACCACTGCTGATCGGTAGTGATGCCAATGCCCTGAGCATCGCCTCAGCCCTTGCCGATGCCGGCTTCTTTGTCCCCGCTATTCGGCCACCCACTGTACCAGAGGGAACTTCAAGGCTTCGTATCACCCTCTCTGCTGCTCACGCCGAGTCCCAGATCTGCCATTTGGCAGAAGCTCTTCGGAGGCTCGCATGAGCACTCCCATGGTTTTCCTGCATGGCTGGGGTCAATCACGGCAAGTTTGGTATCAACAGATATCATCCTTCCCCGAGGCTATGTTTTTGAACCTGCCCGGTCATGGTGGCAGTGCAGAGCATGATGACTGGATTGAAGCCATCGCCGAGCAGCTTTCCGACTCTCCAAGCATCATCGTCGGCTGGTCGCTGGGAGGCATCATCTCTATGCAGCTAGCCTTGAAACA
>Ga0316191_10000690_pt1 | contig 22358 bp, 19 predicted proteins | sample Eddworburr2cm_MG_FD_204928 | JGI IMG/M metagenome (GOLD analysis project Ga0316191, IMG submission 204928) | Coastal sediment microbial communities from Maine, United States - Eddy worm burrow 2 cm | ecosystem: Environmental > Aquatic > Marine > Coastal > Sediment | place: USA: Maine... | reverse complement strand
GCAGATGCCCTTTCCACAATTGAAAACGCAACGCAGCGGATGAATTTCTTGCTTGCAGACCTGCAAAAAGGTCCAAGGCTGACCGCCGCCGCGGCCCGCGTGGTGGACGTGTCGCGGACCCTTGAGTCGGTCCTTGACCGGACCCGGTCGGCCCGCCCAATACCAATACTCGACCTTGATGGTACGCGCTTGGCTATCCACGCAGAGCCCGGCCGCCTGATCAACGTAATCGAGCACCTGGTGGAGAATGCACAGCATGCGACACCCGATGACGGAAAAGTGATTCTGCGGGCCCGGGCGGATAACGACTGGGTCACGATCGAAGTATGCGATACAGGTTGTGGCATGGATCGAGCTTTCGTAAAGGACAGATTGTTCAAACCCTTTGACACAACCAAGGGAAATGCGGGTATGGGCATTGGGGTATACGAAAGTCGGGAGTTCGCCCGGGCAAACGGCGGCTCTATCGAAGTGAATACATTACCCAACAAGGGATCACAGTTTCTGGTTCGATTCCCACGCGTCGAATTCGCCGACAGCGGGATACAGGACAGCGAAGTGCCGGATCCCGACGAACTGGAGACTGGGCGTTGAGTCGACTCGAACAAACACTGTTGATCGTAGAGGACGATCCCGGGCTCCAGAGGCAGCTCAAGTGGTGCTTTGGAAACGAGTATCAGCTGGTAACCGCCGACTCTCAGGCATCGGCCATCGCGCAACTACGGCGTTACGAGCCGGCCGTGGTCATGCTGGATCTTGGACTGCCGCCGGACCCAACCAACGCGAGCGAAGGCCTGAAGACGCTGTCGGAAATCCTGTCCTTGTCACCCAACACCAAGGTCATAGTGGTGACGGGAAATGACGAAAAGCAGATCGCGGTAAAGGCAGTGGGCATGGGCGCCTACGATTTCTATCAGAAACCCGTCGATCCAGACCTGCTTGGGTTGATTCTGGCCCGTGCGTTCAAGCTGCATGAGCTGGAACAGGAGAATCAGGTTCTGAGCCGGGTCGGGGAGGCGGCGCCGTTGGAAGGGATTCTGGCCAACAGCCCCGAAATGCTGGTGGCATGCCGAACGGTGGAGAAGATTGCACCGACCGATGTCACCAGTTTGATCTTGGGCGAAAGCGGCACCGGGAAGGAATTGCTGGCCCAGGCACTGCATCGGCTGAGTCACCGTGCCAAGGGGCGATTCGTCGCAATCAACTGTGCTGCGATACCGGACACTTTGCTTGAGAGCGAGCTGTTCGGCTACGAGCGTGGGGCATTTACTGGCGCGGAGAAACAAACGCTCGGGCGCATCGAGTATGCAAATTCCGGAACCCTGTTTCTGGATGAGGTGGGCGATCTGCCCATGACGCTACAGGCCAAACTGCTCCGATTTCTGCAGGAGCGGGTGATCGAGCGCCTTGGTGGCCGAAAAGAAATTCCGGTAGATGTGCGTGTCGTGTGCGCCACCCACCGCGACCTGCGTCAGCTGATCGAACAGGGCAAGTTCCGAGAGGACCTGTACTATCGCATCAGCGAAGTGGCGGTCGAAGTGCCCCCACTCAGAGACCGGGTTGGGGACGCTGTCCTGCTGGCCCGCGTGTTTCTGCAGCGCTTCACCAAGGAATATGGCAAGTCCATCCGCGGCTTCTCCCAGGACGCCCTGACTGCGATTGAATCCCATCCCTGGCCGGGCAACGTGCGCGAACTTGAAAACCGGATCAAACGAGCCGTCATCATGGCGGAGGGCAACCAGGTCACGGCGGCCTGTATGGAACTCGAAACCACGGACGACGATCTGGGTTTCAATCTGCGCGAGGTTCGCGAAAGTGCAGAACGGCGGGCAGTCCTCCGCGCGATCAGTCACGCCAACAGCAATATATCCCGTGCTGCCGAAATCCTCGGCATCACCCGTCCCACCCTGTACTCGCTGCTGAACAAGCACAGCATCAAAGCATAATCCCACAGACCGACCACAAATTCCGGCCTTCGGGTGAATCCCAAGCACAAAAACCACTACCATAGCGCCGTCGCAGCGCAAACCGCTGCAGCACGGAGCGACCATGATCGAGGCGAGATCTCTGGGTTTGATGCGGGGTGGGCATTGGTTGTTCCGCCACGCCACCTTCAGCTTGCATCCCGGCTGGAAAGTGGGCGTCGTCGGGGTCAACGGCAGCGGTAAATCAAGCCTCTTCGCCCTGCTCAAAGGTGCCCTGGACCCCGACGAAGGCAATCTGAGTACGCCGGATTCCAGCCGCCTCAGGATGCTGGAGCAGGAAAGCCAACGGATCGAGCTTGCGGCGCTGGACTATGTGCTCAGCGGTGACGAGGAGCTATGGAATGCCCGCCGAAGTCTGGCACTGAAAGACTCGGAAGGCGTGGCGGCTGCTCACGACGTACTTGAGCGAATCGATGGATACACCGCCGAGAGTCGAGGCGCACGATATCTCGCCGGCCTTGGCTTCTCGGAAAATGATCTCGCTCGACCCGTATCAGAATTCTCCGGTGGCTGGCAGATCCGTCTCAATCTGGCGCGAGTGCTTATTTCACGACCCGAGACACTGCTGCTCGACGAACCTACCAATCATCTGGATCTGGACGCGACGTTGTGGCTCGAACAATGGTTGCGCGAGTTCCGTGGAACGCTGCTGCTGATCTCCCACGACCGGGATCTGCTGGATTCGACCATCGACCACATCCTCGCAATCGAGGACAACGAGATACGGGTTGAATCCGGACGCTACAGTACTTACGAACGGCGTCGTGGTGAGCGCCTGGCGAATCAATCGGCTCTTCGCAAGCGTCAGGTCGCCGAGACCGATCGTCTGCAGCGGTTCGTCGATCGATTCCGAGCCAAGGCCACCAAGGCCCGCCAGGCCCAGAGCCGTATCAAGGCATTGGATCGAATGGAAATCGCCGCGGCTGCGCGAGTTGACAGCCCAATTCGGTTCCAGTTTCGCAACGGACAGTCCGGTGGAAATCCAATGTTGGCACTGGACCGGGTCAGCCTGGGCTATGACAACAAGCCTGTACTTCGAGACCTGACTCTATCGATCCGCCCCGGCATGCGGCTCGGGCTTCTGGGTCGAAACGGGGCTGGAAAATCGACGTTAATCAAAGCACTGTCGGGTATTCTTAAACCCTTGTGTGGAACTATCACGCCGTCCAAGACCCTGAGCACAGGCTATTTTGCCCAGCATCAGCTTGATCAGTTGGATCTGTCGTCCACTGCGGTGGACCACCTGCTGCGACTGTCCCCCGGCCTGGGGGAAAGCAGCGCCCGCAGCTACCTGGGTGGATTCGGATTCTCCGAGGAACGTGCACTGGTGCCCGTGGCACCTTTTTCCGGTGGCGAGAAGGCGCGTCTATGCCTGGCGCTTCTCATCTGGCAAAGCCCCAATCTGTTGTTGCTGGACGAGCCCACCAATCACTTGGACATCGGCACCCGGGATGCGTTGGTCGAAGCGCTGAGTACTTATGACGGTGCGGTCGTGGTGGTGTCTCACGACCGTTATCTGTTGCGGACCTGCTGCGACGAGTACGCGTTGGTGACGGAAGGGCATGTCCAGGAGTATGAGGGATCCCTGGAGGACTACGCCAGGTGGCTTGCAGGGGGGACCGTATCGAAACGGTCGGAAACAGCGACCGGTGGGCGCCGGGCGCAGCGCCGCGACACCGCCCTGGCTCGCCAGCAAAAAGCCGAAGCCCGTCGACCGCTGACCCGCAGAATCGAGCAACTGGAACAAGAGATGTCACGCATTCAGAATGAATTGAACGAAACCGAAACTCGCATGGGCGAACCGGCTTTGTACCAGGCGAACAATAGCGACGAACTCGCGGAGTTGACCGAGCGCAGCGGCCGCATGCGACGCAAACTCACCGAACTGGAGGACGCCTGGCTGGAAGTACAGACATCCATGGAGAACATGGTCTAGACATGATCGACGCCGGCACGCTCTGCTCAATCGCCACGCGTCTCCCCACGATCTGCTTGGTCCAGCCGTCGCGTGCGCCTCTGAGCGTGCCACCTGGAGCGGGCTGATGCAGCCGACCCACGATCCGATCGTGTTCTCCCTGTTCGTGATATTCGCCGGTGCCGCCGTAGTGGCGACCGCGGCCCTGTTCGCACGTCAAGCACTGCCGGTGGCCTACATCGTCCTCGGCATCTTGATTGGCCCATATGGATTCGCACTGGTTGATGACCCGGAAACCGTGGGTGGGATGGCGGATATCGGGATCATCTTTCTGCTGTTTTTACTGGGGCTCGATCTGGCGCCCAAGGGGCTGGCGCACATGCTGCGCAAAGCAACTCTGGTGACTCTGGCCACCTCTATCCTATTTGCGGCGCTCGGCTACGGCGTGGCCCGGGCGTTTGGTTTCAGCGGCAACGATCCATGGCTGATCGGCGCCGGCATGATGTTTTCGAGCACTATCATCGGTCTCAAACTGCTGCCTACAACCGCTCTGCATCATCAGCGGATGGGTGAGATCATTATCAGCATCCTGTTGCTGCAGGACTTGATCGCCATCGCAATTCTGTTGCTGATAGAGGGCCTCTCCGGCGCCGAGACACCGTCCCGCTTGCTGGTGGCAGGACGCATTTTGGCACTTCCGGCTCTGCTGGCGGTTGCGTTCACCGCCGCCCGATATGTGCTTATTCCTCTGATCCGGCGCTTCAACAAGATTCGCGAGTATATTTTCCTTATCGCCATCGGCTGGTGCCTGGGTATGGCGGAGTTTGCCGCACTGATGGGGTTATCTCACGAGATCGGTGCGTTTATCGGTGGTGTGGCTCTGGCCACCAGTCCGATCGCCCTGTACATCGCCGACAGTCTGAAGCCGCTGCGGGATTTTTTTCTGATACTGTTTTTCTTCTCACTGGGCGCGGGGTTCGACCTAAGCATGCTGAATTCCGTGCTGCTGCCCGCTCTGCTGCTCGGCGCGCTGATGATCGTAATCAAGCCCATTGCGTTTCAACAGCTACTGCGTGGTACCGGCGAGGAAGGGCCTCGATCGCTGGAGATCGGGTTCCGGCTGGGGCAAATAAGCGAGTTTTCGCTACTGATCGCAGTGCTGGCGGTACAATCGGGCGCGATGAGTTACCAGGCGTCCTACGTGGTTCAAGCGGCCACCCTCGTGACGTTTATGGCCTCCACATACCTGGTGGTGCTGCGCTATCCAACGCCGGTGGCGGTATCTGATCGCCTCAGGCGTGACTGAGCATGTACCGATACCGCTGGGCGTACGCCAACGCTCACTCGAGCGCTTTCGGCAGCAGCGTTCTCAACGCCTCCGGCAGCGGAATCGATCGTCCCGCATCATGATCCACCCAGACGACGCGGGCGTTGGCAGTCAGGTAAAGTATGGACGGATCGGTTTCATCCCGGATCTCGTATGCCGTGTCGAAACTGCTGCGGCCGGGCGCGGAGCCGGCCAGGGTGATACGCAGGGTGGCCGGATAAACCACCGGCCGGTGGAAGGTGCAGGATGCGTTGACAATCACCGGCCCTTGGGCGTCGCCCAGCAGGGCGCCGGCCAAATTATGGGATTCCAGCCAGGCCACGCGAGTCTGCTCCAAATAGGTAAAGTAAACGGCATTGTTGACATGACCCAACGCATCCATGTCGCCCCACCGAACCGGCAGAACCAAACTGTAGAGACGGGTCGCGTCGTTGCACATGAGGTGATGCTGTTCCGCCGAGCGGGTTGGCTGTCGGTGACAATCGCTGGATACGAACGCTGGCTGTGCAAGTGTACGCGGTCGGCCGCTCCTTGGGCGTGGGAATTGTCCGGCACACCCCTCGTTGGAGCCACTCATGTCGCCGGCTGAGTCTTGGATCCACCTGATGCCGCGCAGCCGCTTGGGGCTGAACAGGGCGGCCGGCGGGGATCCATCCCGGACCGAGTTCCAGCGCGACTTCGATCGACTGGTGTTCTCTTCGGCATTCCGACGCATGCAAGGCAAGACCCAGGTCTTCCCACTGGCGGAAAACGACTATGTACGTACCCGCCTCACCCACAGCCTGGAAGCGTCCAGCGTTGGGCGCACCCTCGGGACCCTGGTGGGCGAAGCGGTGATCGCCCGCCATGGGATTCCGAGGGAACAGTTGGTTGCCGCCGACTTCGGCGCGGTGGTGGCTGCAGCGTGTTTGGCCCACGACCTGGGCAACCCCCCGTTCGGGCATTCCGGAGAGGATGCCATCCAGACCTGGTTTGAGGAGAGCCTGCTGGGACGGCAACGACTTGCGCAACTGACACCCGCCGAGCAAGCGGACATGCTGAAATTCGAGGGCAACGCACAGGGCTTTCGTATTGTTGCCCGTCTTCAGTCCCCGGACACGCCCGGTGGTATGCAATTGACCTGTGCCACATTGGCCGCATACAGCAAATACCCTCGTGCGTCGCAGCTATCCGGACCGACACCCACGGACGTGGCATCCAAGAAACACGGCTTCTTCATGGCCGACGCAGAACTGTTTCGGCGGGTGGCGGACGAAACCGGTCTCCACCAACGGCCGGGCGAGGCATTGGCCTGGCAGAGACATCCGCTCGCCTGGTTGGTGGAGGCGGCAGATGATATTTGCTACCGAATCATCGACATCGAAGACGGCTACCGGGAAGGACATCTCAGCTATGGGGAAACAACGGATTTGCTGTTACCCCTGGCCGGCAGCACCAACGCGTTGCACGGTCGCCTGCGACGCTTGCGGCGCCCCAGCGAGCGGGTGGAACTGTTACGGGCAAAAGCCATTAATCGGGGCGTGGACAGCATTCTAAGCTGTTTCCTGGATCAGGAGCAGAACTTCCTGGATGGCGATGCGCCCGGGGAAATTCTGGGCCTGTTGCCGCTTGCGGAAGCATTCGCCACGCTCATGCAGGTGGCAAAGAGCCGGCTGTATTTTTGCCGTCCCGTGGTGGAGATCGCCACGGCGGGTTTCGAAGTTCTGGGTGGGCTGTTGAGCATATTCGTCGGCGCCGTAGAGGATGTCGCCGAAAGAGGGGAAGGTGCGTCCACCCGCAGCCGAATGCTGCTGCATCTGTTGCCTGAAGGCGAGCACGCGCCCGCGCTCGCACCGTATCAACGTTTGCTTGCAGTGACGGATTTCGTATCCGGAATGACCGACGCCTATGCGGTGTCGTTGTACAAGAAACTCACCGGCATATCGCTGCCGGGCCGCTGACCATAGGAGGGTGTGCCCGCATGAGTCTGCTAGACAAAGTCCCCTTAGCGCTGCTGGCTCTGCTGTGCCTCACCCTTGGGCTGGCGCCCTTCAGCCCGGAACCTCATGTGCTCGAGAAACTGCGGCTGCTGGCGAATGGCGAACTGGGCAGGCCGCTGGATATGTTCGACCTGCTGCTGCATGGTGCACCCTGGCTGCTGCTGATTCTCAAGCTGATTCGAATGGCACGCCTTCGAACAAGCCAGTGAAGCCGCTCACGTTTGCTCGGTGCTCACGGCCAACTCGGCACGCACCTGGTCCATATCCAGTGCCAGCGTCTGAGCCACCACATCCTCCAAGGAACTTGCCGGCAGGGCACCCGCCTGCGAATAGAGGATAATCTGCTCACGAAAGACCATCAGAGTTGGGATAGAGCGTATCGAGAACTGGCCGGCCAGAGCCGGCTCCTGTTCGGTGTTGACCTTGGCGAAAACGATATCCCCATGCATCGTTGCGCTTTGCTCATACACCGGTGCAAATGAGCGGCAGGGGCCACACCAAGGCGCCCAGAAATCCACGATGACGATGTCATTGCTCAGTATCGTGGATTCAAAGGTGTCAGCAGTCAGTTCAACAGTGGCCAAGCTGTTCTCCGGTTTCTGTGCAGACCCAGGCCCGTGCGACTGCAGGGCATGGTCTTGTATCCAAATAAGGATATGCTAATACGCGGCGGCATGTTGCCAGAGACACAGTCGGTCCGCAAACAGGCCCGTCACCGTTCAGCAAGACTCGTTTCCGATGGAGGATAATCAGCATGCAGCATGTTCAGGAGTTGATCCGAGTCATGGCCGCGCTTCGGGACCGGGACAGCGGCTGTCCATGGGACCGGGAGCAGACCTTCGCGAGCCTGGTGCCGCACACCATCGAAGAGGCTTACGAGGTGGCCGACGTCATCGAGCGCGAGGCCTACGCGGAACTGAAGGGGGAACTGGGCGACCTGCTGTTCCAGGTCGTTTTTTACGCCGAACTCGCCAAAGAACAGGGCTGGTTCGATTTTGACGACGTAGCGGCTGCCATCACCGAGAAACTGGTCAGCCGGCATCCCCACGTGTTCGCCGACACCGTGTACTCCGATCTGCACGAGCAGACCCTCGCTTGGGAAAGCCTGAAGCGCGAGGAGCGGGCTGCCCGTGGCGAAAGCGTCGACAGCAGCCTGGATGGGATCAGCCTTGGTCAGCCCGGCCTATCACGTGCCCATAAACTGCAAAAACGCGCGGCACAGGTCGGATTTGATTGGAGTGAGCTGGCCCCGGTGTTGGACAAAATCAGTGAAGAACTCGAGGAGGTGCGCAGCGAGATCGACACGGGTGCGGCGCCTGACCGGGTGGAACACGAGGTGGGCGACCTGTTGTTCAGCTGTGTGAACCTAGCCCGCAAGCTCAAAGTCGATCCGGAACAGGCGGTTCGGGGCGCCAATCAACGTTTCGAGCTGCGATTTCGGGCGATTGAGGGCATTCTGCGGGATCGCGGCACATCGCCTTCGCAAACCGAACTGGCGGAAATGGATCGCCTGTGGGATCAGGTCAAACAGCAAGAACCGCGTTGAGCTCGGAGCCAGTGGCAGTTGACGGCGGGATCGGACCGATGAGTTCAGCCTGCAATTCGGTCAGGGCGCGGGGTACGGCGATACCATAGCCCTGGGCATAGTCGATGCCTATCTCCCGCAGTATTTCCAGAATCTCATCGCTCTCCACGTATTCGGCAATGGTCTTCTTGCCCATGATATGGCCAATGTCATTGATCGATCGAACCATGGCACGATCGATCGGGTCATGGACAATGTCGCGAATAAATGCCCCGTCGATTTTGAGGTAATCCACCGGGAGCTGTTTCAGATAGCCAAAGGACGACAGCCCGCTGCCGAAGTCGTCCAGGGCAAAGCAAAATCCCCGCTGCTTGAGCTGTTGGATCAAATGGATGGCATTGGTCAGTTTGGCGATCGCCGCGGTTTCGGTGATCTCGAAACAGATTTTCGCCGGATCGATGCAGTGGCGGTCCAGTTCCCCGAGGACATACTCGAGAAAACTGGCGTCCGAGATTGTAGGGCCGGACAGATTGATTGAAGCGATCAGAGGTATGCTGGCCAGAGCCGGCTGAGACAGCCAGTCGAACACGGCTCGAACCACCCAACGGTCGGTGGCCTGGATCAGATTGTAGCGTTCGGCGGCCGGCAGAAACGCGCCGGGCAGCGCCAGTTGGCCCTCGGAGTCCACCATACGTACGAGAATCTCGAGACGGCGCGGCCTGTCTGGGTCGACGGAGATTCGAGTGTCTATGATCTCCTGATGAAACAGCACAAAATCGTCATCCGCTATGGCTTTGTTGATCCGGGTCAGCCAGTTTATCTCACCCTGACGTTCCCGCACCTCCCGGTCTTCAGGGTGGTGCAGCTGCACCCGGTTTCGCCCCTTTTCCTTCGCCATGTAGCAGGCCGAATCCGCGGCGGTGAGCACCTCCCCAAGGCTGCGGTGTAGGGGAGTGACTTCCACCAAACCAATGCTGACACCCAGACTGAAGGTCTTGTCGTCCCAGCCAAACCGATACTCGTGTATCGCCTCGCGGATGCCGTTGGCTATCCGGAAGGCCTCACCGAGGGAACAGTGTTCCAGCAGTATGCCAAACTCGTCTCCACCGAGGCGTGCCAGGGTGTCGCGTTGCCGAATCTTGCTTCGCAACAACTCACTCAGTTGACGCAGCAACTCATCGCCCGCGGTGTGGCCGCAGGTATCGTTGACAATCTTGAACTGATCCAGGTCCAGATAGCAGATCGCCGCCTCCGGCCGTTTACTGGGATCTGCGTCCAGCTGGCGTTGGACTCGTTGCTCGAACTCGCCCCGATTGATCATTCCGGTCAGGGAGTCATGGGTCGCCTGGTAGGCGAGCTGCCGCGCCAGCTGCTGCGATTCGCTGACGTCCCGGAACACGATAATGAACCCGATGGTACTGCCGTCGCGATCGTGGATGGGTGCTACGGTGTGCTCCACATGTATGGGTTTGGCGTGGCGTCTGGCCAGTAAGGACGAGGCCTTGGGTCCGTGCTTGGAAAGACCGTTTCGGTGGCGGGTGAGCAGCCCCCGATCCGGTTCATGGGTGTCCTCGTCGCAAACCATGAACACCTCGTGGAAGGTCTGTCCGGTGGCCGCCTCCTTGGTCCAACCCAACAGCTCTTCCGCCACCGGGTTGAGGTAGCGAATACTGCCCGACGCGTTGGTGGTAATGACCCCATCGGCAATGGAATTCAGGGTGACCTGGGCATACTCTTTTTCCCGAAACAAAGCGGCCTCGACCTTCTTGCGCTGGGTGACATCGATGAAACTCACCACCGCGCCCACGACGGTTTGATCTTTGATCACAGGGAAGGACCAGTACTCGACCAGAAAGAACTCACCGTCCGCACGCCAAAATGTCGCCTCGTCCACGTGAACGGGTTTGCCTTGCTTGACCGCTTGCATGGTGTGGACTTCATCGGTGGGCATGAGCTCGCTCACCGGCTTACCCACCAGATTGGACTCATCCTCATAGCCCAGCAGCCGGATACACGCCGCGTTGCAAAAAGTACACAAGCCTTCGCCGTCAACGCCGTAAATGGCTTCAGGCACCGACTGAATCAACAGCCGAATGGTTTCCTCACTGGTGGCCAGGGCAGACGTACGCTCCTTGACCCGGTGATCAATGTCCTGCTCCATCTTCGCAATCAGGTGTCGGGCTCGCGTCTGCTCCGCCCGTGCCTTGAGTACCGACCTCTGTACCTTCACCAAAGCCTCGGAAACCGGGTCATCGTCCGGACCAATATCCGTCGGCGTCACAATGTGAGCGTTGCGGATTCGATCGGCCAGGTTCTGCGCCAGGCTGGTTTCCTCCTGACTCAATCGCCTTCCGACCATGACGGTGACCAAAACGGTTGCGGCGGAAATCAGCAATAGGGCAGTGGCGCCCAGGTGAGCCGGGTCCATCGGCGGGCTGAACCAGTGACCGGCGATGGTAACGACCGCGAAAACGGCGAGGGGAGTAAGCCCGATCAGCATCAGCACGGAGCGGCGGCTACGCATATCGCCACCCGCGCCCAAGGGCTTTCATGAGATCAAGTCCTTGATGATGTTTATCCCACATTAGCTTGTTCTTTTTCTATTTATTCGGCCAATTTCCATGCCACTTCGAGCAACACTCCCGAGCCGGACAAGGTCCGGGACCCGGGGCTGGGCATGGCCGGGGCTCGGATTGAGGGGATAGCAGGTTGCGTGCCAGTGGCCAGCGGACGTGCACGCCGGGCTAGGGCCTGTTAACACCATGCGGATACCCATCGCATAGTGTTAACAGGTCCTAAACCACACTGGCTGAGCCGGATCCCGCCTGGCGGGCAGCTCAACCATGTGGAAAGGCGTAAGCCTGGCGCCATTCAATTTTTTCGACCACAACCCGGCTATCACCAGTCGCCTGCCGAAGGCCGAGCAGCGTCAAAATCGCCCTGCTACAGGCGGATCAACAGCAGGCTTTGTGGCCGTACCCGGTCGGTGCCACCAATCGGGCAAGCCGTATCGGAAATCGACCTGTGCCTTTAACTGGAAACAGATAGGATACTGTGCCGGGCGACGGCGCCCCCGTGACCCACCAGAGCATGAAAAAACACCTGCATTTCGACCTGGAAGAATACGCGGCACGCCAAACCGCGACCCTGCGTGCACTCAAAGCGCGGAATCTTGACGGTTTGCTCATATTCCGCCAGGAAAGCATGTACTACCTGACCGGCTACGATACCTTTGGTTATGTGCATTTTCAGGCACTGCTTCTCGACGCCGACGGCCATCTCTGCCTGCTGACCCGGGCACCGGATCGTTTACAGGCCGAGTTCACCTCCGTCATTGAGGACATCCGCGTATGGGTGGACGGCGAGGGGGCCGATCCCTACCGGGAACTCGGCCTCATCCTGGCCGAACGCGGTCTCCGGGGGGGGTGCATCGGAATCGAATTGGAGGCCTATGGCCTGACCGCAGCCAAGGGCCTGGGCGTTTTGCACGCCCTCGAAGGATTGTGCGATCACGAGGACGCATCGGATCTGGTCAGCCGTCAACGACTGATCAAAAGCCCTGCAGAATTGACCTATGTGCGACGGGCAGCGGAACTGGCTGACGTCTCGTTGCAGGCGGCCGAGCGATTGACGGCACCCGGCGCCTATGAAGGGGATATTCTGGCCGCCATGCAGGCCGCCGTGTTCAAGGGCGGCGGCGACGATCCGGCCAACGAAACCATCATCGGTTCCGGTCCCGGATCATTGATGTGCCGATACTTCACCGGACGCCGCCATCTGGCTGCGGTTGATCAGCTCACCCTTGAGTTCGCAGGTGTGTACCGGCACTACCACGCCTGCCTGATGCGAACCCTGATGGTGGGGCGCGCCGCACCGGATCAGGTGTCGATGCACGCCGCGGCGCTGGATTCCATGCAGGCCGCACGAGAAGCCCTGCGACCGGGTCGTCCGATCGGCGAGGTGTTCGATGCCCATGCCCGCACCCTGGACGCAGCGGGACACCGTGATCACAGGATGAATGCATGCGGATACAGCCTGGGCACCACCTTCGCCCCGAACTGGATGGACTGGCCCATGTTCTATGCGGGCAATCCCGTCATTGCGGAACCAGGCATGGTGTACTTTATTCACATCATTCTGTTCGACAAAGACCGGGAACTGGCCATGACCCTGGGCCAGACGGTGGAAGTGACTGATCAAGGTAACGACGCATTGTCGAAGGCACCGCTTGATCTGATCGTAAGAATGGCCTGATACCCGCAGCTACAACAGCCCTCCGAATACCTGTCGAACACTTGGATGGTTCGTATAATGTATATTATGTTAAATTATGGATTACGCGGAGTGGTTCACCGTCCTCTTCCTCTGCTGAGTTCCACTTGCCCATGCCCTTCAACTTTTTCACTCAAGTACTGCTCGTCAGTGCCCGTAAACGGACAGATCCCGCTCCGGACCCATGTACTGCGGTATTTCGGTTACCCGAGATTCTTGTGATCATCGGACACGTCGGTTGATACTCAGAGCTTGCCTTGCCCATGGCACATGGAGACGGTTCAGATGCGCGGCGTTTTCTACAGTCAGTCCGGTGATTTCCTGCACTGGCATACCCATTTGTCAGCCCGGCTACCGAATCTGGACCTGGAAGACCATCAGCGCACAATGGATCCAGAGGCCGTTGATTACGCCCTGGTCTGGAATGCGCCGACAGGCTTCTACCAGCAATATCCGAATCTGCGGGCCGTGCTCTCAATGGCGGCCGGGGTTGATCATATTCTGAGCGACCCTTCACTGCCCGATTCCGTTCCGGTGTTGCGGTTAACCGATGCGGGCATGGCCGATCAGATCGCGGAGTATGTGGCGCTCGGGGCACTGGTTCACATCCGTGGAATGCTGGGCTACCTGGATCAGCAGAGACGGCAGATCTGGCAATCGAACGAAAATCGCCAGGCACAGGCAACCACGGTTGGCATACTTGGACCGGGCGCCTTGGGTCGACGGGCTGCGGAAAGACTTATTGCCCTGGGTTTCCATGTCTTAGGCTGGGCCCGTCAGCCCAGGCTTGCGAGCTTTGAAGTGCACACCGGTCCGGGCGGATTCGAGCGCGTGGTCGAACAAAGCCACATCCTGGTGTGCCTGCTGCCCCTTACCAACGAAACCCGCGGCGTCTTGAACGCGCGCGTGTTTGAGCGCATGCCCCCCAATGGATTCTTGATCAATTGCGCCCGGGGTGCCCATTTGGTGCTGGATGACCTGAGGTCGGCACTGGACAGCGGGCAACTCCAAGGGGCTCTGTTAGACGTATTCCCCGAGGAACCCCTCCCGGACGGGCACTGGCTTTGGTCGCACCCGCAGGTGATGATCACGCCGCATGTGGCGGCGCGCACCATGGTCGATGACGCCTGTCGTCAGATCGCAGACAATCTGGTTAATCTGGCCATGGGACACAACTTGACCGGACAGGTCGAGCGTACAAAAGGGTATTGAGGCGTCAATCCTGCCCGATGCCTCCTTCAGCTTGGCATTACTCCTGCTTCCCGTTCACCGTCGCCACGCTACAGCGGTCTAGCCGATGGCGGTACGCGCGGTCTATGAACTCAGGGGACTGGTAAGCAATGCAGCTCGCACAAAGGCAAACAGACGGTGAACGCTGGGCACTGATTGCCGTGGCAAATCCTATGCAACAACGTACCGCGCAGACTGCGCTGAAGCAGGAAGGCTTTAACACAGTAACGGCGAACGACACGGATTCGGCCTTGACGGCCCTGGAAAACCAGGTCGGCCCTTTCGGTCTGCTGTCGGTGGATTTCGGCTTCAGTCTGCTGTTGGTGGATTTCGACCTCCCCGGTCAGGGTGGGTTGGAGGTTGTTGAGGTTTACAAATACCTGACCGGAGGCGCCCAGGCCGCCGCCATTGTGCGTCTTGTGGAACAGACCGAGGAGGCGTCGGTCTCTTGCCTGGCCGCCGGCGTGGACGAATGCCTGCCCATTCCCACCGACACCGAGCAGTTACGGGCCGCAGTCAGGACGTTACTCCCCCAGGCGGCTTTGACCCGTGCCACTGGGTGAGCCGATTACGACATTGAACGCCACCATCCTGCCGCAGAATACCGCCTCTCCCCCGACACTGACCTGTCCAATCCGCCGACTCTGGGCGCACCAAGCTTGCCGTTACGGGTGAGCTGGCGCGTCGGCTGAGAGTCCATGGCGTCCAACTGGCTTTCGAATCCCACCAAAAAGATTCCAAGATCCTGCCCAACCCTGTAGTTTCGTCCACAGGCTGAAGATGTCGGCCATACAGGGAACCGCACTGCCCATGCGAGACTTCACCGGCAGTTCAAATCCGCTCTCGATCTTAGTGCTCGTCACCGCGATCCTTGGATCCACACCGTACGGTGCGATCGCCATCGCCGCGCAAGGTGCAGATGCCGTGATACCCCCATGCCCTGATACGCCGAACTGTGTCAGCAGCCGGGCCAACGACAGCGCCCGACGAGTGGATGCCTTGTCGCTACAAGGCGTTTCCATTGAGGTGGCGCAGGCGGAACTGACGCAGATTATCCAGTCCATGGACGGCGCGAGCATTGTTCAGGCAGCACCTGGACACATACAGGCGGAGTTCACCTCCAGTGTGTTTGGCTTCGTCGACGATGTGGATGTGGTGTTCGATGAGGCCAATGGAATCGCGGACATTCGATCCGCCTCCCGAGTCGGGTACTGGGATCTCGGCGCCAATCGTCGACGGGTGGAGACGATTCGGGCCGCCCTTTCGATCCGACTCAAGGCCCTTTGATCCGGCTTTGAAAACGGCCCGGTACGACTTTTCCACCATAGGGAAGGTCTGATTAATTGATACGAATCGCCTTTCGCTCCACAAGGGCGCAGATGCGAGGCCCACGGCGCAGCGCCATAGTCCGTCTTTGGCATCACAGCAGTTGATCAGACCTTCCCCAGCCCGAGGTGCTTCCAGGTGAGTATGAACTGGTGGATGCTCTATGCGGCGATTGCGTTCGAGGTATTGGGTACCAGTGCACTCAAACTCTCCAACGGGCTGTCCCGGATGGGGTATTTCGCCGGGGCGATCGCGCTCTACTCGGTGAGTTTTCTTCTACTCGCCCGGGCGTTGCGTGAGATCCCGGTGAGCGTGGCCTATGCAATCTGGTCAGGTGCCGGCACCGTACTGGTGGTCATGGTGGGGTGGTTATGGTTCCGCGAGGACATCACCGGAATACGCATGCTGTACATCGCCATGATCGTGGTCGGTGCCGTCGGGCTCAATCTATCGACGGCAAAATCGTAGGCGGAAAGCAACGCCCGGGGGAACTTCGTCTGTGCTCCACTACCCTGCATGCGGGGTCAGACAGATCGGGTAATGCCGCCGTCCACGCGAATGTTTTGCCCGGTGATGTACCCGGCACCGTCGGACGCGAGAAACGCGATCAGTGAAGACACCTCGTCGGCGCGGCCGTATCGCCCCATGGGAACGCGTTCGCGCCGGTCCTCTGTTTCCGGCAGGCTGTCGATAAAGCCCGGAAGCACATTATTCATGCGGATGTTGTCGGCCGCGTATCGATCCGCGAACAGCTTGCTGAATGCGGCCAGCCCGGCGCGAAACACGCCCGAGGTGGGGAACAGCGGGTCCGGCTCGAAGGCAGCGAAAGTCGAGATGTTGATGATTGAACCGCTGCCTTGTGCCTGCATCATCGGTGTGACAAGTCGGGTCGGTCGAATGACGTTCAGCAGATACGTCTCCATGCCCAGATGCCAATCCTCGTCCGAGATGTCCAACACCGGTCCCTTGGGACCGTGACCTGCGCTGTTGACCAGAATATCGATACGCCCCCAGGTCCGAACCACAGTGTCGATCAGGGTCTTGAGATCCTCATGGGATCGGTTCGATCCTGTGACACCAATCCCGCCAAGCTCATGCGCCAATGCTTCACCCTTCCCCGATGATGAGAGAATTGCGATGTTGCATCCGTCGGCCGCCAGCCTGCGCGCAGCATCGGCGCCCATGCCGCTCCCGCCGGCGGTGATGATCGCCACCTTTCCGTTTTCCACCGTGTTCTCCTCAGTGTCATGAGCCAGAAATTCGTAGCGCTTCAGCGCGCCTCAGATCCGCCAACGCAAGGCGCAGATGCGAAGGCATAGCTTGTATTAAGCAAACACCACTTGACCAATCATGTCTCCTGGCAGGAGGCTGTAGAAAGTCTACTGCCTCTGGACACGTGCAATGGCGCATCTGCCTCCGCTCAACGCAATAAGGATGTTCGACGCCGCCGCGCGGCATCTCAATTTCCGCCTGGCCGCCGAGGAACTCCACCTCACTCAGGGCGCGGTTGCTCAACAGGTGCGGCGTCTGGAGACAGATTTGGGCGTAAGCCTGTTTCACCGAGAGGCTCGTGGCCTGGCGCTGACCGAGGCCGGCAAGGCGTATTGCGGCCCAGTGCGGCGAGCCTTAACGCTACTCGAAGACGCGACTCAGCAACTGCGACCGGAGCAAAAACAAATCACGATCAGCGTGACCCCGTCTTTTGCGTCGAAATGGCTGGTGCCGAGGTTGAAAGACTTTTCACAGGCTCACCCTGAGATTGACCTGCGCATCATGGCAAGTGAGGCCCAGGCGAGTTTCCAGTCAGATGGAGTGGATATGGCGGTGCGGCAAGGTCACCCCCCATTCGGGGCCGATCTCAGGGCCGAGCGACTGTGCTACCTGGATATTTGCGCGGTGTGCAGTCCAGCGGTTGCAGAAAAAGTAGGTGAGGTCGCGAAGCTGGGAGATCTGGCCGCCTATCCGTTGCTATACGACGCGCATGACCTGTGGCATACGCTGCTGGAAACGCGATCCGCCCCTGTACCGAGGCAGATTCTGCAGTTCAGCCAGACCGCGCTTGCCATCGATGCGGCCGGCGCAGGACAAGGCATTGCCCTCGCACCGGGGGTTCTCGTGGCGGCCGACATCGCTGATGGAAGACTGACATGCCTTTGGCGCAACACGACAACGGATGAAGCTGGTTTCTATCTGGTCACACCTAAAAAGCTGCGCTATCCGGCGCCCCATTCCGCAATGGAAAGTTGGCTGCTAGACCAGATTCAGCCGACGGGTTAGGGAGCCTGTGATCTTTACGTGAACGCGCATCTTGGGACTGAAATGCACCGCTTCATCGTTGCAGATCTTGGCAATTGAACAACTATTACTCGCGATCTGCCCCGCGTTCCGCCCCTTGAATCTGCACATTTCACCCTCCAATCTGCTTCGTCCAGAATGAATAAGAGGCTCCTTAGAAGTCTGCGCAGTAGATTAGTGAACAAGCGTTTCAGGCATAGCGGCGCATCTGTCCAACCAGGACACCCTGCACCTGAATCCGATCCGGGTGCACCGAAAGCGGCTCCATCGTCGCATTTGCCGGCTCAAGGGTGACCCGTTCGGCTTCCTGCAGAATGCGCTTGAGGGTCACCTCCTCCCCATCGATCAGGGCCACCACAATTTCCCCGTTCCGAGCGTGGCTTCGGGACTCGATCACCACCCAGTCTCCGTCCAGAATGCCCGCCTCTATCATCGAGTCGCCCCGTACCTGTAGCACGTAGCACTCCCCTCTTCCCCTGAGCCAGTCCGGCACCGTCACCGTCTGTCCCTGGGGGACCGCCTCAATGGGTCGCCCGGCGGCAACGAAACCCAGAAACGGCAGCGAAGTTGTCTCCCCTGCGGGAACATCGATCAGGCGCAGGCCCCGACGACGTCCTTGCAACGGCGCCAACATGCCTGCATCCACCAGCGCCTGGACGTGCTTGTGCAGCGACCCCCGGGAGCTGAGGCCCAGAGCCGTGCACAGCTCATCCAGCGTCGGCGCCTCGCTGTGGGTGGCCAGGTAGCGGCGCAGGAACTGATAAATCTGCTGCTGGCGTCGGGTGAGAACAGTCATGAATATTGTGCGTTCTCTATTGGTTCTCTAGACTGAGCCTAGGCCAATCCAGAGAATGACGCAAATGAGCCAAGTTGTGGCGCCGGCCGGGTCCGCACGGACCCCGGCCCACCCCGAGCCGGACGTGGGGGGATTGGTCCGCTCACTGAGCAAGCGATTTTCAAAACGGGTCACCGGAGAGTTGTTGATACCCGCCCAACAGGGCAGCTACTCCGATTTACCCCGGGAGTTGGATCCGCGCCTGCACCAGGCGTTGACCGGCCGAGGCATCAGTCGTCTGTACTCGCATCAGGCGGCTGCATGGGTCAGCGTTCGTGACAATCGCCATACGGTGGTGGTCACGCCCACCGCCTCGGGCAAGACACTGTGCTACAACCTGCCGGTACTGCACGGCGCGTTGCAGAATCAGCACAAGGCGCTTTATCTGTTCCCGACCAAGGCGCTATCCCAGGACCAAGTTGCGGAGATCAACGAGCTGAACGCCGCCGGTGGGTTGGGTGTGCGGGCCTACACCTTCGACGGGGACACACCCGGAGACGCGCGCAAAGCGGTACGCACACGAGGCGATATCGTTGTCACCAATCCGGACATGTTGCATCAGGGCATCCTGCCCCATCACACCAAATGGGCCCAGTTCTTCGAGAGTCTGAAGTACATCGTAATCGATGAACTGCACACCTATCGGGGCGTTTTCGGCTCCCACATGGCCAACGTCATGCGGCGTCTGCGGCGGGTGTGCCGCTTCTACGGCGCCGATCCGGTGTTCATCTCCTGTTCGGCAACCATCGCCAACCCCGAAGAACTGGCCGAATTGCTGATTGGTAACACGGTACACGCGATCCGGGAAAATGGCGCACCCAGTGGACCCAAAACGCTGCTGTTGTGGAATCCACCGGTGGTGAATCCGGATCTGGACATCCGTGCCTCGGCGCGTTCCCAGAGTTCCATACTCGCCCGGGAGGCGGTGAAGGCCGGTCTCAAGACCATCGTGTTCGCCCAGACTCGGCTGATGGTCGAAGTGCTGACCAAGTACTTGAAGGATGCCTTCGACAGAGATCCGCGACGCCCGGCCCGGGTAAGAGCTTATCGAGGGGGATATCTGCCCACCGAACGGCGGGAAACCGAGCACCAGCTCCGCGCTGACCAGGTGGACTGCGTGGTGGCAACGTCCGCCCTGGAACTGGGCGTCGATATCGGCTCTCTGGACGTATGTGTTCTAAACGGTTATCCCGGCACCATCGCCGGCACCTGGCAACGCCTGGGCCGGGCCGGGCGACGGAACCGACCGGCGCTGGGCATCCTGGTGGCCTCGAGCCTGCCGTTGGACCAGTACATCGTGCGCAACCCGGAGTTTTTTCTCGGCGCCTCACCCGAGCATGCCCGCATCGCGCCGGATCAACTGCTGATCCTGCTGGATCATATCCGCTGCGCCGCCTTTGAATTGCCTTTCAGCGATCACGACGACTTTGGGTCCAGCGCCCTGCGCCCCTTTCTGGAGTATCTGGAACAGGAACAGGTCCTGCACCATGAAGGGGGGCGCTGGCACTGGGTGGCGGACAGCTACCCGGCCAACGCGGTCAGCCTGCGCAGTGTGGCGGAAGGTAATTTCGTGGTCATAGACACCACCGGAGGCCAACAGAACATCATTGCCGAAGTCGATTTCAGCAGCGCCGCCATGACCTTGTACGAAGGCGCCATCTACATGATTCAGGCGCGGCCATTCCAGGTGGAACGGCTCGACTGGGAGGGGCGCAAGGCCTTTGTCACGCAAACCCGCGCGGACTATTACACCGATGCCATCGATTACACCAAACTCAAAGTGCTGAGCGAATTTCGCGCCGATCCATCGGGTGCGGGTCAATCTGCCCAGGGCGAAGTTCATCTGGTGCTCAGAGTCGCGGGATACAAGAAAATTCGCTACTACACCCACGAGAACGTGGGCTATGGCAACATCAATCTGCCGGATCGGGAAATGCATACCACCGCCGTCTGGTGGCGGCTGGAACCGGATGCGCTATGCCAAGCCTTCGAATCGCGCTGGCAGGCACTGGACGGTTTTCTGGGCGCGGCCTATGCCATGCATTTCGTGGCCGCACTGCTCACCATGTCGGAACCCGGCGACCTGGGCCGTGCCGTCGGCAACAGTGACGCGACCTGGTTCAGCCACGTGGGCACCCGGGGACGCGGCTCGGCCCAGAGGTTCAATGGCGACGACGTGGATCTGGAGCAGCCTGAACAGATATTTGCGCCGACCGTGTTTCTGTACGACAACTATCCAGGGGGCATCGGCTTGTCGGAACCGGTGTACGAGATGAGGGCACACCTTCTGACCCGGGCCCGGGAGATGGTGTCCGAGTGTCGCTGTACAGCCGGGTGCCCAGCCTGCATAGGCCCGATTCTCAGTTCCGATGAGGAACGCACGGTATCCGCCAAAACACTTGCCCTTCGGGTCATTGATCTGCTGAGCGTGCCGGGGTCCGCCTGCGCATGAGTTCCCTGGGTACACGTCTACGGACACTCGCGCAACAGTCTGGCGGCAGCACAGGGTCCGTGTCGTCTGAGAGCGGTCCCGACAGGGATATCAGCACAAGTGTCCAGCAACGATTGCGACGGAGTATGCGTACCCGGGCGCATACGCCGGCGGTAAAGGCCACGACAGGCAATGACGCGCTGGCGAATGCCCTGGATGGCACCCTCGTCGGACCGTCGTTGATCAGGCTCGAGAGCCGATACCCCCGCATCCGCGGCCACGGCCATCAGAGTCTCGCCGGGGAGCGGGAAGCGGCCGCATATTTGGGGCATCCCCATGCTTCAAGTGGTGGTCGGATCGTCTTTTTCGACACCGAGACCACTGGCCTGGCAGGGGGCACCGGCACTGTGGTGTTCATGGTGGGCCTGGCCTGGTTCGACGGCCCGGATCTGTTGCTCCGGCAGTACCTCATGAGCGGTTTTGGCGGCGAGCCTGGGCTGCTGCAAGCAGTAACGGAAGATCTGGAACAGGCAGAACTGTTGGTTTCCTTCAACGGCAAAAGCTTTGATGTGACCCAGTTGGAAACACGCTATCGGCTGGCCTCACTGCCCTCCCCACTGCGTAGACCGGAACATCTCGATCTGCTGTTTCATGTGCGCCGCATGTTTGCACGGAGGTGGCCAAACTGCCGCCTGTCAACGGTCGAGCCCATGCTGCTGGGATTCCAGCGACACAATGACCTGCCAGGATCCATGGCACCCACCGCCTGGCTGAACTGGCTGCGGATGGGCCGCACCGATATGTTATGTGAGGTGGCGGAACACAATCGATGGGACCTGGTATCCCTGGCCGCGTTGCTGCCCGCCATCGACGCCCGCTACCGTGGCACCGATGCCAATGTGGACCACTCTCGCACCGCCACCTGGCTGGCAACCGTCCATGGCGACCGCGCCGCGCTGGAATATTTGCAGCGACACCGTGATAACCTCGACCTGCCGGCTCAACTCGAGCTGGCCCGAACGGCGCGGCGAATTGGCGATTGGTCTCTTGCCGTGGATATCTGGCAGGAACTTGCCCGGCAGGGCGATGGTCACGCCATAGAGCAACTGGCAAAGTACTTCGAACATCGCCTGCACGACTATCGAACTGCCCTGGCCTGGGCCGAAACGCTGTTGACCCTTGAAAGGGACATCGAGGCGCATCGGCGGCGCCACCGCCGACTGTTGCGGAAATGCGCG
>Ga0316191_10000689_pt1 | contig 22371 bp, 23 predicted proteins | sample Eddworburr2cm_MG_FD_204928 | JGI IMG/M metagenome (GOLD analysis project Ga0316191, IMG submission 204928) | Coastal sediment microbial communities from Maine, United States - Eddy worm burrow 2 cm | ecosystem: Environmental > Aquatic > Marine > Coastal > Sediment | place: USA: Maine... | reverse complement strand
CGGCATCCGGCTGACCATCCTGCCGGTTCTCTATCAGTGTGGCGGGTTCGGCGTAGTCGCAACATCGAGACAGCAGCGCTTCGTGCACCGACGCATCGACGACTATCTTGACCTGTTGGGTCGACTGTCCGGTGTGACGCTAGGCATTGCGCCGCACTCAGTCCGTGCGGTCGAGCCGGCCGCAATCGCCGATCTCGAATCCGGCGCAAGGGAGGTTCTCGGCGACACGTTTCCGCGTCATATCCACGTCTCCGAACAACGCCTCGAGGTACAGGAGTGTCTGGAATTTCACGGCAAGACCCCCATCGAATTGCTGGCGGAATGTGTTTCACTCGATCACCAGTGGAACCTGGTCCACGCGACCCATGCCACCCGCGCGGAGACTATAGAGATGAACCGGGCCGGTGTGACGGCCGTGCTTTGCCCACTGACCGAGGCTTACCTCGGCGACGGGCTGTTTGATGCGACTGCGTTCCTCGGCGCCGGTGGCAGGGTCGCCATCGGATCGGACAGCAACGTCCGGATCGATGCGGTCGAGGAGCTTCGCATGCTGGAATACGGCCAACGCCTGCGCCTTCAGCGTCGGGCGTGCCTGGCGGACGCAACGGGTCTGGGCCAGCCTTTGTGGCAGCTCGCCTGTCAGGGTGGTGTAGCTGCGCTGGGACAACCGGTTGGCAGACTTGAGCCCGGTGGATTCGCCGATCTCGTCGTGCTGGAAAGAGACAGCGTCGTTGTTGCGCCGCTGGAACGTGGTCAAGCGCTGGATGGGCTCATCACAGCGGGTTCTGCGCAGGATATCGCGGCCGTCTATGTGGGTGGTCGGCGAGTCGTTGACCGTGGGGAACATGAAAGGGAATCGGTCATCGGCCATGACTATCCCGCCACGATCCGTCGACTCGGGGAAGGCCGGTGAGCTTGACGCGACCACCCTATCTGATCCTGGGTCCCGAGGCCCCGGCGATCCCTCTGGTCGTGAGTATCCCGCATACCGGAACGCTGCTGCCGGAGCACACCGCTGGCCGTCTGGCGACGGACGGGATGCGCGAGCAGCCGATGACCGACTGGCACCTGCATCGGCTGTACGACTTTCTGCCCCGTATGGGAGTCACGATGATCCACGCGATCTACAGTCGCTTCGTCGTGGATCTCAATCGGCCACCGGACGGCCGGCCGTTGTACCCGGGCCGATTCGAGACCGGGCTCGTGCCGCTGGATACCTTCCAGGGCGAGAGGATTTTCTCCGATCCGCCCGGTCCGGATGAGACGCCAGGTCTGCGCGAAGCGTTCCACTCGCCCTACCACGATGCCCTGCGCGGCTTGCTGGAAGCGCGCATCGCCGAGCATGGCCGCGTTGTCCTGGTGGACGCACACAGCGTGGGCAGTGCGGCAAGCCGTCTGCACGGTGAGTTGAGCCGGGAGATTTATCTCGGTGACCGTGATGGAGAAACCTGCGGCCAATGGTTGCGTAGCTGTGTGCAGACCGGCTTCGAAGTCGAAGGCTATTCGGTCAGCGTGAACGATCCCTACAAGGGCGGCTACATCACAGATCATTACGGCCGCATGGAGGGCGTGGAGTCTATCCAGATCGAGATGTGCCAGCGTGTCTACATGGACGAGGCCGATCCTTCCGGAGGACCGGAGCACCCCAGGTTCCCAATCGCGGGAATGGCCCTGCAGCGGGTTTTTACGACGCTTGCTGCCAGAGTCAGCTGATCGCCGGGGCGCAGCCGGACAGCAATTATCCGGCTGGCTTCACGAACCGCAGTGTCATTCGGTCACTCTCGCCGATGGCGATGAACCGTGATTTGTCCGGGTCCTTGCTGCGCAGCCGCGGTGGCAGCGTCCAGACGCCTTCCGGATAATCCCTGGTGTCCTTCGCATTGGCGTTGATCTCGCTGGTTCCGTCCAGCCGGAATCCGGCATCCTCGGCCAGGCTGACCACGTAACTCTGGGGGATGTAGCCTTTGTCTGCGTTCTCCACCGGATCCACGCCTTCGGATGCGCGGTGCTGCACGATACCCAGAACCCCGCCGGGCTTGAGAACATCGTAGGCGGCGGCGAAGAACGCTTGTTGCTGACCGCGTCTTGTCATGCTGTGGATATTGCGGAAAGTTACGATCAGGTCCGCACTGGCGGACTCACCGAGAGAGTCCGCCTCCGGCGGCCAGAACGTCAGGAGCTCGACTTCGTCATAGACATCGGGCGCCTTGGCCAGCTTCTCGACCAGCATCCGATGAGACTTGGTGCGATAAGCTTCAGGATCGTCGGTCTCGCCGTAAGTGGTTACGATCAGACGTCCGCTGTCCCGCAGCGCGGGTGCCAGGATTTCCGTGTACCATCCGCCTCCAGCCCAAAGTTCGATGACGGTCATGTCGGGCCGAAAGCCGAAGAATTCCAGGGTCTCTCCGGGATGACGGTAGACGTCACGGCTGCGGTTCTCGGCGGACCGGGTCGGGGCTGCCAGGGCTGCATCGAGGGCCGCGGTAGTGGCGCTGCTGTCGGCGGCCGATGCTGTGGTCACAGCAGCTGACGCCATCGTGGCGGTCACAACGAGGATCAGAAATCTGGCAAGCATCGTGAGGCTCCCGTGGCGATGATGGGGGGAGTCTAGCAATGCAAGCCTGACTCCGGAAACTGTTGTGGTTCGAAACGCTGTGATACAAGGTCTTGAGCACGCGGAAACTGAACTATGACCTGGAATACCTTTCCCCTGGTCCTGGAATGGATCTCTGAAATCACTCCCACGGTTCGACACTTAGCATTTCGTCGTGCCGACCAGGAACCGTTTCAGTACATCGCCGGCCAGTTCGTCAATCTCCACTGGGATCGAGATGGCAAACGTACTCACCGCAGTTACAGCGTTGCCAACCCCCCGGGAGAGTCGGAGATCATCGAAATTGCCATGGCGCCTGTCGAAGGTGGCTTTGCGACCGGCAAGCTTCTGGGCCTCGAGCCTGGCGACATGTTGGAGGCGAGCGGCCCGTATGGCCGCTTCGTGCTGCGTGACGACCCCGCGTGCCGCTACCTGCTGGTAGCAACCGGCACCGGAGTGACTCCGTATCGTTCGATGCTGCCAAGAATCCGCGAGTTACTGGAGAGCGGAGACTACCGGGTAGACCTGCTGCTCGGTGTGCGCGGGCCGGACGAATTGCTGTACGGGGCCGAATTTCGAGAGGTCGCTGCAGAGTTCGAGAATTTCAATTTCCACGCCTGCTACAGCCGACGACCGCCGCAATCATCGTCCGCGTGGGAGGTCAGCGGCTATGTACAGGCGAGACTGGCGGATCTTGGTGTCGATGCAGATACCGATATCGCCTATCTGTGCGGCAACCCCGCCATGGTGGACGAGGCGACCGCTCTGCTGAAGGAAGCGGGGCTGGGCATCAAGTTGATCCGCAGGGAGAAATATCTGTCTGCCCGTACGTGATCAACTCTTGAGGCGCCGATAGCGGATTCTATGCGGCTGGAGGGCGTCGTCTCCCTTGCGCCGCTTAAGATCCTCTTCGTAGTCAGCGTAGTTTCCCTCGAACCAGACGACCTCGCTATTGCCCTCGAATGCAAGAATATGGGTCGCAACCCGATCGAGGAACCAGCGATCGTGTGAGATCACGACCGCGCATCCGGGGAAATTCAGCAGGGCCTCCTCAAGGGCCCTGAGCGTCTCGACATCCAGGTCATTGGTCGGTTCGTCCAGCAGCAGCAGATTGCCGCCGGACCTGAGCAACTTTGCCAGATGGACTCTGTTTCTCTCGCCGCCGGACAGATCGGCTACCCGCTGTTGTTGCGTGGTGCCCTTGAAATTGAAGCGGCCCACATAGGCGCGCGAAGGCGTCTCGTAATTGCCAACGCGGATCATGTCCTGGCCGTTGGAGATTTCCTCCCACACGGTCTTCGCGCCATCAAGGGAGTCGCGACTCTGGTCCACGTAAGCCATTTCGACGGTCTCACCCAAGCGAAGATCGCCGTCATCGGCTTGTTCCTGTCCGGCGATCACCCGGAATAGCGTGGTCTTGCCTGCGCCGTTGGGGCCGATGACGCCGACGATACCGCCCGGCGGCAAGGTGAACGACAGATCGTCGAACAGAAGCTTGTCGCCGAACGACTTGCGCAGACCCTTCGCCTCTACCACCAGATCGCCGAGCCGGGGGCCCGGCGGAATATAGATCTCGTTGGTCTCGTTGCGTTTCTGGTAGTCCCGTGACGACAGCTCGTCGAAGCGTTGCAGACGGGCTTTGGCCTTGGCGTGGCGCCCCTTCGGGTTCGAGCGCACCCACTCGAGCTCCCTTTTCATGGTCTTGACCCTGGCTGCTTCCTGTTTTTCCTCCATCTCCAGTCGCTGTTCCTTCTGCTCCAGCCAGGAAGAGTAATTTCCTTCCCAGGGGATACCGAAGCCGCGGTCGAGCTCGAGGATCCAGCCGGCGACGTTGTCGAGGAAATAGCGGTCATGGGTTACGGCGATGACGGTTCCCGGATAGTCGTCCAGAAAGTGTTCCAGCCAGGCCACTGATTCCGCGTCCAGGTGATTAGTGGGCTCGTCGAGGAGGAGCATGTCGGGCCGCGACAGGATCAGTCGGCACAGGGCCACCCGGCGTCTCTCGCCTCCGGAGAGTCGATCCACGTCCGCATCCCATGGGGGCAGGCGCAGCGCGTCTGCGGCCATCTCGAGGGTGCGTTCCAGATTGTGCCCGTCGGATGCCTGAATGATGTTCTCCAGGCGGCCCTGCTCCTCGGCCAGTTTGTCGAAGTCGGCATCCGGCTCGGCATAGGCCGCATAGACCTGCTCGAGGCGCGACTGGGCGGTCTTGATCTCCGCGACGCCGTCTTCCACGTTGCCGCGGACGTCTTTCGACGAATCGAGCTGCGGTTCCTGGGACAGATAGCCGATTTTGATGCCCGGCTGAGCACGTGCTTCACCTTCTATGTCGGTATCGATACCGGCCATGATCCGTAGCAGGGTGGACTTGCCGGCGCCGTTGAGGCCGAGTACGCCGATCTTGGCGCCCGGGAAGAAGGACAGGGAGATGTCGCGGATGATCTGCCGCTTGGGCGGCACGATCTTGGCGACGCGATTCATGGTGTAGATAAACTGGGCCATCGCCTGGCTGCCTAGCCTCTTGGTACACGAGGGGCCGCAGATTATCCGGGAAGCGCGCCCGCGGCACCATAGCCGGAGCCCCGTCACTGCCACTGTGATAGATTCCGGCGATAATGAGTCGTCCACGACAAAACAATCCGGTCACGGTTCTGGCCGGGGATGCTATCGCCCGGTACGGATTCGGGGATGGTCACCCTTTCGGCCCGGATCGGCAGGCTGCCTTCCTGAGTGGCCTGGACGAACGCGGCCTGCCAGGGAAAGTGCGGCTGGAGGCCCCGAAGGACGCAAGCCGGGCCGACGTCGAACTTTTCCACTCGCCCCACCACGTCGAGTTTGTCGAGCAAATGTCCCGGGCGGGTGAAGGATTTCTGGATTTCGGAGACACACCCGCATTGCCGGGCATCTTCGATGCGGCAATGTCCGTTGTCGGGACGACTCTGCGGGCCGGAGAAATGGTGATGAGCGGTCGTTGCCGGCGGGCGTTTGTACCGATAGCCGGCCTGCATCACGCAGCCCGAGTGCGGACGTCGGGATTCTGCGTGTTCAACGACTGCGCCGTGCTTATAGCGGCACTCAGGAAGAGGCATGGAATCCGCCGTATCGCCTACGTCGATATTGATGCGCATCACGGGGACGGTGTGTTCTATGGCTTTGCCGAGGATCCGGATGTGCTGGTTGCAGATATCCATGAGGATGGCCGGTTCCTGTTCCCCGGCACCGGCCACCGGGACGAGACCGGGGAGGGTGAGGCGGTCGGCACCAAGCTCAATATTCCCCTGTTGCCCGGGGCCGGAGACGAGGAGTTCCGAGCGGCCTGGAGTGAGATCGAAACCTACCTGACAGAGGCGCACCCGGAATTTATCATCCTGCAGTGCGGTGCGGACAGCATCGCCGGAGACCCGATCACGCATCTGCAGTTCTCCGAGGATGCACATGGGGCCGCGGCAGCCAGCCTTTGCGAGATCGCGGATCGATTCTCGGACGGCCGCCTGGTGGCGCTGGGTGGCGGCGGATACAACCGCCGGAACATCGCGACGGGATGGTCGCGGGTGGTGCAGGAGATGGTCGAGAACACCTGATCTGGCCGGACCGCATGTCGCTGTGCTGCGGTACAATGCGCGCTTGATTAATCTGTGCCGGAGACCCCGTCCATGTTCAGCCCCGATATGTCCATCGCCGGATACGACGACGAGCTGGCCGCTGCCATGGAGGCGGAGCGGCGCCGACAGGAAGAACATGCCGAGCTGATCGCTTCCGAGAACTACGCGAGCCCGCGCGTACTTGAGGCCCAGGGGTCGGTGTTGACCAACAAGTACGCTGAGGGTTATCCCCACCGGCGATACTACGGCGGTTGCGAGAATGTTGATGTCGCCGAGGACCTGGCAATCGCCCGCGCCAAGGAGCTCTTTGGAGCCCACTATGCCAACGTCCAGCCCCACTCGGGCAGTCAGGCCAATGTGGCGGCATTTGCCGCCCTTCTGCAGCCGGGCGACAGCATCCTCGGCATGAGCCTGGCCCATGGAGGTCACCTCACGCATGGGGCCAAGCCGAATTTCTCCGGCCGTTTCTATCAGGCGCACCAGTACGGACTGGAGGAGGCCAGCGGGGAGATCGACTATGACCAGGTCGAATCTCTGGCCAGGGAGCACAAACCCCGCCTGATCATCTCCGGCTTCTCGGCATATTCACGAGTCGTCGACTGGGAGCGTTTCCGGGCTATTTCTGACATGGTCGGCGCCTATCTGATGGCCGATATCGCCCATGTTGCGGGTCTGATTGCGGCTGGAGTCTATCCGAATCCTGTGCCGTTCGCCGACGTTGTAACCACGACGACACACAAGACTCTGCGGGGTCCGCGTGGCGGCCTGATCCTCGCCCGGGAGAACGACGAGTTGACGCGCAAGTTCAACTCACTTGTTTTCCCCGGTACGCAGGGCGGGCCGCTGATGCACGTCATCGCCGCCAAGGCCGTGGCGTTCAAGGAGGCGCTCGAGCCCGGTTTCCGGGTATATCAGGAGCGGGTGATCGCCAACGCGCGGACGATGGCCGATACGCTGATAGGGCGGGGCTACAAGATCGTTTCCGGCGGCACCGACAATCACTTGTTTCTGGTCGACCTGATCGACAAGGACATAACGGGGAAGGACGCCGATGCTGCACTTGGCCGGGCGTACATCACCGTGAACAAGAATGCGGTACCGAATGACCCGCGCTCACCCTTTGTCACCAGCGGGCTCAGGATGGGGACGCCCGCGATCACGACTCGCGGATTCGGGGAACAGGAGTGCCGCATGCTGGCGGGCTGGATTGCAGATGTGCTCGATGACGTCGAAAACGAAGCGAACATCGAACGCGTCCGCGGTCAGGTACTGGATCTTTGCGGCCGGTTCCCGGTCTACTCCGGCTGAAGCGGTCGGCCTGACGCCGTGCATTGTCCATTCTGTAGTCATCCCGAAACCAAAGTCATCGACTCTCGCTTGGCAGGAGAGGGTCGCCAGGTGCGCAGGCGACGTGAATGCCTGGACTGCAGCGAGCGATTTACCACTTTCGAATCCGCTGAACTCGTCATGCCCCGTCTCATCAAGAGTGACGATCGGCGCGAGCCCTTCGACGAAGGGAAGTTGCGCTCAGGGATTACCCGCGCACTGGAAAAGCGACCCGTCAGCGCCGAGAAGATCGAGGCGGCGCTGGCACGGATCGTTCACCGTTTGCGCACTACAGGTGAGCGGGAAGTGCCGGCGCGGTTCGTGGGCGACCTGGTGATGGATGAACTGCGCGAACTCGACGAGGTTGCGTATGTCCGCTTCGCCTCTGTCTACCGCAGATTTCAGGATGTTGTCGAGTTCCGCCATGAGGTGGAGCGCCTGCAGGAGTCCGCTGCCGACAGCCGCGAGCAAATGTCCCTTCTGAGTGATGGGGATTGAAACATCGTGTTCGGCCCGGCTGATCACCGTCACATGGCGAGAGCCCTCGCTCTGGCCGAGCGCGGCCGTTACTCGGCCGATCCCAATCCGCGTGTCGGATGCGTCATCATCCGGGACGGGGAAGTCGTTGGCGAGGGCTGGCACCGGCGAGCGGGCGATGCCCATGCCGAGATCGACGCACTGCGATCCGCAGGTGAGAATGTACGCGGCGGCACCGTTTATCTGACCCTGGAGCCGTGCAGCCACACGGGCCGTACCGGGCCCTGCGCGCCGGAGCTGGCCAGGGCGGGCGTATCCCGCGTCGTAATTGCCATGGAAGATCCCAACCCGCGGGTCTGCGGCGACGGCAGGCGCATGCTCGAGGAGGCGGGCATCCGGGTTGAATCCGGTCTGCTGCTCGACGAGGCTGCAGCGCTCAATGCCGGATTCATCAGCCGCATGACGCGTGGGCGGCCGCAGGTTACGCTCAAGTTGGGAGCCAGCCTGGACGGTCGTACTGCCATGGCGAGCGGGGAAAGTCAGTGGATCACTCAGACCGGTGCCCGCGAGGATGTCCAGCGGCTTCGGGCCGAGAGTTCCGCCGTATTGACAGGGGTAGGCACACTCCTGGCGGATGATCCATCTCTCAACGTGCGGTCGGCAAGATATGACATCGCAGGCCGACAGCCGCTGCGGGTCGTCGTTGACAGTCGATTGAGGACGCCGCCCTGCGCACGAGTTCTAGGCCTGCCCGGCGATACGTTGATCGCTTGTGCCGAAACCGGGGCAGACTCATCGCGAGAAGCGTTGATCGCCGCCGGCGCCGCGGTCATCAGCTGCCCCGGCAGCCACAACAGGGTCGATCTTGGCGCGCTGCTCACCGAGCTGGGCGTGCGTGAGTGCAATGACGTCCTGGTGGAAGCCGGCCCCCGCCTCGCCGGCTCGTTCGTCCGCGAGGACCTGGTCGATCAGTTTGTGTTTTATCTGGCACCAAGCCTGTTGGGTTCCGCGGCCAGAGGGATGTTTGATCTGCCGGGTCTGGAAAAGATGACGGACAAGGTACAATTGGAGTTCATCGAGGTCCGTGACGTGGGCCCCGACCTGCGCGTGCAGGCACGCCCCAAAAGGCACGAGAAGGCCGAATAGTGTTCACAGGCATCGTACAGACCATGGGCATCATCGAAGCGCTGACGCCTCGAGGTGGCGACGTACGCCTCAGCGTGCGCTGTCCCGACCTGCAGGTCGCATCCGGGAGCGTCGGAGACAGCATCTCGGTGAGCGGTGTGTGTCTGACGGCGATAGAGCTGGATGAGAACGGCTTCCAGGCCGATGTCTCTCGCGAGACACTGGATCATACGACCCTGGGGCAATGCAGGCCCGGCGGTCGGGTCAATCTCGAGACAGCGCTGACCCTGGCGACGCCGTTGGGAGGGCACCTTGTCACAGGTCATGTCGATGGCATGGGAGAGGTCCTGGATCGTCGGGACGACGGCCGTTCGATTCGTTTCGGGATCAGGATACCCGGCCAGCTTTCGCGTTATGTCGCGCGCAAGGGTTCTGTTTGCCTGGACGGCGTCAGCCTGACCGTGAACGATGTGTCAGGAGACCGGTTCGGGGTCAACATCGTGCCGCACACTCTGGAGGTCACGACCCTTAACGAGTGGGCAGCAGGAGTCGCCGTCAATATTGAGGTCGACATCGTGGCCCGATATCTCGAGCGACTGTTGGGCGATGGCTCGTCCAGTGGTCTCAGCCTCGAGAAACTGAAGGAGACTGGTTTTGCAGAAAGTGTCTGACCTGCGGACCGAGGTTCGCTACAACTCGATTGACGAGATACTGGACGACATCCGTGCCGGACGGATGGTCGTCATGATGGACGATGAGGACCGCGAGAACGAGGGCGACCTGGTGATGGCTGCCACCATGGTCACGGCGGAGGACATCAATTTCATGGCCCGCTTCGGTCGTGGACTGATCTGTCTGACGTTGAATCGTCAACGGTGCAAACAATTGCGGTTGCCATTGATGGTGACCAATACCGATGATGAGAGAAGCACCAATTTCACGGTATCTATCGAAGCCGCCGAGGGAGTGACCACGGGTATCTCCGCACACGATCGTGCCCACACGATCAAGACCGCCGTAGCAATGGACGCCAGCCCGGAGGATCTGCGCCAGCCGGGGCATATCTTCCCGCTGATGGCCCAAGCTGGCGGCGTCCTGACCCGGGCAGGGCATACGGAGGCAGGTTGCGATCTCACCCGTCTGGCTGGTCTCGAACCTGCCGCGGTCATCGTCGAGATTCTCAACGAGGACGGCAGCATGGCCCGGCGGCCGGACCTCGTCGAATTTGCCCGCCGGCATCAGTTGAAAATAGGCACGATCGCAGACCTCATCCGTTACCGCTTACAGAAGGAAGAATCGGTCGAACGCATCTCGGACGACGTCGTGGAGACCGAATTCGGACAATTCCGTCTCGCCGTGTTCGAAGACCATGTCCACCAGGATGTGCATCTGGCGTTGATCCGGGGGGAGATTGAGCAGCAATTGCCCCTGGTCCGGGTCCAGTTGATGGACACGCTTCGTGACGTCATCGGGATCCAGACAGAGGGTGGCGGTTGGCGACTCCGGGATGCGCTGCGACGGATCGCCGAGGACGGATGTGGTGTGGTCGTAATTCTGCGTGGCAGTGAGACGCCGCGAGATCTGATGGACGCCGTCGAACGGCTCCATGGGCGTGCAGGATTCCGGCTACGGGATGGCCGGGAGTCTACGGTACTGCGGACCCACGGCATCGGCGCCCAGATCCTGCGGAATCTCGGTGTGCACAGGATGCGGGTGCTGAGCGCGCCAAAGCAGATGTCGGCGATCTCCGGTTTTGGCCTCGAAGTCGTCGAGTACGTGGATTAGGGAGATACTGTGGACGGCATCAAGACAGTCGAAGGGGCGGCCATCGCGAGGGATCTTCGTGTCGGGATCGTCGCAGCCCGATTCAACGAGTTCGTGGTGGACTCCCTGGTCCGCGGCGCGGTGGACTCTCTGGTCCGCCACGGTCTCAGGGAAAGAGATATCACCCTCGCCAGGGTGCCCGGAGCATGGGAGATGCCGCTGGCGGTAAAGAAGATGGCGGCCTCGCGGCGCTATGACGCCATTATCGCGCTTGGTGCCGTGATACGCGGGGCTACACCCCACTTCGAATACGTCGCAGGAGAGTGTGCCAAAGGTGTCGCTCAGGTGTCCTATGCTCACGATATTCCCGTGGCATTCGGCGTCTTGACCACGGACACGATCGAGCAGGCCATTGAACGTGCGGGTACGAAAGCCGGCAACAAGGGTGCCGAGGCCGCCACCAGCGCGATCGAAATGGTCAACCTGTTGCGTAAGCTGGAGGGCTGACGGATGGCCCGGCGCCGCAGCGGTGGCTCGGCTGGCGCCCGTACTGTTGCCCGGCGGCGGGCGATGCAGGCTCTCTATCAGTGGCAGCTCACCGGTCAGCATGGTAAGGACATCGTCCTGCAATTTGCCGCCGAGGACGAGCATCAGAGGGCAGATCACGATCTGTTCAGAGAACTTGTCAGTGGAGTCATTGACGATCGCGAAGCCCTGGATCGCGATATCGGCGAGATATCCGACCGATCGACTGATCAGCTCGATCCTGTAGAGCACGGCATCCTGTTGATGGCGATCTACGAGTTGAAGCATCGCGTCGATGTACCATTCCGGGTCGTCATCAACGAGGCGGTGGAGTTGTCCCGGGCCTACGGTGCCGAGGATAGCCACAAATTTGTCAACGCTCTGCTGGACCGGGCCGCGCGTAAGTACCGACAGCAAGAGATGTCAGTGCAGAGCTGATATCAGGAAGCCGCATGCCGTTAAGCCAGCCACCCGCGAGGCAGCACATCCACAGCCGCGATATCGATTGTTGTGGCTATCGGCGGGATGACGGCCTCTGGGACATCGAGGGAAGACTGGTCGATACCAAGACCTATGCGTTCGACAATCGTTTCCGGGGAGAGGTCGCGGCGGGGGTGCCGGTGCATGAGATGTGGATTCGTATGACGATAACGGATTCTCTGGAGATTACCGATGTGGAAGCGGTGACCGATCATCACCCGTTCCCCAATTGCCCTGACATCACTCCCGATTACGGCGCCATGATCGGCACCAGGATACGGCCGGGCTGGAGCAAGATCGTCCGCGAACGCTTGGGCGATGTACGCGGCTGCACCCACCAGACCCGCCTGCTACAGGAGATGGCTGTCGTGGCCATTCAGACGGTCTATCCTGTCTTGAGCCGCGAGCAGAAGCTCGAGAGCTCAGAGCGGCGCCCGCCTCACCTGGATACCTGTCACGCCCTGAGGAGCGATGGCCCGATTGTCCAGGAACTCTATCCCCGCTGGTACAGGAGCTGATCCTTGTCGAGCCTGGACGAGGCTGGAGTCATTGACATCATCGCCCGTGGCGAACCGCCCCGACACGACGTCCTGCTCGGTATCGGTGATGACGCAGCGGTGGTAAAGCCACCGCCTGGCAAACTCATGGTGCTTGCAGTAGATACCCTCAATGAGGGGATTCACTTTCCCGCCAGCATAGCGCCCTGTGATCTCGGGCACCGTGCAGTGGCCGTCAATCTCAGTGACCTCGCCGCGATGGGCGCGACTCCGGCATGGGCTTTGCTCTCGCTGTCGATGCCGGCGGCAGATGCCGACTGGGTAAATGGCTTCGTGGCGGGAGCCCGGCGTCTGGCAACACGCCATGACCTGGCGATCGTGGGTGGAGACACGGTGCGCGGGCCGCTCAGTGTTTGTATGCATGTCGTCGGATTCGTCGAGCCGGAGCGATATCTGGCCCGCGGGAACGCCAGACCGGGTGACGCTGTTTTCGTGACCGGGCACCCGGGTGATGCCTCTGCCGGTCTGTCGCTGCTGCAGTCCGGCGAGAGTGGCAATCGTCTGACCGATCGGTTTTTGCGGCCACAGCCGCGAACAGATATCGGCTGTGCTCTCGGCGGCGTGGCGAGCGCCGCTATCGACATTTCAGACGGGCTCGTGACAGACCTTCGCCGGATGGCTTCTGCCAGCGGTGTGCGCCTGGTGATTGAACTCCGCGACCTGCCCCTGTCGGACGTGCTCGTCGAGCTGCAGGGCGCAGACGCCGCGTTAGCGCATGCACTCGCTGGCGGTGATGACTACGAGTTGTGTTTTACGGTCGAGCCCGGACGGGAGACGTTGCTTGGCGGCATGGCCGCTGACTGGGAATGCGGGATCACCCGCATCGGTCGTGTCGAGGAGGGTGAAGGCCTGGTGCTGCTGCAAGATGGCCAACCCACTCAGCTGTCGTCGTTGAGGGAGTGGCGGCACTTTCCGAAGGCCCACTCGTGAGCAGGATCCCGGCCGGCGTCATTTTCCGGGATCCGGTGCACTTTCTGGCATTCGGGTTCGGATCGGGTCTGGCTCCGGTCGCTCCGGGGACGTTCGGAACCCTCGTCGGGGTCATCATCGGGTTGATCCTGCAACCGCTTGGCCTGATCGCGAATGCGCTGATCGTACTCGCCATCTCTGTGGCCGGAATCTGGATCTGTGGCGAAAGCGCCCGGCGCCTCGGTGAGCATGATCACCCAGGTATCGTGTGGGATGAGATCGCCGGCTATCTCTTGACCATGCTGGCGGCGCCACCGGGCTGGCCATGGGTGCTGGCGGGTTTCTGTCTGTTCCGGTTCTTCGACATTTTGAAGCCCCGACCCATACGGGACCTGGATCACGGATTGTCCGGCGGTCTGGGTATTATGCTCGACGACATCATGGCCGGCGTATACGCTGGCGCAGTGCTGTTCGGAATCCGCTACCTGATGCCGGCCTGAAGTGGCATGAAATGAGGGAGCACGTGTTTGCCTGACAAGATAGGAAAATACCGGATCATAAACGAGGTCGGCCAGGGCAGTACTGGCGCGGTCTATCTGTCACATGATCCCTACTATGGCCGCGATGTCGCCATCAAGCTGTACAACTCGGAGATCGATGGGGAAGACGATGTCCGGGCCCGAACTGCGAAGAAGATGTTCTTTACCGAAGCGCAGATGGTCGGGCGCCTCCAGCACCCCAACATCCTGCCGATCTTCGATGCCGGCGTGGAACAGGATCGCTACTACGTGGCGATGGAGCATGTGCATGGAGCACGCACGCTGAGCACTTACTGCAAGGCGGGCAATCTGCTGCCCCTGGATGATGCCCTGAAGATCGTTTTCACGTGTGCCAGAGCGCTGCATTACGCTCACTCCCGCAAGGTCATCCACAGGGACATCAAGCCGAGCAACATCATCCTGACGCTGGACAATCAGGTCCGGATCATCGACTTCGGCATCGCGTTGTGGGCCGACTCCGAGATATCCAGGATCGAGGGGATCGCCGGGTCACCCAGCTATATGTCACCCGAGCAGATCAAGTCTGAAGACATCACGGCCGCATCCGATGTCTACTCGCTCGGCGTCGTGATGTACGAGCTGCTGACCGGGCATCGACCGTTCAAGGCCAACAGCCTGGCCAAGCTCCTGCACAAGATCGTCTATTCAACGCCGGTCCCGATCCACCAATTGCGGGAAGAGGTCACAGAAGACCTGGAAGAGGTCGTGATGCGTGCGTTGCGGAAAAAGCCCGAGGAGCGCTACACCACCGGGCTGGAGTTCGCCGCGGAGTTGACCCGCGTGCACCAGCAGCTGCGCAAACAGCAGAGCAAGCTCGATGAGCAGGAGCACTTTGACCTGCTCCGGGGCCTGCGCTTCTTTCACGACTTCTCTCATGGTGAGATCCGCGAGCTGATGCGAGCGGGAGAGTGGCGTGCCTTCGAGGCCGGCCAGGAGATCGTCAAGGAAGGTGATCTCGATGACAGGTTCTACATCATCGTAGAGGGTCGCGTTAACGTGAATACAGGAGGCCGGGTCGTCGGTAGTATGGCTTCCGGCGAGTGCTTCGGCGAGACCAGCTATGTCACCGACGCCACCCGGGCCGCCAGCATCAAAGCCCATGAGGCCGTTACGCTACTGCGGCTGAGTTCGACCATGCTCGAGACCTTATCCACCGCCTGCCAGCTTCGATTCAACCGGGTCTTTCTACGCAGCCTCATCAGTCGACTGCAGGGCGGCAGCGCCAGTCCGGGCTGAACACGAGTTTGCCGGAGCGCAGTGGCTCCTGCCTGTGGGCAAAAACAAGCCCGCCTGCGGCATCCGCAGGCGGGCTGTTTGTTGGATTGACCAGGCTTCAGGCGGCGGTCTCGTCCAGGTCCTTGTTCTTCTCGATCAGTGCATAGGCAGAGTGATTGTGAATGGACTCGAAATTCTCCGATTCCACTACATAGCCGCGAATGCGCTCGTCTGCGTTCAGCCGTACGGCGATATCCCGGACCATGTCTTCCACGAATTTCGGATTCTGATAGGCGCGCTCGGTAACGTACTTCTCATCCGGGCGTTTGAGGATGCCGTACAGTTCGCAGGACGCTTCCTGCTCGGCAATTTCGATTAGCTCTTCGATCCACATGAAGCTGTCGATCCTGGCCTTGATGGTGACGTGAGAGCGTTGATTGTGGGCGCCGTAGTCTGAGATCTTCTTGGAACAGGGGCACAGGCTGGTGACCGGCACGACAACCTTTATGTAGATGGTATTGCGGCCCTGTTTCCTCTCACCGATCAGGCTGGCGTGGTAGTCGAGAAGGCTCTCCACGCCGCTTACAGGGGCCTTCTTGGAGACGAAATAAGGGAAGCTCATCTCGATGTGCCCGGAATCTGCATCCAGGCGCTCGGTGAGTTCGGACAACATGCCACGGAACGACTTGACCGTGATCTCCCGTTCGTGATTATTGAGGATCTCCACGAAACGGGACATGTGCGTCCCTTTGAAATCGTGGGGGAGGTTCACATACATGTTGAAGTTGGCGACGGTCTGCTGTTCGCCGCCACTTCGATCCCGGACCCTCACAGGGTGAAAGATGTCCTTGATGCCGACCTTGTTGATCGGTATCCGCCGGAGATCGGCGCTGCCTTGTACATCTTCGATCGGATCCACGGTCGCAGTGCCTGTCTCGGGGTGCTGAGGCATTGATGATTTCCTGAGTGTGTGGCGGAGGATTTCGCAAGGAAGCTGCAGCCGGTTTCACGGCGAACTGACCTCGTTGGACTCCCCCGGCTCCAACGCGGCCTGCAATTATAGCAACTTGTTACCGGACAACTGCGCGCGACCGGGCGACCGGGCGATCGGGGCTCAGGCGCCGTGACCGGCGCGAAAGCGTATGGTTTCCCCAATCCATGCGCGGATAGCCTGGGCGATCGACTCATGATCCAGACCGGCGGCAGCGAGACATTGGTCCCGGGAGCCGTGTTCGATGAAGCGATCCGGGATTCCCAGATTCAGGACTGGCAAGGCTATGCCGAGTCGAGCCAGGCATTCGTTGACAGCGCTGCCGGCCCCGCCGGCGACTGCATTGTCCTCGATCGTCACCAGCGCCCGGTGGCTTCCTGCGAGTCGCAGTATGAGCTCTTCATCGAGGGGCTTGATGAAGCGCATGTTGACGACCGTCGCATCCAGAACGTCTCCCACTGTACTGGCTGTCGGCACCATCGCCCCGAAAGCGAGCAGGGCTATCTGGGAGCCCTCACGACATACTGCCGCCTTGCCGACAGGGATTGCCTTCATCTGACCATCGATCTCGACCCCAGGTCCCGTACCGCGCGGGTAACGGACGGCCGATGGCTGGTCGAGCATGACCCCGGTGTAGAGCATCTGCCGGCACTCGTTCTCGTCAGCTGGCGCCATGACCACCATGTTGGGTACACAGCGCAGATAGCTCAGATCAAATGCGCCGTGATGAGTCGGTCCGTCGGCGCCGACCAGGCCGCCCCGGTCGATGGCAAAAAGGACCGGCAGGTTCTGCAGCGCCACGTCATGGATCAACTGGTCATAAGCCCGCTGCAGGAATGTCGAATAGATCGCGACTACGGGCCTCATGCCCTCGCAGGCCAGCCCGGCACCCAGGGTCACCGAGTGCTGTTCCGCGATTCCGACGTCAAAGTAACGATCGGGGAACCGTTTCTCGAATTCGACCATGCCTGACCCTTCCCGCATCGCAGGCGTGATGCCGACGATGCGCTCGTCGGCGTCTGCCATGTCGATCAGCCAGTCGCCAAAAACCTTCGAATAACTCGGGCCGCCGCTCTTCTTCTTTATCAGTTCGCCCTTGTCCGGATTGAACGGTCCCGGGCCATGCCACTTGATGGGGTCGGTCTCCGCGGGTTCGTAACCCTTGCCCTTGCGTGTCATCACGTGGAGAAACTGCGGACCCTTCAGATCGCGGAGATTCCGCAGGGTGGACAGTAGGGCGCCCATATCATGGCCATCGATCGGTCCGATGTAATTGAGGCCCAGTTCCTCGAACAGGGTGCCGGGCAGCACCATTCCTTTTACGTGTTCTTCCGAACGGCGGGCGAGTTCCCAGACCGTAGGCATCCGGTGGATCAGTTTCTTGCTGCCCTCGCGAATAGTGGAGTACAGCTTGCCGGACAGAATCTTTGCCAGATAGTTCGACATGGCGCCGACGTTCTCCGAGATCGACATGTCGTTATCGTTGAGGATGACGAGCAGGTCAACGTTGAGACTGCCGGCGTGATTCAATGCCTCGTAAGCCAATCCGGCCGTCATCGCGCCGTCGCCTATGACCGCGATCACCCGCCGGGATTCATCCCTGGAAGCGGCCGCGATGGCCATGCCCAGCGCTGCGCTGACCGAGGTGCTGGAGTGTCCTACGCCGAAGGTGTCATATTCGCTTTCGGCCCTGCTGGGGAACGGCGCCAGTCCGCCCATCTGCCGGATGGTCGACAGCTGGTCACGTCGCCCGGTCAGGATTTTGTGTGGATAAGCCTGGTGGCCTACATCCCAGACAATCCGATCTCGCGGAGTGTTAAACGCGTAGTGCAGCGCGGTGGCCAGTTCTATCGTTCCCAGGTTGGCGGCGAAATGCCCCCCGGTGTGACTCATGGTCTGGATCAGGTAATCGCGGATCTCATCGCTTAGCGATGCCAGTGATTCCTCCGGCATCTTCCTCAGATCCGCCGGAGAATCGATTCGGGCAAGCTGTGGATATCTGTTCGCGTTATCCATTGAGACGCCAGTGCCCGCAAGCCGGTGGGCAGTTGTCGATGGGCGATTGCCCGGAACTCTGAACTACTGCGGCATTATCGTGGAGACAGCCACCCTTGTCCAAGCGATGAAGCGGCTGCGCACGGATCTAGGAGTCGCGCCTGACCATATAGCCAGCCATCTGACGCAGTGGCACCGCAGATTCGCCCAGATTCGACAGGGCTTCGATGGCTTGGTCGCACAATTCTGCCGCGCGTCGCCTGGCCTGCTCCAGACCCACGACGCTCGGATACGTTGGCTTGTCCCGGGCACTGTCCGCACCGGCCGTCTTGCCCAAGGTTTCAGTGTCACCCTCGATGTCCAGGATGTCGTCCTGAATCTGGAAGGCCAGGCCGATGGCTTTCCCGAAGCGGCCGAGCGCATCGAGAACCGTGGGGTCCGGATCATCGGCACTCCAGGCAGCCATGAGCACCGAGGCGTTTATCAACGCTCCGGTTTTGAGAGCGTGCATGTTCTCGAGGGTGGTGACGTCCGGTTCACGCCCTTGTACCCACAGGTCGATTGCCTGCCCGCCAGCCATGCCTGCCGTCCCGCTGGCCGAAGCCAGCTCCCGGATGATCGCCATCCGGTTGTGCGGGTTGCTGACCATGGCCGCATCCGTTGAGAGCAGTTCGAATGCCAGTATCTGCAACGCGTCACCGGCGAGGATTGCGGTTGCCTCGTCGAAGGCACGGTGACAAGTAGGACGACCACGGCGCAGATCGTCATCGTCCATCGCGGGGAGATCGTCGTGGACCAGCGAATAGGCATGGATGATCTCGACGGCCGCTGCCGGCGCGTCCAGGCGCTCGGCCGGCACTCCCAGCGCTTCTCCGGTCAGATAGAGCAGGGCGGGACGGACGCGTTTGCCGCCGCCAAGAACGGCGTAACGCATGGCGGCGTGCAGCCTTTCCGGTGCGGTGTCCGCGCGTGGCAGCGTGCTGTCCAGAAAGTCCTCGATCCGGCTCCTGAAGGACTTGAGACGGGACTCCAGGCTCACTGTTCGGGTTCGAACGTTTCGGGCTCCGATCGCCCGGACTTTTCGATGAGAATCTCGACTTTCTGTTCAGCCTCTGCCAGCGATTTCTGGCATTGCCTTGTGAGCTTGATGCCTTTTTCGAACTGCTTCAGGGTCTCCTCAAGGGGGAGATCCCCTTCTTCCATGAGGGCTACAAGCTTCTCGAGCTGGTCGAGTGCTGCTTCGAAGTCAGGAGGGGAGTCTTTCTTGGCCGCCATGATCCGGTCCGAACGAGTGGGCTGCGATACCTTACCCACGCGTGCACAAACGGTCAATTTCGCCTGCTACACTTTGATCTGTTGACAGTGTCTGGTGCTCGCACTAGAGTTTCAGATTCAATTTAGATTAGATCTAATTACCGGGAGGGCGATCTCTCGTGCCTCCATTATTCTGATGCAGGAGAAAGCAGATGGCTGAACTGAAGGGCTCAAACACTGAACAGAATCTGAAAGATGCGTTCGCTGGCGAATCTCAGGCCAATCGCCGTTATCTGTATTTTGCGTCAAAGGCCGACGTGGAAGGCTACAACGACGTAGCGACTGTATTCCGCTCGACCGCCGAAGGTGAGACCGGCCACGCCCACGGCCATCTGGAGTATCTCGAGGCGGTAGGAGATCCGGCGACCGGACTGCCGATCGGCGCTACGTCAAACAACCTGAAGGCGGCTATCGCTGGCGAGACCCACGAATACACTGATATGTATCCGGGCATGGCGAAGACCGCCCGGGACGAGGGTTTTGACGAGATCGGGGACTGGTTCGAGACACTGGCCAAGGCGGAACGAAGCCACGCGAACCGTTTCCAGAAAGCGCTCGACAATCTCGACGACTAGGCGGACACGTTGAATCAGGGGCTGCCACCGGGCAGCCCCTGTCGCTAACCCGGGGGTTCCAATGACTGCTGATATTACTGACCGCCGGGAAGGCAGTCTGGAGGCGCCCACGCGCCATCCGCTGGACTGGAAGTCCGACAGCTTCTACGACGAGAAAGATCTGTTCGAGGAACTCGAACGCGTCTACGACATCTGCCACGGTTGCAGGCGCTGTTTCAGCCTGTGCAACTCTTTCCCCACGTTGTTCGACGCGATCGACGAATCCGAGACGATGGAAGTGGACGGCGTCGCCAAGGAAGTCTACTGGGACGTCGTCGATCACTGTTATCTGTGCGACATGTGCTACATGTCGAAGTGTCCCTATGTCCCGCCGCATCCCTGGAATATCGACTTTCCCCATCTCATGCTGCGGGCCAAGGCCGCACGCTTTCGCAAGGACGGCGCCAGTGCCAGGGACCGGATCCTGTCTGCTACTGACAGAGTGGGCACACTGGCCGGGATTCCCGTCGTCTCCAGCGCGGTCAATGCGGTAAACCGCAGCGGTACGGGCAGACGTGTGCTGGAGAAGGTCCTGGGCGTCGACCGCGATGCGCCAGTTCCTGAGTATCACAGCAAGAGCCTCAGGAAGCGGCTCGCAGACCGCCAGCCATCCGGCGACGCGGAGCCTGTGGGCCCGACCCGTGGACGGGTTGCCTTGTACGCCACCTGTTACGGCAACCGCAACGTACCTGAAGTCGGTGAGGATCTCGTGGCGGTCTTCGAGCACAACGGCATCCCTGTCACGCTGCTGCCATCAGAGCGCTGCTGCGGCATGCCGAAGCTCGAACTGGGCGATCTGGATTCCGTGGAGAAAGCGAAGGAATCGAATGTGCCCGTGATGGCAAGGATGATCGACCAGGGATGGGATATCGTTGCGCCGGTGCCGTCGTGCGTGCTGATGTTCAAGCAGGAACTGCCCTTGATGTTCCCCGACGATGCTGAGGTCCAGAAGGTGGCCCGCGCCATCTTCGACCCCTTCGAGTACCTCATGCTGCGGCACAAGGATGGCAAACTGAGAACGGACTTCCAGAACCCGCTGGGTAAGGTCTGTTATCAGGTCCCGTGTCATCTCAGGGTGCAGAATATCGGCCTCAAGACCCGCGACTGCCTGCAGCTGGTGCCAGAGACCGAAGTGGATGCGATCGAGCGTTGCTCGGGACACGACGGTACCTATGCCGTCAAAACCGAATTCCGGGAGGCGTCCGTCAAGATCGCCCGGCCGGTAGTCAGGAAGGTCAAAGAGGCTGGGCCCGACCATTTCACCAGCGATTGTCCGATGGCGGGAGACCAGATCGCGCATGGAGTAGGAGACGGCATCGCGGCCGAGCACCCGCTCAGCCTGCTGCGACAGGCCTACGGGATCTGACCACATGACTTCCAAGCAGGAGATGCATGCATGATGACCGCTCTCACGAGAGACGATCTCTATTCACTCGAAGATTACGCGCGCATCCGTTCCGACTTTCGTCAGCGGGTAATGAAGCACAAGAAGGACCGGCGGCTGCCGCTGGGAGAGCATGCCACGCTGTATTTCGAGGACCGGCTGACGATGCAGTATCAGATCCAGGAGATGCTGCGTGCCGAGAGAATCTTCGAGGCCGAAGGTATCGACGAAGAGCTTCAGGCCTACAACCCGCTGATACCCGACGGCACCAATCTCAAGGCGACCTTCATGCTCGAGTATTCCGAGGTCGAGCAGCGGCGCGTGGCGCTGGCTCGTCTGGTCGGGATAGAAGACCGGATCTGGATGCAAGTCCAAGGCCATGATCGGGTTTGGGCAATCGCAGACGAGGACATGGATCGCGAGACCGAGGAGAAAACGTCTTCGGTACACTTCATGCGCTTCGAATTCAGCGCCAAGATGATCGCTGCGCTGAGGGAGGGTGCCGCTCTATCTGCGGGCAGTGATCACCCCAATCTCCTGGAAATCGTATCTCCGATTGCCGGTGGTACGCGGGACTCGCTGATCGCCGATCTGGGCTGACCCGGGAAGTTCTCCGCATAGAGTCTGACGTCCGGTCGCGTTAGAATCGCGCCGGGCGGTTGTTGGTAGCCGCGAGAAGGTCAGATCGTTTCGGATGAGCCAGGCTTACAACGCATCAGACATTGAGGTCCTCAGCGGCCTGGACCCGGTCAGAAGACGACCGGGCATGTATACCGACACCACCCGCCCCAACCACCTTGCGCAGGAAGTCATTGACAACAGCGTCGACGAGGCGCTGGCAGGACACTGCCAAAAGATCGACGTGACGCTGTTCAAGGACGGCTCGCTGCAGGTGTCGGATGACGGGCGCGGGATGCCTACGGATATGCATCCGCAGGAG
>Ga0316191_10000688_pt1 | contig 22387 bp, 25 predicted proteins | sample Eddworburr2cm_MG_FD_204928 | JGI IMG/M metagenome (GOLD analysis project Ga0316191, IMG submission 204928) | Coastal sediment microbial communities from Maine, United States - Eddy worm burrow 2 cm | ecosystem: Environmental > Aquatic > Marine > Coastal > Sediment | place: USA: Maine... | reverse complement strand
CAGGCGTTTCTTGATCAGACCGCGTTCTTTTCCAAAGGCGTGCGCCGCTTCAGTGAACCTGCAATACCGGTGCCGGCCATTGAGCCGTCCGCTGAGCGTGAAATTTCAACCCAGATGGGTTTCGGCAAGGTCCTCGATGACCTGTCGAAGGGAGACAGTGTACTGGCTGAGCGCATCGTCACCACGTCACCGGATGTCACCGGCACCACCAATCTGGGCCCCTGGGTCAATCGGCGCAAACTGTTTGCCCGGACCGAACAGGCAGACACCTTCATCAGCGAGAAAATTCCCTCCACGGCGAAATGGGAGTTCACGCCAGAAGGCCAGCATATCGAACTTGGCATTGCCGAGATGAACCTGTTCCTGCTGCTCGGCGCGGCCGGCCTGTCTCATTCGCTGTTTGGCAAGCGCCTGCTGCCGGTGGGCACGGTGTATGATCCGTTTGTGGCCCGCGGTCTTGATGCGCTGAACTACGCCTGCTATCAGGACGCCCGCTTCATGATCGTCGGCACGCCGTCCGGTGTCACGCTGGCACCTGAAGGCGGCGCGCATCAGTCCATCGGCTCGCCGCTCATCGGCATGAGCCAGGATGGGTTGGCCGCGTTCGAACCTGCCTTTGTCGATGAACTGGCGGTGATCATGCAATGGGCGTTCGAGTATATGCAGAAGGACGGTGAGGGCGACCGTGATGAACGCACCTGGCTGCGTGACGAAACCGGCGGATCGGTTTATCTGCGCCTGAGCACCAACCCGATTGAACAGCCCGGCACCCGCGCCAATGACGATTTCCGGCAGGGTACCATTGACGGGGCGTACTGGTTGCGCGAGCCGGGGCCGAACTGCGAAGTGGTCATTGCCTACCAGGGCTGTGTTGCGCCGCAGGCCATTGTGGCGGCAGGGCGTATTGCCGAAGTCCGGCGTGATGTCGGCGTTCTGGCGGTGACCTCCGCCGACCGGTTGAATGCCGGATGGACTGCAGCACAGCGTGATCGCCGGCGCGGAAATGCCCGGGCGCGGTCTCACATCGAGGCCCTGCTGTCGCCACTGCCTTCAAACTGCTCCATTGTCACCGTGATTGACGGCCATCCGGCAACGCTTGCCTGGCTCGGCGGCGTGGTCGGGCACCGGACAATTCCGCTTGGCGTGGAGCACTTCGGCCAGACCGGCACCATTGCCGATCTGTACGATCATTTCGGCATCGATGCGAATGCGATCGTGCACGCCGCGACCGGTCTGACCGAGGGCAGTTCCGAGGTGCCGGCCTTGTTGTTCAGTGACTCATGACCGGTTTTCTTCAGACAGCCAATGGCCAGACCGTTGCATTGCTGATGTCGGCACTGGTTGTGGCGGTGTCCGCCGGCAGCGCAGGTGCACAACAGGATAACACGGACACGGCAAATGAACTTGCGGCGATCCCTGTGTGTTCCAACAACAAGGGTGAACAGGTTCAGTTCAACACGACGGATCGGGGCCGTCCCGGTCTGGCCGCCGGCATGGCGATCAGGGACGGCAGCGGAAAACCTGTCGTGCTGCGGTTCAATTTTGCAAGCGCCCCGCGTGAGTTTCAGCAATTCATCGACCGGCATGAATGTGCTCACCACCAGACCGGGGATGTCGACCGGCCTGTTCCGCCGCGCAATGGTCCTGAATATCTCCGGAATGAGAGTATCAGCGACTGTGTGGCCATCCGCCGCCTGCGCGACGAGGAGGGGTTCGGCAATCAGGCGTTCGACACGGTAACCGGCACACTGCGTACCGATATGGCAAAGATCGGCTTTCCCGAATCCAGTATCGCCAGCCGGATCCGCAATATTGCAGGCTGTTTCAAAAACCCGGCATCAGCCCGCGACCTGATCAGGCAGGTCCTGCAGGAGCGCGGATTGCCGGTGAAGTAGTGCGGCAGGCCCTCGGGGCATTGCTGCGTGGCATCAACTGTTTCATTTCTCATCGTGATACCGGACAGTTTGTATCGTCGGTCGGGCGTTGACTGACGCGGGCCGATGCTCCAAAAAACCCTGCTATATCATTTATGTGCGTATGAAGCGGGAGGCGCCTCGTGACAACAACAACACGTGACATTTCGAAACTGGTAACGATCGTGTTTCTTGCAAGAAACACTTTTGACATGACCGAGAAAGTGCTGGAGCGCATTGTCGAGTGTACGCCCCAATCAGTTCCAATGATTGTTACTGATACCGGCGCCCCTCCGGCCGAGCGCGCGTGGATGGAAAATTTCTGTGCTCGAAACGCCCACCTTCTCTTGCGGTCGAAGACGTATACAACTCCTCCGCAAATCCGCAACGCAGCCCTTGATCACGTCAAGACAAAGTATGTTTGCTTCATCGATAACGATGTCCTGGTGACACCCGGGTGGCTGGACGCCCTGGTGAATTGCGCCGAAGAAACCGGCGCATGGGTTGTGGGCCCGTTGATTTGTGAACGGATGCCCGAGCTTACCTACGTACATGGTTATGACGGTGACCTGGAAATCCGGGAAACTGAAGATGGAGCCCGCGTGTACCATGATTTCCACTACAACGCGCATGTGCGCCTGGCTGATATCGAAAAGGATCTTGTCAGGAAACCAACGCCGATTGTGGAGTTTCACCTGCAACTGATCGCCATGAAGGTATTTGAAGATGTCGGCCGGTATGACGAAGAGATAGTCAACATGTACGAGTATGCCGACTTGTTTCTCAGGTTCAAAACCAAGGACAAGATCTACCTGGAGCCGCAATCACGGGTCACCTACCTGCCGCCCCGCAACATCCGGCGCCAGGACAGATGGTTCTTCGAACTGCGATGGTCTGAGGCATGGACTGATCTCACCGAACAAAAGTTTGCCGCAAATCACAGGCTGACGGCAAGACATCCGCAAGCCAAACCGCCACACAATTTCGTTCGATCGCAACGCATGTGGGGCAAGAACTGGCTACGAGCGCCACGCAGATGGTTCGGCCGGCCCGCCATCCGCAAGCTCGAAAGGCGTTACTTCGTACCAATCGAGACAATCTGGAACCGCTGGAAATATCCGAAGTCGATCTATGGCAAGATCAAACCGCTTGAGCTGGAAGTCATTCGCAATCAGCCTGGTGAGTGATGTTGAAATCATCACCCGAGTGCGCTGCAGAGCAAGGCAACACGCAGCAGTGAAGCAACTCCGGCCGTTCAACTCCTGATAAAATGCAACAGGTCAAACTGCTGCCGGAATGCCGACACCTCGCTGGCCAGTGACCCGGGATCATTGGTGGTCAAGGCACGGGCGATCAGTCCGGCCAGCTTTTCCGCATGATCGGGCGTTACCCCCCAGCGAACCAGTTCCGGCGTGCCGATGCGCAAACCGTTCATGTCGCCTGCGACCTCGGGGCCCGGCGTGCCGATGCCGCAGGCCAGAAACCCTGCTTTGCGCAGCTTTTTCGATGCTGCCTGTCCGCCGCCAAAGCGCGCCGCTTCAATGGCGAACTGGTGCGACCGGGTGTAGCCGAATGCTTTCCCGTGAACCGGTATGCCATTGGCGTCGAGCGCCGATGCCAGGGCTTTTGCGAGCTCGACCATGGCGGCGCCATAGGCGTTGCCGTGCTCGCGCCAGTCCAGCATGGTGATGGCCAGTGCTGCGGATTTAGCCGCGTCGAAGTTGGCCGTCATGCCGGGAAAGGCGATATGGTCGAGCCGTTCCACGATATCGGCGTCATTGCTGACAATCAGGCCGCCGGCCGGCCCGCCAAGGCTTTTGTAGGTGCTCATGGTCATCAGGTGTGCACCCTGCGCCAGAGGATTGGGCCACGCCCGGCCCGCTATGATGCCGCATTGGTGGGCCGCATCGAACAGTACGCAGGCCTTTACCTCATCTGCGATCGCGCGCACGTCAGCCACAGGGTGTGGCAACAAGTTGAGACTGCCGCCTATTGTAATTAGCTTGGGACGAACCTTGCCGGCAAGGGCACGCAATCCGTCGACATCGACGGTGTAGCCGTCTTCCCTGATCGGCGCATAATGGATGTCGAGGCCATACAGACCCGCACATCCGGCTTCATGATGGGTTACATGACCGCCAATGGATGCAGGTGGCACGATCACCGCGTCGCCGGGTTTGGTCAGCGCCATGAACCCGTACAGGTTGGCCATGGCACCGGACGCCACACGGATTTCCGCATACTGCGCGGCGAAGACCTCCGCACACAGTTCAGCCGCGATAACCTCGATTTCCTCAATGGCTTCCAGTCCCATCTCGTATTTGTCGCCCGGATATCCCAGTGACGGACGTGAGCCGAGGCCGGCAGACAGCATGGCTTCCGCACGCGGGTTCATGACATTGGTGGCAGGGTTGAGATTGAAGCAATCACGTTCATGGATGGTTTTGTTGTCTTCAACCAGCTGATCGAGCCGGGCATTGATCTGCGTGCTGGACGCTTGCGCCGTTTCGGTCGCAATGCGCTGCACCAGCGTTTCGCAGTGAGCCGGGACCCAGGGTCTTGGTGAAAGGCATGTCATTGTCAGCTCCTTGGCGGGCAACAGTACTGATTGTTTTTCCAAAAGAGCAGTGGCCGGGCTTGCAGGCAAATCAGTTTTGCGAAATATTAGGGTCAGAAAAAATGAGGCTCAAATGGCTGTTGCCCCCCCACGTCCCAAAGACCTGCCGCTGACCGCGCTCAGGGCTTTTGAAGCTGCCGCCCGGCTTGGCGGGTTTGCCGCTGCATCGCAGGAACTCGGCGTCACACCAGGGGCCATTACCGCACATATAAAGTCACTGGAAGCCGTATTGGGGGCAACACTGTTTGAACGCACTGCGCGAGGGGTGCAACTGACCGCTCTGGGTCACTCGGTGCTGCCGCGTTTCACTGAGGCGTTTGACGGGCTTGGACTGGCTTGCCAGGCCCTGCGCAATGAAGCCGTCCCAAGCGCTGTCCATATCGCCACCTTGCCGTCACTGGCGCAATTGTGGCTGTCACCACGCCTGCCTGCCCTGCGCTCTGCGGCACCGGACATATCAATATCGATTACTGCGATGGAAGCACCGCCGAACCTGAAACGCGTGCCCTATGATTTGAGCCTGTTTTACGGAAATGACCCCAAGGGCGCACTGGCCCGTGACGTGATCTTTCCCGTCTGTTCGCCGGCGATGGCCGCAAAACTCAGGTCGACGGAGGATCTTTCGCAAGTTTCCTGTCTGTCGGACTCAACCTGGGTCGATGATTGGGCAATCTGGTGTCGCGCTGCAGGTTCTGATTTCATACCCCGCGGTCCGGTGTTCTCGCTGTACACGCTGGCAGTTGAAGAGACCATAAATGGTGCCGGTGTGTTGATGGGACACGAAGCCCTTGTCGCATCACACCTGGCGAGCGGCGAACTGGTGGCGCCATTTGACCTGAAGGTGCAGCTGGACGCCTCGCTCAGGCTGTGGTCGCAGAGGCATTTCAAATCTGGCGGCGCGGCATCACGGGTGATGCTGTGGTTGCAGGAAAGTCGATAATTCCCTTCGTATAAGTCAGTTGCGCGAACGCCACATGCCTTTGCCGGCGAGCGGACGATCTCTCACGACGGCCTCGCGGCGCAACACATAGACGCCGGACGCAATAATCATAAGGGCGCCAACCAGGGTGGTCGCCTTCGGCACCTCGTCCCACAACAGATACGACAGGATCGTGGCCCACAGCATCGACGTATATTCAAATGGCGCGACGGTAGGGGCATTGCCGATGCGATACGCTGTGGCCAGCAGCCAGAATCCCAGCGCTGAAATCACCCCGATAACGAACATCATCACCAGTTCGTATCCTGTTGGCATGTGCCACGGCAGCAACAGGAATTTCAGCGTGCTGTCGGCAGTTGTCGTGGGTTCGAAATTAGCGACCAGCACGCCTATTGCGCCGCCACAGTAAAAGAAGGTGATCATCATGTAGAACGCCATCACGGAGCCTGATTCGGTAATGCCCATCTTGCGGCCAAGCAAAGCCGAGATCGAATAGCAGAAAGCCGCAATGATTGGCAGAATGGCCGTCAGCTGGAATGTGTCCGCGCCGGGCTGAATGATCACCATGGCACCTGCAAACCCAAACAGTATTCCGGCCCATCTGCGCCAGCCGACCCGTTCTCCAAGGATGGGAACGGCAAGTGCTGTAATGAACAGCGGCGCGGTAAACCAGATCGCCACCACCGCTGTCAACGGCATGGTCGGAAGGGCGAGATAATAGAAGAAAAACGCACCGAACCCGATAAACGAACGCAGCGCATGCATCACCGGATGCCGCGTCGCCAGCGTGCCAAGACCTGATTCGTAATGCACGATCATGAACATCAGGGGCAGGGCGATGACGGCCCGGACAAATACGATCTGATGGGCCGGATAGCGATCCGATAATTGTTTCACAATCACGTCCTGAAACGAGAATATGAAAATCCCGGCGCACAGGAACAAGACCGCACGAGCCGTATCGCTCATGCCGGAAAGCCTGAAGTTGTCGGTGGGAACGCTCATCGTGACGGTTCGCCTTCCTTACCAATTGCCGGTCACTTGCCAGGAAGTGAGCAAATCATGATGAGTGAAAGCGTGTCATGCCCGCGTTGAGGGTGTCTTGCCCAAAAACGTCAGGCCGAATGTCGCGATTTGACAATCAGCCCGGCGGGCATTCGGGCTATTTCAACTTGGCAACGCCGAGTGGTACAGCATATTTTTTGCACCAGATAACCACTTCCCTGGCAGCTTTCGTGACGGCCGTGGCCGGTACGGAATAGGTGCCGGCCCCCTTGTTTTTCGCCAGAACGCCCGCCGTGCCGCCTTTGAGCGGGCGAGATCCTTTGCCCAGTGACACATAGGGGTCAGGCGCACCATCCAGGTTGAAATTCGATCCCAGTTTGATGACCAGCCTGCCGCCTTGCTCGGTGACCGTAACCGACCCTGATGTCTTGTGACCCGAGGCGCCTTTGAAGGTGCCGCTTGCAGCCAGTGTGGGGACTGCCGTCATTACGAGCAGGGCAACGGCAAATGCAGTTGATTTGAACATGAGAAAATCTCCGGTCGGTTTTGTTTGCGCCAAATTTATGGTGCCACTCATGTCATCTGCAAATCACATGGCAGTGTGAATTCGGTGACTACTTGATCAGGCCCGCGCCTTCATGCGCATCTTGATCGGCCCGTCAGCCCGGCCGTTGATGAGTTGCGCAACATAGGGATTTCCAGACCCATCAATGTCGGCCACCGCACCTTCCCACACAATCGCGCCTTCATGCAGCATGAACAGATGATCATATTCGCTGCGTGCAGCGTCCATGTCGCTGGTAATGGCAAACACGGTGGCATGGCTGTCTTCAATGGAACGGTCGAGCAGCCGGTAAATCGCCTTGGTGGTGATCGGGTCAAGACCGGCAGTGGGTTCATCAAGCAACATCAAGGATGGCTGGCTGGCCAGTACACGGGCGATGCCGACACGTTTCTGCATGCCGCCCGACAGTTCAGATGGCAATAAATCTGCAGTACCGGCCGGCAGGTTGACGCGCGCCAGCTTGTCAATTGCAAGCTCGCGCGCTTCTTTCCGGTTCATACCGTCATTGTTGATCAGGCTGAACGAGATGTTTTCCCACACCTTGAGGCTGTCGAACAGACCGCCTTGCTGGAACAGGACGCCGGTGTCGGCGAGCAGCTCATTGCGATCACGTTGACTGATTCCCGTAACGGGTTGGCCATCCAGCTTGATGGTTCCCCTGGTCGGCACATGAATACCCGCCACGCATTTCATCAACACGGTTTTTCCTGACGCCGCAGGTCCTATAAGCACGGTTTTACGGCGGGCAGGAATGTCCATTGTGATGTCATGCAGCACCTTCGCGTCGCCAAATGACATGTTCAGGCCAGCAATGGACAGTTTTACGGTATCGGTGCTGGTGGTCATGAGGCAGGTCCGGCGTGATTGTCGTCAGCGTTAGATATGAGCTTGTACCGCGTGCGGCTGTTTTTCTCAATCGTTGTAGTCTTTCAAACCCATGTCTGTAATTGTTTCCACACCCTAGACTTGCGCCTAGCGAATAGGCCATAACGGGTCAGCAATTCACCTATTAGGACTGCTCTTTGCGCAGCTCGGGTTTCTGGCATGAAAAACTTATTACTGCAGTTGTTCACTTGGTGGAATGGTCAGACCATGGGAACGCGCTGGTTCACGGCTCGCCATGGCGAGAAGGTCGGCACCGATGAGTTCGGTAATACCTATTACCGCGCTCCGTCAAAATTGCCGGCATCGATCGCCGAGCGCCGCTGGGTCATCTATGTCAATTATGCGGAAGCATCGATGATCCCGCCCGGTTGGCATGGCTGGATGCATCACCGCACCGATACACCGCCCAGCGAGGTGGAGTATGTAGCGCGCGACTGGCAGAAACCGCATCATCCCAACCTCACTGGTTCGTCAAAGGCCTATCGGCCTGCGGGCAGTCTGTTGGGTGCAACGCCGAAGCAGGCGGCAAAACCGGATTATGACGCATGGCGGCCTCAATAGGCGGTCTGGTCAAACAGTTTCACACCACGGGTATTGAGGCAGGAGCACCCCGGATATGAAGAATTCCATGGCGGAGACAGCCGTTGGCGCTTTCGTTGTTGCCATTGCGGTTGGATTTTTCGGTTTCATGTATTTCGTAGGCGGGCTCGGCGGGCCAGCGAATGGCTATACCGTCAAGGCATCGTTCGGATCGGTTGACGGGATTTCGGTTGGCACGGATGTGCGCATGGCGGGTATCAAGATCGGCTCGGTGACGGGACAGAACCTTGACCGTGAAAGTTATCGGGCGAATCTAGAACTGGCGGTCGATTCCAGCGTCAAGTTACCTGAAGACAGCACTGCAAAAATCGCCTCTGAAGGCCTGCTTGGCGGAAAATTCATTTCGCTGGAGCCGGGCGGCAGTGACACCCTGATTGCCAGTGGCGGGGAGATAGAATTCACCCAGGATGCCATTGATCTTTTCGGACTGGTGTCACAATTCGTGCTCGGGTCAAACAAGTCGGATGACAAGAAACCGGAAGGCGACGCGACCCAGTCAAGCCAATGAATGTCAACACATCATCATCAAAACAGACCTGGTCGGCGGATACTTATTCGACGCATGGTCGATTCGTGGCTGATCTGGCCGGTGCGGTTTTCGAATGGCTGGCGCCGCAGGCAGGCGAAAGAATTCTCGACCTGGGCTGTGGTGACGGGGCCTTGACCCGGAAACTGGCGGATGCCGGCGCTGACGTGCTCGGTGTTGATATGAGTGACGATCTGCTGTCGGCGGCACGAGAGCGTGGTTTGACGGTCGCAAAGGGTGACGGCAATGCGCTTGATTTTCCCGCGGAGTTTGACGCGGTGTTCTCTAACGCCGCACTCCACTGGATGAACCAGCCTGAGAAGGTGATTGACGGTATATCGCGCGCATTGAAACCCGGCGGACGCTTCGTTGCGGAATTTGGCGGGCACGGCAATGTGGCGGCTATTGTGACTGCCATGCGAGCGGTAGGCGAGCGCCGGGCAGGCGATGAGACCCTTGCCGGCCCGTGGTTTTTCCCGTCACCGGAGGTCTATGGTGAAATGCTGGGTGATGCTGGTTTTGAAATACGCCGTATCGGCTTGTATCCAAGACCGACACCATTGAAGACGGGCATGAAGGAATGGCTCAAGCTTTTCCGAAAACCGTTCTTTGCGCAATTTGGTGATGCGGCAGACAGCGTGCTGGATGAAGTTGAACAATTGCTGCGCCCCAGCCTTTGTGACGCACGTGGAAACTGGACGGCTGACTATGTACGTATTCGCGTGGAGGCAATGAAGCCTTTATGAAACTGTCCGGAGTATGTTGTCTTGTTCCGAGTATTATTCTGGCGGGGGTTCTGGTTGGTGCACCAGGGTCTGTGCGCGCGCAGGCCATACAAAATCCGCTGGCGGTTTTTGCCGGGCTCGACAAGATCACCGGCCGCATCACCACTTTTGAAATTCCCGTCAATGAAGTACGCAGATTCGGCGCATTGAATGTGTATCCGCGCATCTGCAATTCCAGGCCGCCAACCGAAGAACCCAAGACAACCTCCTTTGTACAGGTTGACGAGAACCTGTTGAGCGGTGGCACACGGAGAATTTTTTCGGGCTGGATGCTGGCCGAAAGCCCCGGTCTGAATGCGGTTGAACACCCGGTCTATGACGTGTGGCTGATTGGGTGCCGCGATCCGAATCGCAAGAGTGTTGATGACGAACAGGACGCCGTGCCACCGGCACAAAACGAACCTCCCGTTGAAGGCGGGCAACAAACCGCGCCACAACAGTAATGACTTGATATGCGAACCCTAGTTTTGCCACACATCCACGCCATCAAGGCATGTGAATGGGCGATTCTGAGTCAGGCGGGGAGATGATTGTGACAAAAAGGCTGGTAAATTTGCTGTCGGGTGCATTGGCGGCGAGCATAATCTGCATGCCCGTGACGGTAATGCCGGCACATTCTGCAAGTTCGTGCTCGGCATTGAAAAAAGAGTTTTCAAAAAAGATTCGGCCCTCAATTCTCAGACTTGCCAAGAAAGAATTCCATCTGAGCAATTGGTATCATGCAACGCTGAAGAAGCAGCAATCAGGCGCTCATCCGACGCTTGAAGACATCAACACCACCCACAAGGCGATGCTGGACAACTGCGATACGCGGTCCGACAAGGCATCTTGCCGCAAGTTTTCAACCCAGATGACAGCTGCATCGCGGCGCATTTTCAACGTCAACAAGCGCTGGAAAGCAGCGGGTTGCCCGGGGCAACTGGACAAGTAGAACGCCTGGAGCAACACGGGTTCAAATGAACCCGTAAACCTGATCTGCAGCCCTTTACTCTTCCGGTGGGTAATGCATCGGAATGCTGATTTCGGTCACGGCCGGCCCTTTGACACCAAACGTCGCTTCATGATGAAGCGGAATAAAGCGCGGCGGCGTGTGGTAGTTTGAAACACCGGCACCCTCGATCGGGTATTTCAGAAACCGGTGCCGCTCCAGAACGCCGTCATTGTTCTGGTCATGTCCAACGGAAATGGCGTATTTGCCGTCCGGCACATTTTCAAACAGGAAGCTTACCGTGCCCTGTACGGCGGGCACTTTGATCTGCCTGACATTGCTGCCGCTTTTTTCACAACTCGGGAAGCCCCAGCCGGATGTCCAAAGGCATGCCAAAACCGTACCACTTGCATTGCGAACCCCGGTGACCGAAACAAACACGTCTGCAGCCATCGCCGGTGTTGCCAGCGCAACTGAACACGCAACAACCGCGATGCAGCGCAGTGACCGTAAGGAAGAAACTATATGCATATTGAATAACACCGTAACTGATTGGTTCCAAACTAGTATAGCAGCAAGCGCAATTTTGTAGAGTACATTACGTGTTGCCGAAATTGTGATGATCTTATGTGTCTTCATGATGGCCGGATTTGGCCGATGCCAAAACCGCCTCCGGTTTGTCGTCATCTTTAAACGCGGTAAAATCCGCCTGCGCCAACAATGCATCATCGAGCAGTTTGCGATAGTCGTCGCGCAGCACTTCCTCGCAACCGAATGTCTTCAGATGGTCGGTGGCAAATTGCGTGTCCAGCAAGCGAAACCCTCCGGCCTTGAGACGGGCGACCAGATGCACCATGGCAACTTTTGATGCATCGCGTTGTGCTGAAAACATGCTTTCGCCGAAAAACACCGCCCCGATGCGTACGCCGTAAAGTCCGCCAACCAATGCTCCCTTGCTATCGCGGCATTCAACCGAATGGCAGCAACCCATGGCGTGCAACTGGTTGTACAAGGCGGAAATTCTGGCATTGATCCAGGTTGAGGGCCGTTCTACCACCGCCTGTTCGCCGGCACTGCCGGCCTGGCCTGAGCATGCCTTGATCACACCATCGAAATCAGTGTCCACGGTGACGGAGAATTGCTGCGACCGGATCCGCCGCGCCAGCGATCGCGATACATGAAACCGATCGAGCGGGATAATCCCGCGCACTTCCGGCTCGACCCAGTAAAGCGCGCTGTCAGTGGCGCTTTCTGCCATTGGAAAAATTCCGGCAGTATAGGCTTTCAGCAACACTTGAGGTGTGATCGTTGACATGGCCGATAGTGTTACCGGATTGCCGGTATGACCGGCAAGAGAACAATTCTTGGTGATGCAGGGTGCGCAAAGCGGGACAACATGCTAGGCCTCCATTCAACTGGATAGTGCATATGGGATATGAAACATGCAGGACGACAAGGTTACCGGTGAGGAAGCTCGCGCCGGCCGTATTGTGAAAAAGGGCCGGATTCTGAGACTGCTGATGATCTCGATTGCATTGTTGGTGATCGGTTTTCTCGTGGTCGGATACGTCAACAGCTAGATCAGGATGATTTTTGGTTGAAGCAGCCAAAATCCTGATCGCTTTGTAGATGTGAAAGCAGCTTCATGGGGCCTCCCCAACCCATATCGCTGTAAACGCCAGTTTGTCTTGCCGGTTGCAAACGGGCTGTGTGGGCAATATCGCATTCACAACCCGCAACCGGTTGATTTGAATGAGCCAGGGTGAAGCTCACAGCCATGCCTCCGTGAGCCGGGTCGAAAACACCAGGTGGCGTCATGATCGGTTTGAAGGCCAGTTGGACAGCTGTCAGGCAGGGCGCGATTGCGTGCTGCACGCTCGGGCTTGTGTCAGTTGTCATGCAGTCGCCCGGCAATGCCTCGTTCACGGCCAGTTTCCAGCCATGCGAACTTCCCGCTATTGCCACCGGCAGCAATGGCATGCTGGCACGTTGTCAGGTCGATTTTGCAGGCACATCGGGCACCGTAGAGTTGGTTGGTCAAGCGCCGAACCAGGTTCATGAGGTCGTGTTTCGGGGCCAGAATGACGAGACTGTCCAGCGTATCCCGGTTTCAGCCCGGCCCTTTATTGACCCGGAAAATGTGTCGATCATTGTTCGCGACATGAATTTTGACGGCATGCCGGATTTTGGGCTGCGGGACTTTGCTCTGACTGGGCCAAACGAGCCGTGGAAGTTCTGGCTATGGGATAGGGCACACAACAGATTCGTGTTTCATACCGCTCTCAGCAAATTACCTAATCCGGAAGTCAGTACCGCATCACAGGTCGTGCGGGCTCATGTCGTTGACGACCACGGCAACATCACGACGAATACCTACACCTGGCACAAGGGTGATCTTGTGCTGCAAGGCTCTGCCCGCGAAGTGACCCGCTGATAACCAGCGCGAGATGGGTTCAAGAGAACTCTTGAACCTGATCTAGAGCGCGCTTTCGTCCTGTTTGGTGCACGGCCACGGATTTGGTGCTTCAACGCCTGCCGGGAGTTTGGTTGAACTGTCTCCGCACGCAATCGCGACCTGGGCACTGGTCAGCCCGGTGACGCCGGACAGGTCCGCACCTACCAGAGAGCTGCGATACAGGTATGCATTGGTCCAGTTCGATCCCGTCAGCTTGGCATTCCGGAACGAGGCCCTGGCCACTATCGCAAAGGTAAGGTCGATGCTGGTCAGATCGGCATTGTCAAAATTGCTGCGGATCACATCCGACTTTTCAAGCGACGCTCCGCTGAGGTTTGCTCCGGTGAACAGGGCGCGGGGCAGGCTGGCACGTGACAAATCGGCCTTGGTCAGATTGGCCCCGCTCAAATCGGGCCGGAACAATTCGATCGCCTGCATGTTGGCACCGCTCAGGTCTGCATCGACGAGCACGGTCCGGTTGCCGGCGGTTTTCACCAGCGATGCGCCCTTGAGCGAGGCTCCTTTCAGCGATGTGTAGCTCAGGTCGGCAGTATCCAGATTCGCTCCGTCAAGGTTTGCGCCGCCAAGATCTGTGCTGGTCAGGTTGCTGCCGTCAAGCTTTGCGCCATCCAGGGATGCAGAGCCCAGCATGAGAAGCTTTTTTGAACAACCGGACCAGTCAACGCCTGACCCTGCATGGTCCTTGCATCCGGCTTGTGCCGTTGCAGGGACAACACCGAGCATCACGGTGGCCAGCAATGCAGCCATTTTCATAGAGAACGCCTCCCGAATATTTCTGTCGCCTTAGGGTCAGAACCCTAGATTCTATTCCTCAGATTTGTATAGCAGTAGATTTCCAGTGCTTTGGGGCGAAAACACGGACAGGCTGAACAATTCCCTTCAATTCATGGTGACCAATGTCGTCCAGAGGGATTTCGAGCAAGTCGGCAACCTGCTGCGACATGACCACAGGGCGCATCACGCGTTTGGTCAGTGCTTCCAGGCGGGCGGCTTCGTTAACGGCACTGCCGATGACGGTAAAGTCCAACCGGTCCTGGCCGCCGACATTTCCGAAGAAGACTTCGCCGATATGCATGGCGATGCCGCATCGAATCGGGCTCCATCCGTTCAGGCTGCGAATGTCTTCGCAAGGGTTGGTATTGTAGGCATCAAGATTTCTCAGAGCCTCGTCAGCGGCAGTCATGGCCGCTTTTGCCGCATCTGCCGCCGTTTCGGCACACTGGAACGGAAACACCGCCAATACACCGTCACCGAGAAATTTGAGCACATCACCACCATTGTCTGTAACCGCGCTCACCACCTGCTCAAAAAAACCGTTCAGAATCCGGTTAACCTGGGGCCCTGAGTATTTTTCGGTCAGCTCGGTAAACCCGCGCATGTCCGCGACCCAGATCACCGCCTCGATGGCATTGCCATCACCCCGGCTGATCGAACCCTCCAATACCTGCTTGCCGGCGCTGGGCCCCAGATAGACGCTGAGAACATTTTCTGCGATACGCCGCGCCGTATGACGGTGAACATGCAGCGCGAGATATTTGAGCACCCGGTCGAGCTGGTCTTGTTGCTGTTTCGTGAACCTGTTCTGTTCGGCTGTGGCTATGGTCACCACGTCGAAGCGGTTCGCACCAATGCGTTTGGGCATCGGTAGCACCGCGTAGTGTGTTATGCCTTGCTCGGCAAGCTCGCCGGCGACCGGATACAATGCCTGTGTTTCCGGATCGCGGACGTCCAGAAAAAGTGATTGACCGTCTTCAATCGCCAGTCGCAAGGGGCTGCGCATATAGGCTTCCGATCGAGCCGACATGGCCTTCACAACAATCTCGTCGCACAAGCCGTCAAACTTGCTCCAGATCCAGCCAAACCCGGTCAGTTGCGGATGCAGTGTGCCCACATGGATGGTTGCGCGCACGACTGGCAGGCCGGCAGCGACCATGCGCCAGGCCAGCGATTCAGCCAGTGAGAGCAAATCGGTTTCGTTTATGGCGTCTGTCAGGAGCCAGTCTTCAAGATCTGCGAACGAAGATGTTGTTCCAGCGGCCGCCTCACCGCGGCTGCTGCGGCCGAGCACATGGACAAAGTCCGGGTAGGATCTCGGTGCCGGATCAAGATAAATCGGTGGCATAGATTGTTCCCATGGATCGCCCGGGCTCAAATGCCCGGACTGAAGGACTTATATAGGAGAAATTTCGCAGGTTTCCATGCCGACAGGCCGAACAAGCTGGCGACCTGATCATTACTTGGCCAGAAACTTCTCCAGCCAGTGAATATCGTATTCACCATCGATGATATCGGGTTCGCCAAGCAGGCGCTGAAACAAGGGAATCGTGGTTTCGATCCCCTCAATGACATATTCCCCGAGTGCGCGTCTCAACCGCATCAGGCACTCGTTTCGGTCCCGGCCGTGCACGATCAGCTTGCCGATCAGGCTGTCATAGTAGGGCGGGATTGAGTATCCGGCATAGATGCCCGAGTCCACACGAACGCCGAGGCCGCCGGGCTGGTGTACGCCGATCACCTTGCCGGGAGACGGCGCAAAGGTTTCAGCGTTTTCCGCGTTGATGCGGCATTCAATGGCATGGCCGGAAAAATGAATGTCTTCCTGTTTGAAGCCGAGCGTAGCGCCTGATGCGACACGCAGTTGCTCCTGCACGAGATCAAGGCCTGTAATCGCCTCTGTTACCGGATGTTCAACCTGCAATCTGGTGTTCATTTCAATAAAGAAAAACTCGCCGTCCTCGTAAAGGAATTCGACGGTACCGGCTCCTGAATACTTCATTTCCGCCATTGCATTGGAACAGGTCTCGCCGATTTCCTTGCGTTGGGCTGCATTCAGGGCAGGCGACAAGGCCTCCTCCCAAACCTTCTGATGCCGGCGCTGCAGCGAACAATCGCGCTCGCCCAGATAGACAGCATTGCCCTTGCCGTCACCAAACACCTGCACCTCGATATGGCGCGGTGTGGCCAGATAGCGCTCTATATAAACAGCGTCATCACCAAATGCGGCTTTCGCTTCGGTTTGAGCTGTTGACAGTGCGTTGTCGATTTCGTCTTCGGACAGCGCAACCTTCATGCCGCGCCCGCCGCCGCCTGCAGCAGCCTTGATCAACACCGGGTAGCCGATTTCCTTCGCTACGCGCCGGGCTTCTTCAAACCCGGACACCCCGCCGTCCGAGCCGGGCACCACCGGGATGCCAAGCTTCTTTGCAGTGAGCTTGGCTTCGATCTTGTCGCCCATGATCGAGATGTGCTCGGCTGACGGGCCGATGAAGGCGATGTCGTGTTCTTCGAGAATTTTGGCAAACCGGGCGTTTTCCGACAGGAAACCGTAGCCGGGATGTACCGCATCGGCACCTGTGATTTCGCACGCCGCTACAATGGCGGGGATGTTGAGATAACTGTCCGTGGCAGATGGCGGGCCGATGCAAACGCTTTCATCGGCCAGGCGCACATGCATGGCCGTCGCGTCAGCGGTGGAGTGAACCGCGACCGTCTGCACGCCCAACTCCCGGCAGGCGCGCAGCACACGAAGCGCGATTTCACCACGGTTGGCTATGAGGACTTTTTCAAACATCTAAATCTGGGCCTTATGGGGGCGGCGGTCTGTATGTGAGTGCAGGCAGGCGTAAGCTTATTCGATTACCATCAACGCTTCGTCATACTCGACAGGATCGCCATTGTTCACGAGGATCGCTGTCACAGTGCCACTGTGCGGGGCAGGGATCTGGTTCATGGTCTTCATGGCTTCGATGATCATGATTGCCTGGCCTGTCTTGACCTTGCTGCCAACCTGTACAAACGGAGCGGCCTCGGGTGAGGGCGACATATAGGCAGTACCGACCATCGGTGAATTCACCGTTCCTGCCGGCTTTCCAGCAGGTGCAGCGGGAGCTTCCGGGGCGGGTGCACTGACAATGCTCGGTGCAGGTGTCTGGACCACCGGCGCGGGAGCGGCATAGCTGGCGGTGATCTCTCTTGCCACGCGGATCTTCAGGCCGTCCTGTTCAACCTCGATTTCACTCAGACCTGTGTCGGTCAGGATTTCGGCAAGCTGGCGGATTTGCTCGTTGTCGAATGTCTTGTTGTCCTTGGCCATATCTGATTCCGGTGTCCTGTGCTTCAGGTTTTGCCAGCCCTGGCGGCGGCGATTTGTTTTGCAGCGTCGATTGCCATTACATATCCATGCGCGCCAAACCCGCACATGACCCCGTCTGCAACGCTGGAGATGAAGCTCTTATGCCGGAAGCTCTCGCGCTTGTACACATTTGAAAGATGCAGCTCCACGACCGGTAGCCCGGTCGCTTTGAGGGCGTCGTGCAAGGCAACCGAGGTGTGCGTGTAGGCAGCCGCATTGATAATTATGGCGATGGCCGTATCCCGGGCCTGCTGCACCCAATCCACCAATTCGCCTTCGATGTTGGATTGGCGAAAATCGACACTGGTACCAATTGTTTCTGCATGGGCATGGCAACTGGCTTCAATGTCTGCCAGCGTGGTCGCGCCATATATCTCAGGTTCGCGTGTGCCGAGCAGGTTCAGGTTCGGACCATTAAGTATCAGAATCGTTTCGGGCAAGAGAGATCATCTCCAAATGGGGCAGGTGAGGGGTAACAGCACACATACGCTGTCCTCCACCTTTTCTTGTATACCGGTCTTGCCACAAAAACGGCGCCCGGCCAAGCGCGAGCACCGGTCAAGCTGTGGATGAGATTATATGGTCACCACAGGTGCGTGGGGTCATGTGAAACCGGAACCTGCGATTTGCAGCTGCAATATCAGCAGTATTGGCACCCGCCCTTGTCGCGGACGGTTTTGACACTGGTTGCGAGTTGGTCATAAGGCATGGCACCGGGCACCAGATTGTCATCGATGACAAATGCCGGCGTCCCGTTGATGCCGAGGGACTGGGCCAGCGCGCGATTGTCATTGATGCTCTTCTCAATCGCTTCCGCGTCCGTGGTCATGTCCGCCTTCAGTTTCTCCACGTCAAGGCCGGCCTCGGCTGCAATCGACATGACCTTTGCCTCATCGTCGATACTGCCGCTGGCAGCCATCATGGCCAGATGCAATTCCCAGTATTTGCCCTGTTTCTTGGACGCGATGGCCGCGCGCGATGCGATGATCGACCCTTCCGACAGGATCGGAAACTCCTTCATGACGATGCGCAGGTTCTTGTCTTCTTCGGTGAACCGAAGCACGTCGGCGACAGAGCGCTTGCAGTAACCGCAATTATAATCGAAGAACTCGACCATGGTGACGTTGCCATTGGGGTTTCCGGTAACAAAATCATTTTCGTTGTGGAAAAGCTGTTTCGCATTACTGGCAATGGCTTCGCGAGCCTGTTTGTCCTGCTGGTCGCGTTCGGCAGCCTGCAGCTTGGCGATCATCTCGTTGAGAATGGCCGGGTTTTCCAGCAGGTACTCCCGAATGATGTTATGCATCTCATTGGTTTGCGCCTTTGAGAATGTTTCCTGCGCAGACACCGGCTGAGGCAACCACACACTGCCGGCAGCTATTGCAAGTGCCACAAGGTGGGCTGTGAATTTGGTGCGCATGAAATTTGACTCCTGTGTTGTCCAAATCTGAACGGATTGGTTTGATGACCGTTTATACCGGTTCCTTGCGAGAATTCATCCTCAACTTTTCTTTTTTTTCAGAGCGTTGAGGATGTCGCTTGCCCTGATCCAGACTGTCGATCCGGATTTTGCCCGGCGCTTGGCCCCTTCGGCCTTGGTTTTCGCGAGCTTTTTGTCACCGCGCAACATGGCGCTTTCCGCAGTGGACAGTTCGGCACGTGCATAGTCGCCCAAAATGCCGTGCGCCCGCGCTTTCAGCAAATGTAATGAACCCGACTCGCCCTCAAACCTCTCGGCTTTTGACAAGACTGACAGCGCTGTCCGGGCCGAGGCTTTCGTGTTTGCAGCCAGCAGTGCCTGTGCCAGCAGAATGCTGATCAATCCGCTTTTCGGATAGAGTTTCACTGCCTGCTGCAAGGGAGCGACGGCCTCACCGGGAAAGCCTTTTTCCAGCAGCGCCTGGCCTTTGAGTTCCCAGAAATAGGGGTTCTTCGGTATCTGCGCGATCAGTCGGTCAATCGCAGGTATGGCGGTTTGCAGATCACCCACCCTGTAGGCGGCAATGGCGCGGGCATATTGTGCCGGGATGGACTGGTTTGAAGCCGGATAGGACAAGTAGACAGATTGCGCTGAGCGGGTGAAACCGGCCAGTTTTGCCTGCGCCATCTTGTGGCGGAAGACCAGGTAGTCCTTGTCCTTCTTGTTGTAGTGCTCGGATGCCCGGACGCGGTTTTCCAGAACCCGGATGCGCTGCAGAGGCAGCGGGTGGGACACGGCGTACGGGTCGACATACTGCAGGGAGGCAATGGATTGGTTGTAGAGCTTCTGAAACAGTTCCAGCATGCCGCGGCCCGATTGTCCGGACGCATTCAGGTAGCGCAGGGCACCTTCGTCGGCGGAAGCTTCCTGGGCACGGACATAGGTCAGCAAATTTCGCTTGGCAAACTCAGCGCCGCCCAGGACCAGTGCGCCGGATGCGCCGCCGCTGGAGCCTGCACCAGCCCGCGCTGCACCGACTGCGGCTGCAGCGCCCAGCAATGTTCCGATGATGGCCTGCGTCGAGGCACGGTCAAGCTGCACACCGAGCCGCGCCAGATGCCCTTCGGCAACGTGGGCAGTCTCGTGCGCCAGCACGCCGATGATCTCATTCGGGGTGCCGGCCTGTTCGATCAGGCCGGTGTGAATGAAAATGCGTTGGCCGCCCGCGACGAACGCATTGATACGGCTGTCGTCGATCAGGTAGACGTTCACGGCTCCGGGCGGGATTCCGGCAACCTTGAAGATTGGTTTCAGGTAGCGCCGCATCAATTCTTCGATTTCCGCGTCGCGGATCAGTCGTGGATTGTTGCCGCGCTGTTGCGCAAACGAGGGCAGGCTGGCCTGAGCCACCATGACTGCAGACAGCAGAATGATCCCGATTGTACGCAAAGAGTTCTGCATCGGCCTGTTGAAATGTCCCTTTAGTGCAACCGGTCCCGATGCTGTCATCACGACATAGCAGCGAATGTCCGGATCAGACGGATTTGTATCGAACATTACGGCAAAAGCATGGGGGATGCGATGAGGTGCGCGGTCACAGAGCCGTGAGGTGTTTTGCCGTCAACCGGTTTGCACGAACCAGTGCATCTGGTAGGTAGGGACAAAGTTCACCTTCCAGACTTCAATCGATCGATTCCAGGTACCATGTCTCCATCATCTTCCAGACGAGCCGCTCTTGTTCAGCCATTCATCGTGATGGACATGTTTCGTGAAGCCAATGCGCTTGCCGCCGACGGCCACGATGTTGTGCATATGTCGGCCGGCCAACCCGCCGGCGGACCGCCGCAAAAAGTGCTTGAGGCAGCCCGGGAAGCACTGAACGGTGCCTATATGGGGTACACAAACTCGTTGGGGCTGCCGGCGTTGCGTGAACGCATAGCACGGCACTATCGCGACGCTTATGGCGTGGACGTCGATCCCGGCAGAGTGGTCGTGACAACCGGCTCGTCTGGGGCATTTGTCCTCAGTTTCCTTGCCTGCTTCGATCAGGGCGACAAGGTCGGGCTTACGGTGCCGGGTTATCCGGCCTATTCCAACATCCTGACGGCGCTTGATATCACGGTTGCGGACATAGAGGTTGATGCTCGCCATCGCTGGGCGCCAACGCCTGCGCAGATTTCGACCGCCTGTGAAAACGGTTTGTCGGGTCTGTTGCTGGCAAGCCCTGCCAATCCAACCGGCACAATGGTCACACCGGACAATCTGGCAGCCATTTCCCGGACATGTGCGAGCCGGGACATCTGGTTTATTTCCGATGAAATCTATCACGGTCTCAACTATGAGATGCCCCAGGCAACCGCGCTGACCAGCAATTCAGACGCCATAATCATCAATTCGTTTTCGAAATACTATTGCATGACCGGATGGCGTATCGGCTGGATGATCGTCCCGGACAACCTGGTTCGCCCGGTGGAATGCCTGGCTCAGAGCCTGTTCATCTCTCCGCCAACCATATCACAGTTTGCAGCCATGGCGGCGTTTGACGCTACCGAAGAACTGGAGCAACGCAAGGCACAGTATCGGGAAAACCGTGACTTTCTGTTGCGCGAGTTGCCTGGACTGGGGCTCGGCAACCTGTCGCCGGCAGATGGGGCATTCTATCTCTACGCCGATGTCGCAAACCTGACCAATGACAGTTTTGCTTTCGCTCAGGCGATGCTCAAGGAGGCCCATGTCGCTGCATCTCCAGGCGCTGATTTTGATGCAGAAAGGGGCAGCCGGTTCTTGCGGTTGTCGTTCGCCGGTTCGATGGAGCATATGGAAAAGGCCGTTGAGCGCCTGTCGCGCTGGCTTCCAAAAGCGGGATAGGACAACTCGGTGACGTCTGCAGCCATAGCCGGTTTCCTGCTCGGCGGGACCCTCATTATTGCCATTGGGGCGCAAAACGCCTTCATTCTGCGTCAGGGCCTCAAGCGCGAGCATGTGTTTGTGTTGTGCTTCATCTGTGCCCTGGCAGATGCATTGCTGATCGCGGCTGGCGTCGCAGGTCTGGGAACACTCATCAAACAGATGCCGTTCCTGCTGAAGTTCATAACCGCTGGTGGTGCGCTGTTCTTGTTGGCCTATGGAGCACTTGCCTTCAGGCGGGCTGCTTTCCCGAGCGCGTTGCAGGCAGGCGCCGGCGGGCCACTAACCCTGCGCGCAGCGATCACCACAGTGCTCGCTTTCACATTTCTCAATCCGCACGTCTATCTCGATACGGTTGTGCTGCTGGGCGGCCTGTCTGCGCGGTATGATGGTGTGAGCAGAATTGCCTATGGGGCCGGTGCATGCATTGCGTCGTTTACGTGGTTTTTCTCGCTGGGTTATGGCGCCCGGCTGTTATCGCCATGGTTTGCACGGCCATCCAGTTGGCGGGTGCTTGACAGCATTATCGGTGTCATCATGTGGGCATTGGCGGGTCGGCTGTTGTGGGAATTGCTCTAGCGCAAGATGAGGTTAAATTGGATCATTTGACCGCGGCGATTTTGGTCGCTGGCTAGGCGGATTGCGCGCGGTGGTGTTGTTCACCACAAGCGCAAGACAACGACGCCAG
>Ga0316191_10000686_pt1 | contig 22399 bp, 19 predicted proteins | sample Eddworburr2cm_MG_FD_204928 | JGI IMG/M metagenome (GOLD analysis project Ga0316191, IMG submission 204928) | Coastal sediment microbial communities from Maine, United States - Eddy worm burrow 2 cm | ecosystem: Environmental > Aquatic > Marine > Coastal > Sediment | place: USA: Maine... | reverse complement strand
TGCTATCGCCGCCTGCTCGGACAGGTTGATTGCAATCGGGCCGGCATCGTTGAACACCGTCAGTTTCTTGTTATTGCCGTAAGCATTGCGCGCGAGGAACGGAGCAAATGCCGCAGCACCGGCTCCGCCGGCGCTCGAGCCCGCCACCATGATGCGGCCGGCATTCGGGAACATCTCTTTCGCGAGGTCGATTCCGGCCGTGACATTTCTCAGCCCGCGGTGGTAGCGCACCCCTCCCAACGGGAAGATCGGATCCAAAACGTCGTTGTCGCCGCTGAAAACTGAGCCGTCGCAATAAGGCATGTAGACGATTGACCAGTCGTCGATCGGATTAGGACCCTCGCCCGCAAACTCCTCACCCCAGATTCCAACCGGATCCGGTGGCGGTTCCTGGGCCTCAGCGAAAATGTTGCAGAAATAAAAATTCTGCCAGCAAGCGCCTCCACCCTGCAGCATGATCAGCAGCTTCGCGGGATTACCTTTTTTGGTGAACGCCGAGAATGGCGTGCCGGCGATACAGATCGGGCCGTTGCCGCCGTCCGGGTTGAAAATGTGTTTGGTCCAGCCCTCGCCGACGTCTTCCTCGACAATCGGATCGAAAGCATCCACGTATTTGAAAACACCGGAGGCCTCGAGCTCGGCCCTGGCTTCAGGGTTAAGGCCCTTTGGTGGCTTCTTCGCGCCGGTTAGCATGACCGAGGCCAGCAACAGGCCGATGATCGGCATAAATCTGGAACGTGTCAGACGATGCATATCCCTCTCCATAGATCAATCGACTTTTATTATTGGTATTGAACGCTGCTGACGCGAACTGATGTAACGCGCCGCAGACGACAAAAGTAGTATAGACGCTTTGCGGGGAAAGGCAGGCCATCGCCCTGTGCAATGCATGTTCCAGCGACGGAGTCACAGGCCAATGGACATTATGTAAACACTACTGGCGCAGCGGCTTGCTGCGACCACAGAACCGCCGTTCGATAAAGCAGACAGCGCACCAGTGCTCGCCAGCAATCCTTTTGCATACGTTGCCGCATGACTAGCGCCGACGCCGGAAACTCGAAGCAGCCCGGACCGGACAGAACACCTAGATATCGCACCATTCTCAAGGGCAGCCTCCAAGCCTGTAAGGCCGATTGCAATGAAATCGAGTTGGCTTACAAGGCAAAACCGGCATGCGAACCGGCCGCAGAGAAGTCGACGTGCCTTTGATGCCGGAGCATCAATACGTAGATCATCGACTGACAGAATGCGTGGGATTATGAAACCATAATTGACGGTGAAGCGCGTTGGGCAACGTTTTCGCAGGCGGTCGGGTTTAATGAGGCGCTGTGCGCTGCACCGGTGATGGACGCCGATTATCGCCTGCGACGCTTGCCGCAGAGATGGGAGGGAATCCATCATGCCAAATCTCCTCGACTACACGGACGATCTGAGCGGCTGGACCTATGGTTCCGGCGTAGTTTTCTCGGACGATCCCGGCGCGCCGGGAATACGGCTTCCCGGCGCGGGGTATCTTGCGAAGTGGCTGGGCGGGGCGTCGCTCACCGATGACGATGTTCGCTTCTGGATTCTTCGACTGCAAAGCCGCGGCCTGCGTCTTAGTTTCCGCGTCGATTACATGGACGGCTCGCACTACACCCATGATGTCGTCGAACCGAGGCCGGAGGACGTTGGCGGTGAAGCGGAACCCGCGTCCATGTTCTACGATCATTTCAAAGTCAATCGGGACCTGCGGATCAGACAGTTCTCGATCACCAACATGGACCTTCATGAGAATGCGACAGTGGTTGTGTTCGGCATGATGATGGCCGGGACCTTGCCCGAAGACGGCCTGGCCGGGGAACCGGGATACACGCCGGCACGGCGCGGCATGGATTCGCGGATGATCGGTTCGCGTTTTCTCGACCTGGAACTGAAACTCGACCGGGTTCTCGGGTTACTGAGCAAACGGGAATTACTGTCGGAGTCGGATCTGCCGGGCACATCGGCCAAGCCCGACAAAGGGCGCAAAGCAGCCTGAATTCACCAGCCGAAAAAAGGGCCACCCGCCGGGTGGCCCTTGCACGGCCGGGATTAACGCAAACCGCGTCTAGGTTTCGTCGAGGTTTTCGGCCCGCCGCGCGATTTCCTTTAGCGCACCGCGGACGAGCGGGCCGTACAACGGCAAATGAAGGTACCAGTACGATAACCCCCAGAAGCCGGCCGGGTGCCAGTAGGCGCACATACGAATCACGCAGCCCCCGTCCTGTTCCCGAATCGTGAACTCCTGCACTCCAGAACCCGGCGCCCGCATCTCCATCATCAGCGTGAGCCGTTTGCCGGGTTCGAGGCCGAGGACCCGCCAGCCGTCTACGATATCGCCGATGCGCAGCGAGTCCGGATCGCGGCGCGAGGTGCGGAAACTCGGGCCGCCAATCAGCCAGTCGAAGGCCCGCCGCATCCACCACAGCGGCTTGTAGGCAAAAAAATCGCCATCAGCCCCGAACTGCTGCAGGACTCTGAACACGGTCTCCGCGGATGCACTGGTGACCTGCTCGCTGCAATATTGCTTTGCATAGAAGGCGTATTTCGGGTTCCAGTCGCGGCAGGCAATCGATCCCTCGACCCAGCGCGCCGGCACGTCGTGGTTCTTCTCCGCTGCCAGCGTGGCAGCCACCGACTCGCGAAACGTCAGCAGACGCTGCGGCACGAGCTCGCGCATCTCGTGATCGTCGCCGATGTAATCATGTGCCAGGCCCTCGACCAGCGACATCGCCGTGGTAGGCGGCACCGAGGTGACGAAATAGAGCCAGTAACTGGAGAGCGTCGGCGTCAGCACCGGCACCGGGATGACCCACGGTTTCTTGCCGACAAACTCACCGTAGATGTCCATGATCTCCTGGTAGGTCAGCGTATCCGGACCGGCGAGTTCGAGCACCCGATGACCCTCAAATGGCAGGTCCGCGGCGGCCAGCGAATAGGTGAGCACGTTCTCCAGCGCAATCGGCGTCGAGCGATTGCGCACCCATTTGGGCGTAATCATCAGCGGCAGATGATTGACCAGGTCGCGAATCACTTCGAAGGCGGCGGATCCCGGCCCGACGATCATCGCCGCTTGCAGTTCGATCACCTGTACCGGGCCCTCGCGCAGGGCATCGCCGACCACGGCACGACCCTCCATGTGCCGGGACCGTTTCTCCTTCGGCATGATGCCGCCAAGGTAAACGATGCGCCGCACCCCGGCGGCCTCGGCCGCCTTGCGGGCATTTTCGGCCGCGCGGCGCTCGACCGGCACGAAATCTCCACCGGTCCACATCATGTGCACCAGGTAGTAGACGACGTCCGCCCCCTCCATCACCGGCGGAATAGTATCCGGCTCGAGCACGTCCACCGGCAGGCATTCGACGCCGTGCCATTCCCGGGCCTCGAGCACGGCCGGGTTACGGGCGGTCGCGCGAACGTGCCAGCCCCGGGCGGCCAGCGCCGGCACCATGTTGGAGCCCATGTAGCCGCTGGCGCCGAGTACCACGGCAATCCGCCCGCGGCCGTCGGGCAGCGAATAGGACGGCTCTTCGGAAGCGGTGGATAAGCTATTCTCTTTCATACAGTGAAGTCTAGCGGAGACGGGTGCACGGAACACAACGGCGTCCCGACCCGCGTCCGCGTGTTTACCGCCATCCGCGACCGCAAATCGTCGAGATGGACCGTTTGCCTGGTCCAGGCCCTGTGCCAATGAGCCGTCACCTGGAATCCGCCAAGAGCACGCTGCCACCCCGGCCCTTAACCGGAAAAAAAGGGCCACCCGACGGGTGGCCCTTGCACGTCCGGAGCGAAGCCAACCGGGCAACCCTATTCGTCGAGCAGCCTCTCGATCCGGTCCATCAGGTCGCTCATCCGCGCAAACGCCGCCTGGTAGGCATCCGGCTTGCGCATGTCCAGACCGGCTTCCTTGAGCAGGATGTCATGCGGATGATCCGAACCGCCGGCACTCAGCACGTTTATGAAGGCATCGCGCACGCCCTCGTCGCCACCGAGGAACTGGTTGGCAAACCATACGGCACCCGACATCGATGTCGCGTACTGGAACACGTAGAAGTCATAGTAGAAATGCGGGATATAAGCCCATTCGACACCGTAGGCGTCGTCGATCGTCATCACGCCTTCTTTCTCGCCGTGATACTTGCGCAACAGCGCGAGATACATCTCGTTCAGCTTGTTACCGGTCAATGGTTCGCCGCGTTCCGACACCTGGTGAATTGCGCGTTCGAACTCGGCAAACATCGCCTGGCGGAAAACCGTGCTGCGAATCGACTCGAGCGCGCCGCCAAGATAAAACAGCTTCTGCTCTTTCGTCTCGGCATTGGCGATCATGTACTCCTGCAGCAGGATCTCATTAATCGTCGAGGCCATCTCGGCAAGAAACGTGGAATAACCGAAGGTCTCCCACGGGTTATTCTTGACCGCCAGCATCGTATGCACCGCGTGCCCCCACTCGTGGGCGAATGTCGTCAACGACTCGTAATCGTCGTTATGGTTCAGCAACACATAGGGATGAACGTCATAGGCCCAGCCCGATACGTAGGCGCCGCTGCGTTTGCCGTCCTGCGGATGACTGTGCATCCAGTCCTGGTCGAGGCCGTAGCGCAGCAATGAAAGATAGGTGTCACCGAACGGCTGCAGCGCCTCGAACGTGATCTCTTTCGAACGCTCCATGTCGAAGACGCCGGTGTCGGCCTCGATCAGCGGCGGGTAGATGTCGTAGTAACCCAGGTTGTCGATATCGAGCATCCGCGCCCGCAGTTTCAGATAGCGATGAAACACCGGCAGCGCCGCGTTGACCTGGTCGACCAGCGTGCCGTAGATCTCCTCCGGCAATGCGTCGTTGAACATGTTCTGCTGCAGTACGCTGTCGAAATTGCGCGCCCGCGCCTGGAACACGTTCGACTGGACCTCGGCGTTCAGCGTCGCGCCCATGCCATTGGCATATTCGTTCCAGGTATTCCAAAACGTGTCGAAGACCGCCTTGCGATCGTCGCGGTTCGGTGAAGACCGATAGCGGGTGTAGCCGGACTGGTTCAGTTTGGCCTCGGTCCCGTCCGCCAGCGTCACCGTCGGCCATTGAATACTGGCGTTGGCATACATCTGGTAGATCTCACCGGGGCTGCCGACGACGAGACTGGCCTTGGCGAGGATTCCCTCGCCTTCTTCCGACAACGTGTGCGGTGCCTGGCGCAGCGTGTCGCGGATCTGGAATTCGAATTTCGACAGTCCCGGTTCCTGCTTCAGGAATCGCTCGACCTTTTCCTCTCCGATCGCAAGTATCTCGGGACTGGTCCACGACGTGGCCTGCTGCGCATTGGCAAACAGCGCGCGCGCCTTGCCGAAGCGTTCCTGCGCCTCCGGCACGCGCTGGTCCTCGTCGCGTTTCAGGCTGGCGTAGACAAAGACCCGCGCCGCTTCCTTGTAGGTATCGGATACTTCGGTCATACCGTCGAGCATCGCCCGCGGACTATTGCCGAGTGTGCCCTTAAGGCTCTCCAACGCCTCGACCCGTGCCTCGACCGCCAGGCGCGCCTCTTCCCACGCCTGCTCGGAGGGAAATATCTCGGTCAGATCCCAGTAGTAACGGGTGGTCTGCGCGTCGTCGTCCTGCGCAATGGCGAGCGGCGTCGACGCCAGCATCGCGAACCCGGCAATGGCGCCGAGCGTGTTCTTGAGCATCATGAAAGTCCCCTGTTAGTGAGCTTGTTCGGCCGGCGGCGGCTCTCCCATGCGCCGTTCGCGGGCTTGTTTTGCATCAGGCCGACTGCCCGGCGCGCTGATTTTACGCGAACAGCGTAAGCATTACTGACTGTCAAAACGGAAAGAAGTGCCTGCATTTTCCATTGGGATTTGCCGCGATCAGGCGATCAAGCCGAAAAATCGCCGCGTCTGGCGAGTTACCAGCTATTTGCCCGGGCGATGACGATAGCAGAGACTAGGCGTTTTCGGCCGGGGCAGATACAGCAACCAGACCACGCCATCGTCCGCCGGCTACATGACCACCCAGGGAGAGAACAAACCTGTGATACCGAGAAACTTACTGCCCGCGCTGCTGCTCGCCGGCCTTGCAAGCCCCGGCCTCAACGCCGAGACGATTACCAACCAGATCTACAGCGAGAAAGGCCTGGCCGGCAAACAGGTCATTACCCGAAAAAGCGACACCGAGTACAGCGGCCAGCTCGATCTCGGCTGGAACAACCGGGTCGTCAAGATAGAGGAGAACGTTCGCGTGAACGAAGACGGCATGCCGGTCCGCTTCGAAGCGAGCGGCCTGTCTGCCTTTGGCGCACCGATCGAGGAACGCTTCGAATGGGAGAACGGCGTCGCTTCATGGGAGAGCAATCGCGACGACGGCAGCATTACCGGTGAGGGTGACCGTTTTTACGTGCCGGCCGACAGTGCGGGGGCAACCGAGACGCTGATGATTCGTGCGCTCAAGGCAACCGAGACAAAGACTATCGATCTGTACCCGAGTGGCACCGCGCGCCTGCAAGAGCTGCGCACGGTCACGCTGACACGCGACAACGAGTCGACCGATGCGACCCTGACCGCGATCAGCGGCATGGATTTTTCGCCGAGCTTTGCCTGGTACGACGAGGACGGCAACCTGTTCGCGCAGAATCTCGGCGGCTGGATGCGGGTGATCCGCGATGGCTGGACGCTCGAGGACTTCGACCAGCTCAAGCAAATGCAGGACACGGCGGAGCAGGACTATCTCGTGGAGGTCGCCCGCCGCTACAGCCATGACTACAGCTCGCTGCTGATCCGTAACGTCAACGTCGTCGATGTCGAAAACGAAACCGTACTCAAAAACACCGACGTGTTGCTGGAAAACGGCCTGATCGCCGCGATCGGCGAGAATCTCAGTGCCGACACCGGCGCCGAGATCGTGGACGGCAACGGCAAGACCCTGATTCCCGGACTGTGGGATATGCACGGTCACCTGTCGAAAAACGATGGTCTGCTCAATATCGCGGCCGGGGTCACCAGCGTGCGCGACATTGGCAACGATCACGACAATATTCTCGAGATTGAACGCCTGTTCAATGACAATCAGGTGATCGGGAACCGTGTCTACCGCTCCGGGTTCATGGACAAGATGAGCGAGTACTCGGCCGGGCTGTCAGTGGAATCTATCGAAGAGGCACATCAGAAAATCGACTGGTTCGCGGACAACGGCTATCTGCAGCTCAAGCTGTACAGTTCGATCGACCCGGCCTGGGTCAAGCCATTGGCCGAGCATGCACACCGGCGCGGGCTGCGGGTCAGTGGCCACATCCCGGCGTTCATGACAGCGGAGCAGGCCGTCGATGCCGGGTATGACGAGATCCAGCACATCAACATGCTGTTCCTGAACTTTCTCGCCGGCACCGAGGTCGACACGCGGCAACAATTGCGTTTCTCGCTGATCGGCGAGAAAGCGGGCACGCTCGACCTGGAGAGCCCGCAATTCTCGGCATTTCTCGACAAGCTCGCGGAGAAACAGATCGTCGTCGATCCCACGGTCGCTACATTCCGCAGCCTGCTGCTCGGCAAGAACAAGGAGATCGATCCCGAGTTCGCCAGCGTTGCAGACCACCTGCCGCCAGCGGTCGTGCGCAACCTGAAGGGCGCGACGATGGATGTGGCCGAAGACGAGATTGACGACTACCAGGCCGGCGCCGATGCGCTCGTGACGCTGGTCGGCATCCTTTACGAGCGCGGCATCCCGATCGTGCCCGGCACCGATCACATCGCCGGGTTCACCCTGCATCGCGAACTCGAGCTGTATTCGCAGGCGGGTATCCCGAACATCAACGTACTCGGTATCGCAACGCTGCAGTCGGCGAAGCTGGTCGGCGCCGCGTATCGCTCGGGTTCGATCTCGGTCGGCAAGGATGCGGACGTTTTGCTTATCGACGGCGACCCGACCCGGGTCATATCGGACATACGCAAAGTGGCGCTCGTGGTCAAAGGGCGAAACTACTACAAACCAGCCGAGCTCTACCCGGTACTCGGCGTCAAGCCGTTCGTCGCCGCAGCGATACCGGCCAGACAATAACGATCGCGGTCCGCGCGGGCCCGCACCGGCGGCGCACGCGGGTCCGCGTTCTGCTATTTTTGGGTTAAACGCAGGCGGCTGCCGACGAATTGACAAAAACCCCGGGGTAAAGCGATGAAAACGGTTAACAGCCTTCTAAACAAGAAAGGCAGGCAAATCTGGGCCATCGGCCCCGATGCCTCGATTTACGAGGCCGTCAGCATGATGGCAGAGAAAGGGATCGGAGCGCTGCTGGTGATGGAGGGCGAGCGGCTCCGCGGCATCGTTTCGGAACGCGATTACGCGCGCAAGGTAATACTCGTCGGGAAGTCGTCACGGCAGACTCCGGTGAAGGAAATCATGACGACCTCGGTGTTGTGCGCGAGGCTGGAGCAAAGCGTCGAGCAATGCCTGGCGCTGATGAGTGACAAGCGAATCCGCCATCTGCCGGTGGCAGATGGGGACAAGGTGATCGGGCTGGTTTCGATTGGCGACCTGGTCAAGGAGATCATCGCCGAGCAGCAATTCATCATCGAGCAACTCGAACACTATATCACCGGCCAGATCTGAGGCCGCGCCCGCATTCCAGCCGCGTCGCCCTCGCGGCGGCAAACGGCTATAATTTTCCGGTCCTCGACACCGTTGCAATCAAAGGGAAGACCCAGTGAGTCACGATCGCCAGTTTTTTGACACTTTCATGCTTATTCTCGGCGTGTTGTTCGCCGCGACCATCGCACTGTTTTTCCTCGCCCGGCAGATCCACGCCGAAACCAAGGGGCAACATTATCTCGAGGATCCCGCTGTGCTGGCCAAAACCAGCGAGCGCATCGCCCCGGTCGGCATTGTCATACTTGACGGCGAGGCGGATACCAGCGCCGTCCCCGCCGCTACCGAGGCGGTGGTCGCCCAGGTTCGCACCGGATCGGAAGTCTATGACACCGCCTGCATGGCCTGTCATACGACCGGCGCCGGCGGCGCACCAAAAATCGGCGATTCCGCAGCCTGGACCGACCGCATCTCCAAGGGCCAGGCAACGCTGGTAGAGCATGCGATCAACGGCTTCCAGGGCAATGCCGGCTACATGCCGCCGAAGGGCGGACGTGCCGATCTGACCGACGACGAAATCAGCGCGGCCGTCGAATTCATGCTTGGCAAGAGCCAGTAAACCTACCCCTCGCCGAGCAGGCTGCGCAGGTCGGCGATCGCCGCGCGGCCGCGCTGGCGTCTCTCGTCGGCGCTGACGTTTTCGTCACGCTTTTCCCATTCGATTTCGTCCTGGGGTAATTCCTCGAGGAACCGGCTAGGCACGCAATCGAGCGTTTCGCCAAAGCGCTTGCGACTGCGGGCATGGGTGATCGTCAGCCGCCGCCGTGCGCGGGTAATACCGACATAGGCGAGGCGACGCTCCTCGTCGAGCGCTGCGCCTTCCTGGCAGGCATGGTGCGGCAACAGGTTCTCCTCAACGCCGACCAGAAACACCTGGTCGAATTCCAGACCCTTCGCGGCATGCAGCGTCATCAGGCTGACGACCTTGCTGCGATCTTCGTCGTCGCGGTCGACGTTATCGAGGATCGCCAGTTGCGCTATCAGTTCGGCCAGAGTTGCATCGGGACGGTTACGCGCCATCCGCGACAACCAGGCAAACAGTTCGCAGACGTTGTCCCAGGCGCGCCCGGCGGCAGCCGGGTCACGCGCATTTTCCTCGAGCCAGCGCCGGTACCCGGCCTCGTCCACCAATGCGCGTGCGACCTTGACCGCATCGCCCTGCCCGGCCGCATCGGCCGTTTCGACGATCCAGCGTGCGAACTGGTGGAGGCGGCGCGCCGAACGCTCCGGCATGTGCGACGCGAGACCGAACTCCAGTGCCGCGGTCAGCAGGCTCGACTGCCGCTGACCCGCGTATTCCGCCAGCGCCTTCAGGCTCGCGGCACCGATCTCGCGGCGCGGTGTGTTCACGATCCGCAAGAACGCCGTATCGTCGTCGGGGTTGGCCACCAGGCGCAGGTAGGCCAGCGTGTCCTTGACCTCGGCGCGATCGAAAAACGACAGCCCCCCGCTGAGGTGATACGGAATCTGCTGGCTCCGCAACGCCTCCTCGAATGGCCGGGCCTGGTGATTACCGCGATAGAGGATCGCAAATTCTCCCCATTCCGCCGATTTTGCCCGCCGCGCATGGAGAATTTCGCCAACGACCCGCTGCGCCTCGTCGGTCGCGTCGGCCGCTGACCACACCCGGATGGCGGCGCCCGGTCCGAGCGCGCTCCACAGCCGTTTCTCGAACACATGCGGGTTATGCGCGATCAGGCGATTGGCGGCCGACAGAATCCGGCTGCTGGAGCGGTAGTTCTGCTCCAGCTTGACCACGGCAAGGTCCGGGTAATGGTGCTTGAGCTGGATCAGATTTTGCGGCTGCGCGCCACGCCACGCATAAATAGACTGGTCGTCGTCACCCACCACGGTAAAGTTCGGCTCCGCCCCGGCCAGCAGCCTCATCATTTCGTACTGGGCGCCGTTGGTGTCCTGGTATTCGTCCACCAGCAGATAGCCCAGTCTCGCCTGCCATTGCCGACGTACCTCGGCGTCGTCCCGCAGCAATGTCACCGGCGCGGTGATCAGGTCATCGAAGTCGAGACCGTTGTAGGCCTTGAGGCTTTCGACATAACGCAAGTAGACCCGCGCGGCCTGAAGCTCGAGCGGGTCCGCGGCCTTTTTTGCCGCCTCGTCCGGCGCAACCAGTGTGCTCTTCCACGCCGAGATCTTCGCCGCGGCGGCCTCTGCCGCGCCGCTCGCGGCATGGCCGTCCTGTTTCAGAATCTCCTTGACCTGGGACAGGCTGTCGGCCGCATCGAATATGCTGAACCCGCGACGATAGCCGAGACGGTGATACTCGGTGCGCAGTATTCGCAGCCCGAGTTGATGGAAGGTGGAAATAAAAGGCCCGTCCCCGGCCTGTTCGTTGCCGAGCGCCGCCACGCGGGCGCGCATCTCGCGCGCCGCCTTGTTGGTAAAAGTGACCGCGCAAATCTGCGCCGGGCGGAAGTGACGGCCGCGAATCAGGAAGGCGATTTTCTCAGTGATAACCCGTGTCTTGCCGCTGCCGGCGCCGGCCAGCACCAGCATCGGCCCGGAGACCTGGGTAACGGCAGCACGCTGCTCGGTGTTGAGCTGGGACACAGTGGCGGAATACGACTCGGGAACGGGGCGGCGGCGCAGTCTAGCAAGCGGGCCGTTTTAGCTCCAGCGCGCGCAGCGCCAGGGCCTCGGCAACGTCATCGCGGCGACAATCCCGCGCGCCCGCGAGGTCGGCAATAGTCCTGGCCACGCGCAACACCCTGTGGGCCGCTCGCGCCGACAGTCCAAAACGGTCCAGCGCCTGTGCCAGCAGACGCCGCCCGACACGGTCGGGTTCGCAGAAACGCGCGGTTCCGGCAACGTCGAGAGCGGTGTTGAGCCGCCCGCCGCGGCGAATCTGGCGGCGGCGGGCAAGAGCGACGCGCTCGCGCACCGGTGCCGTGGGCTCGCCGTGGCTGCACCCGGACAACAATTCGTCGGCACTGACCGGCGCCATCTCCACCTGCAGGTCGATCCGGTCCAGCAACGGTCCGGAGATGCGCCCGCGGTAGCGGCGCACCTGATCACGACTGCAATGGCAGCGCCCGCCCGGATCGCCGAGATAGCCGCAGGGACAGGGGTTCATCGCCGCCACGAGCTGACAACGCGCCGGGTATTCGGCACGGTGCGCGGCGCGCGCGAGACAAACCTGGCCGGTTTCCAGCGGCTCGCGCAACGCCTCGAGCGCCGCACGACCGAATTCCGGCAGCTCGTCGAGGAACAATACGCCGCGATGCGCGAGCGATACCTCGCCGGGGCGCGGCGCGGCACCACCGCCAACCAGCGCGGCGGTCGAAGCGGTGTGGTGCGGGCTGCGAAACGGCCTCGCGCGCCAGCGCCGCGGATCGAATCCCTGGCGGGTCAGCGAAGCGATCGCGGCGACCTCGAGCGCCTCCGCCTCGTCCAGCCGCGGCAACAGCGCGGGCAAGCGGGTGGCGAGCATACTCTTGCCGGTGCCGGGCAAACCCACAAGCATCAGGTTGTGTCCGCCCGCCGCCGCGATTTCCAGCGCTCGCCGTGCCTGCACCTGACCTGCAATGTCAGCCAGATCCGCCTCCACCCCGGGCTCGGGGTCGTCGGAGCGCAGCGGTGGCTCGAGGGGGTCGCCGCCACACAGGCTCCGGCAGACATCCAGCAGATGCGCGGCGACCTCTACCCGAATACGCGGAACAAGCGCTGCCTCGGCGCTGTTGCCACGTGGCACCACCAGACGCCGGTCTCGGCGGCGCGACTGGAGCAGGGCCGGGAACAGGTCAGGCACCCGGCGTAATTCTCCGCCGAGTGACAACTCACCATAGAACTCGACATCGGCGGTTTTCTGCGGCGGTACCTGTGCGGTGGCACTCAAGATGCCGATCGCCACCGCGAGATCGAAGCGCCCGCCCTCCTTGGGCAAATCGGCCGGAGCGAGGTTGACGGTAATCCGGCGCTGCGGAAACTCGAGACCGGCATTCTGAATCGCCGCGCGCACGCGGTCCCGGCTCTCACGGACCGCGGTCTCGGCCAGCCCCACAATGGTAAACGCCGGCAGCCCGCCCGAAACATGGACCTCGACCCGCACTTGCGGCGCCTTGAGCCCGTTTTGCGCGCGGCTCAGAACCGTCGCCAGGCTCACGGCCGGCGCCCTTGCGCCATCCGTGCCTCAGTCAGGCTTGGGCGCGGGTTTTTTTTTCCTGGTCGAAGCGGCACCGCCAGCGCGTTTCCCGGCGGCGGATTCGTGCAGTCCGCGCTCGAGTTCTTCGAGCCGCTCCAGCAACTGCTCCACGCGCTCGCGGGTGCGCGCCAGCACGCCCGCCTGGACATCGAACTCTTCGCGAGTCACGACATCCATGCGCGCCAGCGTGCCTTGCAGCACGGCACGAAAGTTACGTTCTACGTCAGTGCGAAGATCCGTGATGCCCTCTGGCAGTGCCTCTGCCAGCCGCCTGGCCAGCTCGTCGATGCGCTTTGCATCCATCTGAAACATCCTTTGTCGCTTTGGTCGCATTCTGCTGGGCGGCAGCGTTGCAGTGCAAGCCGCGAAAGCGCCCAAAATGAGGGCATTTGCCACTTCATGGCACAGCAATCGCACCCGGATGGTGCACTGCAGCGAAGAGCCAGCGCCCAATTTTGCCACTAAGTTATTGAATCGAATAAGAACCCAAAACTGGCACGATTCCTGCTCTGTATCAGGTTGGTTAGCAGTTCAGCGCGCGCCGCCGGCGCGACCAAGTCAACTCAACGATATGGGGAAGGAAAACACTGATGCGAATTATCACCACCAGCCTTGCAGCGACGGCCATGTTGGCCGCGTCCGCGGCCTCGGCCGAAGTCACCGGCAATCTGGGTTTCATGTCCAACTACGTGTTCCGCGGCATCGAGCAAAACGATTCGGCGGCGATGGGCGGTCTCGACTGGGAAGGTAGCGGGTTCAACCTGGGCACCTGGGCCGCCGATGTCGGTAAAGGCCTCGAGATCGACTTCTACGGCGGTTATGGCTTCGATCTTGGCGAATTCAATTTTGGGATCGGCGGCACGTATTACTGGTACACCGACAATTTTGACGATGACTACAAGGAAGTGAACCTGTCGGCCGGCTGGCGCTGGTTCACCTTTAACGCCGACATTGGGCGCTGGGACGGCTTCGGCGACGAGCAGGACTACCAGCATTACGCACTCACCTGGGAATACGAAGGCTTCTTCCTGAAGGCGGCAACGTTCGAGGACGATTTCGACGGCAGCTACTACGAGGCAGGTTACGGCACCGAAATAGCCGGCTTCGACGTCTCCGCGGCTTATATCTACAGCGATGATGATCTGGTCGGCACCGATGACAACAGCAACCTGATGTTCACGATCAGCAAAACGTTCGGCCTGATCGACTGATCGCGGCGCGGCCAGCCCGGTCGGGCTGGCCGCCGCGGAATAAATCATCGCGAAGAAAACGAGTGGGAGTACACATTAAATGAAGCTGATCACAGCAATCATCAAACCCTTCAAGCTCGATGACGTGCGCCAGGCGGTCGCGGAAATCGGCATCCAGGGGATCACCGTGACCGAGGTAAAGGGCTTTGGCCGCCAGCGCGGTCACACCGAGCTGTACCGCGGCGCCGAGTACGTCGTCGATTTTCTGCCCAAGGCAAAAATCGAAATGGCGGTGCCGGAGGACATCGTCGAACAGGTCATCGAAGCGGTCGTCAATACCGCCCGGACCGGCAAGATCGGCGACGGCAAGGTCTTCGTCAGCGACCTCGAGCAGGTCATTCGCATTCGTACAGGGGAGACCGGACCCGAGGCTGTCTGAAGCCGGGCCGGTAGAGAGGAGACTCAAACGTGGAAAAACTTCTGGAACTCAGCTATGCGCTGGACACATTCTATTTCCTGATGTCCGGCGCGCTGGTCATGTGGATGGCCGCCGGCTTCACGATGCTCGAAGCCGGTCTGGTCAGGTCCAAAAACACCGCCGAAATCCTTACCAAAAACGTCGGGCTATATTCAATAGCCTGCATCATGTACATGGTCTGTGGCTACGGCATCATGTACGGCGACGGCATCTCGAGCTGGCTGCCATCGATCGGCTTCCTTTCGGCCGATGACAACACGGTGGCCGCGGTGACCGCCGGCGGCGACGACGCGCCGTATTACTCGAACCTCTCCGACTTCTTTTTTCAGGTGGTGTTCGTCGCTACCGCGATGTCGATCGTTTCGGGCGCGGTCGCCGAGCGCATGAAGCTGTGGTCGTTCTTCCTGTTTTCGGTAGTACTGACCGGGTTCATCTACCCGGTCCAGGGCTTCTGGAAATGGGGCGGCGGATTCCTCGACCAGGCCGGTTTTCTCGATTTCGCCGGTTCGGGTGTCGTCCACATCTGCGGTGCGGCAGCGGCATTGGCCGGCGTCATTCTGCTGGGGGCGAGAAAGGGCAAATACGGACCGGGCGGACAAATCAACGCGATCCCGGGTTGTAACCTGCCGCTCGCCACGCTCGGCGCCTGGGTGCTGTGGCTTGGCTGGTTCGGCTTCAATGGCGGTTCTGAACTGAAGATCTCCAATGTCGATGAGGCCAACGCGGTAGCCCGTATTTTCGTCAACACCAACATGGCCGCGGCGGGCGGACTGGTTGTCGCGTTGATCACTGCACGCTTCCGTTTCGGCAAGGCCGACCTGACGATGGCGCTAAACGGTGCGCTCGCCGGCCTCGTTGCGATCACCGCCGAGCCGCTGACACCGACACCAGGCATGGCAACCCTGATCGGCGCCGTCGGCGGCGTGATCGTCGTATTCTCTATCGTGTTTCTCGACCGCATCAAGATCGACGATCCGGTCGGCGCGATCTCGGTGCACGGCGTGGTCGGTATCTGGGGTCTGCTCGCGGTGTGTATCACCAACGCCGACGCCAGCCTGATGGCCCAGCTGCTCGGGATCGGGGTGATCTTCGCCTGGGTGTTTGGCGCCAGCTTCCTGGTGTGGGCAATCATCAAAGCGACGATTGGCATCCGCATCGACGAGCAGGGCGAGTATGAGGGCGCGGATCTGGCCGAGTGCGGACTCGAGGCATACCCCGAGTTCAACACGACATCAGACTGATGCATCTGGCAGGGTTACCGTCCGCTGCAGCTATACACAACGCCGCATTCCGGAATCGTGGAATCTCCCCCTCTCGATCCGGGTAAACAGCCCTCGGGCATCTGCGGCGGGCGTTAACGGAAGGCGGGCCATCATGGCCCGCCTTTTCTTTTTCTTTGCCCGGTCGTCACGGTAGACTGCCTCGATCAAATCCGGTTCGCCGGCTCAGGGAGACAGTCTTATGAAAATGGTCACCGCGATCATCAAACCCTTCCGCCTCGATGACGTCCGGGAAGCGCTGGCAGAACTCGGCGTACAGGGAATAACTGTGACCGAGGTCAAAGGTTTCGGACGCCAGAAAGGTCATACTGAACTCTATCGTGGGGCAGAGTATGTTGTTGATTTTCTGCCGAAAATGAAAATCGAACTGGCAATCGAGGATGATTTGCTCGAACGCGTGCTGGAGACGATTGTCAGCTCGGCGCGGACCGGCAAGATCGGCGATGGCAAGATTTTTGTCTCGACGCTCGAACAAGCCATTCGCATCCGTACCGGCGAAACCGACGGCGACGCGATCTGAAGCAGGACTGCCATGACCCGCACAATTGACGGTCGGGGTCCGGAGGATACACAGCGGTGAACGACAAACGCACTTCTCGAAACTACCTGCTGCTGGCGCTGGCCGGGGGCCTGATCTGGACCGGTGCCGCCACAGCCCAGGTCTACACCTGGACAGACGAACAAGGCGTCGTGCACTACGCCGATATGCCTGACGACGAAGAGGCGGAAATGGTCGCGATCGAGTCCCGTCGCAGTAACCCGCGTCAGATCGAGCAGGAAGTGACGAAAGGAAAGGCGGGGCGCCAGGTCGACAACGCCGTGCAACGCGAACAGGCGGAGGTCGACGCCGAACGAAACCAGATCGATGCGCAGAACCAGGCGGCGCGCGCAGACGGTTGCGAACGCGCCCGCGCTGCGGTCACCAACTACAACACCCACCGGCGTTTCTACAAACCGCTGGCCAACGGCGAGCGCGAGTGGATGTCCGAAGAAGAAGTCGCCGAAGCCAAGGCCGCCGCGGAACAGGCCGTAGAACAATACTGCGACTGACCGCGACAGGGTCGCGCTTGTCATTCCAAAGCCGCCGACGCACACTTCGCTGCGGGCATATTCGGTAGCACGCTCCCCGGGCGGGGCGTGAATCAAGCACAACAATGGAACGAGTCGGATTCGTGGGTCTGGGCGCCATGGGGGAACCGATGGCTGCCAATCTTAAGCGCGCTGGCAAGCTGGATGTGGTGTGGAATCGCAGTCCGCAGCGCAGCGCCGCTTTCGCGGCCAGTCACGCCGCGGCGGTCGCGGAAAATCTCGCGAGTCTCGCCAGCCGCTGCGACGTCGTGGTGCTGTGTGTCTCCGCCGACGACGATCTGCTGCAGTGTATCGACGCGCTAACGGAGCACTGCAGCGCCGGAGCGCTCGTAATCGACTGCTCCACCGTTGCCGCGGCAACCGCGCGTGAAGCAGCGGCACGCCTCGCCACTCGCGACATCGGGTTTTGCGACTGCCCGGTCAGCGGCGGCACCGAAGGTGCGCGCGCCGGCAGCCTGTCGATCATGGCCGGCGGCAGCGAGGCCGATTTTGCACGGGCCCGGCCGATCCTGGACGTACTCGGCGCTCATGTTTCCCATATCGGCGCGGTGGGCAGCGGGCAGGCCACCAAGGCGACCAACCAGATCATGGTCGCGGGAGTCAACCAGGCGGTCAGCGAAGCAATGGCGTTCGCCCGCGCCGAGGGATTGCCGCTCGACAAGGTTGCGGAAGCGCTGTCGCACGGCGCCGCGGCAAGCTGGTTTCTGAAATTTCGCGCACCGAACATGATCCGCGGCGAGTTTCCGCTCGGGTTCAAGGTGGCGTTGCACGAGAAAGACCTGAAGATCTGCCAGGTCATGGCCGCGGCGCACGGAGTGAAATTGCCACTGGTGGAAATGACCCTGGTGCATTATGCGCGGCTGCCGCAACAGGACCGCGAGGAACAGGATATTTCCTCGCTGTTCCGGATCAAGGATGCGATGTTCGCCGACAGCGGCACCGGTGACTGAGCGCGTGAACCCATGACTGCACGCGAGCGCGGCGACCCGGCCGGCACCTCACCGATATTCCTGCCCGATTTCTGCAAACCGTCCATGGCGCTCGCCGTGGTGCTGGTCGCAGAACTCACCGCAATACTCATCGTCCTCGGGCGCAGATCGACGCAGGAGCAATTCTGGATCGACCTCGGCCGCACGTCGCTGTTCCTGTTGTGGGTCGGGCTCGGCAGCGCGGCACTGCTGTGCCTGCTTCGGCCTCGGCTGGCAGACGTCCGTGCCCGATTCGCCGGTCTGGTCAGCTTCGCGGTGATGACGGGATGCGCGATACTGGTCGCTGAAGCAGCTTACTGGCTGGGTCAGTGGTGGTCAGCCCGCACCGGCGCCGTATCGACGCTATTCCCCGACGCACATCGCGAGTTCGTGCTGAGAACAGCCGGAGTCGCGGCGATCGTAAGCGGCCTGTTGTTGCGCTACTTCTATGTGTCGTTCGAATGGAAACGCAACGTCCAAAGCGAGGCGCGCGCCCGCGTCAATGCCCTTCAGGCGAGAATCCGCCCGCATTTTCTGTTCAATAGTCTCAACACCATTGCCGCGCTTACCCGCAGCGATCCGGAGCGCGCAGAAGAGGCGGTGGAAGATCTCGCGGACCTGTTCCGCGCCACGCTCCACGATGACCGCAGCAGGATTCCGCTGAAAGAAGAACTGGAACTGGCGCGGATTTATCAGCGCATCGAACAGTTACGGCTTGGCAAGAGGCTGGAGGTGGAATGGCGCATCGACACGTTACCCTTGCGCGTGCGCGTGCCCAGCCTGATCGTGCAACCGCTGCTCGAGAACGCGATCTACCATGGTATCGAGCCATCCCCCGATGGCGGTACCGTCCGGATTACCGGCGCCGTGGAAAACGGCCGGGTGGCGATCACGGTCAGCAATCCGTTACCGGCCGACCCGGCGCCGCGCCGGCAGCGGGGCAATCGGATTGCGCTGGACAACATTCGTGAAAGACTCGAGCTTGCCTATCCGGGTCGTGCACAGCTGACGATCGATGCCGAGCACGACCGTTTCGATGTCACGCTGCAATTTCCCGGGGAGAGTAGTGGCGATGAAAATTCTGATCGTTGACGACGAACAACCGGCCCGTGACCGGCTGCGTCGCCTGCTCGGAGAGGACGGCGAATGCGAGGTAATCGGCGAGGCCGGCGATGGCCGCGCCGCCCTCGAAGCCTGCGAATCTCTCAATCCGGACGTCGTGTTGATGGACATCCGGATGCCGGGCATGGACGGGGTAGAGGCGGCCCGCCACCTGGCACGGCTCGATACACCGCCGGCGGTGATTTTTACTACCGCTTACAGCGAGTACGCGATGGACGCATTCGAGGCGCGTGCCGTCGGCTATCTGGTCAAACCGGTGCGCCGCGAGCGCCTGCTCGACGCGGTACGCCACGCCCGCCGCCCGACGCTGGCGCAACTGCGCGCCCTCAACAGCGACGGCACAGACACCGCCCCGGCGCGAACCCACATTTGCGCGAAGGTTAAGGACAGCCTGCGGCTGATTCCGGTCGATGACGTACTATGTTTTCAGGCTGACCAGAAATACGTCGTTGTCAGAACTCGTGACAGCGAAATTCTGATCGACGAGTCACTCAGGGAACTCGAGGACGAATTCGCCGCAAGCTTCGTGAGAATCCATCGCAACGCGCTCGTCGCAGTGGCATATCTGGCCGCGCTGGAAAAAAATAGCGAGGGTCAGTGGTTCGCATGCCTGCGCGGCAGCGACAGGGCACTCGGCGTAAGCCGCCGCCATCTCAGAACCGTTAGGCAATGCATTGCCGACGGCATAACCAATAAAAACGAAAGCAGATAAAATGACCGACACTATCCGTATCGCTACCCGCAAGAGTCCGCTGGCACTGTGGCAGGCCGAACATGTTGCCGCCGCATTGCAACGCCACCACCCGCACCTGACCGTTACCCTGTATCCACTGTCGACCGAAGGCGACCGCATCCTCGACAAAAGCCTGGCCAAGATCGGCGGCAAGGGGCTTTTCATCAAGGAACTGGAAATCGCGATGCAGGACGGGCGCGCAGATATCGCGGTGCATTCGATGAAAGACGTTCCCGCACAAATGCCGGACGGTTTCATGCTCGCCGCAATCATGGATCGCGAAGATCCGCGCGATGCATTCGTTTCCGCCAGCATTTCGAGCTTCGATGAACTGCCTCACGGCGCCAGACTCGGGACCTCGAGCCTGCGCCGGCAAAGCCAGCTGCTGGCGCAACGACCCGATCTGGAGGTTATTGCGCTGCGCGGCAACGTCGGCACCCGGCTCTTACGTATCGACGAAGGGTTTTGCGATGCGGCTATTCTCGCCGCGGCGGGACTGAAGCGGCTGGGTCTCACCCAGCGCATTCGCCAGCACCTGTCGATCGAGCGATGCCTGCCGGCGGTGGGCCAGGGAGCGGTCGGAATAGAATGTCGCGATGGCGACGAAAAAATCGCCGGGTTGCTGCGCGCGCTGGGGGACCGTGTCACCAGCCTTTGCGTTGAGGCTGAACGAGCGTTTGCCGCGGGTCTTGGCGCGAGCTGCCAGTCACCGATCGCGGCTCACGCGACGATCGCCGATGAGACGCTGACGTTGCGCGCCCGTGTCGTCTCACCGGACGGAAGCAAACTGATCGAGGCCGAACTCGAAGGGCGCAGCGATGCGGCCGAAGCCATAGGAACCGCGTTGGCACAACAGGCACTGGCGCAGGGCGCCGACCAGATCCTGGCCGCGCTGCAAGACTGAACCCGTGGGCAGGAGACTAAAGGGTCGTCGCATTCTCGTCACCCGCCCGCGCCCGTTTAATGAAGAGGCCTGCGAGCTCATTCGCGGCGAAGGCGGTGAAGCCATTGCGCTGCCGGCGATCGCCATTGAAGCACGGCCGGCCCGGGCACAAGCCGCTGATTACGACTGGGTCATCTTTGTCAGCAGGAATGCAGTGATGCATGGTCACGCTCTGCTGTTGCAAGCGTCTTCGGATTGTCCGCGCCTTGCTGCTGTCGGTGGCGCCACCGCGGCGGAACTGGAGCGGCTTGGATTTTCCGATGTCCTGCGTCCGGCCAGCGGGTTCGCGTCGGAGGCCCTGCTCGAGCGCGCCGAACTCGACACTGTTGCAGGTCAGAACATATTGATTGTGCGCGGCAACGGCGGCCGTGAGCTTCTTGCCGACACGCTGGGCGAACGCGGTGCGCGAGTCGACTACGCGGAGGTCTACCGCAGGACTCGGGCCTGCCCCGCCGCCGCCCGCCTCGCCGAAATACGGCGCCAGCTCGCCGCGGCGGCGATCGACTTCGTTATGGTCGGCAGCGTCGAGATAATGGAGGCGCTGATGGCTCTTCTCGGCCCCCCGGCCACCACGCTGCTGACACGGACACAGCTGGTTACCGCCAGTGAACGTGTGGTAAAAAAGGCAGAGTCACTGGGGCTTGGGCGTCGTATATTGCTCGCATCCGGACCACAGGACGCACTGCTGGTCGATACCATCGCCAACGAGCCGGCAGCCAAAGATACGACCTGAGTGCAGCTGGCAGGGACAACTCGGGCGGCGACCTACTCCGACTGATGCCGGGAAAACATGAGCGATACTGGAAAACCCACCGACGAGATCCGTGACGACGGGGCAGCAATGCCGGTCACTGAACCGCAACCGGAAATCACGCACCCGGCGCCGAATAACGGCGGCCCGCCCGCACCGGAGGCCGAGTCCGCGCGCGTTGAACAGCAGGTTATCGTCGAGCGCAAATCCGGTTTTGCAACGGCAATGGCGATTATTTTCAGCCTGCTCGCGCTCGCTGCATGCGCCTATTTGTGGCTTGAGATCGAACGTATCGATGGCCAGGCCGGCGCACCGGACGCGCGGCTTACGGCGCTCGCCGACGAGCAGCGCGGAGCACTGGCGAAGTTGCGGGACGATCAGCAATCGCAATTGGCGAAGTTCACGGATCAGCTGACCCAGCTCGGGCAACGGGTCGATGAGGCGGCCAACGCCGCACCGGTCATTGCCACCGAGCAGATGCCGGTGCAACTCGAAGACCTGATCGGACGACTCGACGCGCTCGAGAACAGCGCCTCCGGGCAGATGCCCGTCGAGCTGGAAGACCTGACCGGGCGACTCGATGCGCTCGAGAACAGCTCCGCCGACACCGAGGCGGCGATGCAGGCGCTGGCCGATCAGATTGCCCGAACCGAACCATCCGAAGGGGTCGACCCGGCGCTTCTCGACGAACTTAGTGCGCGCATCGAACAGGCGGAAGCGGCTGCCAGGGCTACGCCCGAACCGCTAGCGGTCCCGGTAAACCAGGATTTTGCGTTACAGGAGATCGAGTCGTATCTGCGGGTTGCCAACCGCCAGTTGCGGCTCGCCGGCAACTTCGCGGCGGCGGAATCGGCGCTGGGCCTGGCGGATGAGCGCCTGGCACAGCTCGACGATCCGGCATATCTCGGCGTGCGCAGCGAGATAGCGGAGGAGATCGCGACATTGCAGCGAGTCGAACAACCCGATCTGACCGGCATCGCGCTCGCGCTGTCGGCGTTGTCGGAGCAAGCCTCGGAGCTGCCATTGAAGGGTCAGGACC
>Ga0316191_10000685_pt1 | contig 22445 bp, 17 predicted proteins | sample Eddworburr2cm_MG_FD_204928 | JGI IMG/M metagenome (GOLD analysis project Ga0316191, IMG submission 204928) | Coastal sediment microbial communities from Maine, United States - Eddy worm burrow 2 cm | ecosystem: Environmental > Aquatic > Marine > Coastal > Sediment | place: USA: Maine... | reverse complement strand
CTCTGTGCTCCTGCATCGCAGCGTAAACTCCGACATTTCCGGGGTCCTGGTAACCGCTGACGCAGAAACCGGCGCACGCGATCACATCACTGTCGTCGTAAACGAGGGAGTGGGTGGAGGCGTCGAGGGCCAGGCCGCCGAATCGCTGTTGATTCGCAAGAGCGACGGCGCGGTGAGCCTTCTTGGATCTGCAACCGCACCTTACAAGCGCGTGCTAAATCCCGGTGGCGGCTCCGAACTGGTCAACACCTCCGGCGCCGAGCGCCTTCTGACCGACGACAAGATTGCCGCATTGCTGGACTTCGTGGCAAAACTGCCGGGCTGGTTCGACACGCTGCCGCCGGAAGAACGCGCGGATGCCGTTGCCGACGTCGAGTTCGGTTTCCTCGACGGCAAGTTATACCTGTTCCAGATCCGGCCGTTCGTGCAAAGCCAGGGCGCTTCGAGCAGCAGCTATCTGCGCTCGCTGGACGAAGGCCTGGTGCAATCGAGCGCCGTACGGGTCAATCTCGAACAGGCACCGGGAGCGCAAAAATGAGAACCATACTGTTGCTGATCGGACTCGGCGTGTTTGGCGCCGGCGTGCACGCTTATCCGATCGATGGTTACCCTCACACGCAAATTCGCCGCCTCGACTATTGCATGGCGGCCCAGGCTGGCGAGGTCAGCGGCTGCAGTCTACCGGAAGGCGCGACGTTGTCGACCGAATACGTCAAACCGCGCCTGCTCGGTTCGACACGGGCCTTCGACTTTGCACCGGACCCGGCCTACGGGCAATCGCTCAACAACATCGTCGGCGAAGACGGCGACCGCTACGGCATCGCGCTGCTCGACCTCACCGACCGCGACAATCCCGTCTATGCCGAACACAATGCCGACATTCGCGAGAACGTCGGCAGTGTCGGCAAGATGCTGGTCGGCCTTGCGTTTTTCCAGGCGCTCGCCGATGTCTATCCGGACGACCCGCAAGCGCGCCACGAGTTGCTGAAGAATACCTGGATCACCGGCGACGAGTTTGTCATCAGCGACCACCACAAGGCGCTGTTCTGGGACGTCGAGACGCGCCAACGGCAATACCGCAAGGTCCAGGTCGGCGATCGCGGCAGCCTCTATGACTGGCTCGACTGGATGCTCTCCGCCAGCAACAATGCAGCAGCGGCGACCATGCAAAAGCAGCTCATCCTGCTGTCGCACTTTGGCGCCGAGTACCCGGTCGACGCGGAACGCGAGGCCGAGTTTTTCGCCACCCATAAGGCCGGCGCGCTGGGACAGATCTACCTCGAGGCCATGAACAGCGCGGTCGTTCGCAACGGTCTCGACCCCGAGTTGATCCGACAAGGCAGTTTCTTTACCCGTACCGGCAAAAATCGCGTATCGGGCACCACCAGTTACGGCAACCCGCGCGAACTCGTGCACTTTTTGTATTTGCTGGAACAGGGACGACTGGTTGACGAGTACTCGAGCACCGAGCTGAAGCGATTGCTGTACATGACCCAGCGGCGTATTCGCTACGCTTCGCACCCGGCTCTGTACTCTTACGCGGTGTATTTCAAATCCGGCTCGCTTTACAGCTGTCAGCCCGAGCCCGACTTCGTGTGCAAGCAATACCAGGGCAACAAACGTAACCAGCTCGCCTCGCTGGCGATCGTCGAAGGACCGCTGGACAGCCTCGACTACCACTACCTGATCGTGGTCAGTTCCAACGTGCTGTACAAGAATTCCGCGGTGGAGCACCAGACGCTGGCGATGCGGATACACCGGATGATCGAGGCGCGCCATGCGGCCCGGATCGAGGCCGAAAAAAACGCCGCGACAATTGTTCCGGTGACCTCGGGACCCACTTCCGCAGCGGGCGAAGATGGCAGTTCGACGCCTTTATTCGAACGCCAGGCGGATACACACCCGGACGCGAATCAGCCGGACTCAGGAAAACCCGGGCATCCGGAGGACACCGGAGCGCCGGCCGAGGACTAGCTGGCGGGAGCGCGCGGCGGCGGCGCCATCGGCGTGACGTGATCCTCGGCCATACCGTCATGCGCAATATTGGCCGGGTCGAAAATGAGGTCGTCCAGCGCGACGATCAGCTCGGACAACCAGTGTCCGCCCGCCGGATTGTTGGCCATCGCAACCGCGATATAGCGGCGGCCGTCGCGTTCGACGATTGCGCTGTCGGCGTGGTAGGTGGACCAGGTGCCTGACTTGCGATAAATCACCGATCCCGGCCGGTGCATGGCGAGGCCTTTGACAAATTTGTGCTTGATCGCCGGATCGCCGAGCATCTCTTTCATCCGTGCGCAGGATTTTGCATCGACCAGCCGTCCCGTTTCGAGCAGGTAGTAGAATCGCGCCACCTCGAAGGGCGTCGCCCCGTGCGACAGGTTGTACAGCGGATCGCGCTGCCATACCGCTTTCTTCGCATACGGTTTCCCGACCCAAAGGCCGCCGTTCATGTCCTCGTCATACAGTTCGTACTTATCCGAGCGAAGGATGTCGGCCACGTAGGAATAACCAACGCGCTCGAGCATCGTCGTCGCGGCGGAGTTCGAGGAGCGGCGAATCATTTGCGTCAGCAGTGCTTCCGTTTCGGCATTCATATCCAGTGCGCCGTCATGCGCCTTCTGGAATGCGCCGAGCAGGATCGCAATCTTGGGCAGGCTCGCCGCATACATCATCTGGTGGGCGTTGACGCTCGCGACCCGGGGCCGCTCAGGCACGGTCACGTCAACCAGCGCGACGGCCAGGCGTCCGCGTTGCGCCTGCGCGGCGAGACCGAGTTGCTCCAGCTTGGCGTTCAGGCCGTCCTGAAGATGGTGATCCTCCGACATTTCCAGCCGCGGCCACGTGACCGGCGCCATGTCGGCGCGTGTTGCCAGTGACGCCACGGTCACACCGGTGTCAGCGCCCTGCGCTACACCGGCGAGAAGTATGGACATTGCAATCGTCAGGGTCGAAATCGCTTTCAAGTCGCCTACCTCTGGATAACGCATCGTTGAAACGGCAAATGATACCGTCCAGGGATTGCTACTCTGGTTGAATCAGGTCAAACATTTGCCGGCAGCCGTCACCCGATCCGCGGTCGCTGCTGCATTGCGCAATAAGCCCACTATTTTACAATATATTCACCCTCTATTTAGAAAAAATAGAATTTCTCTCGACTTATCATTAAGTTATGACTTTGCGTTCAGTGGCAACCGGCGGGCGCGTTGACCGTTGAGCGCAAACAATGCGTTGGCGACAGCCGGCGCAATGACCGGCGTGGCCGGTTCTCCAACCCCGGTGGGCGGCTCGGCAGATTTCACAATGTGGACCTCGACTTTCGGCATCTGCTCCATCCGCAGCACCCGATAGCCGTCGAAATTTCCCTCGACGACGGCACCGTTAGCGATCGTAATCTCGCTTTCGAGCGTTGCGGACAGTCCGTATCCCATGCCGCCTTCCATCTGCGCACGGATCACATCCGGGTTTATCGCAATCCCGCAGTCGACCGCGATGACCACCCGCTCGACACGGAATCCGCCGTTTGCCTTGCGCGACACCTCGGCCACCTGGGCCACCCGGGTGTTGAACGACTCGTGCAGTGCGATACCGCGTGCCGTACCTTCGCTCAACGGCTTACCCCAGCCTGAGCGCTCGGCAGCGAGTTGCAGCACCGCGCTGTGGCGCGGATGCTCGCCTAGCAATTCGAGCCGGTACTCGACCGGATCGCGGCCAGCGGCAAGCGCAAGTTCGTCGATAAAACACTCGACCGCGAATGCAGTATGGGTCGACCCGACCGAACGCCACCACTGCACCGGGATTGCCACGTCTGTCGTATGTAACTCGACGCTGACGTTTGGGATCGCATACGGCAAATTGCTGGCGCCTTCGACCGAAGTCGAGTCCACGCCGTCCTTGACCATGGCCGACTCGAATGCCGTGCCGGCACCGATCGACTGCCCGACGATTCGATGCTGCCAGGCCACCGGCCGCCCGTCCGCATCGAGTCCGGCGCGCAAACGGTGAAAATACATCGGCCGAAACCAGCCGGCGCGCATATCGTCCTCGCGGGTCCAGACCAGCTTGACCGGCGCCTTGCCACCGCCAGCCTTTGCAATCGCGGCGGCCTCCAGCAGGTAATCCGATTGCGGATTGGCGCGGCGGCCAAAAGAGCCGCCGGCAAACAACGTGTTCACCCGGACCTGCTGCGGCGTAAGTCCCAGCAAACCTGCCAGCGCCATCTGGTCTCCGGTATGCAGCTGTTCGCCGTTCCAGACTTCGCAGCCCTGCTCGTCCAGCCTGATGACGCAATTCATCGGCTCCATGGCCGCATGCGCGAGATAGGGAAATTCGTAGCTGGCCTCGAGCCGGTTCGAAGCCTTCTCCAGCGCCGCATCTACAGCACCCTCGCTGCGCGCCACCAGACCCGGGGTCTGCGCCAGCTCACGGTAGCTCGCCATCAGGGTCGCGGAGCTCGCCGCCAGCGCCCCGCTCTCGTCCCAGTCGATCGTCAGTGCGTCGCGACCCTTCGAGGCGCTCCAGAAATCTCGCGCGACAACGGCGACTCCGGTCGGGATCTCGTGCACGGCGACAACTCCAGGCACCGCCCTCGCTGCGGCGCTGTCCACTTTGGCTACCCGCCCACCGAACCGCGGCGGATGCGCAACCAGCGCGGTCAGCATGCCGTCGAGCTTTACGTCCTGGGTAAACACCGCGCTGCCGTCGATTTTGCCGGTCCCGTCCGTGCGCGGGACCCGTTGCCCGATCAGGCGAAACTCGGCGGGGTCTTTGACGCTAACCTCGGTCGGCACCGTCTGCCGCGCTGCCGCCGCGGCCAGTTCGCCAAAACTTGCGCGGTGCCCGCTCGAAGCGTGACTGACAACGCCGGCGGCAACCGTGATCTCGTCTGCCGCCACCGACCAGCGTTCGGCCGCCGCCGCAATCAGCATGTGCCGCGCGGCCGCGCCGGCCTGGCGCATCTGCATGTAGGAGTTAGCGATCGCGGTGCTGCCTCCGGTACCCTGCATCGGGCCCCAGAACAGGTTGTTGTAGCGGCTGGCATCCGCCGGAGCCGCGACGACGGCCACCTGGCTCCAGTCCGCATCGAGTTCTTCCGCGACCAGCGTTGCCAGCCCCGTGTACACGCCTTGACCCATTTCAAGATGCTTGGATATCACCGTGACGGTATTGTCCGGCGCGATTCGCACGAACGCATTCGGTTCGAACTTCCCGTCGACGAGCGAGTCGCTCGCGGGCAAGCCCGGAGCGGCGTCCTGCGCCATTGCCAGCGGCGGCAGCACGACACCGAGCGTCAATCCGGCGCCGGCTTCGACGCCGGCCTTGAGAAAATTGCGGCGATCGAGATTCACCCGGGTCCCCGCGCTCACGCTTTTGACCTCGCGGACAGGCTGCGGGAGGCCAGCCGGATCGCGTCGCGGATCCTCGCGTAGGTTGCACAGCGGCAGATGTTGCCACGCATTGCACGGTCGATCTGCGCATCGTCCGGGCGTGGGTTTTGCTCGAGCAATTCCACGGCCGACATGATCTGGCCGGACTGACAGTAACCGCACTGCACTACATCGAGTTCGGTCCAGGCCTGTTTGACCGCATCGGCCGCGCCGCCCGCGACACCCTCGATCGTGGTCACCGATTTACCCGCCACGGAGCTGACCGGGAGCAGGCAGGAACGTACCGCTCTGCCATCGACATGCACGGTGCAGGCGCCGCATAGCGCCATGCCACAACCGTATTTCGTGCCGGTCAGACCGGCCGCATCGCGTATCGCCCACAGCAGCGGCATATCGGGATCGACATCCAGCTCGATCTCGCTGCCATTGATTTCGAATCCAATCATAGCGTTCCCCAAGTGTCCCCGCAGGCGCCGCAACGCGGCGATATCGCAGGTTTGATGGCCCGGCCACTGGCAGTTCACCGGGACCGCATTTACACTGCCCAACCCCACAGCCCGCGCACGGAGGCAAGTCATGCAGCGTTGTGTCTACCTTCTCCTGGCGGCGCTCCTGGCCAGCGGGCCGGGCTGCGTCGGCAATTCTGCCAATACAAGCACAGCAACCAGACCAGCGCCAGTGGCGGAGCCACCCGACCTCAATGCGGTGGCGAATACCGAGTACAGCGGAATCTACGACTATTCCGTTAAATTGACGGACGGACGCTTCGAAGGCATCCCGTTTGTCGCCGGTGGAGCGTCGCGCCCGACCGTGACGCTGGTCAGGGAAATCATGCTGCAGGAGGATCTCGACGGCGACGGCCGGCCCGAGACGGTCGTACTGCTTGCCGAAAACTCGGGCGGCTCCGGTGTCATGCTGTACGTCGCGGTCGTCACGCTGCGCGGCGCAATGGCGGTCAATACGGGTACCGCGGTCGTCGGCGACCGGGTTCAGATACGCGATGTCGACATCGACGACGGAGCTATCGTGCTCAATGTCGTTCAGGCCGGACCGAACGATGCGATGTGTTGCCCGACGCAGATGGCGCATCGGCGCTTCACACTCGGCAAGGACGGACTGCGCGAAAACGGCAGCGAGGTTCTCGGCACGTTTTCGCTCGCCACGCTCGATGGCAGCAACTGGAAGCTGGATCGCTTCAGCAGGAGCGAGAGCGCGCCCAACGAACCACCAATCACCCTTGCGTTTGCGGATGGCAGGATTAGCGGACAATCCGCATGCAATCGTTATTTCGCGGCGATCTCTCCGGGTGAAGGAGCGGGGAGCGTAAAAATCGGCCAGGCCGGTTCCACGATGATGGCTTGCGTGCCCGCGGTGATGGATCTGGAAAAACGCTACCTACAGGCGCTCGCCGGCGTCGACAAACTGAGCTTTGTCGCGGGCAGACTGGCGCTCGGTTATACGGCCGATGAGACCCGCAGCAGCCTGTTGTTTTCTCCCGTTGCGCCGGAGTAGCGCAGCCGCCAGGATGCGTCGCAAAATGTGACGCAGGCCCCAGTTTGGAGTGCGCCACACCGGCCCGGGATCGCTTTATGTCAATTTGCCGCCCGGGCCGGCAATGACCGGTGCTAGCGTGACATCGGAGCAGAATGCCCGATGGAGTAGGTGTCATGGCAGACGATCACAAGCCTTTGCAGGTCGACCGGCGCAGCGAACCGCGTGAGTCGCTAAATACCGGGTTTGACCCGTATCTTCTTTCTCTGCTGCCGGATTCTCGCTCCGAGCAATCGCCTGGTCTGCGCAACGCGCAATCAGGCGCAGGGAGCATGCCAGCCGACCGCGATGATAATGCGCCGACACGCCATCGCAGCGCGCTCGTGAGGGCATCGGGCGCGGACTGATAACCCGAGGCGCTAATTCCCGGGTATCAGCACCGCACGGCCGATGACCCGACCCTCGCGCAACTCCCGCAGCACCGCATCGGCCTCGTCGAGACCCCGGCACTGGATCGGCAGCGGCGGTACGTCGCCCGCCCGCGCCAACGCCATGAGTTGTTCCATCTCGGCCAGCGATCCCACGTAGGCCCCCTCCAGCGCAAAACTCTTGAGCGGCAAAAGCGGCAACGACAGGTTCATACTGCCACCGAACAAGCCAACGACAACGATCTTGCCACCCTTGCGCACCGCTGAAACGGCGAAGTTCGCGGTCGCCTCGGCTCCGACAAAATCGATTATGGCCGCAGGCCCGCCGGCGGTCAGTTTGCGCAGCTGGCGCAGCGCACCGTCGGCTGCAGCATCGATCACCGCACCGGCACCGGCATGCAGCGCCGCCTCGCGTTTCGCCGCATCGTGATCGGCAACGACAATAAGGTTGTCATGGAGGGCACGGCCAAGAGCGAGAGCCGCCATCCCCACGCCACCAGCACCGATGATCAGCGTCGCGCCCCGTGCTGTCAGCGGCTCGATCCGCTGCAAGGCGGAATAAGCCGTCAGGCCCGAGCAGGCATAGGTTGCCGCAAGGTGCGCCGGGATCTCGCCGAAACCGAAAAGGTAGCGGCCGTGCGGTACGAGCACCTCATCTGCATATCCACCGTCCACCTGGATGCCGAGCGCGCGTGCGTCCGCACACAGATGCTCGTCACCGGCCGCGCAAACGGCACACTCGCCGCAGCCGATCCACGGATAGACGACAACGCGCTCACCGATCGCCGGGCCTGCCGCGTCCGGGCCAAGCGCGGCAACGCTGCCAACGATCTCGTGACCGAGCGTAAACGGCAGTTTGCGTCCGGATGACAGGTCGAGACGCTTGCCGTCCCCCAGCTCGAAGAAACCGTCGAGGACATGGATGTCGGAATGGCAGACCCCGCACGCCTCCACCCTGAGCAGCACCTCGCTGCCCTGCGGCTTCGGCGACGCCTCGATCACTTCGTTGACCGCCTCGCCATAGCTGGCAAACTTATAACTGCGCATGGTTCCTGTCTCCGGGCGCCGGACCGGCGGCGCAAAAGGTATTTCGGCATCGGCCGACGCGCCGCATTCTACTCCGGATCGGTGCGCTTGCCGGCGGCAGCGGCGATCTATAGGCTGCTCACCCATGGCCCGGAGCAAACGAAAAGCCGCCAAATACGATCTCGTGGTGTGGGGAGCCACCGGCTTCACCGGCCGCCTGGTCGCGCAATATCTGTTCCAGCGTTATGGCGCTGGCGGCGATGTGAACTGGGCGATCGGTGGACGCAACGCAGAACGGCTGGCGGCGCTTGGCAAGGAACTCTGCGGTGACGAGAAAGGCCTGCCGGTACTGGTGGGGGACAGCACCGATGCGGACTCGCTTGACCGGATCGCGGCGCAAACGCGCGTTATCTGCTCTACCGTGGGTCCGTTTGCCTTATACGGCTCGGAGATGGTCGCGGCCTGCGCCGGTAATGGCACCGACTACTGCGATATCACCGGCGAGGTGCAGTGGATCCGGCGCATGATCGACGCCCACCAGGCAACGGCCGAGGCCAGTGGCGCGCGTATCGTCAACTGCTGCGGCTTCGATTCCATTCCCTCCGATCTCGGCTGCCTCTTTCTGCAAGACGAGATGCGGCAACGGCACGGCTCGGCCTGTAGCGAAATCGGGTTCCGCTTGCGCAAAGCCCGCGGCGCTTTCAGTGGCGGGACCGTTGCGAGCCTGCTGAACCTGATGGAGGAGGCGCGGGACGACCGCGAGGTGCGGCGCCTGCTGGCCGATCCCTATGCGCTCAACCCAACGGGCGAACGCAGCGGCCCGGACGGCAACGATCAGCGTGCGCCGGCCTACGATCACGATGCGGGCGGCTGGACCGCGCCATTCGTGATGGCTGCCATCAACACGCGTATCGTTCGCCGCAGCAATGCCCTGCTGGACTATCAGTACGGCGAGGGTTTTCGCTACAGCGAGTCGGTGTTGTGCGGCAGCGGCCCGCTCGGATTCGCCACCGCCAGCGCCACCGCCGCCGCGCTCGGGGCGCTCCTCATCGGCGTAGGCGTTGCCCCGACGCGGATGTTGCTGGAAAAGCTGTTTCTGCCAAAACCGGGCGACGGACCATCGGCGAGCGCAAGAGAGCGCGGATTTTTCGACATTCTGCTGATCGGCAAGAATTCCGATGGAGAGCTGCTCCGCGCCCAGGTCTATGGCGATCGCGACCCCGGTTACGGCGCGACTTCGCGAATGCTCGGCGAAGCCGCAGTCTGCCTGGCCATGGACGACATCGATGTCGGTGGCGGTTTCTGGACACCTGCATCGAGCATGGGCTTCAGCCTGATCGAGCGGCTGGAAACCGACGCCGGCGTGAGTTTTACGATCGAGGCGGACTGACTCGGCCCGCATCGGCTACCGGAACGCAGACCGGCGCATGTGGTCATAAACCCGTATGCGACCCTGCACCACTACCTTGCGACCGCCCCTTTGACCGGGGCCCCGTCCAGCCCGGCGCGAGCACGTTACAGCCGGATTGCGCAGCTTTTGCGGGTGCTGCCGGGAGAGACCCGCCAGGTGGCGTGGTCCTTTCTCTATTTTTTTGCCCTGTTGTGCGGTTATTACATTCTCCGGCCGGTGCGCGACGAAATGGCCATTCGCGCCGGCGTCGATCAACTGCAATGGCTGTTCACCGCGACGTTCATCGGCACACTGGTGTGTGTGCCGCTGTTCGGTTTGCTGGTGTCGCGGCTGCCGCGGCGGGTTTTTCTTCCGCTGGTGTATGCGGCCGTCTGCGCCAGCCTGATGGCATTTTTCGCCGGATTCAGCAGAACTCCCGACAGCGTCTTGCTGGCCCGCTGCTTCTACGTCTGGGTCAGCGTATTCAACCTGTTCGTTGTCTCGGTGTTCTGGTCTTTCATGGTGGATATCTTCTCGCCGAACCAGTCCACGCGACTGTTCGGGCTGATCGCGGCGGGCGGCACTGCCGGGGCGATTGCCGGCCCCGCGCTGACCGTTTCGCTGGTCGGCACGATCGGCGTCAGCTGGCTGTTACCGGTGTCTGCCGCACTGTTTGCGTTTGCGCTGATCTGTATCCATCAATTGCTGGCGGACACGCCGCCGCGGCCCGACGACCGCGACCGGTCACGGCGGTCCGTGGCTGCGCTCGGCGGCGGGATGCTCGCCGGCTTGCGGATGCTGCGGGATTCGCGCTACCTGCAGGGTATCTGTCTGCTGATCCTGCTATACAGCTGCGCCTCGACATTCCTGTATTTCACCCAGGCACACATTGTGGCCGCCGATATTGCCGACAGTGAGCAGCGCACGCGCCTGTTCGCATTGATCGACCTCGCGGTAAACGTGCTGACAGTCGGCGCGCAATTGTTCGCCACGAACCGGATCGCGGAGCGTTTCGGTCTCAGCACCACGCTCGCGCTGATTCCGGCACTGCTGACGGCAGGATTCATGCTGCTGGGAATCGCCCCGGTCCTCGCGGTGCTGGTTGTCGTGCAGGTGCTGCGCCGGGCGGGAAATTACGCGGTAATGAAGCCGGCCCGGGAAATGCTCTTTACCGTGCTCTCGCCGGCGCAAAAATACAAAGGCAAAAATCTCGTCGATACACTCGTCTATCGTGGTGGCGACGCTGTGTCCGGATGGCTTTATGCGGGAATGCGCGGGATCGGGCTCGATACCGGAGCCATCGCATTTGCCGCGGTTCCGTTGTGCGGCCTGTGGATGTTCACGGGGTTGCGTCTCGGCACAAAGTTCGCGCGGCTCCGTCGCAATGCGCATTCCGGGGCCGCAGCAAACCCCGACCATTACAAGAACAAGAGGAAACAGACATGATCGATCGCCGCATGTTCGTCGCGGGGCTTGGCTATGCCGGTGGCACGTTCGCAATGCCCGGCGCTCTGAGCGCCATCGTTGGCGGCGCACAGATGAATACCCGCCCGATCCCGGTTTCCGGTGAAGCCCTGCCGGTTGTCGGCCTCGGCACATGGCAGTCTTTCGACGTCGGGGAAAACAGCGAGGCGCGAGCCGGACTGGAAAAGGTACTCAGCGCGCTGATCGGGCGTGGTGGCAGTGTCGTCGACACATCGCCGATGTACGGTTCATCGGAAACGGTTCTCGGCGACCTGGTCGCCCGATCCGGTACGCGCAAAGCGTTGTTTCTCGCCAGCAAGGTCTGGACCAGCGGCGCGGATCAGGGGACTGCGCAAATGCAGGCGAGTCTCGCCAAACTTCGGGTCGAGACACTCGACCTGATGCAAATCCACAACCTGGTGGACTGGAAAACGCACCTCGCCACGCTGCGCCGGTGGCAAGACGAAGGCCGCATCCGCTACCTCGGAGTCACCCATTACCGCAGCAGCGCCTACGACGATCTCGCGCGGATCATCGAGTCCGAGCCGATTGATTTCATGCAGGTCAACTATTCCATGGCGGAACCGGAAGCGGCGCGCAAACTGCTTCCGCTCGCCGCTGACAATGGCGTGGCGGTCATCATCAACCGGCCATTTGCCGGCGGCCAGTTATTCCCGCGCGTTCGTGACACGGCGTTGCCCGACTGGGCAACCGGGTTCGATTGCACCAGCTGGGCCCAGTTCTTTCTCAAATTCGTGCTCGCCCATCCGGCGGTGACTTGCGTGATACCGGGCACCCGGCGAGCGCATTACATGCTCGACAACGCGCTCGCCGGAACCGGCCGCCTGCCGGATACGACGACCCAGGCTCGTATGCTGGAATACCTGCGCTCGCTGTAGCCGACGCGCTAGCGCATCTGAATCCCGCCGCCACCCGGTATGCCACCGCCAGGCGCGCCGCCGCCGGCGTCGGGAACGATGATCGACGACGCGGCGTCGCGACGCATTTCCTCGATGCGGCGCATCGTGTCTTCTATCGCGGCGCGCGCGCCATCACCGAATTTGCCAACCGCCTCGTCGAGCGTCTCTGCCTCGATTTCGAAACTGATTGGCAGTGCACCGGCCGGCGTCAACACCTGGGTCTGACCGAGAAACAACACGCCCCGGCTCGGGTCGGGCTCGCCGTCGGCGCCAACCGGGGTCAGTCGTTGCAGCGTACCAACGCGCCGGTCGGTAAACATCTCCTCGCGGTAGAGGCCGTCGCGGTCCATGCTCGGATCCAATTCGGGTGTTTCGTTTGCCATGCCTGTATTTCCCTGCTCGTGTCCTGAATAGATGCCCAGGCGCATCGCCTGGACCTTGCACGGCCCCGTGCAATACTGCGGACATCGGCCCGCGCGCGCACAACCGAAGGCCGGTACGATAGACGACTCGGGCAATCGCGTCGACCGCCGGGCACGGCAATACGGCCTCAATCGCGTTCCGCGACACCACGCGGTCGGCGCCGGCACGCTGTAGAATAGCGGTTTTTTGTTGCGGCGGAATCTCCGCGGTGGCGCTTACGACACCTCGCTGAGGCACCCACTATGACCAAGTTTTTTTCCCCGTCCCTGCGCCTGGCGCTGGTGACCCTGACCGCCATCGGCAGCCATGCGCTGGCGGAAACCGCGGATCCCTATATCGACCTCGAGAATATCGACAGCCCGGCATCACTGGACTGGGCGCGGGAGCAAAACGCCCGCAGCCTCGCCGAACTGGAGAAACAGCCGGAATTCGCGGCGATGCGCCGTGAGGCGCTGGAAATCCTGACGTCCGAGGCAAGAATTCCGTATGGTGCCATCCGCGGCGATAACGTATTCAATTTCTGGCAGGACCAGACCCATGTACGTGGCGTGCTGCGACGAGCATCGCTTGAGAGTTACGCCGCCGGGAAACCCGACTGGGAGACCCTGCTCGATGTCGACGCGCTGGACCGGAGCGAGAAGGAAAACTGGGTTTATCAGGGCGTGGAATGCCTGGCACCCAATTATGAGCGCTGCATTATTGGGCTGTCTCGCGGCGGCACGGACGCATCGGTCTACCGCGAGTTCTCCACGACAAAGCGTCGTTTCATTGCAGGCGGATTCGTCATTCCCGAGGCCAAGAGCTCGGTCGATTGGATGGATGAGGATCGTCTGCTGGTCGGCACGGACTGGGGCGAGGACAGTCTCACCGAGTCGGGTTATGCGAAGACGCTTAAAATTGTTGAGCGCGGCAAACCGTTGAGCGCGGCGAAAACCGTCTTTTCGGCGCAGTCGACCGATGTGTCGGTTCAGCCTCTGGTACTTCGCGACAAGAGTCGCGCCTACCCCTTCATGCTTCGCGCAATCACGTTTTTCCAATACGAGTATTTCCTGATCGGCGACGATGGCGAACTGGCCGCGCTGCCATTGCCTCAACGCGCCGAACTCGAGGGCGTGGTGGACGGTCGCCTGATCGCCAGGCTGAACGAGTCATGGCAATACGCGGGCGCGACATATCCGCAAGGAGCGCTGGTCGCCATTGCCCTAGAGGATATGAGCGCCGAACTGGTTTATGCGCCCGGAAAAACCGAAGCGCTGCGCAGCGTCGGGGTCGGCTCGGATGCGGTTTTCATCGGCATACTCGACGATGTCGTCGGCGCCGCGCGCCGCCTTAGCCGCGGCGCCGAAGGGTGGCAGTCGCAGGACATCGCGCTACCCGCAAACGGCGTTGTGTCGCTGATCTCGGTCAACCCCAAGGGCGACGATCTGCTGGTCAGCTTCGAAAGCCTGACAACCCCGGATACGCTGTATTACGTTGGCTCCGACAACACGCCGCGTCCCGTGATCGCGTTACCGGAGATGTACGACGCCAGTGACGTGGTGGTTAGTCAGCGCTTCGCTACCAGCCGCGACGGCACCCGGGTACCGTACTTCGTGATGGGCAAAAAGGACGTGCTCGAACGCGGCAACGCGCCGACCGTGCAATACGGCTACGGCGGGTTTCTGATTCCGATACTGCCCTACTACTATGAGGATCCGAGCCGGCCGCAGCATGGTGCGCTGGCTGGCCGGCTGTGGGTTTCGCGCGGAGGCGTACTGGTATTGTCCAACATCCGCGGCGGCGGCGAATATGGCCCCGGCTGGCACGAGGCGGCGCTCAAACACAACAGGCAGCGCTCGTTCGACGACTTTTTTGCAGTCTCCGAGGACCTGATAGCAAGTGGTGTGACCAGCCCGCGCAAACTCGGCGCGATCGGCCGTTCCAACGGGGGACTGTTGATGGGTGTCGCACTGACCCAGCGTCCGGACCTGTATGCGGCCATCGACTGCGGTGTCCCGTTGCTGGACATGTTGCGTTACGACAAGCTGCTTGCCGGCGCGAGCTGGACCGGAGAGTACGGCGATCCGGACGTCCCCCCCGACCGTGAGGTCATCATGACTTACTCGCCGTACCAGAAACTGGAGAAGAACCGCGAGTATCCCGAGGTGTTCTTCTACACGTCGACGAAGGACGATCGGGTCCACCCGGGGCATGCGCGCAAGATGGCGGCGCGGATGGCAGCCTGGAATCACCCGTATCTGTATTACGAGAATATCGAGGGGGGTCATGGCGGCACGGCAAACCAGGAGCAGCTGGCGTTTCGGACCGCGCTCGAATACGCGTATTTCGCCCGCCGCCTGATGAGCAACGACGGAGACTGAAACGGGCCCGGACCAGTCGAACAGGGAGCGCTGAATCGCGCCACACCCGGGCGGCGAAACCAAAAGCACACTGTGCGCTTGCGGGAGATGTGACATGAAGGTCTTGATCACCGGTGCAACCGGCCTGGTCGGCAGCCATCTGTGTGCCCGACTAAAGCACGCAGGGAATGAAGTCGTGGCGCTGAGCCGCGATGGCGAAAGCGCATCGGCAAAACTCGGGGTGGCGGCGTTCTCCTGGGATTACCGCACCGAGCCGGTTCCGGACGTGGCGCTCGATGGCGTCGACAGTATCGTCCACCTGATGGGCGAGAACGTCGGAGCCGGGCGCTGGACCGCCGCGCGCAAGAAGGCAATTGCCGACTCCCGCATCGAGAGTGCAAAAAAACTGATAGCGGCCCGCCCCGCGTCGCTTGCGAGTTTCGTCAGCGCGTCGGCGATCGGTTATTACCCGGGCAGCGGCGCCGAGGTCTACGACGAAAGCTATCGCATGCCGCAACGGGTCGGGTTCATGCAGGCGTTGTGCCGCGACTGGGAACAGGCGGCAGCCGCCATAGAAGAACACGGCGTGCGCCGGGTGAGCGTAAGAATCGGCCTGGCGCTGGGCGACGGCGGACTGCTGCACAAGTTGCTGCCGCTGTTCCGCGCCGGACTCGGCGGGCCGGTGGGGGACGGCAAGCAATGGCTGCCATGGATACACATCGACGATCTGACCGCGATTCTCGAGCAGGCGATCATCGACGACGGGATGAGCGGCGCAGTGAATGGAGTCGGCCCCGACCCGGTTACTTACACGGTATTTGCCCGCGCACTGGGTGTGGCGGTAAAACGTCCGGCGCTGCTGCGCGTTCCCGCCATGGCGCTGAAACTGATGCTGGGGGAAGCGGCCGAACTCGCGCTCGGCAGCTACCGCATCGTCCCGCGTCGGCTGACAGAAGAATTCGGTTTTACCTTTGCCTACACCGATATCGAATCGGCATTGGCCGCCGCCATCGCTTTGACCAGGTGATCCCGGCATCACCAGGCCGGTCCCACCCGCATGGGCTGAAACGAAAAGCGCCAACCGGACCTGGCAACGTGCCAGCCCGCCGGCGTCGTCATCGCCGCGCAAGGCACGCGAATACAACAAAGTACTCGCGATGCAATATCATTCGCCCATGGGACCGCCAACGGGCCCGGGCACGAGGCAGGACAATACGCTGTGACCGATTGGGGTGATAACAACATCGCCGAGGGGCTGGGCCTACCCAACCCGTCGTCCGTCTACGAGATTCTCCGCGGCGGAGAAGAGCTCGATTTCCGTGGACGCAGCAACCTCGTAGAGCTAGAACGCCAGCTCTACACGAAGTGGGGTCTTGGCCGAAACCTGATTCTGGCCTGGGCCGCCCATGAACGGGGCGCATTGCTGCTGGTCGTACCGCATTATGCGGTCGCCGCCTACACGGTATCGACTCACGGCATGGCGCCGGACCAGAGCGACGACCACGATTTCGTCGTGCGCCTGATGTCTGGGCCGCGCCAGTACAGCACCAGCCAGATACATCGTGCCGCGCAGTTGCTGGACACGGACCCGTTCTACGCGCGGCTGCGTCAACCACTGGGGACATCGGCCGCGGAGGTCGAACTGATCGAGCGGATGATCCAGCGCTATGCGGTCAGCTTTGTCCGCAGTCGCGCCGTGGCGCTGTTCGATATCGTCGGCTTCAGCCTGCTTAGCCCGTTCGAGCAGATGACCCAGCTAAACAGCCTGTCGTATTCGCTCAATTCCGCGCATAGCAAAATGCTGGGGCAAAACATCGCTGCCGATTTTGCCCGCTCCAGTACCGGTGACGGTTTTTATGTCTGGAACCGCAATCTGGGGGTCGCCGCGGACACCAACCTGTACCATTACATGCATCTCGTTCTTGCCGACAACGCGGTCGCACACAGTCGCGCCAAGCCCGGCACCGTGCCGAGATTGCGTGTCTCATTTCACGTCGGAAGCTGTTATGAGTTTCCCCGCGCCGAGGGGCTCAACCCAAGCATGACCCACGACATCGTTGGCGAGGTAACCGTCGAGCTGGCGCGGATGATAGAAGGGGCGTTACCCGGGCAAATTTTCGTCGGTGACTTCACGTCGATGCGCAGACGCAGACCTGATAACAGCACCCGGGCGGGTGACGTGGATTCGGTTCACTTCGTTGACCTGGCTCAGGCACGCTTGTCGAGCCTGAACGGCCTGGAATTGTCCGGCGAGGCAATCGAGTCGATCAAATGCTATCTCACCGGCAAACCGCGTGACGATGGCACGTTTACCATTCGCAAGTTGACCATCAGCGACAAGCACGGCCTGTCGCGCAGCGTATTCAACGCCAAGGTCAACATTTACCGGCGCGCGGCCGAACCGATTTACCTAGGCGTGGAAGACCGCGAACTGAGCAAAGTCGCGTTGCCGATAGAATCAGTGGAACACATATTTCCCGACGCACAGGAACCCGCGGCGGAGCGGCACGAAGCCGCCAAGAAGGGCGGAAGCAACTAGGCGGACGTCAGGCTTGCCAGCCCGACGGGCGGCAATCAGCCGCGTTTCTTCGGACTGGACGTGAGATGAACGCGACCGCGTTTGCCAAACCGCCTTTCGTTGAGACGCCCCACAACCTCGTCCACCGCCTGGGTGACGCTGCGCAGACTACCAGGACGATGCCCCACTATTGTGTTGCCACCCTGGATGATTACGTAGCGGTACCAGTTGTCTTTTTCGGCGCCGTCGGGCGGCTCGGATTTGGAAATCGATTCTATTCTGAAAGAATCGTCATTGGCGGGCTTGTCTTTGGTTTGCTCTGCTGTCTTTTCTGCTGTCTTTGTCATCCTGTATCCCTGGTGCGCGTTTGGGCGGTGCAGGCCTGATCGGGTGGGGCTGCCTGGTATCGCGATACGGCGACCGAGCCCGTGCATGCGGTGCGCGGTCACGTAATACGGTTCAGAAACGGCTCGCGCGGAGCGTGACGACACGACCTGTCGTCGTAGCGGGCGAGATACGGCAAAATGCGTATCCGAGCGTAGTGCGGTCCCCGCGCCTCGTGCGCCAGTTGCGGCAGTTGCCTTTCCCGACCCGAGCGCCAGCACCAACGCCCTGCAAGAAAATCCGGCCGCATGGTAAACCACGACGCCGCGAATTGATAGGCCGATCCGGTCGAAATAGCTCAGATAATGCGCGTTTTTTCTTGACAAACGCTGCTATCGGCCTAGTTTGAAGGATTTGCGCCAGTCCCGCCCGGCGGGGCGAACAGGGCGCCGCGGCGGCCCAATCGCGGGCCTCGCAGCGCGGAGAAAACCCGGATGAAGCAACTTGCCAAAAAAACCCTCAAGCACCTGCTCATTGCGGCCGCTTACATGAGCATCGGCGCCGTTGTCGCGATCCTGGGCGCCTATGTCGCCTACGTCAACGCGCGCCCGGATCTGCGGGTATGGCACGAGGCGAGGATGACGGCCGAATACACCGCGGACTCGGACGCCACCACCCTCGCAGACTACCTCGAAATAGAAAAAGCGGTTTTTCAGCAGGTGAAAACCGAGGTCGTAGACCAGCTGACACCTGACGAACGTGGCAGCATCCGCCGCTTCGACCCGGGCAGCAAGTCAAACCCGGACCGCTGGCCACAGGACTGGAATCGCACCTTCGAACTGCAACAGCAGTCACCGGCCGCGGGTGTCCTGCTATTGCACGGAATGTCGGATTCGCCATATAGCCTGCGTCATTTCGGCAAGTCCCTGCACGCGCGCGGCGCTCACGTTGTGGGCCTGAGAATTCCCGGTCACGGCACGGCGCCATCGGGCCTGGTTACCGCGCGTTGGCAAGACATGGCCGCTGCCGTTCGTATCGCCGTCAAACACATGAAGAGCGTGGTCGGCGACAAGCCCATCTACCTGATCGGCTACTCCAACGGCGGTGCGCTTTCGGTGCAGTACGCGCAGAAGAGCCTGCTCGACCCGGCGCTGCCCGAAGTGGACGGCCTGATCCTCGTCTCGCCTGCAATCGGGGTCAGCTCGGCCGCTGCGTTCGCCGTGTGGCAGGCCCGCCTCGGCTGGTTGCTGCGCGTGGAGAAACTGGCGTGGGCCGGCACCCAGCCCGAGTACGATCCCTTCAAATACGGCTCTTTCGCCATCAATGCGGGAGATCAGGCGTACAGGTTAACGGTCGAAATCCGCAAGAATTTTGCCGACCCCGAACTGCAGCCTTTGCTGTCTCGGTTCCCCCCGATACTCGCGTTTCAATCGGCAGTCGATGCAACCGTTTCGACTCCGGAGCTGATCCTGGGCCTGTTCGACCAGTTACCCGCTAACGGCAACGAACTGGTGTTGTTCGATATCAACCGCCAGGTGGTGGTCGAGGAACTGCTCGCAAACGATCCGCGGCCGCGGCTGACCGAATTGCTGGCCGATCGGGAGTTGCCATTCTCGGTCACGGTACTGGCAAATGCCGACGCGTCCACGGATCAGCTGCAGATCATCCATAAGGATGCCGGCAGCGACGAATTGACCCGCATGCCCAGCGATATGCGTTGGCCGACCGGTATTTTCTCTTTGACTCACATTGCTCTTCCTTTTCCGCGCGACGATCCGCTGTATGGCGGCGAGACCCTGAAGAACGCCAACCATGTGCAGCTCGGCAATCTCGCGCTGCGCGGCGAACGTGGCACGATTGCGCTGACCAGCGCCGACATGTTGCGGCAACGCTGGAATCCTTTCTGGGATTACATGGATGACCGGGTGCTGCGTTTCACCGGTCTTGGCGAATAAGAACCCGCGGCGTCAGTTGTCCCGTGGCATACCCGTATTGCACCGACGTCCGACCAACGTAGAATCGCGGCAATGAAAATAGCAATCGCAGGGGCCGGTATCAGCGGCCTTACCACCGCCTTTTACATCCAGCGCGCACGCCCCGACTGGGAGCTGGTGATCTACGACCCCGGGGAGCGTCCGGGCGGAACGATGCAGACCGTTGCCATTGACGGTTTTCTTTTCGAGGCAGGTGGCAACGGTTTTCTCACCAATAAGCCGGCCAGCATGCAACTGGTCGAGGACAGTGGCGCCAGTGAACTTCTGCTGCCGAGTTCCGACCTCGCGCGCAAACGCTTTATCTACACCGATTCGCTGCACCGCCTGCCGGAATCCCCGCCGCTTTTCCTGAAGTCCAAATTGATTACGCTGGGGCAGAAAATCCGGGTTGCAGGTGAGTACTTTGTGCCGCGGCGACGCGAGGACAGCGAAGAGACGCTGCAGCAGTTCGGTTACCGCCGGGTCGGAAAAGGCTTTACCGACGTTTTCCTCGACGCGATGGTTGCCGGAATCTACGCCTCGACCCCGGCCAATATCTCGGTCAACGCCGCGTTTCCTCTCGTCGTCAGCCTGGAAAAGGAATACGGCGGCCTGTTCCGCGGCATGCTGGCCAAGCGCAAGAAGGAAGCCGGGCCCGGCGGTATCCTGATGAGTTTCAAACGCGGTGTCAGCACATTCGTCGAGCATTTGCACGGAGTTGTCAGCGCCGACTGGCGTTTGGGCGAGAGTGTCGATGCGATCGAACGTCAGGCGAGCGGGTACCTGGTGCATTCGGCGTCTGGCGCCATGGCGGTCGACCAGGTCGTCGTCTGTGCCCAGCCGTACGCGGCAGCCGGGATGCTTGCCCGGGTCGATGACGAACTGGCTGCCGGCCTGGCCGCGATCAACTACTCCCCCACGGCAGTCGTCGGGCTGGGTTTTGACAGTCTGGACCACCCGCTGGACGGTTTCGGTCTGCTGACAACAACCGCCGCACGGCAGCCGGTCCTCGGAGTGCTGTGGGACAGCAGCATTTTCCCGGACCGGGCGAGCGGCGGCGGCAAGACGTTGCGGGTAATGCTCGGCGGACAGCGCAATCCGGAGATGCTCGATCTCGACGACGCCACACTGATCGCGAAAGCGCGCGAGGGCATCGCCAATACAATGGGTATCCATAGCGAGCCTGATGCGGTTTTCCTGAAGCGCTGGGAACGCGGCATTCCGAGTTACCCGGTGGGTCACATCGCCCATGTCGACAGGATTTTCGATCGCCTGGCCCGGTCGCCGGGTCTGCATCTGAATTGCAACGCCTATCGCGGTATAGCCATGAATGACTGCGTCCGTAACGGCCGCGAACTGGCGGACAAGATCGCGGCATGCGGCGCCGCCTGAGAACCGTCACCGCTGCGTCGCCTTTCACCCGGCACCCATCTTCGACGCAATCTGGGTCGAATTGCGTTGCTGGGAGAGGACGCTCGCTGGCGCGACTGGCAGGAAGAAACTCCGCTCGATATTTTTCACCTGCGGCAGAAATAGAGCCTACCCGTAATAGCAATCCGGGGTGTTGGTCAGCGCCTCGCGCAGGTGGCCCGGTCCCGCATCAATCCGATTCCGTCGCGGCGCGATCGACGGAGGCCGCAGTGGCACCGATATTGGTCTGCCACGCCCGCTGGCAGGCCTCGAAACCGTCGCGCGGGACAGGGTCCTCGGTCATCCACCGTATCGGAGCGACGACCGGACTCGCAATGAATCGAAAAATCGTCGCCACCAGATCGCGCGCGCGGATTCCAATGCTGTAATCGTCGAATTCACCGTCAACGGTTACCGGCGCGGCAAACGAAAAAATCTGCGCACGTTTGGCGTTCGGCACCATTCGCGCATCGAGTGCGCGGGTACTGAAATTCGCATCGATTTCGCCGGAAGCCTGGATTCGCGAGGTATCGGCAAAAATAATTCGCTCTTCCAGCAGACCGTCCTCCAGATTGAAGCCGCCAACAATGCAATTCACCGTCGACGCCTTTTCCTTGTCGAGCTTTGGCAGCAGTGCATTGGCAAGACCGATCGCCCACAGGTCGAAAATTCCCGACTTGAAGTCCTCCGGCCACACGCCAAACACGACCGCTCCGGACGCGCCCGACATCAGACCGCGGTTGGCCACGTAATCAGCGTCGAGGCGGGCAAACAGGCTGAACATCCCCTTCATCGTCGATTCCGGGTTCTTGCGCCGCGCCAGCACCCCGTAGTCCAGCTGATCGACATCCAGCTCGACATGCGCATTTAAGCGTTCGCTGTCGCGCCACTGCATGCGGGCACGCGCTTCCATGTCGCCGCCCGGCAGCTCGAGCCCGAGTCGTGACAGATCGAATACGCCATCCTTAAGCTGCGCATCGATGCGCCCCGAACCCAGGCGGTCATCGCCGCTGCGGACCTCGACGACCTCCAGGGTGAAAGATGCATCGACACTCTCGAAGGCCTTTTGCGACAGCACGGCCTCTCGCTGCGCGCCGGCCTCCGCGGGGGTTTCCGCAACGGCCTCGGCCGTCGTCACGACGCCCCGCCCGGCGCGCCACCCCGGACTGCGGAAATCGTCCAGTTGCACCAGCGGTGCCGTGAAAGTTGCCACCAGCTCGGGGCGATCGCGAACATCCAGGCTCATCCGTCCGAGCAGTTCCGAGCTACCCACCACGACGCGCGCATCGGGCATCGAATAATTGCCGGCCCGATGGGTCAGCTCCCCGGAAACATGGATCGGTCCCCACGGCGGA
>Ga0316191_10000684_pt1 | contig 22456 bp, 12 predicted proteins | sample Eddworburr2cm_MG_FD_204928 | JGI IMG/M metagenome (GOLD analysis project Ga0316191, IMG submission 204928) | Coastal sediment microbial communities from Maine, United States - Eddy worm burrow 2 cm | ecosystem: Environmental > Aquatic > Marine > Coastal > Sediment | place: USA: Maine... | reverse complement strand
TCATGTGCCGGACCATGGCGGCATACAGGGCTTCGCCGTTGGGCAATCGCCAGACACCGGCTTCGTGAGGCGCCGATGGGCGGATTTCGGCCAGGTAATCGCCGATACGTCGGTAGGCGGGGATAACGTCTTCGGAAACGATCTCCAGCGCCCGCTCGGCGTACGCGGCGGCATCCTCGACGCCCGCCGCATCGAGCCGTTCGAGAAAACTCGTGTAGAGGGCGTTCTCCTGCGGCCGCGGCGCGACAAAGGATTCAACCACGGCCAGTGATTTATCGACCACAAATCCCGGCGGGATCGCGCCCTTCGAAACCGCGATGCGAAAACTTTCCAGGGCACCGTCGAGCGCGTCCTGCACGGCAGCGAGCCTCACGAGGTAAGCCTCCGCCTCCTCGCTGTTGTTAACGGGCTGCTTGCTGTTGAGGAAATTCGGGATATCGACGGTAGGGCCGGAATTCTGGTTGATCGTGTACGGCAGAAAATAGAATCCGAAACCGTCGAGCGTCGTGCCGTAATCCACGACCGCGGCGGGCGCAAGCGCGCCCCCCATCAGCGTGGTGACGACGGCATGCGATCGCGGCCTGTCGCCCGTGAGATCCGCCGGGTCGATGGCCTGCATCCGCTCGAGTGCCGCGCTCAGCTCCTCCCGGCGGCCTGTCTCGCCGAGCGGCGAACGGCTCTTCAGCCGATGTGCCGTCCGCGGCACGACCAGTTCGGAAACGCCGTACGTCGTGGCCTGTTCGGGGTTGTGATAGAAGAAGGCGCGGGTCATATCGTCCAGCGCCCGATCAAAGGCCGAATCCGCCGATTCGGCAGCGGGTGAATCTGCGGCAGGCTGTGCCTCGATGGGTGCCGGTTCGTCGCTGCGCGGCCCGCAAGCAGTCAAAACAAAGAGAAGACCCGTCAGGACGAGTGCAATTCTGGGCATCATAAATTCCCCTGGATGGTTGCGGGACAAGTATACGGTTCGCGCCCTACGAGTAAATCCGCTTCATCAGGGGCCCGATCCGGCGCATGCCGACCATCGCCATCGTCGTCAGCAGGCCGGACATCATGGCCCCCGTGACACCGCAGGTGAGCGTGTCCTGCCCGGTAAGCCAGAGGCCCGGGATCCTCGTCCGCGGGCCCAGCCAGTCCTGCCGGAAACGCTCCACGGTGTGGTCGAGGCCGTAGAGTTCGCCGTGGCGATACCCGGCAAACCACTCGGTCGAAAGCGGGGTCGAGACTTCGTAATAGTCCACCCTGCCCTCGAGCTGCGGCAGCTTGGCATAGAGATGCCTCAGCAGGCGCTCTCCCAGCTGCTCTTTGAATGCCTCGTAGTCCTCGCCGCGCTTGCCCCAGGTCGTTCCCTGCCACCGCTCGAACCACTCGAACGGCGCCGGCGCCACGATCTCGATCGTCGCCGTGCCCGGATGCCGGTTGAGGTAATCGGGATCTTTCGCCGACGGGAACGAGATGTAGACGACCGGAAACTCGGCGTTCCGGTCTTTGACAAATGCGTCGACGGCCGCGTCGTAGTCGTGGTCTGGATAAATCCAGAAATTGGTTTTGGGGAGGCCGAGCTCTTCGGCCGTGGCCTGAAAGCCGATATACACGCCGAGGTGCGCAAAGCTCGGCCGGACCGTTTCGAGGTTGTCGTCATAGCCGAACGTACCGGCGGCGTCCGGAGGCAGCAGGCGCTCGAAAGTATTCGATACCCCGGCCGACGAGATCACCGTGCCGCATTCGATTCGATGGCCATCCGCCATCTCGACGCCGGCCACCCTGCCGTCCTCCACGAGGATCCGCTCGACGCGGGCGTAGGTGAACACTTCGCCGCCAGGCTTCTGGATCTTCGGGATGATGCTGTCGGCGATGCGCCAGCTCCCGCCCACCGGGTAGAAGCCACCGTGCAAGTAATGCCGCGCGATCATCGCGTGCACCATGAAGGCGGACTGCTTCGGCGGCAGTCCCATGTCGCCCCATTGGCCGCAGAGCGTCGCGATCAGGTCCTCGTTCTGCGTTAAACCGCTCAGCACGTCGTACGTGCTGCGATACATGAAGTCCGGCGTCCTGAGCCTGATGACGGGCGCGGCGAGCTTGCGCTGCCAGGGCCTCAATACCTTTTCCATGCCGAGATCGCCGAGTGCCCGCCCGACCTTGCGCAGGAGGTCCATGTACACATCGATTGCGGCTTCTTCCTGCGGAAACTGGCGTACGAGGTTGTCGCGAAACGCCTGTTTACCGGCCACCGCGTTGTACACCTTGTCCCCGATGTAGAAGCGGTCGTACTCATCCGCCATCGGCGCCCATTCGAGCTTGCCACCGGACAGGAAATCGAACATTTTCCGTGTTCGCGTGCTGGCGCCGACGTCGCCGATGTAGTGCACGCCCACGTCCCACTCGTATCCGTTGCGTTCGTAGGAGTGCGTGTAACCGCCTGCCGTGTAGTGCTGTTCGAGGACACAGACGCGCTGGCCCAGTTCGGACAGCAGCGCCGCCGTCGTCAGCCCGCCCATCCCGGAGCCGATGACGATCGCGTCGTAGGCCGGTGCAAGGCGCTTGGGGCGGTACCGGTAACCGATACGTAGCGTGCTCGGTTTCACGGCGTATCAGTCGTCCTCGATACCGAGCTGTTCCTTGAGCGCGGAGAGTTCCGCTTCAAGTCTTGTGACACGCTGGGCCAGGTCCGTAACGCTGGCGCGGCTGGAGGACGGCCGCTCCGCGGGAGTCTCGCTGGCGTATGCCTCTGCATCGACGGGCCCCGAAAACAGGTGCATGTATTCCGAGTCTTTGCGGCCGGGCACCCGCGGCAGCTTTACGAGCAACGGTTCTCCGTCCCGCTCGATCAGGGTCGTGAGCGCGGCCACCACGGCCGAATTGTCGGCGAACGTGTGCAGCCGGCCGCTGCGCGAGCGGATCTCGCCGGGCGTTTGCGGCCCGCGCAATAACATCAGGCAGACGATGGCGAGCTGCGCATCGTCGAAATGGAAATCGCTGTAGCGGGTATTGCAGAAGCGCTGCGTGTATTTCTCGGTGCTGCTCTTGAAGTTCTCGTCCGTGCGCACGAGATGCTTTGCTTCGAGATCCCGAATCGTGTGCTGAACCTCACCCTGGGTCAGGTTCATGACCGGGTCGCGCGACGATTTCTGGTTGCAGGCGTTGGTCAGCGCGTTCAGTGTCAGCGGGTACTGATCGGGCGTCACGACGGACTTCTCGATCAGGCAACCGATGACGCGCGCTTCCTTGTCAGTCAGCTCTGGCAGCACATTGAATCCTCGAGTCACGTGCCTGGAGGCAGCACGGAGCATACTGTGGCGCAAAGGCTCACACTCGGCAACTCCCGTAGCACCGCGACGCTTGGAAGCTTGCCCGGATTCGCCGACAATAGGCGGCATCCAGGCCGGCCCGGCCGTTCCCGCAACCGGAGAAGAATCCCGTGCACAGAATCCTCGTTGTTTTCATGCTTTTGGCGCTTGCTGCCTGCGGCAAAGAACCGGCGCCAGCCGCGGCGCCACCGGAGCTGCCATTCGAGGTCAGCGTCGACCGTTTTGCGGACGTGGAAGTTCTGCGCTACGAGGTGCCGGGCTTCGACGAATTGTCGCTCCGCGAAAAAAAGCTGGCTTACTACCTGTCGCAGGCCGCGCTCGCCGGCCGGGACATCATTTACGACCAGAATTACAAACACAATCTGCGAATACGCAAGCTCCTGTCAGCCGTGATCGGCACGTACAGCGGCGACCGTGACGCCGACGACTTCAGAAAACTCGTCGAGTATGCCAAGCGCGTCTGGTTCGCCCACGGTATCCACCATCACTACTCGACCAGCAAGATGCTGCCGGAGTTCTCCGCCGAATCGCTGGTCGCAATGGTCGCGAAGAGCGACGCATCTAAGTTGCCGCTCGACGATGGCCAGTCGCGCGGCGAGCTTCTCGACATGCTGCGCCCGATCATGTTCGACCCGGACGTGGCGGCGAAGCGAGTGACGCTGGACCCGGAAGTCGACCAGGTCGTGAATTCCGCGGCGAATTACTACGACGGCGTCACCGCCACGGAAGTCGAGCAGTTCTATGCCTCCAGGGTCGACGAGGATGCGGAGCGGCCGGTGTCGTGGGGCCTGAATTCGCAGCTCGCAAAGGTAGACGGGGAAATCGTCGAACACGTCTGGAAAATCGGCGGGATGTACGGGCCCGCTATCGAGAAGATCGTTTACTGGCTGGAGAAGGCGTCGACCGTTGCGGAGAACGACGAACAAAAGGCCTGGATCGACAGACTCATCGAGTATTACCGTACCGGCGATCTGCGCGACTTCGATGAATACAACATCGCCTGGGTCGCCGACACCGATTCCCGAATCGACGCGGTCAACGGATTCATCGAGGTGTATGGCGATCCGCTCGGTTATCGCGGCGCCTGGGAGTCGCTCGTGTCCATCCGCGACCTCGAAGCCACGAAACGGATCGCGACGATCGGCGCCAATGCGCAATGGTTCGAAGACAACTCGCCGATCATGGACGAGCACAAGAAGGACGACGTCGTCGGCATCTCCGCCAAGGTCATCACCGTCGTCATGCAGGGCGGCGACCTGGTGCATTCATCGACGATCGGCATCAACCTGCCGAACGCCAACTGGATTCGCAAGGAGCACGGTTCCAAGTCGGTGACGCTGGGCAACATCATGGAGGGCTTCGAGATCGCATCCGCCGCCGGCGGCCTGAGCGACGAATTCGCCTACACGGAAGAAGAAAAGGCGCGCAACAAGGAGTACGGCGCCCTCGGCTCGTTGCTCGACGTCGACATGCACGAGGTGATCGGCCATGCGTCCGGCCAGATCAACCCCGGCGTGGGCACACCGAAGGAAACCCTGAAGAGCTATGCGTCGACGCTCGAGGAAGCCCGGGCCGATCTCGTAGCCATGTATTACATCATGGATCCGAAACTCGTCGAACTCGGCCTGATGCCCTCGCTCGACGTCGGCAAGACGGTTTACGAATCGCAGATCAGGAACGGCCTGCAGCTGCAGCTGCGGCGCGTGAAACCCGGCGAGGACATAGAAGAAGCCCACATGCGCAATCGCCAGCTGATTGCCGGCTGGGCTTACGAGATGGGCCGGGACGACAACGTCATCGAGAAGATCGAGAAAGACGGCAAGCACTATTTCGTCATCAACGACTACGAGGCTCTGCGCGACATTTTCGCCGCGCAACTGGGCGAGATTCAGCGCATCAAGTCGGAAGGGGACTACGCTGCCGGCAAGGCGCTCGTCGAAACCTATGGCGTGACAGTGGACCGCGCCATGCACGAAGAAGTGCTCGCACGCATCGAGCCCCTGAACATCGCGCCCTACAAAGGCTTCATCCAGCCGCGGCTCGTTACCGTCGAAAAGGATGGCGAAATCGTCGACGTAAAAATCGAACCCATGCAAAATTTTGTCGACTGGATGCTGGAGTCGGAAGAAAAGTACGGCTTTTTGCCGGTGTCGAACTGAGGGCGGGTACAATTTGTAACAGTATCGCCGGGTCATGCACGTTAGACTGTTCGGCGGTGCAAACACCGCACGACCAAAAAACCAAGAAGGAGCAAGAAGACAATGGCAGGTAAATTCGAATGCTACAAAGACAAGGCTGGTGAGCATCGTTTTCGACTCAAGGCCGGCAACGGTGAAACCATTCTTTCGAGTGAAGGCTACAGCAGCAAGAAAAACTGCGACAACGGCATCGAGTCCGTACGCAAGAATGCGGCCGTCCCGGAGCGCTTCGAGAAGACGCAGACAGCGGGAGGCAAGTTTCGTTTCGGCCTGAAAGCCTCGAATGGCCAGGTTATCGGCGTAAGCCAGAATTACGACTCGGAGTCCGGTCGCGACAACGGTATCAAGAGTGTCGCGAAGAACGCGGCCGACGCCAAAGTCGTCGAACTCGACGATTAATACGGATTCAATCCATCTCGAACCGCAATTTTCGCGCGCCGGGGCGCGCTCCTACAGAAAAAAATGGACCTCAGAAGCACTTGTAGGAGCGCGCCCCGGCGCGCGAACCAGTCCGAAGCCGTGATCGCGGGCCGGGCCCGCTCCTACAGCGTTGCGCGGTAGAGTTTCGCGGGGCGGTGCGCGCCGCCATGCCGTAGCTCGCCGGTCGCCTCGACCAGGCCGAGCGCATCGAGCTTTTTGCGGAAGTTTCGTTTGTCGAATCGCTTGCCGGCGACTGCCTCGCAACCACGCTGCAGTTCCGGCAGCGTGAAACTTTCCGGCATCAACCGCATCGCAACGCCTGCCGTATCGAGCCGGTCCCGAACGCGTTCGATCGCGTGACGTATTATCCTCGCATGGTCGAATGCGAGCTCGGGCAATTCGTCCACGGGGAACAGGCGCGCCTCTTTTGCATCGCTGCCGGCCTGCAGGTCGAGCCGGTCGGCGGGCACAAGCGCGATGTAGACGACGGTGATGACCCGCTCGCGGGGGTCGCGATCCGGGCGGCCGAATGCGCCCAGTTGCTCGAGGTAAGCGGCATTGAGTCCCGTTTCCTCGCGCAATTCACGCCACGCCGCACGTTTCAGGCTTTCATCGATGTCGACGAAGCCCCCGGGCAGCGCCCACTTGCCGGCATGGGGCCACTCGGCGCGGCGGATCAGTACCGCGGCAAGGCGACCCGCCTCGACCGTGAAGACAACGACGTCCGCCGTGACCGCCGGGTGCGGATGCTCGTACGTGTAGGCCATCCCGATAGCTTAGTATCTTTAGTACACTAATTCTAGTGTACTCAGTACACCGGATAGTGCCGACACACACGCCCTAGGCACTTGCGCGTATAGCCGCAGGAAGCCCGATCTGGTACTTTAATCGTGCCGGCAAGGAGGCTGCAAGTGACTGAACTGGCTCAGAAATTGCCAGCTGATGTCGATGCCCGGCGACAGCATGCCGTCGAACTGAGACGCTGGCTGCACAGACACCCCGAATTGTCCTTCAACGAGGCCGAGACCGCCGCCCGCGTGGTTGCTGAACTGGAACGCCTCGGCATTCCGTGCTCGTACCCGGGCCCCGGCGGCGGCGTAATCGGCCGCATTGAGACCGACCCGGCGCTGCCGACGATCGCGCTGCGGGCGGAGCTTGACGCCCTGCCCGGTGCCGACCTCACCAATCCGGGCTACCGGTCGATTTACGCCGACCGCATGCATGCCTGCGGCCATGATGCGCACATGACCATGGTCCTCGGCGCCGCGGCGCTACTGGCGGAAAAACCACCCGATGGCAATGTCGTGCTCATTTTCCAGCCCGCCGAGGAACGCGGCGGAGGTTCGCGCGTGATGATCGATGCCGGGGCCCTCGAGGGCGTGCGCGCCATTTTCGCGGGACATGTTACGCAGGAATGGCCGACCGGCAGGATCATGACCAGGAAAGGGGCGATGACAGCGCAGTCGGACCGCTTCTGCATCACGATCAAAGGCAAAGGCGGCCACGGCGCACGCCCGCACGAGGCGATCGACGCAGTCGTCATCGCTGCGCTGCTAATTACGACGCTGCAGACGCTGGTCTCACGGCAGACCAACCCCGCGCACCCCTCGGTGATTACGGTCGGCAAGATCGTCGCCGGAACCGCACCCAACATCATTGCCGAATCGGCCGAACTCGAGGGAACGATCCGTACGACGTATCCGGAAACGCGCGATCACCTTCATAAAGGTATCCGGCGCATGACCGAAGCGATGGGCGAGCTGCACGACGCGGAAATACATCTCGAGCTAAGCGAAGGCTATCCGCCGGTCATCAATACGTCCGAGGAAGTCGAGCTGGTCCGGACGTGCGTGCGCGACCTCTTCGGCCCGGACGCGCTGACCACGGCGCCGCACGCGAGCATGGGGTCCGAGGATTTCTCCTACTACCTGCAGCACGTGCCCGGTGCGTTTTTCCGCTTCGGCGCGCGTCGCCCGGAATGGGAGCCCATGCCCCTGCACAGCCCGCGATTCGACATCGACGAGGCCGTGCTGGCCATCGGCGCCGAGTTTTTCGACGCACTCGCCCGCCGCGCACTGCACCATTACGCCTCGACGACCTCATGAAATTCGTCCCGCAGCGGGATCCGACCCTGGGCTGCGAATGGGAGCTTCAGCTCCTGCGCGAAGACTCGCTCGAGCTCGCCGACGGGATCCTGGCGTTCGCCGGGGAACTCGGCGCACACGCCCTGGTCAAGCCCGAATTCCTGCAGTGCTGCATCGAGATCAACACGCCGCCCGTAGAAGCCGCGGCGGAACTCGAGACGGCGCTCGATTCCGTGCTGGCACGAATAGACGCGCATGCCAGGCCCATGGGTGTCCGGCTGGCAGCGGCGGGCACGCACCCCTTCGACCGCAAACCGGCAATCGTCACGCCGTCGGAGCGATACCTGAGGCTCTCCTGTGAGCGCAGCGGCGCGGCGGCCCTGCACCCGGTCACGTTCGCAACGCACATCCATGTCGCGTGTCCCGACGGCGATTCGGCGATCCGCGCGATGCGCCGTATTGCACCGTGCCTGCCCGCTTTGCTGGCGATCGGCGCGAACTCGCCTTTCTGGCACGGCATCGACACGGGCTATGCCTGCTTCCGACAGCGTTTGCTCGCATCCAACCCGACCTACGGGCTGCCTCCTTACTTCCGGTCCTGGGATCATTTCAACCGCATGCTTGCCGCAGGCATTCGTTCCCGGACGATAGAGAGTTTCCGCGACCTGCACTGGGACATTCGCCCGCACGGCGACCTGGGTACGCTGGAACTGCGCGTGTTCGACGCACAGGTCGACGCGGAGCGCATTGCGCAAATTGCGTCGCTGGTGCGTGCGCTGGTCGTCGTCGCGGAAGATTCCAGGATGCCTGACTCGGCTTTTCCGGCCCGCCTGCCGCACTGGATGGAGCTCGAAAATCATTTCCGTGCCTGCAAGTCCGGCCTCGACGCACGCGTCATCACGTCCGCGACGGGCGATACGGAACGGTTGATACAGGTTGTCGAGCAACTCTTCGATCTTGCGCGCAGTACCTGCGATCGTCTCGGCGACAACGAACTGCTTGCGGGCCTGGAACGCACAGTCACCACCCGGAATGGCGCCGAGCGGCAACGACAGGCGTGGGAGCAACATCACTCCTGCAAAGCCGTCGTGCGCTACCTCGTTGACTCCCTGGATAAGACGACCCCCGTTCGTATGGCCGGTTGATCTGCAGATCGAAGCCAGCCGCAAATGGTATCCTGCTGCGCTTCGCGCCACGCCGCGCCCCCGATAACGACCAAGGATCGACCATGAAACGTCTTTTAGCCCTGATCTTCGTCCTGCCAGCCATGTCGCTCTCCATCGCGGCCGCACACGGCGATAACGGCGACAACGAGAAGAAGAACGACGTGCCGGAAGCAAAGCAGTATGTCACCGAACACGAAGCCCGCGTCGGCGGCAAGAAGATCGAATACACCGTCACTGCCGGCACGATGCTCATGAGCAACGACAAGGACGAGCCGCAGGCGTTGATCGGCTACACAGCTTACGTTGCCAAAGGGAAAAACACTGCCGAGCGCCCGATCATGTTCGCCTACAACGGCGGCCCGGGCTCCGCGTCGATCTGGCTGCACATGGGCATCCTCGGACCGCAGCGCGCGGTCGTGACCGATGCCGGGTTCAGCAACAACGGGCCGTACCGCCGCGTCAACAACGAGTACAGCATCATCGACGAGACCGACCTCGTGATGATCGATCCCGTCGGCACCGGTTTCGCAAAAGCGGTCGGCGAAGCAAAGGGAGAGGATTTCTGGGGCGTCGATCAGGACATAAAATCCATATCCGAATTCATCGTCCAGTACCTGACCGAGAACGGCCGCTGGGCATCCCCCAAATACATCCTGGGTGAAAGTTACGGCGGCATGCGCTCGGGCGGCGTTGCGTACTACCTGCTCAACAACCATTTCGTCGCGCTGGACGGCGTCGTGCTGGTATCACCGTTCATGGAATTCACGTCGGGCTTTTCGGGCATGGGCATCGACCTGCCGCACGTGATGTTCCTGCCGACATTTGCGGCAACGGCCCGCTATCACGGCGCATTGAACCCGACACCTCCCGATCTCGAGGCGTTCCTCGACGAAGTCGCCGACTTTGCGCTGAACGAATACGCGCCGGCGCTGCTCAAGGGCGACAAGCTCGGCGACGCGGAACGCCGCGCGGTGGTCGCGGGACTGTCGAAGTACACCGGGCTCAGCGCAGACTACTGGGAGCGCGCAAACCTGCGCATCAACGAAGGCCGCTTCACGAAAGAACTGATGCGCACCACGGGCAAGACCGTCGGCCGCGTCGATTCGCGCTTCGCAGGGAACATGATCAACCGCATCGGCGAAAGCGCCGTGTACGACCCGATGCTGACCGCGATCGGTCCCGGCTATCTCGCCGCATTCATGGACTACTACCAGAATGACCTCGAGGTCGAGGACATCGGCAATTACACGGTATTCGGCAATATCTTCATGAAGTGGGACTGGAGCCACCGGCAGCCGGACCTGCAGGGTTTCAAGCTACCGTTCCCGAATACCGCGATCGATCTCGCCTATGCGATGCGCCAGAACCCGTCCATGCGGGTGCTCGTACAGCAGGGCTACTACGACCTCGCCACGCCGCACCTGGCCACCGAGTATTTCATGGACCACCTCGACATCCCGGACGAACTGAAGCGCAACATCGAGTATGCGACCTACGAGGCGGGCCACATGATGTACATCCATGAACCGTCGATGGTGAAGTTCAAGGAAGACCTTGCGAGGTTCCTGCGCGGCGACGAATAAGCTATTCCGTCAATTTCGCGAGAACGGCCGCCTCCTGTTCCTGCGTGGGCCAGCGCCGCGGGTTGGCGCGCCTTTCCTCGCTCTGCGACATCCACCAATCGTGGGTATCGCGAACCGTATCGGCCAGTGCGGTGAAGGTCAGCCCGGCTTTTTGCGCAGCACTCGAATCCGCGTGAATCGAGTAAGGCGGGTTATAGAACATGGGCGTCTGGAACCCGAGTTCCTCGACCTGCTCTCTCGTCGGCCAATGCAACGTCGATATTTCCGTTGCGCACAGCCGCAGAGCCCACAGGAAATTCTCGCGGCTCACTACCTGGCCCGGCGCGGTCGCATTGTAGACGCCCGGCGTATCGTTCTCGGCCAGGCGAATCAGCCAGTGACACAAATCGCGGACGTCGATCCAGTCGACGGCGAATTCGGGATCGGGCGGACAGACGACGTCGCCACCGCGCTGGAAGCGCTCGACCCAGTAGGTGAACCGGTCCGTGTGGTCGCCGGGACCCACGACGTACGTCGGCCGAACGACCGTGCACGAATCGCCGTAAATCGCCTGCACGATGCGATCGCATTCCGCTTTCAGTGGCCCGTAGGTCTCGCCGGTAATCTCCTCGGTCGCCGGATCCGGCGCGGGATGCAACGGGCCGGTATTGTCTACATGGTTTTGCTTCTCGAAGTCATAAACGGCAACCGTCGAGGTATAGATGTAGCGGTCGCAACGCCCCTTCAGGAGTTCGGCCGAGTCGCGCACGTGCCGCGGCACGTAACCCGAGTTATCGACGACCACGTCCCAGGTCCGTTTGCCTTCGAGGGCCTTTAGTCCGTCCCCGACTTTTGCGTCACGATCACCCGAGAGTTCTTCGACCTTGTTGCCGAACAGGCCGGACTTGTTGCCACGGTTGAACATGGTGACGTTGTGGCCGCGATCCAGCGCATAGTTGATCTGGTGCGGCCCGAGAAATCCTGTGCCGCCGAGGAAGAGTATGTCGAGCTTTTCGTCCGCTGGTGCGATCGCCGCACGGGCTCCGGCGGCGGATGCGCCGAGGATGGCCGCGCCTGCGCCGATGAATTCTCTGCGTGTTGTCATGGAGTCGGTCCTTCGTTCTTTTTTGGAATAGACTGAAAGCATACCAAGAATAAGGGAAATCACGATGCAGCGAAGACAAGTCCTCAAGACGCTTGGCGGTGGCGCGCTGCTCGCGTCTGTCGCGGCATGTGCATCGGGGCGTGCGGTCGAAACTACCTATCGAAGACCGTATTCCAGGATGCCGTTCGCGGCACCGCGCGTGTCGATGGACAACGTCATTCGCGTCGTCGTCGGTCATCGTCCGTATCGCCCGGCGGGCTTCGTCGTCCGGAGCGAGAAGATGGATGCCAAGACGATCGTGCACAACTACGGGCACGGCGGTGGCGAGCGAAGCTTTCGTCGCGCAACTCAACTGGGCGGCGCGCATCTCGCACCATGCGTACACGAACCTCACGGGCTCCGAATACGGCATACGCTGGCTGGAGTGGTACACGCTGAGCGACACGCCGTTCGACATTAACTTCAGCGGCAGCGAGGAAGCGGCAAAGCTGTATGCCTACAAGGGAACGCTCGGCCCCGGGGAACATCCGTTCCCGGTGCCCTACGTGCAGCACTTCGTGACGATGCAGATCGACCCGGGCGTGCTGTTGCGAAGACTGACGCGGGACGTACAGCTCGCCGGCGGGAAGTTCGTTGTAAAAAATTTCGACAATGTTTCAACAATACTGGCATTGCCGGAGCCCGTGATCTTCAATTGCACGGGGCTGGGTAGCCGGCAACTCTTCGGTGACAAGGAACTTACCGCCGCCAAGGGTCAACTGGTGTTCCTGCCGCCCGACCCGGCGGTCGACTATATGACACTCGGCGGCGGCCGCGGCATGCTGCACATGTTCCCCCGCTCCGACGTGCTGCTGCTCGGCGGTATTTTCAGGCCCGGGGATTTTTCGACGCACACGGAGACCGATGAGACCGTGCGTATCGTCGAGGAACACCGGCGTCTTTTCGAAAAATTCGGCTGACTGTACCTGCGCTAAGTACCTGCGCCAAAACGTCTTTCTTTACATATCCAGCTATCTTTTAGAACCGTTTGGCATATAATGCTCGCGACAACTCGTTAAAAGCATAAAGAACCCGGGGCTTGCCGCACTCGGGTCGTATCGGTTCCAGTTGGAGGGAGCTAATGATCGCCAGGATTGTCTGGGCGACAGCCGTTTTGGCTGTGTTCGCTGCTGTACCTGCATTTAGCCAAAGCGTCGTCGGACGCAATACCAATGCCGTGGGTCCGTTCCCCGACGGCTTTTATCGCGGCATTCCGCATTACCAGGACAACGAGCCGCACTGCGACCGCAATCCATTGCTCGAGGGCAACATCATTTGCCTCGTCAACGGTTACAACGGCGCGGACGATCTCATCGGCGATGGCTGGCCGAAGATTCTCGAGACCCAGGACAACGCGCGTACCTGGCAATCGCGGTTTGCAACGGGAAGCCTTGCCGATGATGTAAGCTCACTCGGACTCGGCTTCGGTGCGGACCCGATCATGGTTTGCTGGCCAGGCGGCTGCGGCGGTTTCTTCATCGCCTCGAACCGCGCAGAAGGTGGCGGCAGCGGCGGCGGCGTCTACATGCAGCTGCTCCCCGAGCTCAACGTGGAAACGGGATTCCGCCACTACTCCGAACAGGGACCGCGAACCGTACAGTTGGGCACCGGCGATAACTTCCTCGACAAGATCGACGCCATCTTCATCGTCGATGAACAGAATCCGGGCACGGTCGATCTCAGCATCGACATCGAGAAAGGCAACGGCATTACCGAAACGATCCAGCGCACCTGGCCGAAAGGCAGGCTCATCGTCGTTTACGCATCGATCAACTCGAGCTCGCAGAACGTCCGCATCTTCTCGACCTATTCGGATGACTTCGGCGCGAACTGGAGCCCGCCGAAGCAGGTCGCCAACTCGACCGGTCTCGACACCGGCGTAGCCGTCGCCGCCATCCGCGACACCGTCGTGTACGCCTACAGACAGTTTGCCGACGACAGCGGCGACCAGACCGACGCCGTGTTTGCCGCGGTTTCGACCTCACTCGGTCAGAGAATCAGCAAACCCTTCCCCATCATCGACAATCTCTGTCCCTTCGACCAGCCGACGCTTGCTATTGAAGCCACGGTCGATGGCAACCCGGTGGGCCTCGACGTCGTCGCTTCACGCTCGAACAACTTCGTCGACATCAGCACCGATGGCGAGAATTTCGTCATCGCGCTCACGCAGCGAAACCTGGCGCCGGATGGCACGTGCCTTACGCAGCCCTTCGACTACCCGGCAGGGTCCCGCGTTTACGTTACGACGGCCGGATCCAACGGCAAAAACTGGAGCGACCTGGTGCCGCTTGCGCCGCGCGACTCGAGCCACGGCCCGCGCAACGGGCACAGCTTCCAGTTGATGCCGGCGGTAGACTGCGCGCTCGGTGTTTGCCAGGCGATCTGGTACGACTCCATCCGTGACAGTCAGCGCAATCTCGGCTTCCTCAAGTCGGCCGGTAACGATGCGGCAGCCGACAAGTTCGAGCAGTTCCCGTTCCTCGCCGACTTCTACCTGCCGACCGGGACCGTGGAAGCGCCCGAGGTCCTGCAGTTCCGGCGCACGGCAGACATCTTTACCCGCCGCTTCACGATCGAGTCGAGTGACATCGAGTTCGAAGATCCTGAACCGGTCCGCGTCACGCGCTTCCAGTTGGCACGGCTGCCCTCCCCCGGGGCTTTGGACGCTGTATTCGAAGTCGAGCAATTGCCGTTCAACGTAAAACAGTACAAGGGCAACACCGCCAGTTTCATGGGCGACTACGTGGGGCTCGCGTCGAAGAAAATCCGCGCACGCACCGGCGTCACCGGCCCGGACGGGGAACCGGTTTACGAATCGAATGCCGGATTCGACGACGCGAATCCGCTTCTCAAACCGTCATGGTTCGCCTACTGGACGGATACGCGCGAGGTACGCGGCCAGCTGTATTCGCAATCCGCCGAAGACGCGCTGCCGTTCGCGAAATCGCCCTCCAACAGCGCCGTCGCGAAGCTCGACGACGCGGAACCGGAACGGCCGGACGACTACGTCGAGGACTTCGACACGGAGCTAGGCCGCGTGCGGACAGCGGAGGGCCTCGAAGATACCAACCCCGGCGTCGGCACCTGCACGCCTCCGAGCCAGAATCTGCCGCTCGCAGCAGGCGATTTCCTGCCGCTGGAAGCGAACCTCAATCGCATCAAGGACGCCGACGTCTACGGCGCACTCATCGGCAGCCCGGCAACCGCCTGGGTGCTAAACGCATCCAAGAGTTTCGGTCCGGACCGACCGCAGCGCGCATTCACGATCGCGGCGCGCAATGAGGAAGAAGACCGCGGCAAGACCTTCCGTTTCCGGATCATGAACCAGCCCGTCGGCGCACCGCTCGAAGCGCGAGCCTCCTGGCTGCAGCTGCCCTTCGAGGAATTCGACCGCGCCGATACGCCGGAGCCCTTACTCGAAGTGGACGAAGACGTCGGTCCGTTATCCAGTGTGACGGTCGCGCTGTTCGTGGTGTCGGCTGAGCCGATCAACCCGGTTTCCGTGAATGTCTACGAGGTCGTAAAGGACGACAATGGGTCCGAGCAGGAGTTTCTCGTCGAAACGCTGACGGTCAACGGTGCGCTGGCAGGCGGTGATCTCGTCAGTATCAATCCGTTCCTGCCGGACGTGAACGTTGCCGAGATCCACAATCCCTCGGTGTTCGCGCCGACAGATTACGATCCTGCGCTGGAAAATCCGCAGATCTGGAACCCGCAAATCTGGAACCCGCAAATCTGGAACCCGCAAATCTGGAACCCGCAAATCTGGAACCCGCAAATCTGGAACCCGCAAATCTGGAACCCGCAGATCTGGAACCCGCAGATCTGGAACCCGCAGATCTGGAACCCGCAAATCTGGAATACGTCGGTCACCGACGCGGACGAACTCGACAACGAGGAAATCCCGGAGCCGGAACTCTCCGGTCTCGTCGATGCCGAGGGCAACCCGCGCGAGCCAGACGAGCCGGTGGCCAAGATCGACATTCAGTTCGGCGTGTCGAACGACGGCAACACGACGACGCCGTACACGGCCGACATCGCCGTGAACTCGCCGCTCGTCCGCCAGCGGTTGGCCGAGGGCAAGGTCAAGGCGCAGCTCATCGTCTGGGAGGATGCGCGGCTGGACAGCTTCCAGGCCTGCAACCCCGACCCGACGGCCGGGCAGCTGCGCGTCATCGCGGCCGTCAATAACCCCGACCTGCTGAACCTCAAGGTTCCGGACATCATCAACAACCGCTTCGGTTCGATCACCTATTACCTGGAGCCCGACGACGAGCTGCAGATCACCTTGCGCTTGATCGCCCTCGAGGCCGTTGCCAGGGAGATCGCCCCGGAGCTCACTATTAACCCCATCTCCTTCGTCGTCACGTCACAGGCCGCAAATACCGGCGAGGACAGCCTCAGTCCGAGCGATGAAGAGCAGGTCATCTCGGACCAGATTCCGCCGACGATCTCGGTCAACCGGGCGACGCCTGTCGAGCTGACTGCCATTGCGCAGCCGGATGCCCAGGGTAACCTGCAGGTCGGCGCCGTATTGCCGGCCGACCTGGTCACCGCGAGCAAGGGCGAATTCGAGCTATCGCTGGATGTGGACTGCATCTCCAGCACCGCGGGCAGTGTCGAACTGGGTCAGTTCGCAGCGGTAGGACTTGGTCAGTCGACGCTCTCCTGTACGGCAACTGCCAACAACGGCGTTTCCGCCACCGCCGAGTTCGGCCTGGATATAAGTGACACGTCCCCGCCGGAACTGTCCGGTGTGCCCGACAACTTCCTGCTCGAACGCGAACTCGTGAACGGCACGGACCTGTCCGCTACCGCCCAGCCTGCCGCGGCTGCTTTCAACGCCGCGGACGACCTGCCGGTTGCAACGGACGATATCGAAGGGAGCGTCGCAGTCGAATGCTCTTACCCGTCCGCCGCGGGAAGTGCGACGCTGACGCCTGGCGGCATTGCGCCGTTCGACACGGCCGCGAACCCCACGAGCACCGTGGTCACCTGCTCCGCAGAGGACAGCAGCGGCAATAGCGTGTCAGGCTCGTTCACGATCACGGTTCGTGATATCACGCCACCAGTTGTCGACGTGGTCACCGATGTGAGTGTTGCGGCCGCAGCCCTCGGCGGAACCATCGTTTCGATCAATGCGCCGACAGCCACCGATGCCGGCAATATCGTGGCAACGGACTGCACCGCATTCGACCCGGCGACGAGCGTCATTGGCATGACGCTGTTCCCGATCGGAACAACGACCGTAGCGTGCAGCGCAACGGACGACGTTCAGAACAAGGGCACCACGTCATTCACCGTCACTGTTGTCGACCTGACACCGCCGTTGTTCGACACGACCGTGGACGACTTCACGGTCGAAGCAAACGCTATCGGCGGTGCGACCGTCACGTTCGATGCACCGGCCGCGTCCGACCTCGGCCAGGCCGTGCCGGTGAACTGCGACGCGGACCCGACAGGCACGTTCTTCCCGATCGGTGCGACCACGGTGACCTGTACGGCCACCGACGCGCAGGGCAATGTGGCGACCGATACGTTTATCGTCACAGTAGCCGACACGACGCCGCCGGTTCTAACGGTGCCGGATGACATCACGGCGCTATTCGGCGCCACCGTGACGTTCGAGGCGACCGCAACCGATAATGCCGACGCCGACCCGCTGGTAAGCTGCAGCCCGCCGTCCGGCACCGTGTTCCCGCTTGGTACGACCACGGTCAACTGCACGGCGACCGATGATGCGGGCCTAACGGGCACCGGCTCGTTCACCGTCAACGTCGTGCTCGGCGGCACATCGAGCCTGAGTTCCAACAAGAAGTCCGTGAACGGCGGTGCTGTCGCGAGTTTCGACTGGATGTGGGAGGACTATCTCGGCAACCCGGTCGACGTCGGTGAGGGCAACCAGGACGTGGAAGCACGGCCGGGTAATTGTCCGTCAACCGCGGACGATGTGCTCAACGAGGATCCGGGCAGCAGCGATATCCGGCAGCAGTCGGACGGCCAGTGGACTTTCAACTGGCAGACTGTCGACGACGACGGCAACCCGGTCGCCCCCGGCACTTACTGCTTCTCGGTCGTCCTGATGACCACCGATCCCTACCAGACCCAGTCGACGGAGATACGGGTCAGGTAGCCGGGTAACTCACGGCAGCCGCTGGCGGGCGTCGTCCGCCAGCGGCCCGCCCTCGGGGCGGCGCACGATAAATTCCTCGAGGCTCGCTGCGGCATCCGCCGTCATTCCCAGCTCTGCCTGCGCACGGCCTCGCCAGTAAGGCAACGTCGAGGTGTAGCGGTATGTCGGCAGATCGTCGAGGAAAGCGGCTGTTGCCTCACCGTGCCGGTTAGCCGCTGACGTGAACTCGTCGAGGGCCTCGACAAAGAACCCGCCCTCGAAGTAGGCGCGCCCCAGGTGGAATCGAATGAGCCAGAGATCGGCGATGTCGGCGGCTTCCGTAATCCTGTCGATTGCCGCCATCTGGTCGCCGGACTGCAGAGTGACAAGACCGTCCAGCATCGCGGCATAAGCACGCGACTGCGGCGACAGTTTGGCCGACAGAACCTCTGCCGCCTGCTTCGCCATGTCGGCTTCTCCCGCCGCCAGGTAGACGAGGGCCGCCGGCACGAGGGTCGCATCGGTGCTCACCATTTCGACACCTTTACTCGCGGCCGCGACGGCATCGCCGGAGGCGCCCATCCCGATAAGGGCTTCGGCGAGCGCCATCTGCTTCACCGCCAGTCCGTACGCGTTCTCCATCTCGGCGTCACGCTCTATCCCTTCGGCCAGAATCCGCTGTGCCTCGGCATGATCGCCCGAGAACATCGCCGCATCTGCGAGCCCCGTCGCGGCCACGGAGGCGCCATAGGCACTGCCCTCGGCCATATTCGCGTACGCCTGGCGAGCGCCCTCGGCGTCTCCGTTCGCCAGTGCCTGCATCGCCGGCGGCAGCCACACGGCAAAGTAGCTCGGGTCGAGTTTGCGCGCTTCCGCGGCTTCCGCGACGGCGGTGTCGAAGTCACTGGCGTACATTGCGTAAAGCGCGTAATTGGACCGCGCCGTCGCGTTTCTCGGATAGATCTCGACGGCCTTCTGCCCCTCTTCGCGCGCCCCGTCGAAGTCGAGCACGAAGAACCTGACCACGGCAAGATTGTTCCTGCCCACGAAGTCCGCCGGGAACTTCTCGATCAGGGTTTCGTAGGTTTCGATCGCTTTCTGGAAATTTCGCGTCACGCCCCAGTAATAAATGCCCTGGGTTCGGAGCCGTTCTCGCTCCGTCATGGAGCCGAGATTCGCCATCGCCTTTTCCAGCGCTTCGGAGGCTTCTTCGACCCGTCCCAGGGACTTGGCCGAGACGGCCCAACCCGAGTACGCGCGGCCGAAGTTCGGGTCCTCCTCGATCGCTTTCTGGTATTGGTCGATCGCCTCCATGAATTTCGCCTGGTACTGCAATTGCTGCGCGGTGTCATAGTGCCGGGCGGCTTCAAGCGACATCGCGGTGAATGTCTCCGTAATTTCCAGGTTCTCCCTGTCCACGGATTTGTCGCCCAGCTCCTCGCGCATGTCTGCCGCCAGTTCGCCTATTGCGGACAGCACTTCGAGCTTGCTCCCTGCGGTAGCATCCACGTCCGCAACGACCTCTCCGCTGCGCGGCGCAATCGCGTTCACCGCCAGCTTGAATTTGCTGCCGTCCGGCACGATCGAGCCCGCCAGGACCAGCTTGATGCCTTCGCGAGCGGCCACGAGCTGTGCGACAGCTGAATCCAGGTTGTCCGATGACTTCACTTCCTTCGCGATCTGTTTCGCAATACCCCTTTCGTAGCTCGATACGAACGGCGCACCCTCGAGCCCGATCTGCAGGGCCTGCTCGAGCGAACCCTCGAACAGCGGGTCGCCCGTCTGATTGTCGAAATCCGCGATGAGTATGGACAACGGCTCAAGCTCTGCATCGACGGTTTCCACGTTGCTCGCAATATTGAGGTAGACCGAGAAAATCAGCGCGACCGACAAAACGCCGATGACCGCGAAATCCATGCGCCGGCCGCCAAACGGGATGACCGTGGTGTCGGTAGCATCCGCCTGCACCTCGATCCCCTTGTCGGTGATGTCGAACACCCAGGCAAGGATCACGGTGACCGGCAGGCCGATAATGGCCAGTATTATGACCGCCTGGAGCGCCCAGTCCGGGGCTTCGAAGGCGTCGAAAATAACGCTCGAGACCTCCACGGCGATCCATGCGATACCGACATAGAGGCCCGCAGTGCGGAACACCTCCCGTCGCCGGAGCTCTTTGATTAACCTGTGCATTTCTGGTGGTCGGGGGTCCTTCGCCGAAGGCGTGAGTCTAGCATTGCAGCGTCAGCGCGATGAAGCGAAACACGGCTGTGCCCGACCCCGCTCGCGATCACTTTACCGGACCGTGCCGCGGTCTATTGCTAACATGAATTGGATCGCATATCCTCCAGAAATATCTAGCTTTTTTTACCAACCTCTGGTGGGGGATCACCAATGACTATCAAGACCATCTCTCGTGGCGTGCTCGCTTTCGTCGCCACAACCCTGGCGCTGCCCGTATTCGCCCAGGAACAATCCGACGTAGCGATCTTCGAAGAGATCCTTGTGACGGCAACCAAGCGTGAGCAGACGCTGCAGGAAGTGCCGGTAGCAGTATCGGTCGTGTCTGCCGACGTCATGAACGACGCCCAGGTGCTCGACATCAAGGACCTGCAGTTCCTCGTGCCGTCGCTGCGCGTCAGCCAGTTGCAGACCAGCGCGAACGCCACGTTCCTGATTCGCGGCTTCGGTAACGGCGCGAACAACGCGGGTGTGGAACCGTCGGTCGGTGTTTTCATCGACGGCGTATACCGGTCCCGTTCGGCATCCAGTCTTGCCGATTTCCCGAACCTGGAACGCATCGAGGTCATCAAGGGCCCGCAGAGCACCCTGTTCGGCAAGAACGCGTCGGCCGGTGTCATCAACGTCGTAACGGCGAAGCCGTCGCTTGACGGGTACGCGGGTTCCGCCGCGTTCACCTACGGCGATTACGACCAGATCATCGTCAAAGGCGACATCAGCGGTCCCCTGTCCGATACGTTTGCGTGGAGCCTGTCCGGCAACTACAACACTCGTGACGGTTATTTCACCAATCTCGAAACGGGCACCGACTTCAACGAGCTGAGTCGCTGGGGTCTTCGCGGCCAGCTGTTGTGGGCGCCGTCCGACACGTTCGAGGCACGCCTGATCGTGGATACGGACCAGATCGATGAAGTCTGCTGCGGCGTCGCAAACCTGGTCGACGGCATTTCCGGTATCGGCATCCGTTCGCCGGGCGTCGGTGGCGACTACCCGCCCGAGCAGCCATTCTCGTACGAGGGTCTTTACAATTTTGACGCCGTCAACGAAATCGAGAATAGCGGCGCGTCGCTGCAGCTCGACTGGGATCTGAGCGACGCCATGACATTGACGTCGATTACCGCTTTCAGGACCCTGGACCGCTTCGACAACGCCGACAGCGACTTCACCACGGCGGCCCTGCTCTCCGAAACCGCGGCCAACCTGACGGACACCTCGCTCGATACGTTCACGCAGGAATTCAGGCTGTCGGGCGCCACGGACAACATGGACTGGCTGGTCGGCGCATTCTATTTCGACGAGGACGTCGAGCAGAACAGCGGCGTACTGTTCGATACCGGCGCACGTCCCTACGTGGACACCATGACCAAGCTGCTCGGCGTGCAGACCGGCGACTATACGTTGCCGGAAGCACTCAACCCTGCCGTTCCTTCGCCGTTGGCTACCCTCGAAGGCGCTCTGGGCCTGCCTCCGGGCATTTTCCTCGGAGCCGGCCAGGGCACGCTCGAGGCAGCGACCATGGACAACCAGGCCCTGTCGCTGTTCGCGCAGGTCGATTTCAACCTCGGAGACCGCTCGACCGTGACGCTGGGCGTCAACTACACCGAGGACGAGAAAGACGTAACGCTTAGCACCGCAAACGACAACATCTTCTCGACACTGGATCTCGTCGACATCGGTGGGCAGTTGATTGCTTCACAGGTACTCGCCTCGTGCGGTGGGCCCACGGTTCCAGCTTGCCTGGCCGCCGCGCAGGCCGCTGCCGCAGCCGGCCAGGGCCAGTTGTGCACCGGACTTCCGCCGGGCACGCCCTGCAACCCCTTATTGCCTTTGCAGGCGGTACAGATCCTCCCCCAGGTCGTGGATTACCCGAACAGCGTAGAGAACGGTTCATCGAAGGATGACCAGACGACCTGGACGGCACGGTTTGCCTACGACCTGACGGACAGTCTCAATGCCTACGTCAGCGCCGGCACCGGTTTCAAGGCCACGTCGTGGAACCTGTCGCGCGACTCGCGGCCGTTAGCAGGTGATATTCCGGCACTGGAGGCCGCGGGCCTGACCGTACCGAACCTGGATCCCGGCACACGCTTCGCCGATCCGGAGGATTCCACGCTCTACGAGGTGGGCCTGAAGGGGCAATTCGACGTTTGGACGTTCAACCTCGCCATCTTCGACCAGGAGATCGAGAACTTCCAGGAAAACGTCTTCCAGGGCACAGGCTTCG
>Ga0316191_10000683_pt1 | contig 22470 bp, 21 predicted proteins | sample Eddworburr2cm_MG_FD_204928 | JGI IMG/M metagenome (GOLD analysis project Ga0316191, IMG submission 204928) | Coastal sediment microbial communities from Maine, United States - Eddy worm burrow 2 cm | ecosystem: Environmental > Aquatic > Marine > Coastal > Sediment | place: USA: Maine... | reverse complement strand
GATGCAATTTCTGCTTCTGTCAGGATAATTTGCACAGGCACGCTGGTTAATAACCGCATCTTGAATGTAACCAGGTACGGCTTCTTTTCGGCTGGTTCAGCGGGCAAGCTGATCGCGGAGTGTTTCGATGCGTCTTGCATTGGTACCCAGGTCACTTATGCCGATTCTTGAAGATGATCTCACCTGAATCAACTGGTCATCAGAAAGAAACAGCAATTGAATATCGTCCCGGAATCTCATTATCGGTGTGTTGACAATCGCCTGTATGAAGTTACCGTCATCGACGGTAATCTCCCAGTCTTGCTGTCTGGCAATCCATGCTTTTAGTTGTTGCCACTGTTCGGCATTCGCCCTGAGCGGCTCGCTGGCTTGTGCGCCACGACCGGATTGACTGTTAATGCAATTGGGTAGCCAGCCGCATTCCGGCAATACCTGCCGGGTTTGTGGCTTGCCGGGCGAACTGGTGCAGCCTGCCAGCAACAACATGGCAGTCAGTGTGTAACTGATGTGCAATTTAAGTTGCATGCGGGTACGTGGATTGTCGGCATCACTCATGCTGCAGATACCGTTCGAGCATAATGCGTACGTCGATCTTTGCACGCAGGCGTGCGGCCAGCAAGTACAGTCCGCCAAGCTTGCGGTGCAGGAATACTGCATCTGCAGGCGGTGTATGCCAGTAACCCTGATCGAAGCTCAGTGCCATGCCGGCGTCGCGTATACGCACCGCCAGGTCACTCGCGCCAAAGTCAAAGCGGCCACGGGTTCGGGCCGGCTCGGTGGCTAAAACGAACAGTTCCATCACCGCCGCGCGCTGGTGTGCATGTATATCCTTCTTGAAATAACCGATCGCCTGTGCGCTCTCGGCCATGGTCTCGTGGTCCTCGCGCAATGCTGCCTTGAGCAGTCCCCGGTAGGCCTCGATGACTGTGGCGGGATAATACCGGGTGGCACCGAAGTCGAGTAGTCCGAGCTGCCGGGTTCTGTTGTTGTAGAGAAAGTTTGCAAAGTTGGGGTCGGTTTGAATCATTCCGAACTCGAACAGTTCACGGAAGAGTAATTCGAGCAGCAACCCCGCGACCCGGTCTCGCGTCGCCTGGGTGGCAGTAGTCAGGGAATCGATGGGTTCTCCTTCCAGGTAGTCCATGGCAAGGACGTTCTCCCGGGTGAGGCTCTCATCAACACCGGGTACAAGGAACTCCGGCGTATCCTCCAGCGCGATGGCGAAGCGTCTCAGATGTCCTGCTTCCAGCAGGTAGTCGGCTTCTTCATGAAGCTGGCGCTTGGCCTCCTGCAGCAGGGGTTGCAGATCAAGGCCGTCGGGGACCAGGCGCGAAACCTTCAGCAGCGTGGCGACGTTGTCCACGTCGCTGTCGATACTCTGACCGATGCCGGGATACTGAATCTTCAGCGCCAGCCGCCGGTCACTTTGCGATATCGCCGCATGCACCTGTCCGATGGATGCCGCTGCCATTGGCGTAAACGAGAAGCGTTTGAAATGCTGTTCCCAAACCTGGCCGAACGACTCCTGCATCACCGCGACCACCTCGCTCTTGGGCATGGGCCTGGCGTCGGCGCGCAACCCGGCGAGAATAGTGGCCAGTTCGGCCGGCAGGAGGTCGCCGGCATCCATGGACAGGAGTTGCCCCACCTTCATGGCCGCACCGCGCAGTTCCGACAATTTCTCGGCAACACGCCTGGCGTTGGCAGGCGTTAACACCAGGTCCGCTGCGCTGGGCAGGTTACCACTGACCACCTGGCGCATGCCCTCTGCAAGCATGCTGCCTGCGACCCTGCCGGCAAGCCCGCCGAGGTGTGCCAGTCGCTCTAACCGGCTGCGGGGTACCGACGAGGCAGGGTTCCTGGTGCTTGCCATGATAGATCTCCGCTCGACTGTGAAAATGTGCACCGGTGTTGGTGCAGCCTGATCTCGCCAGATTCCCGGCGCATCGGTGCTCATGGTCTGAATTGTACAGCATCTATACAATAATGCACAATTGATGTATAACTAATCTACCGGCATGGCTGAGTGCTGCCGGTAGCAGTTTTTTTACCACCGTATGTCAAAGGAGAGAGAATCATGACCAAGTTTGTCAAGACTGGCTCGCGTACCGGGATTGTCCTTACACTGACTGCTGCGGCGTTGATCGCGCCTGAAGTTATTCTTGCCGGGCCCGGGTGCATGAATAACCAGCGTATGTCACAGGGCTACTATCCATACAGTCCCATGGGACCTCAGATGGCCTACGGACAGAGAGCACCCTATTCATACTACCCGGCACCGGCTCCGCAAGCGAGAATGATGGCTGCACCCTACAATCCGCCAATGAGCGCTCGGCAGCCCGCTCCCGCGGTTGCCGGCATGCAGGCTGCGGCTGCAACAAACGCCGGACAACCCACTCCGGTGCCCGCTGGCGGCACGAGCACGCCAGCCGGTGAAACCGTTACCGTGCGCATCGATGGCATGCGTTTCGATCCTCAGAACATAACGGTTAAGCCGGGTACCACGGTAACCTGGGTACAAGGCAGCCAAATGCCGCATGTCATCAATGGTAATGCCGAAGGGATGCGCTCAGGCACTTTGTACAACGGCCAGAAGTACACACATACCTTCAAGACAACGGGTCGTTACAGTTATGTCTGCGACTTGCACCCGAACATGACGGGCAGTGTGGTCGTTGAGCAAGCTGGTACGGATAGCTGAGAGGGTGAGGGTGCCGGGTTTTTCAGACAATACGCCCTTCGGGGCGTTTTGTTTCCGGACAAGGCCATACCTGCAGCTGTTTCAAATGCATGATCCTGCATACCACCTGCAACCTGCAGCCGGGTATCCGGTGTGAAGAAAACCGCCCGGCATCGACCGGTCGCCGGAGCGGGGAGCAGCGACGGTCCTGAGGGATGTGTTGACGGTAACAATTGATGAACATCGTTATCACAGGCGGGTCCGGTGGCATTGGTGGTGCTTTTGTTGAAGCACTCGCTACCCGACCCGGGGTCAAGAAAATTATCGCGACCTGCAATAGCCACTCGTCCGCGGTGTACCATCCGAATGTCACCTGGCACCGGCTGGACCTCACCGATGAAGCAGCGATCAGAGACTGGGTGGCTCAATTGGATGAGATTGACTGGTTGATCAATGCAGCGGGTATCCTGCATACCCGGGCGCAGGGTCCCGAGAAAAGCATCCGCCAGATCGATCCCGCCTTCTTTCTGGAGAATATGCGCATCAATGCCTTGCCTGCCCTGTTGCTGGCCAAACATCTTGACGCCAAGTTCCGTCATGGGAGGCCGGCGGTATTTGCAACCGTCTCCGCAAAGGTTGGCAGTATCGAGGACAACAGGCTGGGTGGCTGGTTCAGTTACCGCGCATCAAAAGCGGCGCTCAATATGAGCATCAAGACGCTCGCCATCGAGTGGCGGCGGACCCTGCCCAATGTTGCGGTAGTCGCCTTGCATCCGGGTACAACGGATACCGCCCTGTCAAAACCCTTTCAGCGCAATGTCCCGCACGGACAACTGTTTACTCCCGCATATAGTGTCAATTGCATGTTGCGTGTCCTGGAAAACCTCAAGCCGGCACATTCAGGTGAGTTCCTGGCTTTTGATGGCGAACGGTTGCCATGGTAATGGCGCCGGAAATTCAATGGCGGCTGTAGTTATTGCCGTGTTCTGTTACCAGCGCCATGGCATACCGTTTGTAGTCTTCCATATACCCCCGTGTCTTTCTCGTCAATGTTGTCATTGCTCACCTCGTTATGGCATTTTAGAGCCTTAACTCGGTGTCCGGTTTTTTTTAGACCACTTCAGAAGTCAGTGGTCTGCATCATCAGTACGGACGGTTGGTGGTATGGAAGTGTGTGATACGAGTTTTCGGGAAGCGCAGGTATTGCAGGCCAGCCTGAAGCAGCGTGTCGAAAACAAGGCCCTGGCCGTACAGGTCGAGCGGATGGAAGAAAGAATGACTGCAATCAATCAGTCCGGCAACAAGTCTGCTGAGGAAAAAGAAAAATTACTTGATGATTTGCGCAGGCAGGCTGCCATTCTCAACCAGGAACTAGAAGCCGGGTTGTACTAGCCCGGGAGTAATGAATTCCTGTTTATGTGGCCACGGACCCGGGTGGTCGGGGTGCGACTCCTTCCGGTAGCGCCATAAATTATATTGAAAAAAAGAGCGGATAGACGACATGCTATGCGCTTTTTTCTGCCTCGTTTTCCGAGCGTGCTAATCTTGTGCTACCCCGTTGTATTTCCGAGAGACTCTCCGCGTACTCTGCCAGCTGCTTAACAGACATCGTTACTCTGCAGGCCAGCCTTAACGCGCGCGGCGATCAATTTGTTTTTGTCAAGTACCTTCGGGTAGAGACGCCAGTGATAATCAATGCTGACTGCCTGGTCCGAAAGGCTGGATTCAAGCCGGGTGCGTTGAGCATCATCGAGGTAGGGCAGTGTCAGCAAGGCAGGTGCTGCCCAGTCGATATAGCGCTGCACACGTTGCTGGTCCTCTCCATCCGGCCAGTCTTCGCGTATGCCGAAGGCTGAAAATTCATCGCCCTTCAGCAGGGTGTTATCGTCAGCAACAACGCTTGTGCGTTCGCTATTCCAGGTAACCCAGGCCCGATTGATGCTGAATCCTGCGCGTGTTTTCACTTGCGACTCCAGTTCAGCAGTGCCTGGAAAGCGACGCTGCCCGGCTACTCCCTGTTGCCCGAGGCAGCCCTTCCAGTAGCGTGGTTCGGGGCGGGGCGGGGTTGCATCCGGCGGCATGGCGTGGAGCAGAGCGAGTGGTTTTTGCTGTTCCGCGTCCAGCAGCCATAACTCGCGCCGGTCCGCCAGTGCATACGGCAAGCGGTCCAGATTCCTGCGCACCTGATCGATGAGATGTTCGCTGTCTCTGCGCAGCTGTCTGTCTGTGCTCTGTGCAGCGAGTGGTCGGTGCGCCAGGCCGTCCTGTGCAGACCACAGGCCATAACGATACCAGGCCTCCCCCCGGTTGCGTGCGCTCAGGCTTCCCCAGTCTGCAGGGGCCTGAGTCAGTATTTGCACATCCCACACAAGTCCGTTGCTGCTTGAGGCACGCCCGGAGGGGGTCTCGACCACCTGTATGACACCCAGAAACGGGTTCAGGCGGCGCAGTGCATAACAGCGCGGTTCGGGATCCGGCTTCACGGACAGTTGCCGAGTTTTTTGCGCAAGGCCTGGATAATCGGCTCGGCAAGGTCTTGCAGTTCCGGTGGAATCACTTCGAACAGGTATTCGACTTCATCGAGTACCGTCTCTATCTCATCCCGTTGCGTTAGTGTGTCCATCATCATGGAGACTTTAGCGAGATAACCGTAGGGGTCTACGCCTGGCGTATGCATTTCGCCTCCGATCAGCCTGTTGCCTCTGCAGGTTGCTGTTGCGCGCCAGGATCGTACTTGTCCATCGCTAGCGCCAGCAGTAATTCAGTAATGGATTCATGTTTGCCAAGGTAGTCACACAGGTGAATCGTAACTGCCTGATGCTTGCCCGTGGCTTTTTTCAGTTCAGCCGGGATGTCATTTGCCACGTGCCGTCCTGCCGAAAGGAAGTAGGGTACTGCGGTGACGGTTGTGGCGCCGGCCTTCGCACACAGTCCGATGCCGGTCGGAATATCCGGCTCTGCAAGTTCGAGGAATGCCGGTATCACGCAACCGAATTGCTTACCGGCTGTTTGCTCAAGTCTGGCGGCCAGTTCACGGACTTCTACGTTGGAGGCTTCACGGCGGCTGCCGTGGGCGATCAGAAGGAGGGCATGCATACGGGGTTTCCTCGTTGTCCGGATTGCGGATTTGGTTGCAAAGGTTGTGAAACAGCTCTTCATGGTGTCTGCCTCGGATTGACCGTTGTTGCGATCAGACCATCATTTCCTGTTACCGTAAGACCTTGTCGGCTGTTCAGGTGCTATGATAATAAATTATGCAAATATTGTACATAAAAAGTTGACATTGGCGCGAAGTCTGTATAACTATAAGATGAAAATGCGGCTGCTCAGGAGAACCTTTTGATGCCTGGATACCAGGGACTGAAGAAGTTTGAAAACGGACGCATGCCGAGGCTGGGTGTTGTGGTGGTCAATCCGGGTACGGCGGAATCACCCACGCCAGCGGCGGTTCATCGCAACCTGGACCATCTTATCTTACCGATCCGCTTGTGGTTGATATTACCCGGGTCGTCTGGAAGGAGAATTATATGAACGCTGTTATTGAACAAAAGCCGGGGCAAGACAAGGCACTCCAAAGCCAGGGTTTGGCCGCGCTTACATTCACCTTGCACTGGTCGGACAACAGGGTCGTACATGAGGACGAAATGCACGTCGAAAAATTCAGTGTCTGGCGCGAAGCGGATTTTTTACCAACGGCAATCGGTTCCAGTATTCCCGGGATGCGTGCCGGGGATTCTGCGCAGGCAATGTTGCCTGCCGGTGAGGTGACCGGTGCCTGGGATGCTGCTCGACAGGTATCCGGCAGTCCCTCCCGGTTCGATCGTGCCTATCGTCGCGGCCTCGAAGTTGAACCGCGTTACGGGCGCTTCTATCCCCGGGGATTTTTTCACGGTCTTCAGGGGGTTGTGCAGGAAGCCGTCGAGCCGGCACGCATTACAGCGCTGGATGAACAGCTTATGCGCGTGGATCTGAATCACCCGCTCGCTCGCTTTCCTTTCAAAGTGGTGTGTCGTGTCGACCAGGTGCTGCCAGGATCCGACATACGTGGCGGGCGCTGTAGCAGTCCGCTGGACGATCTTGTACGCTACCCGGGACTCGCAGCGCCTGTCCACGATGGTCTGGATACCTGTTTCGGAGACGCCGGGCACGGCATGGCGCGTATGGATGAACGCGAGGACAAGCTGTTCTACTCGAATTCCCGTTTCGTACAGCACCTGGATGTGCGTGCCCTGGAAACTGTTCGTGCTCTCTATGCCCGTTTGCTGCCCAGGGAAGCTGACGTACTTGACCTGATGGCAAGCCACGATTCTCATCTGCAAGACTGCTTGCTGAGCAGTCTCCACATCCTCGGTATGAACACAGAGGAGCTGCGTGACAATCGTTCTGCGACTGCACAGGTCGTTCAGGATTTGAATCAGGACAATACCTTGCCTTTTGAAGATGCCAGCCTGGATGCGGTAGTTTGCACGGCATCAGTGGAATACCTTGTACACCCGCGAAGGATCTTTACCGAGGTGCTGCGTGTACTGCGCTCCGGTGGCGTATTTGTCCTGACCTTCAGCAACCGCTGGTTTCCGACCAAGGCCATCAATGTCTGGTCCGAACTGCAAGAGTTCGAGCGCGTCGGCATGGTCACGCAGTGGTTGCAGCAGGCCGGGTTTGACAAGCTGAGCACGTTTTCATCCCGGGGCTGGCCGCGCCCGGGGAACGATCCGCATTCAGGGCAGATCACAGTGTCCGACCCGGTCTATGCCGCCTGGGGTTTCAAACCCGCAGAGAGATCCGCTGCGGCAGGGTAAGGCACCAGCCTAGATCTGAAACAGAGTTGGATGCAGTCAACAGTGCAATAATGTTTTTATCGAAGCTGTTTGCCAAGAAAGTAAACAACAGTAATCAACACACGTACCGGAGGAGCATACCATGTATGAGAAAATACTCCCCGTTGTCGCCGGATAGCTTTTGTGTTTTACAGCCGCTAACGCCGGGAATGCTGCACCCGATTTCGAGTCCTATGAATGGACTTTGATTAATGAGGAAGCCCGCTAGGCGCCGCGTGCAGGTCTACAGGTCGTAAGCTTGGAACATCGCTTCTACCTGATGGGCGGAAAAACACCGCGCCCACCGGGTTTTCCACCGATACCCGGTGACAGTGACATCTGGGGTGATGTATGGGCAGGTAATGACAAAGGTGCATCCTGGCAGCAACTGCTGGAAACTGATGATGCGCAACATTGGCCTGCACGTGCCTATTTTCAGGCTGTCACCAAAGGCAGATACATGTATGTACTGGGTGGTCAGAACTTCAAGCTGGAAAAAAACAATTGCCCACCCTTTGTACCGGTTTGCCCGCCCTTCGTTTCATCTTCTGATTTCTTCAACGATGTCTGGCGCAGCCGGGAAGGCGTTCACTGGAAGCAGATGACTGATGCAGCGCCGTGGGCAGGGCGAGCCGGCCTGAGCAGCGTTGTACACAAGAATGAAATCTATATCATGGGTGGTTCGTTCAATGACGACCCTGTGATTGGCGGTCCGCCGACACGTGTCTATTTCAATGACGTGTGGAAGTCACGCAATGGCAGCGACTGGGTGAAGCTCACGGATAGCGCGCCCTGGGAACCCTGGGCAGGTGCGATTGTGGTCGTAAAAATCGGCTATATCTATCTGCTGGGCGGAGAGGACGGATTTACTGTTTGCCTGATTCCCCGCGCTGTCCGCCTTACTTCAATGACGTTTGGCGAACCCGGGACGGGGCCAACTGGGAGCTGGTGACGGCTGCAGCAGACTGGGCGCCGCGGCCCGGACATCAAGCCGTGGTGTTGCTGAACCATTTCATACTCTTCGGCGGTTTTGGGCTGAGCGATGATCCGACTGATCCTTTCAAGGCGGCCAACCCTATGGATATCTGGGTCAGCAAGGATGGGGCTGACTGGAGGCAGGTCAGTGATTCTCCCTGGAACTCGGTTACACCAGAGGAGATTTAATACGACTTCGATGCCCTGGTGGTCAAGGGTGGCAAGGGTGGTCAGCGACCATCCATTTTTACCTTTGGTGGCGCCCGTGAAACCTTTGACTTCACTGATCCTGCAAACTACCTGAATGTGGATAATGATGTCTGGCGTTTTTCTCCACCGCTCTGGAAGACAATCCCGCAATGAGAATAATTCTTGCCGACAAAGCTGTCCAATAAAGGCTGTCAAACAGCCTGTAGAGGTATTCTGCCCAGGTCCAAAAAGCCGGTCACCACAGAGGAGATGAAACAGGCGACTGCAGCAATGGTAGATGCTGATTCATCGGCGTCGATACCAGCCGTCGTGATCCGTTACCTGGTTCAATAAGATAACCGGCAATCCGCTGTCGCGACTTGCTTTATCGGGCAATCGTTAACCACGGATGCTCCCGGTTATATCAGCCATATTTGCTAGTGCAGTTCGAGCCGGCTTCCGCGATAATCCACTGCTACGGTGAAATCTGCAGCACCGTCCGACATGTGTACATCCCAGGGTTTATTTGCCCTTATGAGCGGAAGTGCCGACGTTGTTTCCGGGCGCTGGTGCCGGTGGATCATAAGTGAAAAACTGCCTGGCGAGCTTTGCTCGCAGTCTGGCCGGGCCTTTGTGCAGGCCTGTTTGGTCGGCATGTTGATGGTGGACGAGACCTTGACAAGATTTTCTTCAATACCCGGGGTGCGGATAGCCGCAGTGGTGATGCCATTACCGGCGTCTGCACATTGGTGCAGAAATATGGTAACGGCGCATGGAAACATGAGTGTTATTCCGGACAGTGAGTCATCATACCCGATAAGGCGCGGAGCAGGCCGTTGTTGCATGGATGTGGGTTATTTTGGCGTTGCTATCGGTAGCGGGGTTGTCCGCTGATGGGCGAGACGCCGCTCTGGCTGGTGACAGGTGATAAGCCTGGAGACAATGCGCAACTCCTGGTTATCGCAGAAGCCCTGGGACTGCCTTATGAAGTGCGCCGGGTGATTCCACGCAAGCAATACATTTATGGCAAACCACGCTTTAAACCGTCGCTATACCACCTGGATACGGAAAAGTCAGACCCGTTGGTTCCGCCCTGGCCGGCGTTGATACTGACCATTGGTCGCCGGCCCGCCATGGCAGCGCAGTGGATACGAAAACAGTCCGGGGGTAAAACCAAAGTAGTTTTGCTGGGCAGGCCAAGAAAAATGCTGGCTGAATTTGCACTGGTGATTATCACGGGGCAATTCCTGATGCCGAAACGGGATAACATCCTGTCTCTGGATCTTCCGCTGATGCGGGTGGATACCGGCAAAATTGATAAGGCGGTCAACAGCTGGCGGTCTTCTTTTCAGGCCATGAAGCAACCTGTTACGGCATTGTTGGTTGGCGGGCCTACCAAGCCATACTGTATGGACGAGGCTGTAGTTGGCGCACTGCTGCAACAGGTTAGCAAACAGCTCGCGGGCGGAAGCCTGTTTATCAGTACCAGTCGGCGCACACCTGATGCTGTCGTCGATTATCTGCGGCAGCACAAGCCGCCGGATAGCACACTGTATTGCTGGCGGCCGGATGACAACGATAATCCCTATTTTGCGCTGCTGGGGCTGGCCGATTACTTTATTGTTACCGGTGACAGCATGTCGATGATGGTGGAAATTGTCCGTTTGGGAAAACCGCTGGCTATTTACCCGCTGCCTGAACAAGGCGGCTTTATTGCAAGCAAGATACGGCAGGCAATCATGGCGATCAGGAGTCTTCCAGGGCATTTATCTGGCGCACTCCTGGGTTATCCACGAGACCTTGGCTGGATCCACCGCTATCTGCTGAAGAACGGCCTGGCCTCAACACTTGGTCAGCCATTTGTCACCCCCCGGGGGCCGATGGAAGACCAGCTTTCGCAGGTTGTGCAGCGGATCAGGCAATTGTGATCGATACCGGGGCTCAAACCGCCAGGTAGCAACGCGGAGAGCGGCAGGTGTTATCCATACGCCGGGCTTGTCATAAGTTGATGACATTTCGATGTTGCCAGTAAAACTTTTTTTGACATATCAGCAGTTATTTGCGTTATCCTTACGCGATTTCAATGGTCCTGACGGGGCCGGACGACTCTGGATTATCCATTTGAAAAATGTTACCCCCTGCTGACATGCTGATGAAGCTCTCACGAATACTGGCGCTGCGTGCAGTATTTTTCCTGCCCGAGCAAAAAAAAATTGCCATTGATCGTCGGCTGCGGGGTCGTGAAGAGTTGCGTAAATTAAAGAAAGCGGATTGTGTGATCGTTTCTTTTGGTAAAAGTGGCAGGACCTGGCTAAGGGTTATGTTGTCACGGTTTTATCAGTTGAAGCACAACCTGCCGGATAACAGCCTGATCGTTTTTGATAACCTGCATGCAAAGAACCGGGATATCCCCCGGATTTTTTTTACGCATGATAACTACCTGAAGGATATTACCGGTAATGCTGATTCCAAAAGGGATTACTACCGGAAAAAGGTTGTATTGCTGGTGCGGGATCCCAGAGATGTCGTCGTATCGCAATATTTCCAGTGGAAATACCGTATGAATTCCTGGAAAAAACGCCTGAATATGTACCCCGCTCATGGCGCTGACATTAATGAGTATCAATTTGCGATGAATCAAAACGCAGGTTTGCCAAAAATTGTAGACTTTCTGAATCTGTGGGCCACTGAGGCAGGGAAAATCGATCAGTTGCTGGTCGTTCGTTACGAAGATATGCGCAGTGATACGGCCCGGGTACTGGGGCAGATTCTGGATTTTATCGGCACCCCGGCAACCCCCGAGGAAACGCAGGATGTTGTGAACTTTTCTTCCATGGAAAACATGAAAAGAATGGAGCAAAAGCGCACTTTCTGGCTCAGCGGCAGCAGGATGGTGCCAGGTGATCGCAATAATCCTGATTCTTACAAGGTGCGGCGTGGCAAGGTTGGTGGTTTCAGCGATTATTTTGATGAAGACCAGGTAAACAGTATTGAACAATTGCTGCAACAAACGCTACAGCCGGTTTATGGCTATACCAGGCAAGCGACTAACGGAGATTGAGCGGAAGGCTTATGGAATACAAGGTTTTCATCCAGACGAACCATAAACAATACATTGGTGCACTGGTGGCTGCGCATGCCCTGGCGCGTTACTCTGATCATGCAGACAAGTTTGCTGTTGATATCATCGACGTAAGGGATTATCCATATTTTGCCGAGCGAGAAGGGCAATATTACCTGCGTGATGGCGCCCACAGGCAGTGGCTGAATGATGATCTGCAATCCTTTACGCTGACACGATTTATGCCACCTGCCCTGATGGGGTTTCAGGGCAGGGCAGTGGTCATTGATCCTGATGTTTTTGCTGTCAGTGATGTATGGGATCTCTTGTCCAGGGATATGCAGGGTAAGGCGATCATGGTCAGGCCTCGCTCCGGGCGGAAGACGGGAAGGGGTTGCCTGGCGACCAGTGTGATGTTGCTGGATTGTCAGCAATTGCAGCATTGGCGGGTGGAAGAGCAGTTCGCTTCCATGTTTGCCGATGAGCTGGATTACATGGACTGGATCTGCCTGAAAAATGAACCAGCCGACACTATTGGCCTGTTTGAAAACGAGTGGAACGATTTTGACCATCTGACACCTGCTACACGCATGCTGCACACGACCAAACGCAAGACCCAGCCCTGGAAAACCGGGTTACCGGTAGATTTCAGGCCGCCGGAGACATTCCGTGTGTTCCCCCCTTCCGGCTGGTTAATGTACGCGCGCCGAAAATTGTTTGGTGAATATGCCTTTATGGGCAAGTATCGGCAGAATCCTGATATGGCCCAGCAAGAGCTGTTTTTTGGACTGGTTCAGGAATGCCTGGACAATGGCATGATTACCATGGATATGCTGTCTGAGGCCATGCAGAACAACTATGTGCGTCATGATGCACTGGAGGTACTTGAACGTACGCCGCCCTTGTCTCAGCAAAACATCGCTCATGGATAACAGCATGGGTTATTGCATCTGTTGCTTGTGAGTTTCCCCCCGTTGCGGTTGTGTCATAAAGCCTGGCCCGAGCAGTGCGATTAAGCAGGTTTTCTCGATGATCGATCGATACAGGTGGAAGAGCAACCCCGCAATCTTGCCAGGGCAAGGTTGAGAGCTTGGTGGTGAACAGCTTGCCTGAGGATCAAAAACACATACAACCGGATTGCATCGTTTTGGGTGTCAAGCCGGGGGTGCCCCCGAGTCCAAAACCGCCCGTGCGGATATTCCTGGGGACGCAACCGGAGCAGTATCGTCCGGAACGTGTGTTTTTCTGGTCGATCGAACAAGTGCGTGATCCCGGCCGGGTCTATGAAATCCACTTGATGAAGGGGCTGTCTGGATATCACCGAACCTGGCTCTGGAATACCGGGTTCACAAATTACCGCTTTGCTATTCCTCATTATGCGGGTTATCAGGGACGGGCAATCTACAATGACGTTGATCAAACATATCACGCAGATCCAGCCGAACTTTTTGATATGGATATGGGAGGCCATGCCGTTCTCGCTGTGAGCCGGACTGATACGTCAGTCATGCTCATGGATTGCGAGCGAATGAGGAAGTTCTGGACCCTGGAGAAAGCCCAGTCAAGCCGCAAATATCCTCTCATTGCCATGGTGCAGGCGGAAGAGGGCGCGTACGGTTTGTTTGATGAAGGCTGGAATGTCCGCGATACCCCCTATCTCCCGGGACGCACCAAGTGCTACCACTACACCATTCTTCACTACCAGCCATGGCGACCGCTCAGGGAGCGCTTTTATTATCGGCCCAACAGGGAAGGCGGGAAATTGTGGTGTGGTTTGGAAGAGGCAGCGGATCGTGCCGGTTTCCAGGTCTTCACTGCCAGTCGACCATCACGGCATTTTGATGAAATTCTCGAAACACAAAGTCATGCCCTTGAAAACAATTTCGCACTGACAATCCTGGCGGATATGGCGGCCGACCTGATCACCGCTACGTCGGCCAGCAGCGTCCTTGAAGTGCAGGGCTCGTGTCCTGCAGCAGATACAAGGCAACGGCGATTGATGGACCTGGTCCGTGAGATGCGTGCTGCTCATGCGCGGGACAGATATGACGGGGTTGTCTTGAGTGCTGACCTGAGTCACTGGCCGAAAGAAGACTTGCCCTGGATCCTCGATGAGCTTTTTGCACGCGCAGGGCGATTTGTCGTTGGCACTGTTCACGTCCCGGAGGCAGCCAGGGGCCGGAGGGGTGCACGCCGCCTTGCCATGGCGAAGGCGGCGGAATGGTGGCGTTGGGCACTCGGGGCAGCAGCGGCTCATTATCCTGAAGTTTGTTGGCGTTTTGCCCTTGCACCGGGCCTTGATAGCGGCATTGAGGACATGGAATTCTGCAGGGGCGGTTCCCACCCGACCAGCGCTCCACCAGCAGTGTGGGTCCTGCTTGATGAGAAACCCGGTCACACCACCCAGTCGCTGGGTCTGGCCAATAGTCTTGGCTGGCCCCGCGAAGAGAAAAAGCTTCAATTCAACTGGCGAGCTGAACTGCCAAATTCCATGGTGAAGGGCTCTACCACCAGCCTCAAGGCATCAAGTGCCTCCATTGCCGGACCGCCATGGCCCGATCTTCTGATTGCGGCTGGCCGGAGGACGGTTCCGATTGCGGAATGGATACGTCAGCACTCCCTTGGACGCACGCGAACGGTTCAGATAGGGCGCATTGGAACTTCCCGTGAAGATCATTTCGATCTCGGGGTCGCACCGGATTATGCCGGTCTCTATCCGGATCCTCGCCGTCTGGAAACGGCGATGCCGCTGACGCGTGTGAGTCAGGAGTCGCTCGATGCGGCTGCCGAACGATGGCGCGATGAATTAGGCCCCGTCAAGGGGCCGCGTATTGCCTTGCTGGTCGGCGGGACCAATGTCGAACATGAATTCAGCCCGGCGTGCGCCAGGGAACTGGGTGAAGCAGTCAAAACCATGGTGGACGCCATTGGTGGCTCGGTCCTTGTCTCCACCAGTCGGCGGACTTCGCAGGCAGCTGCTGAAATACTCCTGTCGGCCCTGGGCGCATCCTGCTCTCATGCTTATGTTTGGCAAAGAGACAAGGAGAACCAGGAAAATCCTTACATGGGTTACCTGGCGCTTGCAGATGCCCTTGTCGTCACCGGGGAAAGTGCATCGATGCTGGCCGAAGCCTGCACGACAGGGAAACCGGTTGCGATATTTCCCTTGCCCGCGAGATCGGCCGGGATCCTCGCATGGGTGCGTTCCGTGGGACGTGCTCTCGGTGATGCCGTAGCCAGGCGTGCCTACGCACGTCCGGTGAACAAGCGAGGCATTGAGCGGCCGCAACGAGGAGTACAACGTTTTTGTGCCGGCTTGCTGGCAAAAGGGTGGGTGCGAACCGGTGGTCATAGCAGGCAACTCCACGAGTCTTTGATATCCCACGGCATGGCGGTATATTTCGATGGCAGTTTGCCTCCACCGCCAGGAGCAGGTCTCAACGAAATGAACCGTGTTGCCGGGCGGGTTCGCGCCCTGATGGGTTTTGAAAAATGACAAGATGCCCTTGCGACAGGCGCAGCGTCCCGGGGAAGCTCTGATTGATTACTTCATCGTCATGCCGGCGAGGGCCGGCATCCGGTGTGTTGAAAACTCTGAATCCCGGCCCTCGCCGGCATGGCGACCTAACCAGGGCTTCCCTGGATTGTGCATTGTCGCTGCTCTGTCTTGCAGAACAGCTCCCGCACTCTGCGGACGGTGTTTTCCAGGTCCTTGTTATCCGTGGACAGGGTGGTTTCATCGCCATCATCTCCCAACAGTAAAATCCGCTGCTGTTGAATCAGGTTCTCATGAATGCGCGTGATGTCCCGGCGCAGTCGTTTTGGCCCGAGATGGTTGCGCAGCCAGGTACCCAGCGTGCGTACTGGATGACGTGGTTCAATCGTGATGAAGTTGGGCTCGGAAGGTTCGCCGGCATGTTCTGGACACGAGGCATCGTAAAGGCGGACGGGTTTTCCAGTGGCACAGCTTTCCGTGAGCATGGAGATGCTTTCCGCTGTGACGATGAACGAGTCGGCGAGTGCCAGGAAACCGTAGTATGGATTGGCGGTGTGCCTGTCATTGTAGTCAAAGAACAAGGCCGGAACGTTAATCTCCTTTTTCATCAATGCCAGGGTCCCATCCGGGCTGCGGGCACTTGTGGTTACCAGCAATGCACCGTTTTTCGAGGCGGCGATGGCACTGGCGGATCTCGCCAGATAACGAAGCCCGGCTGTCGTGAATTGAGAGCAACTGCTGTTGCCGCCGATAAGGACTGCAATCCACGGTTGGGGTAAATGAGCAAACTCGGGTTCCCAGCGTTGCGCGGCAGATGCCAGCCTTTTCCGGTCTATACGGTGCAATGGTAATTCGTTGTAGAGGATGTTCGGAGTTTTCGGCAGCTTATACTGGGGCGTAGTCACAATGAGGTCAAAGTGCTTTGGGCGTGCCCAGGGGCGTCCGATATGCACCAGGCGACAGTGTCCCCCCGTTTGTTTCCTGATCCATCGCGCAACAGGTTCATTCCGCCGCCCGGCAGAAATCACCAGATCCGGCCAGGGTGGGGCCAAACTGTCGGACTGCTCCCTCTTCAGGCCGAGCAGAGTGACTTTCAGCAGCCGATTCGGGATCAACTCCAGCGAGATGTAGTGCAGGTGCTTTTCGATCCAGCCCCAGCCAAGAGACTCGGCGAGTGCCAGAACCTGATTATTGTCTCCCGCCTTTTGTCCAAGCAGTGTCCAGACAACAGGCGTGTTGCATGTTCCTTTATCGGGGCCCATAGTGGATGCCTTCAGAGATGACTCGTTGCTATTGCCCGCAAATGCAAGATTGGCACACCTTCTTCCGTACCGGCCGAAGATGCATTCGGCCGTCCTGCACGATGGCATACTTTTGGGGCAGTAACACCCGCACGGTCCGTGCCAGCGGGCACTTGAGCCGCCTGATTATAACGTGCATCCGGAAATCTCCTGTATAAGCCGTGAAAATTAAACAAATGCACACCAGGAAACAAGCGCATGGTATGCCATCAGCGTGATATTGGCGGGTTCAGGCGCCGTACAGCTACGCCAGTCTACGCTGGTGCCCGTGGATACTGGCAGTTTACCCGCAAGGTGCAACGCAGGCAGTGTACACAGCAGGGTCGTGGTAATGCATGCACGTCTGGTCGGGGCCTGATCCGACGCAACCAATCCGGATGTCAAGGGTCTATGCGGATATGAAATTTAATCTTTGTGTACCTGGGAAGTCTTTCTTCAGCAACTATCTGCAACTGCTCATTGGGCTGCTGATGCTGGCTTTTGTGTCACCGGTATCTGCCATTGACAGCCAACCCTATCCTGAATTTGATGCTATCTACGATGCACGTGTCAATGGTATTCCGATTGCGGAAGCCAGCTTCAGCCTGCACAGGCTGGGCAATGGCGATTTTGTATACCAGCAAAAATCAACACCCGTCGGTATCGCCTCATTATTATTCGGGGCGAAGGTTTCAACCGCCAGCAGCCGTTGGCGATTCACCAACAACAGGATACAGGCGCTGGAATACCGGTCCAGCAAGGAAGATGGTGATGCTGACGATAATCTTCACCTGATCTTTAACTGGAAAACCGCCCATGTGGAAAATGTTTCCACAGATGGCCCGTGGCAGACCAAAATGCCAAAAGACACACTGGACAAGCTGGTTATGCAAATGGCACTGCTGTTTGAACTGCGCGAAGGGATAACTGAATTCCAGTATCCGGTCGCACATCAGGGGCGTATTAAACAGTACCGCTTCAAACAGACCGGAAAGGAAAAAGTACAGCTGCCAATTGGCGAATATGACACCCTGATCGTGGAACGGCTGGATGATGACCGGGACAAGAGCATAATCTGGAGTGCCCCGGAATTGAACTATTTCCCCTTGCGTTTTCTGAAGCGCAAGCAGAGCGGCCTGGAAATAGAACTGTTGCTGCGCAAGGTTGAGTTTGTCGGACAGGAAGTCTCTGATTGACAGATACTTGTAAGGGCAACGCCACAACCGGGTCAGGTTAGGGGGCCGGGATTAATAATTGCAGCTGTATTGCACGCGCAATAATGGTAAAATCACGTGCGGTCAGTGCTTTCCAGCCGCTTGCTCTGAATTATATACTTCCAACAGATCTCCAGGCGGCAACGTGGAATACAGCGTCTTCATCCAGACCAGGCACATACAAATCGTCGGGCGACACTGCCATGCAATGTAACAGGAACCCGCGCGCCATGATGTCTTCGATGCTCTGGATCGAACGCTCGATCCTGTACCCCCCTCCGGGTAATCCACCGTTAAACCTGTCGGCCCCCGGATAGCCTCATTCATCCGGCGGGACGGGTATACCCCGTTGAACATGCATTTCATATGATGACGAAAAAAACCGAAGCCAGCATAAAGTTGTGTCTTGTATCACCCATATTCTACCCGACCTACGGCGGGGCGGAGCTGCGCTTTATGCGTTACCTGCCGGGCTTCAGGCAGCGGCATATCGACTGCCGCGTATTGACGGGGACACCACTTGCCGAAGACACTGCAACACCTGCATACCGCGAACTCTGGTCACAGTACCAACCCGGACAGATGCTGCCTGTGGAACAGGTTAACGACACCCCCCTGCACCGCGTACGGCTGCCGGACGACAAGGGACCACAGCGAGCCACCCTGTTGAACAGGGCATTGCTGGATCTCTGCAATAATCCACAATACCGGCCGGATGTCATCCAGCTCGTTGGTAACCTGCAGCTGAAAGCCGTGTTCTGGCTGAGAAAACTGCGGGCCATGGGCATTCCCCTGATTTACTCTGTTACCATTACCTCCAAGCTCAGACAGAAAAAAAACCGTTCCACACTGCGGCAGGCGCTTATGTTGCGCCAATGGCGTTACCGCACCCTGTTCAACTACCTCGACTGCATCATAGTAAACAATACTCCCATGCGGGATCTCATGAGAGACATGGGCGTGACCAGCCGGATCGAAGTGATTCAGAACGGCGTTAATCTGCAACGATTCAGCGTCAACAGACGTAACCCGGAAGCCATGGCGTTGCGGCATAATCTGGGCATCGGCGACGATGAGATGATGATTACCACGGTTGGCTCAGTCATGCCGCGCAAGGGCAGTGACTTGCTGCTGGAGGCCTGGGTCCGTATCAATGCGGCGCACCACAACACACACCTCGTTTACGTTGGCCCGCGCAAGGACCTGGAGCGCCCCGGGCTCACTGCGTTCAAGGAACGACTGGAGAAGCTCCGTGCTGAATCCGGAAACCCCGAGAGGGTGCATTTTGTCGGTCTCGCCGACGATGTCGAGAGCTACCTGAATGGCTCGGATTTGTTCGTGCTGCCGTCCCAGCGGGAAGGTATGCCGAACTCGGTTATCGAAGCAATGGCCTGCGGGACGCCTGTCGTGATCACCCCGTTTCTTGGGCTTTCCGATGACCTGGGCACGGCTGGCAAGCAATACCTGCTGGCTGGTTTTGATGCGCATTCGCTGGCCGCAACAATAGCAACAGTTCTTGAAGATCCGTCACTACGCGATAGCTTGAGCAAGCAGGGCAGGGCGTGGATCGAAACAACCATGGATCTGCAGGACTCGCTTGATCGCTATGCAAACCTGTACCACGAGTTGGCGGAGAACCCGGCGCAGTAGCTTAATCCCAGGTCCGACAGGTTCCATGACACCGCTTTCCCTATAGCGCCTCTGAATAGCCCAATAATTCAAAATCTTTTTTATAATACTCATAGGCAATTTTACGGGTTTCTTCCGTGTAACAGCCTTGATAGGCATCTCTTACTGATTTGTTTCTATGCGGCAAAGCAAGATCAACACCCAGTTTCTGCGCCACCTTGCTAAAATCTTCCTCAATATTTTCGAAATGGCCAATAAAGTCGACCATTATCTCCCCCTCAAAATTAACAACATAATAATGCTGCTGCATCAAATGCCATTGAGAAGCCGCCTCTGGTTTATTTAAACCCCGAACAACAAAATCGGTAAAATCCTCATAAGCCGTTAAATACTGGTCACGGAACTGCATATCAGCCCGGCCACCTTTCCCGCCCTGCATGAGGTAGTTATATGCCGAAACCAGTCGATCATAGGGATTTCTTACAAAAGCAAAAACAAAATATTTTTCGAACTTCTCGGGGTTGTCCAGGTAAAAATCCATTGCCAATTTATGCCCGGGACCTTTTGTATCCGGACACAGGATGTTTTTCATACTGGTGCCGGCAACCTTGGGAACATGAATAAAAATACACTTGTTCTTATCAAAGCAGGGGCGAAAATACGTCTTTCCCTTGATTTTCCTCTTCAGCCTTTTGTAAAAGGTCCTGTTTTTAACGGGGAGGTCAATGTGAGTCAAAAAACTATCTCCAGGATGTTGTCGCTTTCATACAGAAGTCGAGGCGCCGCAAAATTTTATCCTCTCCGTGCCGTTTTTCCCAGTGCGCCCGGAGACGAATTTATGTGTACAATCGCCGCGAACAAAGGCTGACTGCCTGTGCGTAACGGGCCTGGAATCTTATTGATAAATGTGCGGAATTGCAGGTTTTCTCTACCGATCAAAACGTCCGGGCAAGGCGGAATTGTCACAGAATGCCGAGACGATGGCGAATCGCCTGCGCCACCGGGGGCCGGATGCGGGTGGTGTCTGGGTTGAGGCCGAGACCGGCATCGCGCTGGGTCACCGGCGGCTGTCAATCATCGACCTGTCGGCAGCGGGTGCACAACCCATGTGTTCCGCCAGTGGCCGTTATGTGATTGCCTATAACGGCGAGATCTACAACTGGGCGGCACCGCGTGACCGGCTTGCGGGCGAGGGTTATCCCTTCACCGGACATTCCGATACCGAGGTGGTGCTGGCGGCAATCGAGCGCTGGGGGTTGCAGAAGACGCTGGATTCCATCCACGGCATGTTCGCCTTCGCACTCTGGGACCGGGAGACACGCGAACTGACGCTGGTGCGGGACAGGGTTGGCAAGAAGCCACTCTATTACGGCTGGTGTGGCGATGCCTTCATGTTTGCCTCGGAGCTGAAGGCGTTGCGGGTGCATCCGGAATTCGATGCCGCCATTGACCGTGATGCGCTCGGGCATTTCATCCAGTACGCCTGGATATCCGAGCCATTATCGATTTACAGGAATATCCGCAAACTCCAGCCTGGTGGCTATCTCACCATCAATGCAGATACAGCTCCCTGGGCTGCACCGCTACAGCGATACTGGGCCTCCAGCCGGGTGATGGAGGCCGCCCGTGCGCAACTGTTTACTGGATCATTTGAACAGGCCTGTGACCGGCTTGACCATTTACTGGGCGCGTCAGTCAGGGAGCGCATGGTGGCCGACGTGGATCTGGGTGCCTTACTGTCCGGTGGCATCGACTCCAGTACCGTTGTGGGCATGATGCAAAAACACGCCGACCGGCCGGTAAAAACCTTTTCCATCGGGTTTCATGAGAAAAAGTACAATGAGGCCGAATATGCATCGGCCATTGCGAAGTACCTCGGCACTGCTCATGAAGAGTTGTATGTCACCCCCGCAGACTGTCTCGAGGTTATCAGTGATCTGCCCGCTATGTATGATGAACCGTTTGGTGATATCTCCCAGGTGCCGACTTTCCTCGTTGCGCAGCTGGCGAGTCGGCAGGTAAAGGTGGTGCTGACTGGCGATGGTGGTGACGAAACCTTTGCCGGATACAATCATTACCCCGAGGGGCTGGCGCAGTGGCACTGGCTGTCGAAACTGCCGCACGGGCTGCGGGCTGCGGGTGCGGATGCATTGGCAATGCTGGATGAGCTGAGCTGGAAGGTGCTCAAGCCTGCCGACCCCTCCACGTGCAGGAGGGTGTCCGGCTGGCGCAAGGTTGCCGGCAAGCTGGCGCGGCGGTCGCGTGGCTGGCGGGCCAGGAACCCGCAGGGCGTGCTGGCCTGTCATTTTGCACGCACCCATCGGCCAGAGGCCCTGGTGACCGGTGCGCGGGTGGGGATCAGTAATATGACTGATGCCGATATGTGGGCACAGCAGGTTGATCCCCTCTCCGCCATGCGGCATTTTGACTACAGCGGTTACATGGTCGGCGATATCCTGGTCAAGGTCGATCGCGCCACCATGGCTGTCGGCCTGGAGGCGCGCTGCCCGATACTTGATACCCGTGTTACCGGGTTTGCCTGGACATTGCCGAATGAATACCTGCTGGGCAAAGAGGGCGGCAAGCGTGTGCTGCGCAGTGTGCTTGAGCGTTATGTGCCGCGCGAACTCACCGACCGGCCCAAGCGAGGCTTCTGCGTGCCTGTTGATGACTGGTTACGGGGGCCGCTGCGAGACTGGGTGGAAGAACTGCTTGCAGAACAAAGATTGCGTGAGCAAGGTTTTCTGGAGCCGGCCGCAGTAAGACAATTATGGGCGCAGCATCTGTGCCGCTGGCGCAATCACTCGAATATACTCTGGTCGATACTCATGTTTCAGGCATGGTTTCTGAGTCTGGAAAACCAGTCGACATCATGAGCGATGCTTTAGACAAGAATGGCGGAGGTATTAAAATTCAGCAGAACTCCCGGTTTTTGATACCGGCAATCGCCTTGACCTGACCGCCACAGCCCCGGCACTTTTCAATGTCGATGCCGCAGCAGCATGCAAATTCATTCTGTGAATGACAACAAACCATCACACAAATCCGGGAACCGGGTTTTCTTGCCGGTTATATAATCCTTGTAAAACTGGATTGACTCCTGGTCATGACTATACCCGGATTTGATCT
>Ga0316191_10000682_pt1 | contig 22483 bp, 19 predicted proteins | sample Eddworburr2cm_MG_FD_204928 | JGI IMG/M metagenome (GOLD analysis project Ga0316191, IMG submission 204928) | Coastal sediment microbial communities from Maine, United States - Eddy worm burrow 2 cm | ecosystem: Environmental > Aquatic > Marine > Coastal > Sediment | place: USA: Maine... | reverse complement strand
CGATAACCAGAGGCGCCGCCAGGCTGCCCTCGGCAGACGGCGATCCGCCGGCCCCAACCGCTGGCGACGATTTGCGCTCGCCTGCGCTCTGCTCACGACGGCGGCGGGCTGCGAGCTGAATCCGCCGCGGCCGGTCCTGGAGGGCGATAGCCAGGTCGAACTGCGCAGCATCCAGACCCGTGCATTCGAAAGCCATGACAAGGAACAGGCGCTGCGGACCGTGATCGCCACGCTGCAGGACCTGGGGTTCGTTATCGACAAGGCGGACGCCACACTCGGGGCCGTCAGCGCCACCAAGCTCGATGGCTATGAACTGCGGATGACGGTAACGGTACGGCCTCGGGACGAACAGTCACTGCTGGTGCGCGCCAGTGCGCAGCACCAGATGTCCCCGATCGATGACCCGGAGCCCTACCAGGACTTCTTCGTGGCGCTGGAGAAATCCATGTTCCTTGCTGCACACCGGGTGGACTGAGTCATGCCAGACGGTCACAAATGCTGCGGTCGGCGGGACGGGAGCGCCCGAACTGCAGTCGCCAATACAGCCAGCCTGGCACGTCCCCCGGGTTGATCCGCGGGAATTTAGCCCCGGGAGACGTGTCCAAGTATTTTGTTGCGGCATTTGACGCAGACTGCCGGCCCGTCGATGTTGGGACCCCGCCGGGTCAGGATAAGAGCTCGCGGCCAGGTCCGTGACGAACAATAAGCTGACCCGGAATCGGGCCGATGAAGGAAATCAGTATGGGTAACCTGTGGCCGCGTCGGGCTAGCACCACACTTACCGCCCTGTTGTCGCTGAGCATGGTGGCAGCATGTGGAGGCGGAGGTGGAGGCAGCGGCACCACCGGTGCCCGCGCACCGGCACCGGCGCCACCCGGGGCCCCGCCACCGCCCACCGGCCCTACCGTGGCCAGCGTGATCCCCGGTCCGAGACCCACGGCGGCGCCGCGAGAGTTCGTCACATTCGAGAGTGGGCAGGTCCGTCCCGTGGCCTTGTCCGCGGACGGTCAATCCCTGTTCGCGGTTAACACGCCGGATAACCGACTGGAGGTGTTCGCCCTGGACAATGGCGACGCGGCAAACCAGCCCTCTGCCACCTTGGCTACGCAGCAGTCAGAGTCGCTCGGGATAACTGATGCAGATCCGCTGCACCAGGTGTCCGTGCCGGTCGGCATGGAGCCGGTGGCGGTAGCGGTCGGTCCTGACAAAACCGTGTGGGTGGTCAATCACCTGTCCGACAGCATCAGTATCATCGCCATGGACATGGATCCGCCGCGGGTAGTCAGGACCCTGCAAGTGGGCGATGAACCACGGGATATCGTCGTCGCCGGTGCAGACTTCGACCGCGTGTTCGTGAGCACCGCGCGGCGCGGCCAGAACAGCCCGATCGATCCGGCCCTGGATCAACCCGGCATCTCACGAGCCAACGTGTGGGTGTTCGACGCGCCGGCCGTCATCCGGGATGGAGAGACCACGCCAATCACGATACTGCAGCCATTCGGTGACACGCCTCGGGCGCTGGCAGTCACACCGGACGGCAGCCGCGTTTATGCTGCCGTCTTTCGTTCCGGCAACGGCACCACCTCCATCGCCCCGGCCAATTTCTCCAAAGCGCCACCGACCCGCAGCTCGGACGGCGTCCGGCAGCCGGACAGTGGACTGATCCTCAAGCTTGTAAACGGCAGCTGGGTCGACGACCTCGGCCAGACTTATAACCAGTTCGTGCCCTTCGCCCTCCCCGATCTGGACGTGTTCGAATTCGATGCACTGGCCGACCCGCCGCGGCAGACGGATACCTTCCGCGGTGTCGGCACCACCCTGTTCAACATGGCTGTGAACCCGGCGGACGGGTCCGTGTACGTCTCCAACATGGAGGCCCGCAATCACGTGCGCTTCGCCGGCAGGCCGACACGCGGTAGCACAACAGTCCGCGGCCACCTGGCCGATCACCGCGTGACCGTGCTGGCCGACGGCGAAGTGAAGCCGCGTGTCCTCAACAAGCACATCGACTTCGAGCGGGAAGTCGGGACCGCGGACGAACGCAATCGCAGCCTCTCTCAACCGATGGACATGGCCGTGAGCGCCGATGGCAAACGCCTTTACGTCGCCGCATTCGGTTCCGGCAAGATCGGCGTGTTCGACACGGCCGAACTGGACAACGACAGCTTCGAGCCCGATGCCGATCGGCAGATCGAGTTGTCGGCCGGTGGCCCAGGCGGCTTGGTCCTGGATGAACGGCGCGATCGCGCCTACGTGCTGACCCGCTTCGACAACGGCCTGTCCGTCATCGATCTCACCTCGCAGACGGAGATCGCCCACCAACAGTTGTTTAACCCGGAGCCGAACAGCGTTGTAGACGGTCGACCTCTCTTGTATGACGCCCGCATCACGTCGAGCAACGGCAATGACTCCTGCGCCACCTGCCACCTGTTCGGGGATTCTGACGGCCTGGCCTGGGACCTCGGAGATCCCAACGGCACGGTCCAGCCCATCACCAATTCCTTCATCCCGATTTCGGCGCCGGCCGACCCGGCGACCTTCCACCCGATGAAAGGACCGATGGCCACCCAATCCATGCGCGGACTCATGGGGCACGGGCCGATGCACTGGCGCGGCGACCGCAGCGGGCAAACCCGGATGAACGGCGAGACGCTCGAGGAAGCGGCCTTCAAGGAGTTTAACGAGGCATTCGACACGCTGATGGGACGGGACGGTGAAATCTCCACCGGGGAGATGCAGACCTTCACCGATTTCGCCATGCAGCTGACCTACCCGCCCAATCCTATCCGGGCCCTGGACAATGACCTGGATTCGCTCGAGCAGAGAGGGCTGGACCTCTACAGGTCGGGCATCGTGCGTATCCAGACCGGCCTGCTGGAGGTCTGCATCCAGTGCCATCCGATCAATCCGCCACTGTTGCAATTCGGGACGGGCGGGCTGATGTCCGATAACACCCAGGCCGGTGAACGCAACGTGAAGATCCCCCACTTCCGCGACTTCTACCAGAAGGTCGGCATGTTCGGTTGGGCCTTCAACGCGCCGCCGGAAACCGGTCGCCAGGTGCGTGCCTTCGGCTACAACCACAACGGTGCGACCAGCGGCAATTTCGTCACGGCAGATCTGGGCATGCCGCAGGAAGACCTCGATGCGATCCGCGCGTTCCTGTTTGCATTCCCTACCGAGTCGGCCCCGATCCTGGGTCAGCAGGTGACTCTCCGGCATGACAACGCAGAAGTGGTCGGCGAGCGGATCGACCTGCTGATTCAACGCGGCTCGCTGAACCTGGGGATTCCGGAGTGCGAGCTCATCGTCAAGGGCGTCGTCAATGGTGATCCGGCAGGCTGGCTCATGGGCACGGACGGCGTGTTCCGTCCCGATCGTGCCGGCCCCGAGGTCAGTCTGGACGACCTGCGGGCTATCGCGTCGCAACCCGGTCAGCCGCTGACCTTCACCTGCACTCCCTGGGGCTCGGGTGAACGCATGGGCATCGATCGTGACCTGGACGGCGTGCCGGACGGCGAGGATCCCACGACTGGTTAGTTGGCCGGCGACTCGCTGACGTAGCGGCCATCTTCCATGCCGCGAAAATACATCCCCATCATGGGGTTCAGGACCGGCTGGCCCGTCGTGTCCGGCTCCAGGTTGCGCTCCGCCACGTAGGTGGCCTGCTCCGAGCCGTGGACCAGAATGTGATACCACGGTTCGTCCTTCGGCGGCCGCGACTTGGCGACCGACTCGTACCAGTCCTCGGAGAGTGAGAAATCCGCGTCGACGTCGACGACCACACCGCGGTATTCGAACAGCCGATGTTTCACAAGCTCACCGGGCGAAAAGCGGGCGCTGGAGATCTCGATGCCGGAATTGCTCATATCATCACCCTGAAGTCCATCGCCTAACCGCCGAATCGCTTTTCTACGAACGTATCCTGATCGTCGCCGGCGATGAATTCCGCGACCTCGCCGATCACATCCTCCGGCTTCTCCAGTAATCCCTGTTCCTTGAAGTCCTTGAACGGCTGTCCCCAGGGAAATTCTTCCAGCGAGCTGGCGCGGGAGGCAGTCTGCATTGGCGTGTCGACGACGCCGGGTTCGTAACTGAATACCGCAGCATTGACGCGCCGGCCGCCGGGTCGCAGCTCTGATGCCAGTTCTTCGGCCATCACCATGCCGGCCATGCGCAGCGCCGCCTTGCTGGTGCAGTAATCGCCGAGCCCGGGGAAGGCGCGTACCGCCGCGCCGGAGGAAATATTGACGATGCGCAGCGCGGCGGCCGGCAAGACGGTACCGGCGATGAAGCCCATCAGATAGATCGGTGAGACGGCATTGACGATCAACAGGTGAGCGAGTTCCTCGGGATCGGTCTCCTCCAGCCCGTGTTTGCCGCCCGAGATGGCAGCATTGTTCACCAGTGCCACCCGCGTCCAGCGGGCGTCGGTAACGAGCGTCCCCAGATCGTTCGCGGCGACGCGTTTCAGCGCATCGATGTCGCCGAGATCAACCGCTACATGGCGGTATGAAGAGTGATCGATACCGGCCTCCCTTCGGGCCAGGCCGACGACCGTCCAGCCGTCCGTCAGTAGTGCATTCGCCAGTGCCGCGCCGATGCCGGAGCTCGTTCCGGTTACGATGGCGAGTCGATCGCTGCAGCCCATGGAGTCTCCCGATAGATGATCTCTCCCCTGCCCATCATACGCGGGTCCGATCAGGCGTTTAGAGAAACGACAGCTCGTAGTTGAGGATGATACGAACATCGCCGACGTCGCAGGCGCGCAGTGAACGTGCCTGGTGACGCAGACCCGGACCTCCCGATCGCCTTCTCAGGCCAGCAAAGGCCCGGTGGTCGGGAAATGCAGGCGCACGATCAGGCCCGGATCACCATCGGCGAATTCCAGTCTCGCCTGATGCTGGTCAGCGACCGCGGCGACGAGGCTCAGGCCCAGCCCGCTGCCCGGTTGTGAACGCGAGTCGTCGAGACGGAAAAAGCGTCGCGCGACGCGGCTCTTGTACTCGTCCGGGATCCCCGGCCCGGTGTCGCGGACTTCGACGCAGATCTGCCCATCTTCCTTGACCACGCCCAGCTGTACAGAACCACCGTCCGGCGTGTACTTGACTGCGTTATCCACCAGGTTGATCAGCGCCTGAAAGAGCAGGTCCCTGTCGCCCTGGATCACGAGCTCCGGAGCCTCAGCGACCAACTCGATGTCGCGGTCCTCGGCCAGCGCCTGGTACATGTCGGCTACGTCGCGGATCAGTCTGTTCAGCGCCACATTGTTTGATCGCAACGTCCGCCCGCCGGACTCGATGCGTGCGATCCTTAACAGCGCATTGAAGGTCGCCAGAAGTTGATCAGCGTCTGCGATGCAATCTTCTACCTCCGCATCACTGGTCTGTGTTGCGGTACGTGCGCGCAGCATTTCCAGGCGGGTACGCATGCGCGTCAACGGAGTCCGCAAGTCGTGGGCGACATTGTCGGCGACGTGGCGAACGCCTTGCATCAGGTCCTCGATACGATCGAGCATCGAATTGAGCTGACCACTGAGCTCATCGAACTCATCACCCGTGCCGCGCTCGGGGATGCGTCGCGACAGATCGCCGGCCATGATGTCGCGGCTGGCCTTGTTGATGACTTCGATCCGCTGGTTCATGCGCCGGCTCATCAACAGTCCGCCGAGTAATCCGAGGGCCACGCTCAGGCCGAGTCCCCAGATAATGCCGCGGCGGATAAGGGCTTCGGTGCGCACCAGCTCGCGTATATCACGGCCGACCAGCAGGTGCAGACCACCACGCAGCAGGAACAGGCGGGCGCGGGCGGGTATCTCGTTGCCGCCTGCATCGGTACGCGAGAAATCGAGCCAGCCCTCGACGTCGGCCGTCAGCGATGGCCACTCGTCGAGGTTGCCGGCCAGAGGTCGATAGTCGGGTGTGGCAAACAGGTAGATCGACGATCCGTCCGGATCGGTCCGCGCGCGATCCGAGATGACGTCGGCCAGGCCGCCGAGTCCCCGCTGCCGGTACTGCTCCTCCAGACCGGCGATCTCGATCTCGATGGTGTCATCGGTTTGCCGGGCCATGAATCCCGCTGTCGTCCAGTAGACCAGCCCGAGCAGTATCAGCACCGAGGCGGCGAAGATCGCCATATACAGCGCGGCGAACTGGAAGGTCGAGCTGCGCCACAGGCGCAACGCTGGCGGGCGTGGCGATGCACTGTCTGTCGCAGGCAACCGCTCAGCCCTCACCGAGTCGGTATCCTGCACCCCGGATGGTGTGCAACAGCGGCCGATCGAAATCCTTGTCGATCTTCCCACGCAGCCGGCTGATGTGGACGTCGATGACGTTGGTCTGCGGATCGAAGTGATAGTCCCAGACCGCCTCCAGCAGCATGGTCCGGGTCACGACCTGGCCGGCGTGCCGCATCAGGTATTCGAGAAGTCGGAACTCTGTCGGCTTGATATCCAGGACCGTATCGCCGCGACGGACGGCACGCTTGAGTAAGTCGAGTTCCAGGTCATCGACCATCAGCGTCGTCTCGCGCGGCGTCTCGGGGCCCGAACGCCGCGCCAGCGCCTCGAGGCGCGCGGTCAGCTCGCTGAAAGCGAACGGCTTGACCAGGTAGTCGTCTCCGCCCGCTTGCAACCCTTCCACCCGATCATCGACTTCGCCGAGAGCGCTGAGGATCAACGCCGGCGTCACATTACCGGAGGCCCGCAGCGTCCGGATGATGGAAAGGCCGTCGAGCCCCGGCAGCATCCGGTCCACGATCAGCGCGTCATAGGTTTCGCTGGCCGCCATGAACAAGCCGTCCTTGCCGTCGGCGGCATGATCACTGGTGTGCCCCGCCTCGCGCAATCCCTGGCCGATATAGCTGGCGACCTCGAGGTCGTCCTCGATGACTAACACCCGCATGGCGCAACTCTAGCAGACAGGTGCACAGGCCGGACAACATGAAAGTTCTTTAATGCTCCCGCAAGGTCTTGGCAAGGGCGGAGTCTTTATCTTGTTGCGTGAAAGCGCTGAATAGTGCAATGACACTGGAGGACAGCGATGCCCATCCGCAACAGCTATCTGAGACGCTCGTTATCGGTACTTGCCCTGGTGGCGACGCTGGCGATCGTGCCGTTCGCCGGCACCATGAGTGTCCACGCCGAAACCGACCGGCCTCAGTTTGCTGATCTCATCGAGGCCAATAGCCCCGCGGTCGTCAACATCCGGACGACCATGACGCTCAAGGACGGCAGGACCGGCGCTCATCCGATGCCGGAAATGACACCCGGCGCGCCCTTCGACGACTTCTTCCGCCGCTTTTTCGAGCAGATGCCCCAGCAGGGCCCGCGTGGTCCATCCCCCCATGGTCAGGCCATGGGCCAGGGATCCGGCTTCATCGTCTCCGCGGATGGCCACGTGGTGACCAACAACCACGTAATCGAGAACGCCGACGAGATCAGTGTCGTCACCGACGACGGCACCACCTATACAGCGAGCCTCGTGGGCACGGACCCGAAGACCGACCTCGCCGTCCTGAAGATCGAGGCCGATGACCCGATGCCTTTCGTCCGTTTCGGTGATTCCGATGATGCGCGCATCGGTGACTGGATTATCGCCATCGGTAATCCGTTCGGACTCGGCGGCACGGCAACCGCCGGCATCATCTCGGCCCGCGGCCGTGACCTGCAGGCAGGACCCTACGATGACTTCATCCAGATCGACGCACCGATCAATCGCGGCAATTCTGGTGGTCCGATATTCAACACCGACGGCGAGGTCATCGGTGTCAACACCATGATCTACTCGCCCAATGGCGGCAACGTGGGCATCGGCTTCGCCATCCCCTCCGCCGTGGCGACCACTATCGTGGCCGATCTAAGAGCCAATGGTTCTGTTGCGCGCGGCTGGCTCGGCGTGCAGATCCAGGGGGTCAGCCCGGAGATCGCCGACAGCCTCGGACTGGACGAGGATCGCGGTGCGCTAATCGCCCAGGTCGAGTCCGGTAGCCCCGCAGACGAAGCCGGCCTCAAGTCTGGCGATGTGATCGTCGACTTCGACGGTAAGGACATCAAGACGGTCAAGGACCTCACCCGCATGGTGGCCAGCACCAAAGCTGAACAGTCGGTGGAAGTCGGCGTCTGGCGCGACGGCAAGCGGCGCGAGCGCGACGTGCGCATAGGCGCCCAGTCGGAGGAGCCGTTGCAGCTGGCCAGCGCCGAAGATACCCAACGCGGCAAGCTGGGCCTGGAACTCTCGCCGCTGACGCCCGACACGCGCCGGCAATTCCGCGTCCCCGGCAAGATCGACGGTGCTCTCGTGGTCGGTGTCGACCCGCGCGGCCCGGCCGCGCGGCGAGGCGTGCGTCCGGGAGACGTCATCTCGATGGTCGGTCAGACACCGGTCGAATCACCGGACCAGGTCCGGGAGCAGGTGCAGGCCGCGACCGACGACGACCGGGACCACGTCCTATTGCGAATTGAACGCAACGGAGGTTCGCGATTTCTTGCGATGAAGCTGAGCTAGGAAAGGAACGCTGCCGCGGTCACCGGGCCCGCCCCCTTGCACGGTGACCGCAGGCGGCCGACCACTGTGTGTGCAGCCGGTCCCCTGACTCGGGGACCGGCCTTTTTTGATAGCGCATGCATCCTGGCGCCACAGATTGCCTCGTGGGACAGATGCTGCCGGAAAGGACCGGTCAGGGTTTCGGCACGCAGGCGCCCAGGCCGACCACGGCAAAACCGTCTCCGGCCACCGCCATTACCATGGTGCCTTCCGGATCCATGATGGAGATGGTCCAACCGGCACCGTCGCGGACTTCCGCCTCACCATCTTCGATGCCCGAGAGGATCAACTTGCTGTCGATGGTCTCCACGCTGTCGATGGTCGAGGTCTGTTTGGACTCCACCCCCGCCCGGGTAATGGTCTTGTTCTTGAAATCGATGTTCAGATGACTGACGCCGCCGATTTGCTCAGGCGTGACCATCTGACAGTCATTCGGCGCGTCGCACTCGAACAGCTGGTAAACCGAACAAAGCAAGGGCCGCTTGCCATCGAAGAAACTGGCTGAGGACGCCGTGGCGACGAAGCCCATGAGAGCCGCAAACAGCACCGTTTTGATAGTTGTTTTCATTCTCATGATCTCCTAGCGAACGGTGTAACCGCGGCTTTCCATGCAGGCGATGAATGCCCGATTCCAGTTGTCCCGGTTGCGCTGGTAGTTCTGAGCCTCACGCCGCGCCCAGTCCTCCTGCTGACGATTGCTGTCGGCACGGCGCATACCGCCGAGGACACCACCGCCGGCCGCACCAGCACGCAGTCCCTGCCTCGTATTACCGGTGGCCGCGCCGATGGCGCCGCCGAGCAACGCGCCGCGGGCTGCGCCACCGACCACGCCGCCCTGCTGCTTTGGCGGTGCCGTGGTCGCTGTTGGTGTCGCCATCGGATCGAAGCCGGTCCGGTCACGCGCCATCCGCTGGCACTGGAACTCGTCCATATCCTGCTGGTCCTGGCTCTGACCGTCGTTCGGGAACACGAACAGGTCCTGCGCCTGGGCGATCGGCGCGAACGCCAGCGCCGCCATCAATGTCATCAATATCCGCATCATTCACTCCTCTACGTCGATACGCCTCCGACCGCGAGGCAGGCCCCGGCGACCATGACGGTCAATGTTATCTGCGCGGCATGCTCCTATGAACCCTTGGTCGAATATTCACGACGCGCCAACACTCTGTAGCGCCCCGGACACGCATGCGTGAACGGTCCGTTTTTCAACAATGCCCGGCGAACGCATGCCGACCGCGTCTCTATTCTCCCCGCTCGCCGATGTCGCCGACCTGGTAGTCGCTCAGTTCCTCCTTGGCGGCGGGGCCGGCGGTACCCGGAAGTATCTCGAAACGCGGATCGAACGTCACGAGCGAAGCCGCCAGCTTGCCGAGGATCGAAGTGTCACCCTCGGCCTTGGCGATACCCTCGTCGATCTGCGCCCGCAGGGTCTTCAGCCCCATCATCACCGGCTCCAGGTCGGTCCGGTTGATGGTGATCGACAGGTCGGCATCATCCGCCAGGAAGCCCTGGGCATTGGTCAGGGTGCCGTTGCTGAGCTCGATCAGGTATTTCTCGTCATTGTCGGGCGTGATCAGGTTGGCGGTGAACTCGAACCCCTCGACCTTCCTGCTGTCCATGCGGATTCCGACGAAGTCGAGGAACAGGCCTGTGCTCATGGCGCGGATCACGTCCGGACCCGCCGAGCTGAGCTGCGCGCCCCCGGGGATCCCCGATCGCAACTCGAAGGCCCCGGCGAGGTAGCTGTTACGCAGCCCCGGGTTCTCCTGCTGGTAGCCGATCTGTTCGTAGACGTCGGCGAGCAGGTCCTTCGCCGCCTGGTTGCCGGGCTCGGCCTGCACCAGCTTGTTGAGGATCTCCTGGGCCAGCATGTAGTCGCCCGAGTCGTGCAGGCTCCTGCCTTTCTCCATGATCTTGTCCGCCCCACCCATCATCTCCACGTACAGCGGCGCCGAATCGGCGGGCGACAAGGGGATCAGGGTCGCCGGGTTGGCGTCCCAGTAGCCCAGAAAACGGTTGATCACGGCTCGGCTGTTGTGCTCCGGAGAACCGTGGTAGCCGCGGTTGTACCACTGATCCGAGATCGCCTTCGGCGTCTCGAAAACGTTATGCACCTGGTTGATGGTCACGCCCTGATTGGCCAGGTGCAGCACCTGGTTGTTGATGTTGGCGTAGAGATCGCGCTGGCCGCGCAGCACCTCCTGGATGCGGGCGTTGCCCCAACGCGGCCAGTGGTGGGAGGCGAACATGACATCGGCCTCCTGGCCGAACCGGTACAGTACTTCGCTGATGTACTTGGACCAGCGCAGCGGATCGCGTACCGGAGCCCCGCGCAACGTGTAGATGTTGTGGAACGTCGAGGTGACGTTCTCCGCCACCCACAGCAGTTTCTTGTCGGGGAAATAGGTGTTCATCTCCGACGGCGCTTCCGTATTGGGTGTGTTCTGGAAGATCATCCGCACGCCGTCGATGGTCAGCTCTTCGATGTCGTCCTCGATGATGCGGGTGGGCGCGATCAAGGTGATCGTGCCGATGGACACATTCTGGCCAAGGCCCTGACCCGTATGACCGAAGGGGCTGGCAGGCAGCAGGATGCCGTACTGGTAGAATAGCCGCCGGTTCATCGCGTTGCCGGCGTAGACGTTTTCCGAAACGGTGTGCAACATGAACTCCCGTGGCGCGATGATCTGGACCTTGCCGTCACGCACGTCTGCCTCGTCGACGACACCACGGACGCCGCCCCAGTGGTCGCCGTGGGAGTGTGAATAGACCACCGCCCTGACCGGGAACTTGCCGACGTGTTTCTCCAGCAGATCGAACGCCGCCCGCGACGTCTCTTTCGAGGTCAGCGGGTCGAAGATGATCCAGCCGGTGTCGCCCTTGATGAACGAGATGTTGGCGAGGTCAAAGCCGCGCACCTGGTAAACGCCCGGGACGACTTCGTAGAGGCCGTAATTCATGTTGAGCGTCGACTGTCGCTGCAGCGATGGGTGGATGCTGGGATATTCCTTTTTCTCCAGCAGGAACTTGTATCGCTCCATGTCCCAGACGACGTTGCCCTCCTCTCCCTTGATCTGCCAGACTTCGGGCGCGGCCATGAAGCCCTTGTCGATCTCGTCGAAATCGCGCTTGTCGGAGAACGGCAGCGTCCCGCGCGCCTCCTCGAGTACCTTCAGCGTGTACTCCGAGGGCGGTTTCCCCTTCGGGTGAAAGTGGGTGTTCGGATCCACCGTCTGCAGATTTCCGGCGCCGCCGCCTGCCGCATACGCGACTGCCGAAGACGCAAGGGCGGCGATCACGAACACTAAGTATCTGGAACGCTTCATTGACTCTTCCTCCAGGTTTTCGCTTGCCGGGCAAACGACAATTGTCTGTTAAGGGGCGCTGTACTGTTGCGATGCCCGCCCCGCGGTTTTCGCCACGGCCAGGATCGCGACCCGGATGCCAGGCGGCGATCGGGCCCGAGCTATTGCGCAGTACGATGAGTTGACACGTTGGCTGACCGCGCCACGTATCCAGCCGGCATAGAACCGGATCCGAAAGGCCCCGGGTCCGCTCCCGCGGCCTAGAGTACCGTCACAGCATCGCGAAATCCACCAAAGTTCCGCTGGGCGGAACGGCAACCGGTACGATCGCCGGACCGCGTCCGTGCTCCATCATCTATAACTGTGCGCGCGGAAACCCCGACCCATGAGGGGTGAAATGCAGCTCGTTTTCGGCCTGATCGTCGTCGCCGCCGCAGCCATGGCCAGCAACCGCATCCGCTTCGATAACGTCGCCCTGCTGGTGGTGCTGGCGTTGATGCTGAGCGACGTCCTGACGGTCGGCGAATCCCTGGCCGAGGCAAAACTAGAGTCCGATTTCGGCGTCCGCGTCCTCGGCATGCGTCGCGAGCAAGGGCCGGTCGAGGACTATCGGGACACCAAGCTGCTGACCTACGTCGCCACGCTGCTCATCGCACCGTTGATCTTCCCGTATCACGGGTAATCACCGGTCCCACACGGGAGGCCGATCCGGCAGGCCGGGAAGCCTGCCGATCGACCGCAGCTCCTAGGCTTTAGAGCGTGCCTTCTTGCCGGCCGGCTTTTTGGCGGTTGACCGGCGGGCCGGTCGTTTCACGACCTTCTTCCTGGCGGCGGGCTTCCTGACTGGCTTCTTCTTCGTCGCTGCTTTCTTCACGGGCGCCTTACGGACCGGCTTCTTCTTCGCAGCGGTCTTCCTGGCCGCGGCTCTGGCGGGTTTTTTCCCGCTGGCAGATTTCTTCTTCACCGCTGCTCTCTTCGCCGGCGCTTTCCGGGTCGGCTTCTTCTTCACGGCCGTCTTCCCGGCCGCCGACTTCCTTGCGGCACCAGCTTTGGACGGCTTCTTCCTGGCGGCCGGTTTCTTCTTCGCCGCCGCCCTCTTACTGGCAGTCGCCTTCTTCACCGGCATCGTCTTTGCAGCAGTCTTCTTCCGCGCAGGCCTGGTCGCATCCGCGGATTTCTTCGGGGCAGCCTTCTTCGCTGCGGCCTTCGTCGGACTCGCCGTTTTCTTCAGCTTCGCCGACGTGGTCTGGCCCGGCTTCCAGGTCTTGCGTGTCTGCTTCGCCAGCTTGACCACCTTGGCGATATCGGCGTCACTATAGACGCCGTTCACACCGGAGATCGCCGCCAACCTCATGCCGTGCCTGAGCCCGAGCTTGTAGATCTCCTTGACCTTCCGCCACTCGGTATCGCGGCCGATAGTGAACACCTCGAAGCGGCCTTCCAGCGCCAGCACGATCGTTTCCGCCAGACACGCATAGATAACGTTGTCGGGCAATCCAATATCCTTCATGCGGACTTCACTGGGCATCTGTATCTCGCCGGACTCGATCACCAGCACGTCGGGGCGCTTGGCGACCTCCTCCGGTGGCAGGTCCAGCGGCCGCGCCACGTCGGTGATCACGCAGCCGGGCTTGACCTTGGTGATATCGAGAATCTTCTTGCCCGCTCCTGAGGTGGACGTCACGATCATGTCCATGTCGCTCAGGTACTGCTCGTAGTCGGTCGTCGCCACCACTTTTGCGTCCGGCGTCTCCTTCAGGATCGACTTCTTGAGGGCGTCCAGCTTGGACTGGGTGCGGGCGGCCAGGTAGACCTCGTCGAAGGCCATGGCCAGCAACCGCGCGCTCACCGACCCGATCGAGCCGGAGGCGCCGATGACCATGGTCTTGGCCGCCACCTTGCCGTTCTTGCGCACCTTCACCAGGTTCATGCGTCGCATCGCGTCCGCCGCCGCCCACAGGGCGCCGGAAGCTGAGTAACTGTTTCCGGTGGTGACCGGGATGCTCGCCCGCCTGGCCACCGTCACGCCGGCGTCACCGACGACCTTGGTGAACGCACCCAGCCCGATGATCTGCGCACCCATCTTCTCGGCCATTTTTGCTGCCGCCAGCAGCCGCCGATAGGTGAACTCCGGACTGCGGGTGAGCATCTCTTTTGGCGTACCACCGACGAGAATCAGCCAGCCCTCCGCCTCGGCGCCGGTGGGCGAGATGATGTTGTCCATCTTGCAGTAGATCATCGGCGGCATGTGGGCGGCCGCCTTCTCCACCTGGTCCATCACGATCTTCGGCGTCGCCTTGGGCAGCGGGAAGCCCTTGCGGATGTACTCCTGGCTCAACGGATGGATGACAAAAGCGAAACGGCGGATGTTGCGGAATTCGCCGGTGGGATGCAGCAACCGCGGCTCGATCTTGAGCTCCTCGATGATCTCCTCGAGATCATGATCGCCGAGTTCCTCAGTCGTGGTGCCCAGCGCCGCCAGCACCATCGCCTCGATCGTACTGAGCCCCACCACCTTGTCGAACAGCATCGGTGAGACATCCACGACCAGGTTGACGTTGCACTCCTTGAAGAAATCCAGCCGGTCCTCATCAATCGCCGACGTGATGAGCGTCTTGCCTTCCAGGTTTTCCGGCGTGCCGAAGATGGCAATGTCGTCGAATGTGCCGACGATGACGTGGCACTTCTGCACCTCCCGGGTCAGGATCTCCTTGCGCAGCTTGGTCAGGCCCGGCAGCCTGGCCAGCGTCCGGGTCGGGATAACCGATGTGGGGAGCACCGAGGAGGCCAGCTGGGTGCCGCGGGCATACAGCTCGAGTTGATCCAGGGATGTCAGCACCGCGGGTGCGCCGGTATCCAGCACCGCGTCGGCAAATTTCAGGTTGGGGGTGTAATCGGACATGGTCTGGGCCATGTCGTAGTTGACCATCCCGTTCAGGAACAGCACCAGGTTATTGTTGAAGTAGTTGCCCAGCTTCTTCTGTACGTGGCGGACCGCCCGCACCTGCAGCAGGCGCCGCAGCGCCGCACCGGTCGTCACCGGCACCCGGGTAACGACCTTGAGCAGCCGCTCGGTCTCCTTGTGGACAAGTCGCCGGGAACCGATGTCGTAGTGATCCTGGATCATGCCCAGACCGATAGCGTCCGACTCGGACTGATGCCGTCGCAGCATTTCCCAGGCCGTACCCGAGTCCCCATCCGCACCCACGCGTTTGATAAGGAAGTCCTGGCCGAGGAAACGGGTCTTGAACTCGATGTCCTTGGATGAGGGGCCCAGGGATACGCTGACGACTTTCTTCATGGAAGGCTCCGTTTCGACGAGGACTCCATGCGCCGACACGATGACGGTCCGCCGGGTCCCCTTTCAATCCTAGTCCCCCGCGTCGCGGCCTGCCTGCGCGGCCACGGTCCGGGCCGGTAATTACACCCTGCCCGGCCCGCAGACACAACTTTGGGCACGGGATGTAGCGATGCAGCCGAATTACCTATACTTGATATCCTGCACCGTACCCGGCGTCGCCGGGCCGACAACGTCAAGAGAGGCAACGCCATGATCCCATTCGGCATCCAGGTCACCGGCTACCAGAGCCTGATGAAAACCCTGAAGGGCCTGGTCAAGACGCTGCCCTTCCCCAAGCCCACGCTGTTCTCCGGCGCCGGCTCCTCGCTACAACTGTGCGAAGCCATCTCGCAGATGGGCGTGCGCAAGCTGCTGATCGTGACCGACGGCATGCTGGTCAAGATCGGCCTGCTGAATGACATCGAAGCCAAGCTGGAGGATCTCGGCGTCCGCTACGCAATCTACGACGGCATCCTGCCCGACCCGACAGTGGACCAGATCGAAGCCGGGCTGAAGGTCCTCAAGCGGGAACGTTGCCAGGCCATCCTCGCGGTGGGTGGCGGTTCCTCCATCGATGCGGCCAAGGTGATCGCGGCCCGGGCCACCAATGACAAACCGATTTCCAGAATGGAGGGCATGTTCAAGGTCTTTACGGCGCCCATGCCGCTGTACGCGGTTCCCACCACCGCGGGTACCGGCTCCGAGGTGACCATCGCCGCCGTCGTCTCGGACCCGAAAAAGAAGAAGAAGACTCCGATCATGGACCCCAAGCTGGTGCCGATGATGGCCGCGCTGGATGGCGCGTTAATGACCGGGTTGCCGCCGCACATCACGGCTGCCACCGGCATGGACGCGCTGACCCACGCGGTGGAGGCCTACCTGTCCGCCAACGCCCTGCCGGAAACGGACGGCTATGCGCTGGCGGCTACCCGGCTGATCATGGAGAACCTGCCCCGGGCCGTCTCGAAGGGCAAGGACCTGAAAGCGCGCCAGGCCATGTCGTTCGCCTCCTATTACGCCGCGCTGGCCTTCACCCGTGCCGGTGTCGGTTATGTACACGCCATCTCGCACAATTTTGGCGCCTTCTATCACACGCCCCACGGGCTGGCGAACGCCATCGTCATGCCGTATGTCCTGGACTTCTCCAAGCGCAGCTGCACCCGCAAACTGTCCAAGCTCGCCGACGTCTCGGGTCTCAGGAAGAAGGGCGACCGGCCGCAGCAACTGGCCAACCGCTTCATTGATCACATCCGCGATCTGAACGCGGAATTCGGCATCCCGGACCGGCTGGAAGCACTGCAACGCTCAGACATCCCGGCGATCGCGCGTAACGCGCTGAAGGAAGCCCACTACACCTATGCGGTGCCGCGCTACATGGATCAGCGTACCTGCGAGCGGCTGGTCGCCAAGATGCTGCCCTAGACGCCCCGACGAGCCAGCCACCGGGCGATCCACAACAGCGGCAGCAACCCCAGGACCTGGTAGAACGGGATGAAGATCAGCACGATCCCACTCTGCGCATCCGGGTGAGCGATGAACGCCTCATAGAGCATCAGGGCACCGAACCCCGAGACCGCCAGCGCGCTCAGCAACACCACGGCGCTCGATGCTCGCGTAGCCGGGCCGCGGCGGGATACGGCATAGATCAACGCATAGGGCAGGCCGGCCCACGCGGCGAACGGAACAAACAGCGGCCACCAGGACCCCCGTCCGGGCTCGCCCGCATAGAACATGAAGCCGAGGCTGATCAGGAACCCGCCGGTCAGGACTGCGAGCGTCGCTCTTTTCACTGGTTTTCTCCCTATGCCGCACGCCGCCTCGGCATGACACGACCGGAGTAAGGCAGGACACCGCTGCCCTGCCCCACGCCATGCCGGTCAGCGCGTATTGCGGATGACGCCCTTGCCGCCCTCGGCTTCCGGGCTGTCGCCGCCGCTGCTGTGGAGATTGCCGTGCGCATCCTTGACCGTAATCGTGTACGGATAGTCCACGGTACCGCTGCCCTTGGTGATCTTGTCCTTGGCGGTGATCTTCTTGTCGGTCACCTTGATACTGCTGATGGGGGCGCCCGGCGCCGGCTGGCAGGAGACGAAGCTGAACGGCTGGGTGGGGGAACCCTGTACCCAGGTGATGGTGTGATCGTCCTTGCCGTTTCTCTTCTTGATCTTGGTTGCCGGAGAGATTTCGACTTCCTTGTTTGCAGTTAGCGTGACTTCGATCGTCATTGTTCTTCTCTCCTTGTTGCATTCCTTGGCTGACAGAACGCAGCCGCAGCTTCGCTCCTCTACCCGAGACGTGCCCGGGGCCGTTTCTATTCCAGCAGAGCCAGTGCCGGCCCCGGTTGGCCATAAGCCATCTCTCTTAGCCGACTCACATAGGGCGCCGCTTCGCTCATCCGCCCCAGCCGGTGCAGGGCGACGACATAAGGCGCCAGCCAATCCGGATCGTAGCTATCCTTGACGCGGTCGTGCATCTGCCTCACCAGCACGTCCCACTCGCGGACGGCCGCAGCCTCGTCCCCACGTGAGCTCGCCAGTTCGCCCTGGAGCAGCAGCGTCGACATGTAGGCGCGCTGCACGGCTGCATCGCCGGGGGACAGCGACATCAGTTGACCCACCACGCCATAGGCCTCGAGGCCTCTCATCTCTGCATGGTTCAGGTTACCGGTGTCCAGGCTCAAGAAAGCGACGGCGATATCGGCTGCCGCCAGGTCCAACAACCATTCTGCGTCCTCGGCGTGGTCGCCACTCAGCGACCGCAGCGTCTCGGCGGCGCGTCCCAGTCGCAGCGCCGCCTCGATCACATCGCCACGGCGACGGGCCAGGTCGCCGGCGTGGCGCTCGTAGTTGGCGTAGTTTTTCGCCCGCGCATGATTGTCCGGTGTCTCGGTGAACTGGCGTCGCATCTCGGCCGCTGCCGCCACGTACTGATCCATCGCTTCCGCGACCTCGCCCGTCACCTCCAGGATACGGCCGAGGAAGTACTGGCTGGTGGCCTGATAAGTTCGAAACAGACCGTGCCCGGGCCGGGCGTCGGCGACCTCCGTCTTGATATCGAGATCCTCACGGAAGTGTCGCTCCGCACTTTCCAGCCGGCCCATACGCATGAGCAGCAATCCCAGGTTGTTGTGGGCGAAGCCGATCTCCAGCCGCATGTCGACGTCGTCCGGCATCCTCCGGGCCGCCTGTTGGTTTACGGCCCTGACCCGCTCGTAATGGGCCAACGCGGTGTCGAGCTCACCTCGTCCCTCTTCGATTCGGCCCAGGTTGGTGTACGCGTAACCGAGGTCTCTCAGCATTTCCGGCGTCTCGTCTCCGCGGGCAACCAGCGCTTCGATCACCTGGAGCTGCTTGCGGAAAGCGGCGGCAGCCGCATCGAGTTCACCGCGTTTCCAGTCGACGTATCCGATCCAGTAGTGGGTCTCCGCCAGACCCAGCTGCCAGTCGGTCCGCTGCGGCTGCCGGGTCGTCACCGCCTGCGACAATTCGAGGGCGAACTCGAACGCCTCCAGCGCACGGTCCAGCTCTCCCTGGTCGGCTCGGGTCTCGCCGATCTTCCGCAGGGCCTCCGAGCGCTGAGCCAGGGCCGTGTCGGTCAGGTCGTCACTCTTCAGGGACTTGAAGTATTCGGTCGCCTTGTCCCCGACCGCGGTGTAGATGTCCGTGCGGCCAATCTCGTAAAGCCGCTCGTACATATCTCCCAGCATGAAGCCGACCAGATTCTCGGCCTGCCCGCGACGGCGCTCGGCATCCTGGCGCGCCACGACCGCGAGGCCGGCCAAGGTGGCGGTCACCGCCATGCCAACCACCGAAGCCGCCGTGATGGCGAACAATCGCCGCTGCCGGCGCACCAGTTCCCGCTGGTACAAATCGTCGTAATCCACACCCAGCAAGCCGGCGATCAGCCGGGTCAGCGCCCGCTGCCGGCCGTCCCCGATCGACCGGGCATCCGCTGCGATCGGCTCCACCGGGATGTCGGTCAGCCGGCCATCCGCGCCGATGCGGTAACGCACGGCCGGAGCGAAACAATTGTTGTCCTCCGACTCGGGGTCGCCGTCGACGATGAAACAGTGAACATCCTCGAAGCGCCCCAGTCGCTTGTAGGCCAGGACCTCCTCGTTCACCCAGCGTGATCGTGCCGACGCCGGCGAGGCGATCACGATCAGGGCCGCAGAATCCTCGAGCACCTGCTGGATGCGATCGCCGAGATCGCTGGCGCTGGATAACTCGTCGCGGTCGCGGAAGACCGGTGCCAGTTTCGCCGGCACAACGCCGCGAGCCGTCCGGCGCCCGACCAGCCGCCTGGGCACGCGGTAGGTTTCCAGCTTGCGCATCAGCCAGCGGCCCCATTTTCTGTCCGCGTGGCTGTAGCTCAGGAAGGCCCGGTATCGAAATCCGGGGGTGCCCTCAGGGTCCGCGTCGGCCGTCGCGTCGTCGGAATCCTTTTCGCTCTGCACCACCATGCCGTACCAGTCCGTTCAGAATGACCGGACGGCTAGTATAGACGAGGCTTGCCGCCGGTCGACGCCGGTCGGCCGCGCCGATCCATGGCCGTGAGAGCCAGGTAGACGGCGCCGCAAAAAGCGCCACCGAAGATCAGGCTGTCGGAGAGGATCGATGCAAACTCGTAGGCCGGATGATCCATGAACAACAGGTGCAGGATGCCGTGAACAAGCAGGAATCCGGCCACAGCCAGTCGCGCCAGCGACCGGGTCCGCTGTCGCGGGCTGGCGATGAGCGCGATGAGGATGGCAAACAGCGGCACGTGCAGTGCCACGAACAACGTCATGCCGGTCTCGTCGGGCAATGTGCGCAACAGGGGCAGCACACGCCACTCGTGATTGGCCATGGCGTCCAGCTCGTGGGTCAGCAACGCGCCCAGCCCCAAGTAGAAAACGACACTTTTGACCGGCCACCCGGGTCCGTTCTGGAATCTAGAGTCCACTGCCGACGAGCTGCTTGTACATGAAAATGTTTACCGGCTCGTAGCCGATCTTCTCGTAAAGACGCCGGGCGCCGTCATTGTGCCCGAACACGTGCAGCCCGATGCCCGGCAGGCCCAGGTCTAGCACCTTCTTCTCCACGGCCTTCAGGGCCCGCGAGCCATGCCCTTTGCCCCGGTACTCGGGCTTGATGAACACATCGTAAATGTAGGCGGATTTCTGTCCCGCTCTGTCCCGCTCCGCGATCCAGATTACGCCCACCGGCACCTCGTCCCACTCATCGATGATCTGGAAGAGATAGTTACCCGGCGTCGCCAGTCCCTGGGGCAGGAGTTCGGCGAACGAGTCACGCGACTGCTGCTCGGCGGTCTCCGCCGCCCATTCTCCGGAATTGATCTTGTTGAGCGCGTGATTGGGGATCGAGTGGGCTACGTAGTCCTCGTATTCCTCATCGGTCATTTCTTTCAGGGTGGTTGTCATTGTGTTGTCCTTTCCGACGCTTCGGTTGGTGCGCGCTTTGTTCTTCTTAGTCTGCGTGCCGGGTGTCTGCCGGCACACTCACCCAGGCATGTTTCCGTGCCTCGTAGATAGAGAACACGGGTGGCGGAAAATCCGGATCGGCGAAGACCCCCACGGGGATCGCCACGTAATCGGTAAACTGGTCGATGAAGTAATACACCGTGGCACCGCATCGCGGGCAGAAGTGGAAGCTGACCTGGCAACCCTCGTCTCCGACCCGGAGGTATTCGCTGCTGGAGCCCTCGACCGTCACCTTGTCACGATCAAACAGCCCTTGCGCGCCGTAAGTGCTGCCGGTGCGTTTCTGGCATGCCAGGCAGTGGCAGACGGTTACCCGTATCGGATCGCCGTCGACCTCCAACCGAAGTTGCCCGCAGGAACATGAAGCGTCTCGCTTGGTCATAGCAGCCTGCCTATTTCTTGTTCTTGTCTATCGCCGCATCGTCGGGTGCGCTCATCCCCAACCAGTTGTTGCCCGCCGCCTGCGTCTACCTCGCTGCGTCCGGCGGCTCGATCGAACTTTGGTCGGTGACCTGCACCACGCTCCAGTCCTCGACCCTGCGAGGATCGCCGCCATCGACAAGCGCGGCATCCAGACTCACTTCGCACTCACTGCGTGGGTACCGTTGTCGTCCTGATACGCACTCGCGGCCTTGATGCCGGGGCTGTCCGCCAACACCGGTGCGTGACCGTGCATCACCGTCCGGATCTCGGCCAGATCCTCTTCACTCAATTCAACATCCACCGGCGGCGACCACTCGGCCGCAACATGCTCTTCGGCGAAGCCGACAACGGCAGTGGACAGACAGATAACCGCGGCCGCCATTGCGGCCGGTCGTCGAATCCCCACGACTTTCCCCTCCGCGGGGCCACGCAGTCCGGTACCGACCCCTATGGAAAAGAGTGTAGACCTGCGAAACCGCAGCGGTCCAATACACTGACAGGCGGGTGATTATGTAAAGGCCCCTCGGCGCGCCGGACCGGACAATTCAGGGGCCTCTGTCAGGCCATGCTGTCAGTCAATCCCTGTGACCTTATGGCGTGCCGCTATGCGTTTCTTCCACCTGCGGAGATCGACAGCCGGAGAGGGCCTGGCACGGGCATCTTTTCAATCGTGTGTGGAGAGTTGCGTTAACCCGGCAGGACGGGACCACGAAGCCTGCGTCCCATCAGGCACGGGTCTCGCAACTCGCGTCGCTGCAATCGCGGCCGCCGCCGACAACGCCCCCCAGGCGCACGCGGTTGCGGGCGAAAACCTTGTAACCCCAGTCGAAGAGCCTGCGAAGACCGGGCCAGCCGGTGGGCGCCAGCAGCCAGCCCAGGCCGATGGTCGCATAGAGGCGGCGGAACACTTCCATGCCGGTGATGATGCTGCCATCAGGCAGGATGGCGTGGATGGCGCCATCCACCGTCTCGAAGTCGAGCCCGTATTTGCCGGCATCGAACTCCGGGGCAGAGATATCCTCGAGCGCCAGGATGTTGGTCTTGTCACGACGCTTTATCCAGTGGATCTCGCGCCGACAGAAGGGACAGGCGGCATCGTAGAGCAGCTTGATCTGCCAGCCTTCCGCGTGATTGGTCACCTGCGCGGCAGGCTCGTCTGCCGGCTCGTCCGCCTGCGGTACGGCGGGCGGCAGCTTGGGCGCCGCCGGTGACATGTCGATGAGGATGGGCGATTCGGTGAACCCATCGGGGCGATACATGCCATGCATCACTAGATGCCGGTGACGGAAGATCCGCAATAACTGACGACGGACCAGCGGGTGGAACAGATCTCCCAATGGCGACAGTGGCAGAACGTAGTCGACGTGATCAAAGATCAACGTGCCGCGCC
>Ga0316191_10000681_pt1 | contig 22490 bp, 23 predicted proteins | sample Eddworburr2cm_MG_FD_204928 | JGI IMG/M metagenome (GOLD analysis project Ga0316191, IMG submission 204928) | Coastal sediment microbial communities from Maine, United States - Eddy worm burrow 2 cm | ecosystem: Environmental > Aquatic > Marine > Coastal > Sediment | place: USA: Maine... | reverse complement strand
CCGCTGGCCGTGACGAAGCCCTGCCGCTACTCGAGCGCGACCCGCGAGCCATCATCCTGGATCTCATGTTGACCAAGGAAGACGGCATCAAGCTCATGCGTGACCTGGGCGAAGCATCCTGCGATGCGCTGGTCGTCATCACCGGCGACGTGGATCGCCGCATACTCAGCGCCGCCGAGCGACTCGCCCGGGCGCGAGGTCTGCGGGTGGCCGGCGCGCTGCCCAAGCCGATCGACGAGCCGGCGCTGAGAAGACTGCTCGATACCGGGGTCGACCGGACCCGGACCGGTAGCCGCGGGATCAATGTCCAGGTCGCCCAGACCGAACTCCTGCAGTGCCTCGAGGATGGCTGCGTCGAAGTCAAATATCAGCCGAAGATCGAGGTCCGCACGCTGGAGTTCGTCGCCGTGGAGGCGCTGGTACGGCTCAACCATCCGTCCCGCGGACAGCTGGCGCCAGCCGCATTCCTGGCCATGGCGGAGGAATCCGGCCTGATCGGCAGGCTGACCCGGTCGGTGTTCCTGCGAGCGCTCGAGCAAACCGCGGAATGGCTGCGGGAAGACCTCCGGCTGCAGATCGCGGTCAACGTTTCCCCCTTGCTGCTGACCAATCTGGACCTGCCGGAGACCTTCGCGGACCTGGCCGATCGGCACAAGATAAAGCGTGAGAACATCGTCCTGGAGATCACCGAGTCATGGGTCAATGAGGAGCCGGTCTCAGCCCTGGATATCCTCACCCGACTGCGCATGAAAGGCTTCCACCTGTCGATCGACGACTTCGGGACCGGTTATTCGACCATGTTGCAGCTCAACGAGATCCCGTATAGCGAGATGAAGCTCGATCAGAGCTTTACCCGGAACGCGACCCGGGACCGGGAGGCCCGTGCCATCGTCGAGTCCAGCATCGAGCTCGGCCACAAGCTCGGACTCAAGGTGGTCGCCGAAGGGATCGAGAAACAGGAGGACTGGGACCTGATCTCGGACATGGGTTGTGACGAAGGCCAGGGATTCTTCATCGCCAGACCCATGTCAGGAGACAAGGTGCCGGCATGGGTAAGACACTGGAACAGCTGCCTGGGGCGCGCCTGACCGCCATCCGTCCCGGTCAGCCCGCGGGATCGATCCCGATCCGCTTCTTCCCGGATAGCCGGCGAGTACTTCTACGCGCCAATCAGATCCCAGGGACTTGACTCTGGAATCATACTTACTTATAAGTAAGTAAAGATTGCGACCGGATTTGAGAATGGCCCCGAAGACCGACACCCGCGAGAAGATCCTGGATGAGGCGGAACGCCTGCTGGGCTCACGCGGCTATTCGGGCTTCAGCTATCACGACATCTCCGAGCCGCTGGGCATCCGCAATGCCGCCGTCCACTACCATTTCCCCACCAAGGCAGACTTGGGCGTGGCGGTGATCGAACGGTATCGGTCCCTGCTCAGGTGCGCCGAGGAAGAGTTCGGCGCCGGCCGGGCAACGCCCCGTGACCTGCTCGAGGGATATATCCAGTTTTTTGCCCGGGACGACTGCGAGACACAGACGCTGTGCCCGATGGGGGTGCTGACCTCCGACTACTTCAACCTGCCCGAGGCCATGCTGGAAACCGGACGGCGCCTCGAGAAGGAAGTCTCGGCATGGCTGGTCGGAATCCTGGAGAGCGGCCGTGACTCGGGAGATTTCCGCTTCGGGGGTCCGGCGGAGGAGAAAGCGTTGCTGGTCATGGCAACCCTGCAGGGGGCCCGTCAGCTGGCGAGGATGATCGGTCATGACGCGATGCGGTCGATCGTGGACCAGCTTCGCGACGAACTCTACGCGGATACGGAGACCCGGGCAGCCTGAGGTTTTTTTGACTGAATTGCTTACTTACCAGTAAGTCACTTATTGCACAAAGGGGGCTCAAGAGCCCGATGGAGGAACTGAATATGAACACCGTGCCCATGAACTCACCGGGATTCGTCGCCGCCGATCGCCTGAAGTGGCGCGAATCACGGCTGCCCACGGCGGCGAGTGACGCCTGCCGTGAGATGTTGCGCCGCTCGCTGGCTTTTGTGCCAGGCCTGGCGGTGGCGGTCGCCGTTTACTCGCTGATCCACGCAACGGGGATGACGGAGCCCCTGACCGCGCTCGCCGGGACGGCTGCCCTGGTCTACCTGGGCACAGCTGCCGTGGCGGGCAACACGATCAGGGCCCTGCTCGACCTGGCGGCGGCCGCGATCGCTTTCTCCGCTGCCCTGTACGCCACGGACATCTCCGGCCTGGCGGCCGCGTTCCTGATCCACGGGCTCTGGGGCACGGTGCGCAGCGCGCTGGAGCCGACCGACTCGCGGGCGTTTTTCAGCAACTGGACCGCATTCGCATCCGCGATGGCCCTGTTGGTACTGCTCGGGTCATAGCCACGGGCGCTGCCGGCGAGATTCGAGGCAAGCTTGAGCCTGCCGCGCTCATGTGAGAAGTCGTCGGTCTGGTGGGCAGGTGCCCCAGGTAGGCGCTTGATTGTCATGAGATGCCCGCCGCGATCGTATGTGCCGACAGACGGGTTCCTGGACGCACCCGCTCCGTGCAGGCGCCGAGGGGAAATCGACCCGGCTTGAGTCGCACCGGGAAAAGTGAAGTTATGCCTGTCTGCCCGGGGCGACGACCGGCTGGCGACGCAATAAAAAAGGCGCCGTATTAACGATCCGCCTTGCGTTGGATCACGGCGCCTGGGGGGGGAGTCGAATTCGTTTTTTACCTGTCAGAAACCTCGTCTTTCCGTCATGAGCTCAGGACTTGGCCGGTTCCGCCTGCATTTCGTAGCCGATGACCTCGCGGGTCTCGGGGTCGCGGATGGCGACCGCCTGGCGGAAGCGCGCGATGTCTTCGCTGCGGTAGATACCGGTGTCCTTGACATCCCTGAGCGTGACTTCGCCGTCCTCTTTTCGGACCAGCGCCTGCACACCGTCGCGGGAACCATCTTTGTGCTTCTCTTCCGGCATCAGCATTGCAATCACTTCTTCGGTCATCGTCGAGGTCTCCATTTCCTGACCAAAGATGAAGCAACCACCGTGCCAACCGAGTTAACAATAGTTATTTCAGTAAGTTAACGAGAGAGGCCGGACGGTAGCAAGGTGACCATTATTGTCACTTTGTGACTCAGAAAGCCGAAACCGGGCCCGTCGTGGTTAGAATACCGGCGCAGACACCAGGGGAGTTCGATCGATGGGCAAGCCATTCTGTGAAAACCGGGGCAGGTCCGTAGAAACCCCTTACTGCGGCATCTGCGGACAGCGCAAACCCGACGCCCTGAGTCTGGCCGGCCTGTTCCGCGGGGCGCTCGCCCGGATCCTCGAACTGCAAGACGGCATTCGCGACCTTCGGCTTGCTTGAAGTCACCGCCGGCGTTGTCAGCCGCCTCGTGCTGCAGTTTGCTTACCGGCTATGGGCGGTGACCGGTTTCTATCAGGCCACTCGCCCGCCGGTGGTTCGCGGCCTGCTGATCACGGTGGCCTGTTTCCTCATCGCCAACATCTTGTCGCTGCTTATCGGCAACCTCACCGTCGCAGTCGGATTATTGGAACCCGTCGAGTCGCTTGTTGCCTGATAGCAGAGGAGGCCGTCGCAACGTATATTTGCACCAGACCCAGCGACCCGAGAACCATGTTGCCGAATAGAATCACCACTCTGATCGTCACCACCCTGCTTGTCATCGGCTGTGCCAGCTCCCCGACGGGGCGACCGCAGCTGGCCTTCAAGTCCGAGCGCGAGATGCGCCAGATGGGAGAACAGGCGTTCACCCAGATAAAGGCGCAGACGCCGCTGTCCCGGGACGGCCAGGCCATCCGCATCGTCCTGTGCGTCGCCGAAGCGATCACCTCTCGGCTGCCCGCCGAGCAGCGCGGCGCCGGCTGGGAAGTGCTGGTCTTTGACGGCAATGCGGTCAACGCCTTCGCCCTGCCCGGCAACAAGATCGGCGTCTACGAAGGCATCTTCCGGGCCGCCAGAAACCAGGATCAGCTGGCGGCCGTCATCGGCCACGAGGTGGCCCACGTCACTGCGCGGCACGCCAATGAGCGGGTCTCCACGACCTATGCCGCTCAGTTCGGAGTCAACGTCGCCCAGGCGGCGGCCGGCGGATCGGGGACCTATAGCGGGCAGATGATGGGGCTGCTCGGGGCGGGCGCGACCGTAGGCGTCATCCTGCCGTTCAATCGCAAGCAAGAGAGCGAGGCGGATATCGTCGGCCTGGACCTGATGGCCCGGGCCGGGTTCGATCCCACTCAGGCGGTACCCCTGTGGGAGAACATGGGTCGAATCGGCAAGGAGAAGCCGCCCGAATTCCTGTCCACCCATCCGTCGGACGAGACCCGCATGAAAGGCCTGACGAATCAGATTCCGGAGTCGAAGAAGCTGTTCGATGAAGCCCAGGCCAAGGGCTACCAGCCGAGCTGCGGTTTCTAGGTCGGATCTGCTTCCAGGGCATCGAGGAATTCGAGGTAGCGCTCGGCGGTCGCCTCGGGTCTCTCCAGCATGGGCAGGTGCCCGACGCGGGGCATGATCTCTACCTGGGCGTTGGGCATCACCTCGGCCAGAAGTGCGGCCCCTGATACATCCAGCACCCGGTCCCGTTCTCCCCAGACGATCAGCGTCGGCAGCGGCGATCCGGCCAGCAGCGGCTGGAGAGGCGTGGCGGGCAGCGGCCGTCCGTCCGGTCCGATGTCGCGGATCTGCCCATAGACCCACTGATAGTGGTGGTATCGGGCGGCTGCCTGCACCGCGAGGTGTCGTCGCACCGAACGCGGCAGATAAGGCCGGTTGTCGAACACGATATCCAGCACGTCACCGAACTGACCCGGCCGCTCGATGATCAGGGGCGACGGTGCACCGGAAGCGATCATCTGCTCCACGTCGCTGGGCTGCGCGCCGCTCACACCCAGCGGCGAGATCAGCCACAGGCTCTCTACCGTCTCCGGGTACCTGGCCGCATAGGCGCCGGCGATGTTGCCGCCAGTGGAACTGCCGCCCAGGTGGAACCGGGTCAGGCCCAGCGTGCGCACGAAGCTGCGGATCCTTTCGGCCTGGGCCTCGATGGAATAATCGCCGCCGTCCACGAGCCCGCTCTCGCCGAAGCCCGGCAGATCGACGGCGATGACCCGGTACTGTGGTGTCAGCAACCGCGCTACCCGGGTCCAGTGATCCTTGTTGGCGGTGAATCCGTGCAGCAGCAGGATGACCTCGCCATCGCCACCCTCCAGGTAGGCCATGGGCAGGTCATCCACCATGACCTCCATGCGGTAGACCCTGCAATGGGCGCGCTCGGCGGCGACCAGCACCGCGTAGCTGAAGCCGGGCATCACGAACCACGCGGTCACCATGATGGCCGCGAGTAGAACGAGCAAAGAGATGAACCAGTGTTTCCTGATCACACGCATGCCGGGTCGACTCTGTTCGCCGCGATGATACGCTACCGGTCTTTTAACAGGTATGGACCGCAAGAACCGTGCCCAAACTGTGTCCCAAGCTGATCCTGGAAGGCACGCGCCTCACCGGCAAGACCGAACTCGCCTTCGATCTCAATGAACACCCCCGGATCGTGGGGCCACGGCGCTACCGGTATCACTCGCCGCTGGTCTCCGCCGAATGGTGCGGGTTCACCAATACCCCGTGGGGGCGCGGCCTGATCAATTTCGACCAGCAGGAGACCGACCTGGCGATGGCGACCTACGAGACCTGGGCGCGGCTGTTCGAGCAGATGCGCTACTACTCCTGGATCGTCGACCGGTTCCATCTCTCGAGCCGCGTTTGGCAGGCCATGCATCGGGATCGCGAGCTCGATTTCGGCTGGCTGGAGGCGCGCCTGGCGGCGATAGGGTTCAGGGTGATCCTGTGCGTGCGCTCGATCGACAGTTTCGCGGCGGCCCGCGCCGAGCGGCTGAAGGTATCCGGCAACCCCGGCCAGTACGACGACCTGTCGGTGTTCGTGCGCGAGCAGGAATTGTTCGAACAAGTGGCCAACCGGAGCCGGCTACCGGTGCTGAGGGTGGAGGTCAGCGACGGCGATCGCGTCAGGATGTGTGATGAGATCTCAGATTGGCTCGAATCGTGCGGCGGTCTCTACGCAGACTACTGAATCACGACCCCGGCAATCCCGGTTGCGCGCTGGCGGCTACCAGCAATCGGTGCCGCTTCCGGTAACGCTCTTTACACCGGTGTGGGTGATCTTCAAGGTGCCGCACTTCGAGTCCTTGGTCGCCTGAGCGAGCTGCGGCACGGCCTCCATGGTAAAAGCCGTGGCTGAGGCCCCCGAGGCCAGCTGGATGATGTAGACGCGGTCAGTGGAAGTCGAGGCGACTTCCTTGCCGCTGCGATTGATACCGAACCCGTTCTCGGCGTAGCCGAGATCCGTCAGGTCCGTCGTAAACGCCTTGTTATCGACGAAGAACTGGGCCTGCAGGTCCATCACCTGGACGATGGCGGATTTCGCCAGTCCACGCTTGGAACGGGTCACGTATTGCTCGTAACCGGGTAGCGCGATCGCTGCCAGGATGCCGATGATGGCGATGACCATCATGATCTCGATGAGCGTGAACCCGCGTGTCAGTGTCGGGTTTCCGGCGTCGTCAGTGACTCGATTTCGCATGCCTTTTGCCTCGTTTTGGGGCGGGCGGGACGGCCTGAAGAGGGCCGGCCCGCCCGCGTATGTTACTGCCCGGCGTCCTCTTCGCGGTACCAGAACGTGCGCCAGCGCTGGCGGCCCGGGTATTGCTGCACGGTCAGGTCCGGCCGCAGGATCAGGTTCGGCGGCAATGCCACGACTTCGGCGGGTATGCCGGCGGATCCCAGCTTCTCCCAACGATCGTCGGGATCACCGGAATCATCCTGCTCATCGATGGGCTTGTCGCGGTTCACCAGGGCGTTGCCCTCAGCCAGCCCCACGGCATACAGGCGGCCCTCGCCCTCGGGCGGGGTGCACTGCGCATCGATGTCGCCGGAACCCGGCGGGATGAACGATGTGAAGAACACGATGCCGGACAACGTGATCGGCGTCGCGAGGCTCTTCTCACCGCCCACCTCGAGCTCCAGCTTCCAGCCATTGACCAGGCCGGTGGTGGCGCAGGACGTGGCCTGGGTGCAGTTGGTGATGTTGGCCAGGTCACCCACCTTCGTGGGTGTCAGTGAGCCGGATGGAGGCGGGGTGATGGTGGAGACCGCGCGGTCCTTGATCATGAACATGTAGTTGTCCACGGTCGAACCCAGCGGGGCGGCGCGGTTGCCGGAGCCGATGACCACGGCATCGTAATCACCCGTGCCGTCGCGGAAGGGCACCACGTCGGGCGCATGGAAGAAACGTCGATCCTGTCCGTCACCGTCGACACCGGCCCGCAATCCGAACGACGCCAGGCGATTGACGGTCCAGTCCGCGGCATCTGATCCAAGCGGCAGGTCCATACGCCAGACGTTGCCGCCCATGTCGCCGACGATCACGCGGTCGAGCAGACCGTCACCGTTCAGATCGACGCCGGTCACCGGCGAGGCGATGGAGTCGAGCAGGTCCGGATCCGTGAACTTGCGGATCAGGGCGCCGGTCTGGGCATCGACAACATAAAGCGCGTTGCCCATGGAGGCAGCGCCGACCGGCGAACCGGAGTCGTAGCCGAAGTCGTAGCCGCCGCCGAATATCAGCACCGGCGTCGTCACACCGCCGATCTTGACGCGGCCGACGGTGGGCGTGGAGAACGTATTACCGAGTTCGTCGAAATCGCCACCCTTGCCGCCTTCGATGCGCCACAGCAGCGAGGGATTCTCGGGGTCGGAGATATCGATGCCGTAGTAGGCCCGGCCGCCACGTCGCAAGCCGAAGAACAGCCAGACTTTCTCTCCAGCCTCGATCGTGCCGTCACCGTCGTCCTCGGTGTAGAAAACCGGGGCGCCGTCGACACCGTAGGGCGGCTGGATGCCGTAGCTGCCCAGGCCGCGATCTACGCGGGTCAGCTTCTCGGTGGTGGCCATCGTGGACCGCGGCGCGAAGGCCCACAGCTCCTCGCCGTAGGTCATCGCTTTCTGCGGATTACCGGGGGCATGGCTCGAGGGGGTATTGCGGATCAGCCGCATCACGCCGTCGTTGGTACCCACGGCCACCACGATCTCCGGGTTGGTCTTGGTATACGAGCCCCGGGCACCGTAGTTCACCGGGATCGGCCTGGAATGCAGGGCCGAGGACATGTACCAGCGACGACCTTCGGTGAAGTTGTTGTCCGCGTCCTCATCGTAGACATCCCGACCGCGCAGCCACTCGATCATGGCCTTGGTCTCGTCCACGTCGGCAGCGCCGAAGTCCGCCTGCACGCCGGCGGCGACGGCGTCGGTCGCATCCAGCGCGGCCAGGGTCGTGCCGTTCAGGTCATAGAGCACCTTGCGGGCGCCGGTGTCCGTATTGGCGGCGCCGGGCGAACCACTGTTGAAACCTTTCTGCTTGTGGCCCCCACCGCCGCGATTGACCGAGCGGCCATCCTTGAGCGAGACCTCACCGAGATCGGCGTTGAAGTCGTCCTTGACGTCATAGAACTGGGGATCGGTCCAGAAGCTCAAGGCGTCGAAGCGGATGCGGCCGTCGGCGGCGATCGCGGGCTCGCCCTCAGCGTCCTCGAGGAATACGCTGCTGCCGCCGGTGTTGATGCCGGCCAGCTTGAGCTTCTTCACGTTGCCCCACCAGTAGGGCTCCTTGTCCGGATTGGGCTGGAACAGGGCCAGGAAGACGTTGTCGAGCACCTCGGCCCGGTTGAACGAGTTCACCGGGATGGAGGCGGCCACGAAAGTCGTGCTGACGGACAGGATCTGCTTGAAGATGTCGGTCAGGTTGGCGATCAACTCGTCGGGATCCTCGGACAGCAGCAGGGGCGCGCCCGTGCCGCCATTCTGGGCGTACTGCACGCCGGTGCGGTTCTTGACGAACGGGTCGGCCAGCAGGAAGTAGGACTTGACGCCCTGGTCGCCGGGGATGTCCGAATGGTCGTTCTCGCGCAGTTCGCGGATCACGTCATTGAAGGTGATGTTCTTCTTCTTGAAGCCCATGCCCTCGTCGCCGATCGACTTCTTCAGCTCGGGGTCGGAATCGTCTTCCTGGTTGGACACCTGGAACATCATGTTGACGGTGTAGACCGCCGAGCACTTGCCGTCGCCGAACGGCTCGACATATTTTTTCCAGTTCGCCTGGGTGGCGCTCGCCACCTCGATCGACTCGTCCCACTCATAGAGCGCGTTGCGCCCGCCGCCCGGCCAGGCGCCGTAATCCGTGTGCAGCGGGTCGGCGTCCAGGTTCCACAGGTTGGCGTTCGCGTTGTCCGGGTCGGCCGGATTGAGCTGGTTGGGTGCGTCGGACGGCAGTGGATCCGGCAAGGCGCCGCTGTCGTTGCCGTCATAGCTGGTAAAGCCGTTGTGGCCGTTGTAGACGTGGAAGCCACGCAGGTAGCGATAGAGCTCGAAGAACAGCTCCTTGCCCTGGTAGGAGTGGGTGCGATCACCCTGGGAGACCGGGATGCTCCACAGGATCTCATGGACCCTCTGGCGGATTGCGTCCGTACAGGTCCCATAGCTGCGATCGCTGTTGGCTTCCGGTACGGCGGAACCCTGGAAGGGGCCGCAGGACTTGCGCCCGCCAATGTAATTGCCGGAGGAATCCTTTTCGTTGATGGATTCCAGCAGTTCGAAACCCATGGCGATATAGCCACCGTTGCTGCATCCGGGGTCCGAGGCGCCGGCCGGGCCCTCGCACTTGTTGATGTAGTCGTGGTTGAACATCAGGCCCAGCCTGACGCCGCCCACCTCGTCCAGCACCTTGCCGAAGGAGCCGCGGATCAGGTCGAAGAAATCGTAAGAATCGCCGACCGGCTTATCCGGCATATAACCTTCATCGACCAGCGAGTCGCAAGAGGCGTCGCCGCGACGGCAGACCACGGAGCCGAGGTTGGGCCGATAGTCGATGCTGAACATGACCATGGGCTCGCTGCCCTCCGGCGGATCGTCGTTGCGCAGATACAGATCCGTATCGTCGGCGTGGACCTGGAACCCGCCGCCCATGAAGACGGCGGCAGCGCCGGTGAGAAGTAGAAGCGTTTTGCGGAACATGATGGGCTCCCTCAGAAATTCCTGCCCGAGCTACTGGATACAAAGATCAGTACGCCCTCGTTGATTTCCAGGCTCCCCCCAGCCTGCTCGGCCATGTCGTAACGGGTCCGTACCCGGAACGGCGCACACCCCGTGCCCACGGCCGTATTGCCGATACCGCGAGGACAAGGCGCCTCCGCGGAACCGGTACGCTGCACCGAAACGCTGTATTCCCCACCGTCTGCGGCCACCGATGCGATCCGGGCCGCCAGGGTGGCGTCGGTGACGAAAGCTTCCTTCAGGTCGCAATCGGCATCGGTGTTCTCAGTGGTACATCGCTTGAAGTCTTCGTCACCGACAACCGGGGTAGACGACGGCGTGGCTGCCACCCAGTCCGTCAGCGACTGAGCCTGCTCGAAAGCGTCGATGCGTACTTCGTCGTTGAGCGACATCCGCAACTCCAGCACGCCGGAGCGGATGGATGCCAGCGCGATCACGGTGGTGACGATCAGGAAGATCAGCGCCGTGAACAGCACCGCTCCTTGTTGTGATCGATGTGTCTGCATGATCATTCCCTCAGAATCCCAGCAGGTTCATGCCCTGCACGTTGCGGACCATGACCGTCGTGGAGATGACCCGGCGATAGAAGTTGTCGTTCGGTGAGTAGGCCGGCATGTCGGCGATGTTGTAGGTCTTGGTATTGGTATACGTGGGGTCCGCCCTGACGCTGCGTGCCAGCACGTGAATACGGACAGACACGACTTCGTTGGGGTCGGCAACCGCAGCGTTCTGCAGGGTCGCATCCAGCGCCGGCACGTAGGCATTCGCGTCGCCGTCACCGTCCGAGTCGACGCCCCATTCGATCTGGAATCGCTCGATGCCCTGGGCGATGCAGTCTTCTCCGAATACCGGGCCGGGATTCAGCACCATCCGACACAGGGTCGGGACGGTCTCTGCGACCCCATCGCCGGTCACGTCAGAGGTGATTTCGCGAATGTAGTAGACCTTCGGCTGGAACTCCCAGTCATTCTCCAGGGGATCGCCCAGGGTCTTGGCCGGCAGGTTGGCGCCCAGGTAGAGGCCGCCGATCGCCGCGCCGCGTCGGGCCATGTAGACGCGGGCGCCATTGATGACATTGCTGGGCGCGCCGGCCACTCGCTTGGAATAGAACACGTCCGATCCGCCCTGGACACCGGCCAGCGCTCCCAGGCAGGGAAATTCCGCGGCCGCATTGGCCGCCGTCGCGTTGTTGGCGACTGCCAGTGACCCTTGCTCAGGCGTAAACGGGTCGGTTCCGCGCGGGAAAATTGCGTAGGTCCAACCGATGGCGGGAATATCGATGCGTAGCCCGGGGTTGGCCGGGTTGGTGGTGATGGCGTTGGCGGCGCGGCAGTCCGCGGCCGCGCCGAGCGCGACGATATTGGGGTGCACGAACCACAGCGGTGCAGTCAGTTCGGCATAGAAACCGGCCATGGCCAGGTCGTTCGCCATCTCCTGGAGGGCATAGCGACCGTCCTCCAGCATCCGCGCAAGGTCCTGGTTCTGGTTGAAGCTGTTCTTGTTCTGGGTGAACAGCGTCGCCAGGCCGATGGCGATCAGCAGGCCGAGCAACAGGGAGATCATCAGCTCCACGAGCGTGACGCCCGCCTGCCTGTTCATTGTTTGATGGACATCCGATTTCATGACTGGCCCCTAGGTGGCATCGATGAACGCGCTGATGACGAGGATGCGGCGGAATTCGTTGTCGGCGCCGTAGAGCCCCGTGTCGTCGCCGCAATCGTCCGCGGTCGGGTCGGTGAGTTCGGTGACGCCGCGCCAGGCGATCGCGACGGTATAGAGGCCGGTGCCGCCGCCGCCCGGGCCGTCAAGGCAGGCTGTGGGGGACAGCAACCCGCCGGTGGCGTTACCGCCCTGGTCCTCGGCGACGCCGTCCAGCCGCTGTTCCCATTCGTAGAGGTCGGCGTTGGCGATATCGATGCCATCGCAGGCGTCCGCCAGGCTGGTGCAGAGCGTGCCGGGTACTCCTCTCTGACCGCCGCCCAGCTCCATATTGCCCTGGATGTAGCGATTCAGGCGGCCCTTGTTCACCCGCATCCGCTCGAGCATGTCGAGCGCAAGGAAGGACGCCGTGGTGCGCTGCAGGGCCTCGTAGTTGGCTCGCTTGGACACGGTCTGTAGCGCGGCCACTGTCAGCAAGCCGACGCCGAAGATCAGCAGCGCGATCATCACCTCGAGCAGCGTGAAGCCACGCTGCCGGTTGTTGTTGCCAGAAATTCGCTTCATGTCGGACAACTCCCCGTCAGCTTCTCGGCGCGCGGCCGACCGGCCAGATCCATGATGATCTGCTTACCCTTGGCCGCCCCGCGGGCGTCACACAGGCGAAACGTGCCAATGGTCCCCGCCTGGGCGCGGCCGTTGCGCCGGTAGGTGACCGCGTTGTTGTCGAAGCCCAGATCCAGGTTGTCCAGGCCCTCGACCACCCGAAGCACGGTGTCGGTGCCGCCATCGACGGTGCCGTCGGCGTCGCTATCGCTGAATATGATCCAGCCGACATCCCAGGTACTGGCGCCGGTACAGCTCGTACCGTTGGTGCTCGGACACAGCGATACGGTGTTGTTCCTGGCGATGGCTTCGGTGCGGCCGTATTGCAGGCTGGCGACCATCTCGTTGAGCGCCGACACCTGGCGGTTGTTAAAAATGAAATCCCTGAGCCCCGGCACGCCGATGCCGAGGATGATGGCCAGGACGGTGAACGTCACCAGCAACTCGATGAGGGTGAATCCTCGCTGTTCAGGCATTCGGTCTCTCCCAATTCCGGTCCGGTGTTGGCGGTTTATCCCGGACGGACAGAATAGTAGTCGGGAAGCCGGCGTCGAAACCTTGAACCAGTTCACGCCCGGTCGGCGGACGACCGGGCTATCAAGCGGCTTCGACAGCAGGACCGGTTGCCAGTTTGCACCAGAGAATAGGCACTAACTTATTGTTTTTGATAGAATATTGAAGCCTGTCTCGGGCAAGCCCCAGACGCTCATATCCGCCAGGGGCAGCGCCGGAGCCGATTGCCGATCTGCCGACGAACGGTCATCATCAAGCGACAAACGGAAGGGCTTTTTCTTGGTTTTTCATGACTTTCCGCGACTTTTCCGTCACGGCACTCGCACAACCAGCTTGCCCCGGGTGTGGAATGTGCGGCTGCGATCCAGGGCCCGGGCGACGGAATCCAGCGGGAAGATCTCGTCGACATGGACCCTGACCCGGCCCGCCTCGATCAGCTTCGAGATCGCCTCGAGCTGGCGCCCGTCGCTGCGCACCAGCACCAGCCGGCAATAACGGCGACCGGGCAGCAAGGCGGCAGGCAGGGCTGTCAGTAGGCTGGCCGCGACGTCGGCCCTCTTGGGAACGGTCGTAATGTAGCGGCCCCCGGGGGGCAGCAGCGGCCGGCATCTGGCCCAGGATGACTTGCCGATGGCGTCATATATGACGTCCCATTGCCGCCCGCCTTCGGTGAAATTCCGGCGACTGTAGTCGATCACCTCATCCGCACCCAGGTCGCGGACGAATTCCAGGTTGCGTTCACTGCAGACGGCGCTCACCTGCGCGCCTGCAGCGGCGGCGAACTGGACAGCGAATGAGCCCACGCCGCCCGCGGCGCCGTTGACGAGCACTCTTTCGCCTGCCACCAGCCGGGCGTCGGCATGGAGACCCTGCCATGCGGTCAGGGCGGCCAGCGGCACCGCGGCCGCCTGTTCCACAGCCAGATTTGCGGGGATCCTGGCCAGGACGCTCTCGCGCACCGCGATGAACTGGGCGAAGGCGCCAAAGCCGCCGAACGCACGCTGCATGCCGTATACGTTTTCGCCGACTCCGAAATGGCGCACCCCGGGCCCGGTCGCCGCGATCTCGCCGGCGAAGTCACCGCCGAGCACAATGGGGAAGCGTGGCAGGGTGAAGCGGAACGGGTAGGTTCCGCTGCGGACCATCCAGTCCCGCGGATTGACCGCCGCCGCCCTGATGCGCACGAGCACCTCGCGCGGCCGCAGCCGCGGCCGGGGGCGCTCGCCGATTTCGAGCACCTCGTTACCGCCGAATCTTCTAATAAAAACAGCCTTCATAGCGGATGTGGCCGAAACCCGGGGTTGAAATGTCGGCCGGTGACCAGAAACATGGTGTATTCGGTGGCAGTCTGCTGCTTCAATCCAGGAATCTCCAAATGCAGAATCTCTTCGACAAGCTCTCGGCCTGGTTCTCCGGCCTCGGGCAGCGGCTGTCTCTCTCGTTGCCCGAGCGCGGAGGTTTCCGCTCGCGGCTCGCGACCATCCTGGTGGCCGTGTTTCTTGTCGTGCAAATCGCTCTCGCCTGGTACTGGTCCAGGGAGCCGGCGCCTTTCTGGGTTCGCTGGGATAACCAGCGGGCGCCGGCCGTCGCCGGTTTCGCCACCACCGACACACTGATCGAGGCGGCCCGCACCTTGCTCGAGAAGCCCGGCGGCTACCTGTCCAACGATATCGGACCGCCCGGCGTGTTCCTGGACAACATCCCCAACTGGGAATTCGGCGTACTGGTCCAGGTGCGCGACCTGGCCCGGTCGCTGCGCAACGATTACAGCCGCTCGCAGACCCAGTCTCTGGAGGACCCGGACCTGTCCCGTGCCGAGCCGGCATTCAACTTCGACAGCGAGTCGTGGATCCTGCCCACCACGGAGAGCAAGTACCGGGAGGGCATCCGTTATCTCGAGCGTTATCGGGACCGGCTCAGTGATACGAGCCAGGAAGAAGCCCAGTTCTACGCCCGGGCAGATAATCTCCGCGACTGGCTGGCCGTCGTCGAGAAGCGTCTCGGCGGCTTGTCGCAACGTCTCAGCGCCAGCGTCGGTCAGCGCCGGGTCAATACCGATCACGCAGGCGACGCGTCCGCGGCCGGCGCCACACCCCGACCCGACGACATCGAGGTCAAGACACCCTGGCTGATGATCGACGACTACTTCTACGAGGCCCGCGGCGCGACCTGGGCCCTGATCCACTTCCTGCGGGCGGCGGAATACGACTTCCGCGACGTCCTCGAAGACAAGAATGCAGTGGTCAGTATCCGGCAGATCATCCGCGAGCTGGAGGGCTCCCAGGCGCCCATGCGCAGCCCGATGGTGCTCAACGGCAGCGGCTTCGCGATCTTCGCCAATCACTCGCTGGTGATGGCCTCCTACCTTGCGAGGGCGAATTCCGCTGTCATCGATCTGCGGCGATTGCTCGACGAAGGCTGACAATCACCGCGTTCCCGGGGGGCGACTCATAGCTCGTCCAGGTATCCCTGGATGAATTCGTATTCGGCGTCCAGCAGTTCCTCGGTGTTATCGGCGACAAATGCCTCGACCTTGCGACCGATCAACGGGATATTGCAGGTGATTTCGATCACGACCTCGTTGCTACAGCCATCATCGGTCGGGATCAGCGTCATGGAGCCGGCCACGACTGCCGGCACGCCTTCAGAGTTGATCTGCAGCTCATTCAGGTATTCGCCGTCCTCGCCTTCCACCCACTCCTCGTTCTGAATGACCGTGGTCCAGGAGCCGAGCAGTTTCTTGAGCGCAGCCGGCACCTCCAGCGGCACGTCGCGGCGGGTCTCTACGGAGAACACGTCGCCATCGTCATCGCTGGCCAGCACCTCCACGTCACGGGCGCCGATGCCCTCGAATTTATGCAGGTAGAAGTCCGGGTCCGTGAAGGCGCCGATCACCGTCGCGATCGGGTGGGCGTATTCGTGGCTGACTTCGACGCGAGTCGTCATCGGTAAACCTCCAATGCAGTAGCGGATGAGGTCAGCTTAGTCGCGCCCGTCAGCCCTGCCAACAGGCTCAGACTTCCGAGCGCGACAACACCGGGCGCTTGCCGTCGACCGCAACGATGGCCAGTTCCGCGGTATCCAGCCAGTCCAGGAATGCGGTGATCTGGGCCGCGCTGATCTCATCCAGGAAGGTCATGTGAGTCTGGAAGATCAGTGCGCCGGACTGCACGCTGAAGCTACCCACGTTCAGCTGGTCGTTGAGCGCAGATGACAGACGCAGCAGCTCCTCTTCGCTGTGACCCGCGGCGGGCGCGTAACTCCGCGTCGCCATCAGCCTGTCCAGCCCCCCGGTCCGTGTGATCGGCGCCAGGAGTGTCGCCATCCCCCGCCGGTAAACAAACACGGACTGGCCATCCGACCCGGCCTCCACCGGCATGCCGAGATCGCGCAGGAAACTCTCCAGTGCACTCGCGGCGGCGGCGTCATCACTGCCCGGAATCCTGAGTGTATCGTCGCGCTGCGGCAGCGATGCGCAGGACAGCAGCATCACTGTCGATAACAGCAGAAAATGTCGATGCAGTACCATGTGCATCCCGAGCCTGAAACGGGGCCCTAGGTTACACGCCGGCGCCCCGCGACGTTAACCCACTGGAGGATTATCGTGAGCACCTGTCTTGTTACCGGCGCCAATCGCGGCATCGGCCTGGAACTCTGTCGTCAGTTAGCCGCACGCGGCGATAGCGTGATCGCCGTATGCCGGTCCCCGTCCGCAGAGCTCGAAAAACTCGATGTCGAAGTCACCGGCGGTGTGGAAGTAACAGACCCGGTGTCTCTGCTGCGGCTTGCCCGCCATCTGGAAGGGCGCCGGATCAACGTCCTGGTGAACAACGCCGGCGTGCTCCGCCGTGACAAGCTGGGGGGCCTGGCGGCGGCGGTGGATGACATGATCCTGCAGTTTCGTACCAACAGCCTCGGGCCGCTGCTGGTAACCGAGGCCCTGATGCCGAACCTGAAAAAGGGCGCGAAGGTGGCGATCATCACCAGTCGCATGGGTTCGATCGCCGACAACACGTCCGGCGGCGCTTATGGCTACCGGATGTCCAAGTCGGCCGTCAACAACGCCGGCGCCTCACTGGCCCATGACCTGGCCGGGAAGGGCATCGCCGTCGCCCTGCTGCATCCGGGCTATGTGCGCACGGATATGACGGCAGGTGAAGGCTTCATCGACGCCGCCGAGGCGGCGGCTGGGCTGCTTGAGCGTATCGACGAACTCACCATTCAGACCAGCGGCGGTTTCTGGCACTCCAACGGAGAAGTACTGCCCTGGTAGGTGTCGGCGTTCGCTGACGAATGCCAGCGCCGGATCATCGGTCGAGCCAGTCGCGCGGATCGGCAATATATTTGGCCAGCGATCCGGTGTTGACGGCCACGACGCTATCGGAAGACCGGATCAGGCCCCCATCGTAGAGCTCCGGCAACACCGCCAGGGTCGCCGCGCCCTCGGGACACAGTTGCCAGTCCTTGTCATCATAGTAGTGGCGCAGGGTCGCGATCATGGCGTCTTCCGAGACGGCCAGTGCACAACCGCCGCTGCGCCTGAGAATCTCCAGCACGCGGAAGTGGCCGACCCCGCCGGGCACGTTGAGTCCGGCCGCCATCGTGTGCCCGGCGTCGACCGCGCGGGTGTCTTCCAGCGACTGGTCGAAGGCCTCCACCAGCGGCGCCGTCGCCTCGCTCTGTACGGCGATCATGCGGGGGCGGTCCGCACCTATGAGTCCCAGATATTCGAGCTCCTCGAAGGCCTTCCACATGCCCAGCATCCCGGTCCCGCCGCCGGTCGGGTAGACGATGACGTCCGGCAATCGCCAGGCTCCTCCGGCCTTCCGGGGTTCGGCGATCTCGAGCCCGAGGGTCTTCTTGCCCTCGATCCGCCAGCCCGGTTCGCGGAACGTGGCGACGCTGAAATAGCCGCGCGGCAGCCAGCGCTCCTCCACCCGCTGCCCGGCCTCGCGGATGGTGCCGGACACCAGTTCCATCGATACCGATGCATGATTCTCTGCCAGGGCGGCGACGCGCTCGAGGATCGGACCGGGCGTGTCGTCCGGCATGACCACCACCACGTCGAGCCCGGCGGTCAGTGCATATTCGGCCAGTGAGTCGCCGGCGTTGCCCTGGGTCGGTACCGCCAGCCGCGTCAGTCCCAGCCGGCGGGCCATGGAGACGACCATGGACATGCCGCGATCCTTGAAGCTCTGGGTCGGGTTGGCGCCGTAGCCGGGCTGAGGCCAGCCATCCTGCTTCAGGCGCAGCTCGATCCCGAGGGAACGAGCCAGCCGGTCGGAGGACAGATCCAGCAAGGGCGTATGGCCTTCGCCCAGGGAGACGATCCACTGACGGTCGCCGGGATCGTCCCAGTCCAGCGCCAGCAGGCCGCCGAAGCGCCACATGCTGGGCCTGTCCGGCTGATACCAGCCGAGCTGACCGCGTTCCCGCCTGAGACGTTGCAGATCCATGACGACCTGCACCGGCCGGCCATCCCGCGGGCACAGGTTCATGACGGCGTCCTTGTCATAGGTCGCGCCGGAACCGATGCCCTGGAGGTGGCTTGCATAGCTCATCGCCAAACGATTCTATCGCCACGCTGGCATCGCGATACTGTCGCCGGTGTCCTGGGTCTGCGAAACTCTGCAGGGTCATGACACCGAATGCGACCCATGCGACGCCCGCTCCCCAACTGATCGCTCATCGCGGCTGGGCGTCACGCTATCCGGAAAATTCACTGGAGGCGCTGGAGGCGGCCCTCGACGCGGGTGCGCGCTTCGTCGAATTCGACGTGCAACTAAGCGCCGACGGCGTACCGGTGCTGCTGCATGATTCGACGCTCGACCGGACGGCCGCCCTGCCTGGATGCGTGCACGACATGGGTTGGGACCGGCTGGCCGAGATCCGCATCGGCGAGTCCACGCGTCTCGGCGACACCTATGCCGAGGTGCGACTGCCGTCGTTGGCACAGGCCTGTCAACTGCTGCAGCGATGGCCCGGCGCCCACGCTTTCGTCGAGGTCAAGACGGAGAGCCTGCAGCGATTCGGCCTGGAAAGAATGCTGGATCGCTGCATTGAACAGACAACGTCGATCAACGACCGCAGCATCATCACCTCCTACAGTGACGACCTGCTGTCGCTGGCCCGGGAAAGGCATGGCCAGGCCATCGCGTGGGTCCTCACCACGGCGGATCGAAGCGAACTCGAGCATGCCCGAAGGCTCGCACCGGACTACCTGTTCTGCAACGTCAACAAGCTCCCGGAGGAAGGGCCGCTACCTTGCGGGCCCTGGCAGTGGGCCATCTACGAGATCACCGACCCGGACCAGGCGCTCGGACTGGCTCGCAGGGGCGCCGCGCTGGTGGAAACCATGGCGATCGGCGAGATGCTGCGCGACCCGCGGCTGTTGCAGGGGCCCGCGGTTGACTGAGCAGGTCGATATCCTGGTCGTCGGCGGCGGTATCCACGGCGTCGGCGTCGCCCAGGCCGCGGCGGCGGCCGGGCATTCGGTGCTGCTGGTCGAGAAGTCGCGGCTCGCGGCAGGCACCTCGAGCCGGTCGAGCAAACTGATCCACGGCGGGCTGCGTTACCTGGAGACCTACCAGTTCCGCCTGGTGCGGGAGTGTCTCCGCGAGCGTCGCATCCTGCTGCGTGTGGCGCCTGAGCTGGTCAGGCTGGAGTCCTTTCACCTGCCGGTCTATAAGGGCGCCCGGCGCGCACCCTGGTTGTTGACCGTCGGCCTCGGTCTGTACACGGCACTGGCCGGGTTCGGCCGCGGATCGGGATTCTCGCGTATCGCTCCGGGCGAGTTTGCGGCGGTCGACGGGCTACGGCCGGACGGCCTCAGGGCGGTGTTGAGATACTACGACGCGCGAACCGACGATCGGCTGCTGACACGGGCGGTAATGGAATCGGCGATCAGCCTGGGCGCACGACTGTGGCAGCAGGCGGAATGCGTCGGCGGGACGCTCACAGCCACAGGCGCCGTAGCCCGGATCCGGCTGGCGGACAGCGAACGTGAGGTTAGCTGCCGCGTCCTGATCAACGCGGCAGGCCCGTGGGCCGCGCAACTTCACGGCGATCTGCTGCCGGGCGCAACCGCGCCGGCAATCGAGCTCGTTCAGGGAACCCATATCGTCCTGCGGGACTTCCACACCCGCTACTGCTACTACCTTGAGAACCCCAGGGATGGCCGGGGTATCTTCGTGATGCCCTGGTACGGCCACTCGCTCGTCGGCACGACCGAGACCCGTTTCCAGGGCAAACCGGACGCGGTAAGACCCCTGGACACTGAGATCCGTTACCTGCGCAAGGCCCTGCGGTACTTCTTCCCGCAATCGGTCCAGGGTATCGACGGCGCCGCGAAGGCATTCACCGGCTTGCGCGTCCTGCCCGCGGCAGAGGGTCATGCGTTCAATCGCAGCCGCGAGACCCGTTTCGTTGTCGACCGCGCGCGGGACCCCAGGGTGCTGACGATACTCGGCGGCAAACTGACAGCCTATCGGGCGACGGCCTGCAAGGTACTGGATCGTATCGGTAACGGGCTGCCGCAGCGTAAAGCCCGGGCAGATACAGCACGCCTGCCGTTGGTCCCTCCCGACGATGCAGATGCCTCCTAGGATATTCGTCGCCATCGACCAGGGCGGTCAGTCCAGCCGCACTATCGCCTTTGACGAGCGCGGCCGGAGACTGGCGGGGGCCGCTGTGCCGGTCAGCACTCGCAGACCCGCGGCCGGACATTACGAGCAGGACCCGGACGAGCTGGAGACCTCGATCCGGTCGGCACTCGGCCAGGTGGTGCCCGCGCTGCCCGCCGCTGCCAGCATCCGGGCGGGACTGGCGACCCAGCGCTCCAGCATCGCCTGCTGGGATCGGGAAACGGGGGCGGCACTGTCGCCGGTCCTCTCCTGGCGGGACACGCGCAATGCCGCCTGGCTCGACTCGCTCGACCTGGACGCCCTCCGAATCAACAGGGTCACCGGCCTGCGTCCTTCGGCCCACTACGGCGCCAGCAAGCTGCGCTGGTGTCTCGACAACCTGCCCGCGGTGGCGGACGCCCAGCAGGCAGGCACTCTGGCCTGGGGACCACTGGCGAGCTTCCTGGTCTTCAGGCTGACCCGGGAGCACACTCTGGCGGCGGATCCGGTCAACGCATCGCGCACCCTGCTCTGGGACTTCTCCACAGCGGACTGGTCGCAAGCCTTGCTGAAGCGGTTCGGCCTGCCGGACGGCCCCCTGCCGCCGGTGGTCGCCGGCGACGCCGGATTCGGCACCATCGATGTCGGTGGGCTATCGATACCGCTGGCGCGCTGTACCGGCGACCAGGCCGCGGCCCTCTATGCGAGGGGCGATCCGGCCACCGACGTTGCCTACGTCAACGCCGGAACCGGCGCCTTCATCCTGCAACCCACCGAGCACCCGGAGGATCAGGGACGACTGCTCACAAGCGTCACCCGGGGCGACAAGGATGGCATCCGGCTGGCGCTGGAAGGGACCGTCAATGGCGCGGCGGCTGCCCTGGAGTCGGTCGCCGCTGACCTGGGAATCAGTGACTGGATCGCGACCCTGGAGGCCGTCAGCGACAGCCCTGTCGATCCCCCCCTGTTCCTGAACGGAGAATCCGGATTGGGATCGCCGTGGTGGCGGGAAGACTTCGGCTCCCGCTTTGTCGGCCCGGGTGACAGTCAGCTGCGCTTGCTTGCGGTGCTTGAGAGCATCGCGTTCATGCTCAGCGTCAACCTGGAGATCTGCCGGCACCGGGCCGGTCCCCAGGCGGAGATCGTTATCACCGGCGGGCTGGGCAGGTCGGACCCGTTGTGCCGGCGGCTGGCATCGCTCAACCGCCTGACGGTCCGACGACCGGCGGCGGCGGAGGCAACCGCCAGAGGACTGGCGTGGCTACTGGCCGAGCAGGTCGATGGCTGGCCCGAGAGCCGCGCCGCTGAATTGTTCGAGCCGCGGCCCGACGCCGACCTGGCGGGGAGATTCGCGCGCTGGCGCGACCTCATGGAGCGGGCCTTGCGCGGAGATGCCGTATAATCCCGCGCCGCCGGAGTTCCTTATGACACCCCACGCCTCGACATACGACACTGCCGCGCAGCGGAGCCGCAACATGCGCCCGCTCAGAGGCCTGCTGCCGTTCATGATGCCCTACCGCAGAATGATCGGTGTGGCGGTACTGGCATTGCTAACGGCGGCCGGCGCGACACTGAGTCTGCCAGTCGCGGTGAGACACATGATCGATCAGGGCTTCTCCCAGGAGAGCGCCGCATCGATCGACAGTTATTTCATCGCCCTGTTCATCATCGCCGCGATCCTGGCGCTGGCGACGGCGGCCCGCTACTACGCCGTCACCTGGCTCGGTGAGCGTGTCGTCGCCGACATCCGTACGCGGGTATTCACGCACATGCTGAATCTCAGCGCCTCCTTCTACGAGACCACGCGCACCGGCGAAGTGCTGTCGCGATTGACGACCGACACCACGGTTTTGCAGTCGGTCGTGGGCTCCGGCGCGTCTATCGCGCTACGCAACCTCCTGCTGTTGCTGGGCGGATTCGTGATGCTGGTCATCACCAGCCCGAGACTGACCGGCC
>Ga0316191_10000680_pt1 | contig 22515 bp, 19 predicted proteins | sample Eddworburr2cm_MG_FD_204928 | JGI IMG/M metagenome (GOLD analysis project Ga0316191, IMG submission 204928) | Coastal sediment microbial communities from Maine, United States - Eddy worm burrow 2 cm | ecosystem: Environmental > Aquatic > Marine > Coastal > Sediment | place: USA: Maine... | reverse complement strand
CCCGGACGCCAATGTACAAACCTTGAGACAATTAATCCGCAACGCAAAAAAAGAAGCCAAACTTGAGAAACCACCCTCATCAGCACGCAAACTGTTCAAACTATTGCGTGAAATGGACTCCGAGCAACCATTACCCCCGTTGCTGTAGAAATGCCGTGAACTGCGTAACGTACTACGCACCATAAAACTTGGTGTTACACACCCTACGAGGAATAGCGTTTTCCGTGCGTAACGAGTTACGCACCCCGCAAAGAATAACGTTCGCGGTATTACGAAGAACGGCATTCGCCGTGTTACGGCGATAATGAGCCAAAAAATCAAGTCTGCGTGCCTCCGACCGTCAGCGAGTCGATACGCAAGGTCGGCTGACCGACACCTACCGGTACACTTTGTCCGTCCTTGCCGCATACACCGACACCGGCATCCAGTTTGAGATCATTACCCACCATGCTGACGCGGGTCATGACTTCGGGTCCGTTTCCGATTAATGTGGCACCGCGAACGGGCCGGGTCACCTTACCGTTTTCAATCAGGTAGGCCTCGGAGGCGGAAAACACGAACTTACCGGAGGTAATATCCACCTGCCCACCCGCAAAATTGACAGCATAAAGCCCCTTGTCAACGGAGCGAATAATCTCCTGTGGATCATGTTTGCCCGGCAACATGAAAGTATTGGTCATCCTCGGCATTGGCAGATGAGCAAACGATTCGCGCCGGCCATTACCGGTGGGTTTCATATTCATCAACCGGGCGTTAAGTTTGTCCTGCATGTAGCCCACCAGCACGCCGTTTTCTATCAGAACTGTTTGTTCGGTGGCCGTACCTTCATCATCAACGCTTAAGGATCCACGTCGCTCCGGAAGTGTTCCGTCATCGACGATAGTGACGCCTTCAGCGGCTACCTTTTCACCCATCCGCCCGCTGAAGGTTGAAGTGCCCTTGCGATTGAAATCACCTTCCAGTCCATGACCCACGGCCTCATGCAGCAGAACACCGGGCCAGCCGGGGCCCAGTACAACGGTCATGGTACCCGCAGGTGCGGCATCCGCTTCCAGGTTGACCAGCGCCTGCCTGACCGCTTCATCGGCAAAACGCTGCCAGGCGTTATCCTTGACCAACTGCAGGTAATCAAATCGCCCGCCACCGCCGTCACTGCCCTGCTCACGCCGGCCTTCGTGCTCGGCGATCACGGTGACGTTCAAACGTACCAGCGGCCGCACATCAGCGGCCAGTGAACCGTCTGTTGAGGCAACCAGTATGGTTTCGTGGGTGGCCGCGAGACTGACCATCACCTGCTTGACCCTGGTGTCAAGCGAGCGGGTATAGGTATCAATCTGCCGCAGCAGGTCCACCTTCTCGTCTGCGCTGAGAACAGGCATCGGGTCATCGGGCAAATACAACGCTTGTGGAGATTGCCGGCGCCAGGCCTGCACCGTGCCTTGTGACCCCTGCCGGGCGATAGCACGGGCAGCGGTTGACGCCTGCATCAATGACGGCATGATGATCTCATCGGCATAGGCAAAACCGGTCTTTTCACCGCTGATTGCGCGTATCCCGACACCCTGCTCCACCGCATGGGTGCCACTCCTGACCAGTCCGTCTTCCAGTGACCAGGCCTCGTGACTGGTGTTTTGAAAATACAGGTCCCCGGAGTCCACAGATGGCCCCATGAGATGATGCAATACTTTCTCGAGGTCTGTATGGCTGAGCCCGCCAGGTGCCAAAAGTTGTTGTTCCGCTAGTTTTAACGCTTCAGTCATAGGTGATTCCGTCTGTTACTTTTGAGCCGGCCCGCCGGCTTGTGTTATAGGGTTGGATTCGGCTTATGATTCGGCCGGTTTGTCTGGCTCAGGTGTCTTCTCAGCACTGCTGTTTTTCGGCCGTTTTTCTACCGCCTCAATCAACGGTTCTTCCCAGGTGCCGCGAATAGTGTATCTTGCCTCTGCCGCTTCACCCAGCGCATCACGCAGCAGAGCCTGCAACGCAAGACCTGCAGCGGCACCAATCGGGCCACCGGCTATCGCACCAATGACCGGCAAGGTTTTACTTACACCCGGTTGCACGGCAAACTCGTAGTCGAACGTCTCGGCGACCAGGTCAGTACTGCCAACGATGGTAATTTTCGCAGCGGTTGAACTGAGCAACATGTCATCGGTGTAACTCGTGCCATTCTCAAATTTCATCGTGCCTTTGGCCTCGTCAAAGCTGAAGCCTTCATCAAATACATCCCGGAAGTCCATTGACAACCGCCTTGGCAACTCCGTCAAACTGAGCAAACCCAGCATACGCCCTGCGCCTGGATCTGCCGTTAATATATTTCCCTGGGTCACACTGACATCCATTTCACCATTCAGTCGTTCCAGGGCAAAAGCAGCAGGCGGGCCCTCCCACCAGGCATCAAAATGCACCAGGGTCTGACCGCCCCGCATGGCGGATGATATGTCCATGGCCTCCAGCACCGAACCCAGGCTTTCCGAGCTGATACGGATTTCAAAATCGGATCGCTCACCCTGTTCATCTTTGATCCAGTCACCCCGTGCGTTGAATATGAAGCTGGATGACTGCGCTTCGACCGACTCGATATGAAAGCCGTTGCTGACCGGGTAACCTTCAATTCGTGTTTCACCCAGATCCAGTCCGAGGTAGCTGAACTCCTTACAGTAAAAATGCATTTCCGGCAGCTCGGCAGGTTCTGTTTCAACCGTCATGCCTTCGGCAACCGGATCGGGCATTATCAGCCGTTCAAACTCTCCCGACATGCTGTGGGAGCCCTCTTCATTTTTATAGTAACTAACGGCCCCGTTAATATCCCCGCCATCAAATGTGCCGATAATAACACCGTCTTCATACGTCATCCGGAGCCCAACATCATCAAACTCGCGGTCAAAAACCGAAATTTTCTTTGCATCCACACTGGCGGTTTTCAGGGTCAATCCATCTTCCTGTTCCGATCCTGCAAAACGGTCAACGGCCAGATCAATCCAGCCGTCCAGGTCAAACCTTGAAGTTGACCCGTTAATAATAAACAGACCGTTTTCAGGTAGGTCTTCAACGGTTCCATCAAGCTCTACAGCTGCCCGTAGCGGGCTGGAGTCATCCTTTGACAACTCCATTTTGAACTGAATACTCCCGGGAAAGTCCGCGGTCACTATGTGCTGTTCCGCTTTAATGGGGTAACGCACCAGAAAAGGCCAGGTGGAATAACGGGTCTTTGCCAAAGGGGCCGGCAGATCAATACTCACGCCTTCAAGTCCACTGTAAACTTCAAGCCAGACTTCCCGGTCATCAACACCCGGTGCCGAAGCCACGCTCAGACTGACATCCCAGTGACTCATACCCATAGCCCTGTAAAACAGAGGCTCGAGCTCGAATAGCTGATCCGGAATGACTTTTTCTACCGGCAATTCACCGTTCACGTTAGCGCGGAATACTTCGTCTGCAGACCAGTTCGAAAAAATATCGAGTGTGACAGGATAACCCTTGAACTGCCCGGGTAAATCGATCGCTTTTATGCCCTCCCGATTATATTCCAGGTCTCCTGAGATTCCGTCAATCACGACTCCTGAAGCCAGTTCAGTGAACCGGTTGTCATTCAACAACAGTTTACCGGTGACCTGTAAAGGTTCTGCAGACCCCCCCAACTCCATATGAATATGACCGTCTATTTCTGATCCCCCTTCAAATACAAACTGCTCCAGGTTCAGTTCCAGACCGTCGAGCAAGGGTGTATACCGGATAAATTTGACCAAATTGGGTAATTCCGTGGAGGTTTGATAGGTTAGATCCAACACCGGTTTTTTGAAGTCATCAATACTGGCAGTCACTTTATCAACCACTGCACCAACGGTATCACCTATTTTTCCTTCAACCATCATGCCGCGGCCTTCGAAAAACGCAGTTCCCTCGACCTGTTTTACATAGGGCCAGTCGTCGGCATACCGGATATTCACATTCCGGCCCGGCGCAATGGCCTGGAGCCGGCCGGTATGATCCAGAAAAGGGAAATCATCCATGTCACCAACCATGGAAAAACGACCATTCAACACCTCGCCGCTGAGCAATGAAGTACGCAGCCATTGCAAGGTGGTCCTGCCCATCAAACTTTCAGGCCAGTAATCCCCGAAACGCGAGATATCACCACGCTCCAACACCGCATTGATATCAATGTCGGGTTTACCTTCACCCCATGCCATACGCACCCGGGCAAACCCGCTAATATCATCGTTTTCAACCTTGCAATAATTCAAATCAAATCGCCAGTCGCTCTTCGCCACCCACTGAACTTCCAGCTTGCAATCGATGAGTGCGGCAATTACCGGCCGCCGGAATGTAGACAACCAGTCCAGCGTGACAGACTGTCCGCTGAAACTGATGTTGCCAGAACCCGAATCGAGTTCAATCTGAGCGTTGATACCCTCGATATCAGGGCCTTTTTCCCAGCCCCAGAAGCGACCATTCTCAAGCTGTCCGTTCGCCAGCTTCAAGTGCCACTTGGAGTCCAGGATAAAATCAAGGTCCGTCACATTACCCTGGGCACGTTTCGGAATGGAAACAGGCCACGGCGTGTTATAGGTCGCAATGATTCTTTGCGTCAGCAGCAAAGGAAACTCCAGTTCGAGATAATCAGCACTGACCCAGAGACCCAGGTCCTGTGAAAGATTTCTGGCCACGGAAAACCGCTCACTCTGCCACTCATCACCCGCATAGGTTACCGACGTGTCAGATAAATCCAGACGCCAGTCCTTGCGCTGCGTAAATCGAAAATTAAACCGGCTGTTCAGGTGATCAATAATCAAAGGGCCGGTTTGTGAACTCAGCTGTGCGTCACGAACATCAAACACACCCTGCATCAATTGCGGATTACCCGACTGCCATTCACCCCAGACCTCTGCATTTAATTTTCCTGAAACCGGAACCAACGCGTGGGGTGGTAATTGCCTGACCAATTCTGACAATATCAACTCACCGGTTTTGACATGCCACTGGGCCTCTGCAAGATGCTGTTCTGAATCCAGCCTGACCTGCGCGGTTGCATCCAGGTCACCGACGACCCGGCCCTTGTCTCTGTCGGTCACACTGGCTTGTATCTCCGCTGAGATGTTACGCCCATCCGCCGTCAGGCGGCCGTTCACATTGCTTAGCTCCAGGTGTATCGCACGTGCTGCGTCATCAAAACTCAAAGTGATATCCTGCAAGCGAACTTCACCATTTAAAACCACATCCCGTAAACCGGGGTTGTAATCTTTTCCCGAACCGGTCGTATCACTGACACCCAGACCCGACAACACATATCGCCCATCAGGCGTACGCACCAGTGACAGGTCCGCTCCAATGATCCGGAAACTGTATAAAGGTCTCCCTGGAATCAGGGCGTTTAACGGTTTGATATCCAAGGCTGCACGGTTGATGGCAATTTCGGATTTTTTGCCTTCCGGCATCAGGGTGACACCACGCAGACTGATACGCGGTCCGAAAGCCTTCCATTGACCGCTGAAGCTCTCAACCTTGACCGGTTGATTGAATGCCTCGCTCAGCCAGACCTCGAGTTCGGACTGGTAATGAACGCTATAGGGCATCAGCAATTTGCCTATTCCAACGATCACAGCTGCCAGAACTGTCAGCAGGGTCAGTGCCGTCCAGAGCAGTGTTCTTAGCCGCCGGAATATCTTGCGCAAACTATTCATTTTGAAGCAGTCATTCCAACCCGCTGAACCCTGTAATACACGCGTGACAGTACACTAGAGTAGTACCACGTCAAATTGTTCGCGGGTGTATTGGTCTTCGCGCTGAAAGCGGATGGATTTGCCTATCGCTTCTTCAAGCTCGGCTACGGTCGTAGACTGATCATCCAGAATTTTATCAACCACACATGTTGATGCAACTACCAGCAGACGGCTGGCTTCAAACTGCCGGCTGGAGCGCATGATTTCACGAAACACCTCCAGGCAAACGGTTTCCGCACTCTTTAACACACCCCGCCCGGAGCAGACCGGACAGGGCTCGCACAACACGTGTCCAAGACTTTCCGTCGTGCGTTTGCGGGTCATCTCAATCAGTCCAAGTGGTGAGAAGTCACAGATGCTGGTTTTGGCATGATCAACTTCGAGTGCCCGTTCAAGTGCAAGCATCACCTGGCGTCTGTGCTCATCATTGTTCATATCGATAAAATCAATAATGATGATGCCGCCCAGGTTGCGCAGACGCAATTGCCGTGCAATAGATTGCACCGCCTCCAGGTTGGTTTTGTAGATGGTTTCTTCCAGCGTGCGATGACCGACAAAACCACCGGTATTCACATCGATAGTGGTCATGGCTTCAGTCTGGTCTATGACCAGGTGACCACCTGATTTCAAAGGGGTGGTCCGATGCAGGGCCCGATCAATTTCGTCCTCAATTCCGTAAAGATCAAATATCGGGCGCTCGGCTGAATAGCATTCGATACGCTGCTGCCACTCGGGTAGAAATTTACTGGTGAAATCCTTCAAACGTTCGAATTCCTCAACCGAGTCAATGCGAACCTTTTCCACTTCTTCATGCATGTGGTCACGTAAAGCGCGTAGCTGCAGCGACAGGTCTTCATATATGCACTCACCGGGTTTGCTGGCAATGGTCTGCTCGGTGATGCTTTCCCAGATCTTTGCCAGGTAAGTCATATCTGCTGACAGGGCAAATTCATTGATGTTTTCAGCATTGGTGCGGACGATATATCCATGCCTGCCCTTGTGTTCGCGCATCGTCGCCAGAAGACCTTTAAGACGATTACGTTCCGTTTCGTCCTCGATGCGTACCGACACGGCAATCGTCTCGCTTTCTGGCAGCAAAACCAGGAATCGTGACGGAATACTCAGGTTGGTGGTCAAACGCGCGCCCTTGGTTCCCAACGGATCCTTGATGACCTGCACAACCACGGCCTCACCCTCACGGACCAGGGAGGTAATGGGTGGTTCGGGCGGCGGGTCTTCAGGCATCTGTTCGCGCTCGACCTTGTAAATATCTGAAGCATGTAAAAATGCGGTTCGATCGAGTCCGATATCTATGAAAGCCGCCTGCATACCCGGCAACACACGCGATACCGTTCCCTTGTAAATATTGCCCCGGTAACCCACATGGCTGTTGCGCTCAAGAGAGACCTCTTGCAGCATGCCGTTTTCAACCACAGCTACACGGGTTTCCGTAGGCGTGACATTGATCAGGATTTCTTCGCTCATACACGTATCATCCCACACCGGAAGGTGTTCAATCTGAGAACAATAGGATACCACTCACCGGGACTTCGGCGATGATGGATGTCAACTGAGCGGACCCTGTAATGGTGAAAACTCATGTGAGCAAACCGGCGCGGCGAAGCAATTCAGCAGTTTCATACAACGGCAAGCCCATCACCCCGGAATAACTACCATCAATACGGCTTATGTACTGGCCGGTCGCGCCCTGTACTGCATAGGCACCAGCCTTGTCCATGGGTTCATCACTTTGACAGTATTGCCTGACCCACGCTAAGGACATATCAACAAAGGTGACAGAGGTGATATTGAGTGCATCCGTTACATTATCCGGGTTTAGCGCCAGTGCAACACCTGAGTAAACCTGGTGTGTCCGGCCCGACAGGCGCATGAGCATGCCTTCGGCCTCTTTTCTTGATTCGGGTTTGCCAAGAATTTCGCCATCCAACAGGACTATTGTGTCAGAACCCAGCACCGGTAACCTGCCCCCGCAGTGCCTGAACCCTTCCAGCGCCTTTTTCCGGGACAACCGCAGGACGTAATCACGTGGGGCTTCACCTTCGATCAACGATTCATCAATATTTGCCGACGCCACATCAAAGTTGACCGCCAGTTGTTTCAATAATTCCCGCCGCCGCGGTGAACCTGATGCCAGTATGATTGATTGTCGTGAATTCATGCGCGGTGATACGGGTGGTTTTGAGTGATGGTCCAGGCACGGTACAACTGCTCGGCAAGCACTACCCTGACCAGCGGATGCGGCAAGGTCAGGGGGCCCAGCGACCAGCGGTCATCGGCTTTTTGCATGATACCAGGATCAATTCCTTCCGGACCTCCAATCATGAACCCGACATCCCGGCCGTCGCCCATCCACATCTCCATTTGGGTTGCCAGTTTTTCGGTGGACCAGGCCCGACCCCTGACATCCAGCGCGATAACCCTCGCACGGGCCGGCATTGCTTCATAGAGCGCCTTGCTTTCTATCGTGGTCAGTCGTTTGGTATCGGCGTTTTTTCCGCGTTTTGCCAGGCTGATTTCACGCAGGGACAATGTCATACCCGGAGGCATCCTGCGGGCATACTCAGTCCATGCTTCGGAAACCCAGTTGGGCATACGCTGGCCAACGGCAGCTACCAGCAATTGCATCAGGTCACCCGTCCTTCAGACAGAACTACTTACACCGCTACGCCGGTCGGCGCTGGCTTCCCAGAGCTTTTCAAGGTTATAAAAGGCCCTGGTCTGGGGCAACATCAGGTGAACAATAACGTCGTTCAGGTCCACCAGCACCCATTCACCCTCGCGCGCACCCTCAACACCCAATGGCGGACAGCCGACCGCCTTGGCTTTGACGATAAGGTTCTCCGACATCGATTTCACATGTCGTGATGAGTTGCCGGACGCAATCACCAATCGCTCAGTCAAAGGGCTCTTGCCTGATACATCAATCACCAGGATATCGATGGCCTTGAAATCTTCTAATGAGGAAACAACGAGTTTTTGCAACTGGTCGGTGGTTAAGTCGTCGTGAACGGTGAACTGGTTCAAATTTTGAAATTACCTTTGAGAAGTAGTGCAATTTTAACTGTCGCAGCAGGTCGCGTAAAGCGTAGCCTGAAATTCGGTTGCTAATCAATCCGCTAAATAGAGACGGTTTCCAGTGATATATTCCAATACAGCCGGCGGCAGCATCGACCCTGGTGAGCCACCAGAACGGATAATCCGCTTGATAGCCGTTGCCGAAACATCAACCGGTTCAACCTCAAGGTGAAGTACCGCACCCGCTTTGGATTCGAATAATTTCCGACCATCAGTTTCAGATCGGGTTTGCAATTGTTTTGCCAGGTTCTTTTCATAAGTCGTGCGTGTAGCCGGCCTGGTCAGAATCACGATGTGCGCAAGCTCAAATAACTGTTCCCAATGAAACCAGGTATGTAAGAGGTTAGCGGCATCCTGCCCGATCAATAACAGCACTGGTGTGTCCGGAAAACTGACACGCAGTTCCTGCAGCGTTTCGACCATATACGAGGGCCCGCTTCGGCGGGTCTCCCGGTCATCGATCATGAGTTGTGGGAACTCCGCGCGTGCCAACCGCAACATATCCAGTCTTTGCCTGACAGTCGCCTGCGGAATATCGCGATGCGCGGGGGTGCCGGCAGGCAGCAGGTAGAGTTTTGACAGGGTCAGTTTCTGGCGCGCCTCTTCTGCACAGCGAAGATGACCGTAATGAACCGGGTCAAACGTGCCACCAAACAGGGCGATCGGTTCGACTGCAGAAAGATCCTGGTTAGTCATTATCGGGTCGTTTCAGCGACACTCAGGCGGACAACTTGAGCAGCAGGGAGTCGATACTTTGCCAGGGGTCACCGGCAGCCCTACCCTTACATTGCCGGTCGATCAGTGAAATCGTCTTGAATGCGTCGAACAGTTTAAGTGTACCCAGACGCCTGGCTGCTGTTCGAACGGTATATTGACGGTTTTGCCATACATTCAGCCGCCTGAACACCGTTGTTTCATTTTCGCCTCCGCGCACTGCCATACTGTAGGCTTCGACCACTTTGAGTTCCTTCACCAATGCACCCAGCAACAGCGGCAAGGGCGTGTCCATGCGTTTCAAACCCGCCGCAACCCTTAAACCATCACGCAGGTTACCGGTAAGCATATGCTCTGCCAATGAAAAAGCATCAAAGCGACTGCTATCGGAAACCACCTTCATCACATCATCTGCCGTGACCGTTCCTGCACCCTTAATCAGCGCGAGGCGGTCTATTTCCTGCCTGGCAGCCAGCAGGTTTCCCTCCAGCCTGTCTGCGAGAATTTTAAGAACCTCAGGCTCAGGGTGCATGCCGTGTTGCCGCATACGTTGCTCCAGCCAGCGCGGCAAATCCCGCGCAGAGACAGGCCATATATCAATACGCAGGCCGGCTTTCGCAAGGCTCGCGGCCCACTTTGAATTGCGTGAACTCTTATCCCATTGTTCACAACTGACCATCAGCAGCATATTGGGATCAGGTGCATTTGCCCATTCGGTAAGCGCCTTTGCACCCTCTCTACCGGGCTTGCCGGTCCGCAGACGTAAATCGATAATTTTCTGGGCGGCAAATAGGGATGGCGCAGCGGCCTGTTGTAATGATGACCAGTCAAAACCGGCTTCAACCTGGAGCAACTCACGTTCGACAAAACCCCGCTCCTTGGCCGCCTGCCTGATCTGATCACAACACTCCAGTAGTAACAGTGGTTCTTCGCCGCCGAGGAGGTAAACCGGCGCCAGGCCACGCTTCAGACTACCGGCAAGCTGATCCGCCTTAACCTGCATCGCCGCTACTTTCCGTAGGTACCCAGGCGCCTGACAACCATCCGGGCCAGGTTGTCAGCCAGGTCATTCCTCAGAAACTCATCTTCCCGCTCTGCCGCAAGAATGTCCTGTTCGTTAAAACTGTAGACCCGGCTCTGCTCGAAGGTCTGCAGTGGAATCAATTCGGTTCCGTCGCTGGCCATCAAACGGAACTGGACCGTGTGGCGAATACGGAACTCACGTACACGGGCGTTATCGCCAATAGACTGGATTTCCTTACGCGTGACATTGACGGGAACCTCGAGTATGGCGGCCCCGTCAAGCGCAGTCACAACATTGACCCCGCTCTGCTTCAGGTGGGTTTCCAGCCGTCGCGCAAACTGGCTATAGGGTGACTGGATTTCCAGTCTTGTCCGTTGCATTTCCGGTGGAAGCTCAGGTTTCGACTGCAAATGAAACCCACAGGCATTGAGTAGGATCAGCATAGCCAATAAGCAAAGCAGACGGATTGATTTCATCATTTATTGAGCCCGTTAACCTACCACGATGTTCAACAGCCGGTCTTGAATATAGATCACCTTGCGAATGACTTTACCATCAGTATGCCGGGTGACATTTTCCTCTGCCCCGGCACCGGCCATGGCCTGATCCTGATCACAACCCGGCGGTACCTCAATACGGGCCCGCAACTTGCCGTTTACCTGGACCACCAGCGTGATCTGGTCACGCACACGGGCGGTCTCGTCAGTTTCCGGCCAGGGTGCTGAAACCACGCTACCTGTTCCGCCCAACATTTCCCACAGGGTTTCACAGATGTGTGGAGTGATTGGAGCCATCAAGCGTACCACGGCCCTCCAGGCTTCATCCAGCACCGCACGTCCCTGGGGGCTGCGGTCTTCAAAGCGGGACAGATGGTTGCTCAACTCCATCACAGCAGCTATGGCCGTATTGAATGTTTGACGGCGTCCGATATCGTCGCTCACCTTGGCAATGGTGTCATGTACATAACGGCGGATGGTTTTTTGCTCCGCATTCAATTCAACTGTGTTCAATTCTTCAACCGGTCCGGCCGCGATATGCTCGGTGCTCATGAACCAGAAGCGACGTAAAAACCGGAATGCGCCTTCCACGCCTGAATCAGACCACTCAAGGGACTGGTCAGGTGGTGACGCAAACATTGAAAACAGGCGAACCGTATCCGCACCATAGCGATCGACAAGGTGTACCGGGTCCACGCCGTTGTTCTTGGACTTGGACATTTTCTCGATCGCACCTATTTCCACCGGCAAACCATCCGAGGTCAGGAAGGCGCCGGTCATTTTACCCTTGTCATCCCGCGTGACATCCACATCCGCCGGATTGATCCAGGTGGTGCTGCCATCGGGGGCATCACGGCGAAATGTTTCTGCAACAACCATACCCTGGCAAAGCAGACGTGTGGCCGGCTCAGAGGCCTCCAGCATTCCAGCGTCCCGCATCAGTTTGTTATAAAAGCGGAAATACATCAGGTGCAAAATTGCGTGTTCAATACCGCCGATATACTGATCTACCGGCAGCCAGTAATTGGCCCGCTCATCGACCATATCGCTGGCGCCCGGCGAACAATATCGCGCGAAATACCAGGATGACTCCATAAAGGTATCAAAGGTGTCGGTTTCACGTTCTGCTGCACCATCGCACTCAGGGCAACGGGTTTTACGCCAGTCGGCATCGGCCTTGATCGGCGATTGCACACCCATAAAAGTCACGTCTTCAGGTAACACAACCGGCAACTGATCCTCAGGTACCGGAACGGCGCCACAATCCGGGCAATAGATGACCGGGATGGGACAACCCCAGTAACGCTGCCTGCTGACGCCCCAGTCACGCAGCCGGAAGTTCACTTTACGCTCACCGATACCCTGGGACTCAAGCCATATCATGGCCTTTTCCTTGGCCTCGGCGACACCGAGTCCATCCAGCCATTCACTGTTAATGGCCACACCATCTTCGACATAGGCTTCACCCTCCCAGTCATCCGGTGTCTTTACTGTTCGTACGATGGGTAAATTGTGTGCCTTTGCAAAATCCCAGTCACGCTGATCCTGACCGGGTACGGCCATAATCGCGCCGGTTCCATAGCCCATCAGCACGTAATCGGCAATGAACAGGGGTACGGCTTTACCGGTAAACGGGTTAAAAAGAAAAGCCCCGGTATCGACACCCCGTTTATCGAGGGCGCCTTCAGCAGAAACACGATCGGCTTCACTTGTCTGCCGGATGGATTCGATGAAATCTGCAACCTGTTGGCGCTGCGTGTTCGTTGTTATTTGGGTTACCAGGGGGTGTTCGGGAGCCAGCACGGCATAGGTCATACCGAACGCCGTATCGGGGCGCGTGGTAAACACACCTACGGATGCAGCACCGGGTGCTATTTCACCCTGGGCATCACACACGGACATTGAAAATTCCGCACCTTCGGAACGTCCGATCCAGTTGCGTTGCATGGTTTTAACCGCATCCGGCCACTGTTCGAGTTGATCCAGACCATCGAGCAACTCATCGGCGTAATCGGTAATGCGTAAGAACCACTGGGGAATGTTTCTGCGTTCGACAACGGCTCCGGAACGCCAGCCACGACCGTCAATAACCTGCTCGTTGGCCAGAACTGTCTGGTCGACCGGATCCCAGTTCACCTCCGAGTCCTTACGATAGGCAAGACCCTTTGTCATCAAGCGGGTGAACATCAGCTGTTCCCAGTGATAATACTCAGGGCTGCAGGTAGCGAATTCGCGAGACCAGTCATAAGCAAAACCAAGCCGTTTCAACTGCCCGCGCATATGCTCGATATTGGCATAGGTCCATTTGGCCGGCGCGGTATTGTTCTTGATTGCGGCATTTTCCGCCGGTAAGCCGAATGCATCCCAACCCATGGGCTGCAACACGTTCTTGCCCTGCATACGCTGGTAACGGCTGATCACGTCACCAATCGTGTAATTGCGGACATGCCCCATGTGCAATGCACCGGAGGGATATGGCAACATGGACAGGCAATAAAACTTTTCGAGGCCGGGGTCTTCCGTCACCTCGTAGGTCTTGTTTTCGTCCCAGCGTGACTGAACACGCACTTCTATTTCTGATGGGTTGTAAGGCGCTTGATGCATGATTTATCCAGCTGTCCAGCCTGTCCTGTTATTCAAGAATGCGAAGCATAACCGACCCCAACGGGACAAAAAAGCTTGATTGGTGATATATGTGAAATGTGGGGCCTGATAGCCGTTTTTTAAGCCGTTCAAACGTCTTTTCCTATTGGCACGGTCATCCCCGCGAAAGCGGGGACCTGTTGGAACTGCCGTGAAGCAAGAAAGGTTTTCTTTTTCAAATTTTGTTAAACGTATCGAGATCCCCGCTTTCGCGGGGAAGACGGTGCCGGTTGGATAGTACGTGCACGTGGTAACATTTATTTACTACGTATGTAGTCCAACATCGCATCCAGTCCGTAATTCGCTGGAACTGTCTCCGATTCACTTTCAAGAGCAGGCTGAATGGTTTTGGCCACGACTTTACCCAGCTCAACACCGAACTGATCAAAGGGATTGATATCCCAGATCACGCTCTCTACAAACACCTTGTGCTCGTAAAGTGCCAGCAACTGACCGAGACTGAAGGGGCTGAGCCTGTCCAGCAAAATAACCTCGGAAGGCCGCTCACCCGACATTAGCCGGTGCACATCCGTCACTTCCATACCAAGTCCTTTGGTGCCGGTAGCCAGTGCAGTCGCCTGGGCCAGCATATTGGCCAGCAAGGCCGCGTGCGCTTCGGTGTCGTCGTGATCCGGATGAATGACACCAATAAAGCTCAGCGGAACGATATCGCTTCCCTGGTGAAACATCTGGAATAACGAGTGCTGGGCGTCGGTGCCCGGTTCACCAAACAGGACTGGGGCAGTCTCGTAATCTACGCGTCTGCCGCCGCTATCTATCGACTTGCCATTGGATTCCATCACCAGTTGCTGCAGGTAGGCGGGTAGAGAGCGCAGACGATAATCATAGGGAATCACCGCCTGTGCCGGGTAATCACAGACATTGCGGTGCCAGATACCCGTTAATGCCATCAGCACCGGAAGATTTTCAGCAAGCGGGGCCGTTTGAAAATGCCGGTCCATTTCGGCGGCGCCACGCAAAAACTCAGCAAAGCCACCCTCACCCATTACCGCAGCGGCTGACAGGCTGACCGGGGACCAGATGGAATAACGTCCACCCACCCAGTCAGACAGGTACAGGGTGTTTGCCTGAGACACACCAAAGTCATCGACCGCCTGTTGGTTCCCGCTAACAGCAAACACACGCTGAAGCGCTGCCTGCCGGCCCATCACGGCTTCCATCCAATCCAGTACTCTGCGGCCATGCAGCAGTGTTTCACCCGTGGTAAAGCTTTTCGTCGCGATGACTACCGCAGTTTCGGCCGGGTCCAGGCTCGCCAGTAATTCCTTACGCAGGTGTGCATCCACCGAGGAAAGAAAGTGAACCCGGGGTGACGCACTTTTCCCCAGTGCCTCGATCAACAGGCGTGGGCCGAGTACGGAACCACCGATGCCAATATGTATGATATTCCGCACCACCTGATCCGGCTTACCCGGCAAGTGACCAGCTGCAAATGCGGATGCAAATTCGAGCATGCGTTGCCTGGTTTCAGTAACGCGCCTGACGGTTGCTTCATCAAGAACGGCAAGCACCTCATCACTGCGCATGGCCATATGCAGGGCCGGTCTTTTTTCGGTGAAGTTGATATCCTGGCCACCAAAAAGCCGATCCCGTGCCACCTCCACACCGCATTCTTCCGCTAATGTCAGTAATTGTGTTAACGATTGCTGATCAACGCTTGTCCGAGAAAAATCCAGTAGTAAATCACCTGCTTTCCCACTGAAAGACTCAAAGCGGTCCGTCTCACTTAAACAGGCGGACAATGATTTATTTGTGGGTTTAATGTTGTATTTATGCAACGCCTGAAGAAATTTCTGATTCATGTTGTGAATTTACACCTTCGATTGATTTATTTTGGATACCTGAAACTAACACGGGCTCTGCAATTTTCTGTCCAGTGCTGAAAACCACTGAATCATGCTTGCTCTCACCGGGCACAATTACATTGAAACGACAACAAATCATTGTTTTTATTAATTTTTAAGCAAAAGAAACAGAAAATATCACGGCCAAAAAAAATGCCCTTCTTCGGTTAAGAAGAAGGGCATATTTTGGAGTGATGTATCCGTCTTTTTGCGCCCTGTGACCTTGGTTCGTGTTGCAGTCTTACCAAGATTGGTTGTAATAATACCACTAACGCCAATAATTGCAACCCTTCTGGACGAAAAAACAACAAATCTCTCAGCTGCTGAAGTTTGTTCCGGATTGTCACGCAAACTATCATTTCGATAACAGGGAACATACTAATCCTTCTCACCATCATTCAGACAGAAAATACCACTGCAATCGAGCTGTTGTAACAGATACCCCGCTGCACCATGGCCCGGAATTTCAACCGTCGCATCCAGTTCGCAAAGCGGCATTAAAACAAACGCTCTCTCATGCATACGCGGGTGGGGCAACTCAAGTTCTTCCGATTGTAGCTGTTGATCATCATATAACAGCAAATCAATATCGATCAGCCTGGGACCCCAGCGATGCCCGCTTCTTTGCCGCCCCATTGCATTTTCGATCGACTGCAACACACGCAATAATGGTAAAGGCTTCAGACTGGATTCTATTTGCACAACGGCATTGATGTAATCGTCCTGCTGTTCATCACCCCAGGGAGGCGTACGGTAGAGACAAGATGTTTTGAGTATCGCAATGCCCTTGGCCACAGCCAACCTGCACAGTGCGTCTTTGAGTTGTGCCACAGGATTTTGCAGATTACTGCCAAGACCCAACCACGCTTTCATCACCCGCCATCCTTGCTGGTTGTGTGTCAGATTTTTGCGGCCGATGGTTTTCGGCGGCGACGGCGTCTTGGGCGCCGGGAATCGTTTTGATAACGTTCATTCTGACCGGTGTTCATTTTCACGCCCTTTTGTGCCTCGGTCCAGTGCTCGCACAAATCTTTTAGTGACTCATCTTCGACAGCCCTTAATAGCAAAAAGTCATAGGCCGCCCGAAAACGACGCTCACCCATCAAGCTTTTTGCACGCCTGCCGTGGGTATGATTAAAGCGCGGCTGCATGGTCCATATTTGCCGGGTAATAACGCTGAAACGACGCGGGACCGCAGTTCTTTGCACCTGCTTCGACATCACTTCATCCGCCGCCTGGCCGAGGGCTAGGTACTCCTGCATTCCACCCGCCTGCAAAGCATCTGCCCTTGCCCTCACCGGTTTCCAGAAAAGGGCCGCAAACAGAAATGCCGGTGTCACCGGTTTATCCTGGGCGATACGGTCATCCGTGTTTTTCAGGGCCGTTTGCATCAACACGCCGGCTTTGACCCGACCCGATTTACCATCACCCTTGAGTACCGGAAACAAAGCCCGGGTTAACTGAAAACGCTGCAATGCTTCCATGGTCCTGGATGCATGGCCGGTCATAAACAGCTTGCAGACTTCTTCGAACATTCGGGCCGGTGGGATGTCTTTCAGCAATGGCGCCATTTCAGTGACATATTTTGCCGTCTCTTCGCCCAGTTCAACACCCAGCTTGGCAACAAATCGCGCTGCACGCAGCAGACGCACCGGGTCCTCCCGGTAGCGGGTTTGGGCATCCCCGATCAATCGTAATTTACGCTCCAAAAGATCTTTGTAACCACCGACAAAATCCTGGATATCGCCACTGACGGGGTCCATAAACAGGGCATTAATGGTGAAATCGCGTCGTATGGCATCTTCTTCAAGACTGCCCCACACATTGTCTCTCAGTATGCGGCCGTTCTCATGCTTATGATCGTCATCATCATTAACCTGCGGGCCGCGAAAAGTTGCAACCTCGATCAGCGTGCCGCCCATACGAACATGGGCCAGGCGGAAACGGCGTCCAATAATGCGCGCACGCGGGAAAACCGTTTTTACTTCTTCCGGTATCGCATCGGTTGCCACATCGTAGTCTTTGGGCACCTTGCCCATTAACAGGTCACGCACACTCCCACCCACGATATAGGCTTCATACCCTTCCTGCTGCAGACGGCGAACGACCTCGGTAGCGTGCGGGCACAGTTGCTGAACTTCGATGCCATGTTCAGCGAATGGAATAACGATGTGCTCAGTGATAGTGAATTCCTAAAATCTAAATAAATTGTTGGCTCAACCACGCTTCGAGGTTGAACGGAATGATATGGGTAGTTTAACATGACCACGCTGTTGCAAATACAGCAAAACGCTCCCTTCGTCTAGCGGTTAGGACGCGGCCCTCTCAAGGCTGAAACACGAGTTCGATTCTCGTAGGGAGCGCCAGTTTAACTTATTGATTAATATATATTTTAAAGAACTGCAAGACTGTTTTATGTAGCATTTTCTTATGTCCGTGTAACTTTATGTGTAACTTTCGGAAAAAAGAATCGCCAGAGGAGATACTTAGGCCACCAGATAGAGATTTGGCCTTTGTTCGGGCGTGAATGCCTTCACTTACGAATAATTAGGTTTCCTGCTTCAACTAGCGTTAAGTCTGGCTTTTGACTAAGCAACTCCTCGATCTTAGTTCCCACCCCTGGAGCATGACATTCTATTTTCTCAATTGGCTTTTTGATTGGACATTTAAGACTGGAGAGAAGTTTGGTGAGTGGCTACAGGTTGCCCAAAGACAGATAGCTGCCACGGTTGACCTTGGTAGGTTAGTCAAACAAAAACTTTCCCGATAACCCCATGATCACAGCAGGCTCATACCTACCCATCAGCAATTGACTTCGGCAAGGATGAACTAGGTATGACCCTGCAATGTAAGTATCGGTAATTAGAGCAGCAAAAATACCTCGTGAATATGCATACCTCACTTTTGATCTGCGTTCATTTTCAACTTGAATATTACATGCCCCTTCATTCAGACAAAGGAAAAATAAATTGCAAGTTGAATTGACGAGAATTAGTTTCACCGTTTGGTAAAAGAAGCCATTATTGGGCACATGTAATCCATAGTGAGGCAGATTTACGGAACTCTCTTACTCCTCGGTTTACGTATCTTGTTGTTTAATAGGAGTTATCATGAAAATTAAAAAAAATGGTTTCACTTCTGCTTTGTTATTAAGCAGCCTCTCAATACAAGCTGGTAACGTCGTTCCTGTTGACATGCTAGCTTCACATAATAGCTACCGGTCAGCAGTAGGAAGCACTGCACTTAAATGGTCTGATGGCTTACAGTCTAAAGCCCAAAAATGGGCTGACAACCTAAAAGCACAAGGTTGTAAGTTGTCGCATAGCGGCCCAGGCGAAAACTTGTATTATGCTAGTGCTGAACAGAGTGCTACGAGTAAAGATTCAAATGGTAATTGGATCTGGGAAAAAAACGTTCAAGCAATCGATGATAAGAAAGTAACTGATAGCTGGGGCAGCGAAAAGCAGTGGTTCGACTACAGCAATAATGAATGCAATGCGCCTGAAGGCAAAGCTTGTGGTCACTACACACAAGTAGTTTGGAAATCGACCACTGAAGTGGGTTGCGGCAATGCTGTCTGCGGTGACTCCTCTCAAGTATGGGTTTGTAATTATTCCCCAGCTGGTAATGTAACAGGCCAGAAACCGTATTAGTCAATTTCAAAAGCACTCAATAACTGGCTGTTCGCAACGGCGTAGGTGGTCTTGATTTCTTTGAAAACTCAAACATGGTTTGTTGCTGCCGCACACGCAACCACACGGCAGCGAGTCAAATCGGCCTTGATGCTGGAAACCGGTGATTCAGATTGGTTGCTCTTGGGCTTTTGATTATGCTTCCCACTATTCTCCTAAATATTCTTACATCCGACTGGTAAGTATCGATTAAAAAGAGCGCCAGTGATTGACGGCTCTGGTTCATTCAGCAATCAACGCCATCGTCACCGACAGTACAGTTATTTGTAGCAGCCGTCTTGCTCAGGCCACCGCTGATGGATGAAGCATATCCGCTGGCGGTGTTGCGATACCCTCCGCTGACTGATGCATAACCACCTGTGGTTTCATTAGTGCGCCCACCCACAATGCCACCAAACCCAGAGTAATTATTAGTATCACCGAGTACCAGCATATGAGAACCGATTCGGACATCTTCCGATCCCCTCAATTCGTTATATCCAATGATCAGGTTGCCCGTTCCAGTCGTTGTACCGGATGTGTAGCCACTTCCATTCACAACCTGCACATTCATATTGGAAAACGTCAGCGTGTCCTGACCGGTATTCGGATCAACGCCGCGACTCACTCCCGCCAGTAGTTCCTCCAACGCATCAATCTTGTTTTCCAGTTGAATTAACTGATTGGTTAAAGGTTCACTGCCATCAGGACAGTTTTCAAAACTGTCACAGGAAATGATGTCACCACTGTAACTTGGAGAGATGAGGTATCCAGTGAGCAGGGCAGCGAAAAGCAATATGGTGTGTTTAATAAGCATGACTTACTCCCTCTGTTATGTACAGATAGGGGCAAGCAGACGGTACTCCCACCGCCTGATATTCAAATATACGCTGATATTGTTTCTACTCGTTGATGCAGATCAAAAATGTAAACGATGAATCGCTCACCCCAGCTATGGCAAAATGACCCCATGATCACAGCAGGCACACATCCATCCATTCACATCGACCTCGGCAGGGATGAACTGTGATATACACGTCCTTCCGGGACACTCCATCTACGACTTATTGTAACCTCTCTCTGAGAATTTCATACGGTGCCTGGCCACCAAAAGCACCATGTGGCCGGGAGAAATTGTAAAACTTCTCCCACACCTCCAGTTTTTTGTTGAGGTCCTGATCGTCAACGTAATTTAGCAGCTGGTAGAACTCTTCCTGATCCAATCGGTGCGATCGTTCTACCAGATCCTGAAAGGTAAAGGGCAGGCCTCGCCACGGCAAGCGCCACGGCGACTGACCGGAACCCTCTTACTTCAGGTTGTTGTCCTTCTTGAACTTGTTAACCATGGGCGCCTGTGCCTCTTCAGCGGGTTGCCACCGACCGGCTTTGATAAAGTCGCTGATCGGATCGGGCACGGTACCCGGTGCCGGTGGTGCGGGTGGCTTGTTCGGGCCATTTACACCCCAGGCCTGATCCGGCGACACGATCATACGTTCGACAATATTGTCCTTGGTAATATTCCAGACCATGTCATCGACCGCGAGTGACAATGGGCCGGAATAGGTTGACCTGACACCAGCCATGATATCGTCGTGGGTGCCCTGCTCGTTAAAGAAGTGATAACCGATGGCATGTCGTGGCTTGATGGTACTCATGACCTTGCCAAAAGCCGGTGGTGAAGTATGAATCTGTGTGCCGACACCGATGGCCTGACCCGGTGACTGGCCATAGAACTTGACCAGATCCGGGGGCGTAAGAAATGTTTCATGAATAGCAATATCGGCTCCCTTTGCATACTCGATGTACCACTTGTTCGGAAAAGTATCACCACCGATGACGATTTTCAGATCGGCGTACTCCATGATAAAACTCACCGGACCATCACCTGCATGGATGGCAGGAATCGACCGGATCGTCACACCGTTTTCCTGGTAGACCACTGCGTTGATGGCCTTGTAGTCGAATTCGGTCACCGAGATCTTGCCGGGTTCCGAGCTGAGCACAAAGTTCCTGGTTTTGGCATCCCAGTTAAATGCCTTCAGGAAATGATCGATCGCATAGGCGGTGCCCATCTCGGGTGTCTGGCCGGCAGGTCCCCAAACACTAAGTGGTTTGGTCCGTCCCGCGGTCCAGCCGCCGGCCCACAGAGTGGTCAGATCACCCCAGTGATCAGTGTGCAAATGCGTCAGGAACACCTTGTCGAGGAAGTCGTAGGGAATCATCAGGGCGGCAACGTTGGCCATTGAGCCGGTTCCGACATCAAAAAGAAATTTGTCGCCATTTCCGAGTTCGGTCAGCCAACATGTAGCCGCCTGATCACGTCTGGCGGCTGGCAGCCCTGTCCCGCATGCAATCAGACGAATTTCGCCTTCAGCAATTTCCTCGGTTCCGGGGTAGTACACATAACGATCAGGGGCGACACCCGTGGGTGATTTAACAACACCTCCGGCTGCCCAGATTATGGTTGTAATGAGCATGGTGAGTGTAAGTGCAAGGATTCTTACTAACATTTCATTCCTCCGATCCTAAGTGTTACTGGAAATTCCGCGCGCGGTCAAACCATACAAGCATGTATGTTTAAAATATTGTAATGTCTTTTTATACAGGCAATCAAGATTAACCTCGGCATTTGAAAAAGTCAGTTTATTCAAAAACTGGGGTAGTCGACATGTAAAGTACTTAAATCACATGTCTTTCTACTTCTGTATTTAAAAAGTGGTCAGAAAGTTTAGCCTGACTTGATCCAGTTTCCGCGCCGTTCCCTCATCCGGTGGATCGAAAAAAGCAGGTTCGGTCATTGCATAGTAGAGAAATAAACGGCTCCGGTTTTCCAACTCCAGGCCCTTAAATCCAATTTTTTCAAACTGGTTGCGTATAAAACCCAACCGAATGCTGTCAGCTTCTTTAAGCACTTCCTGTGCAAAATCGTCATGTATGGCCCAGGCCCTGATGGCCGTATCGTAGCCTGCAGCCTTGCGGTGTCTAATCAGGTTGCCCAGGGCAGCCAGTGATTGGACTCCGTCAAGACCGAGTGCGGCAACATCATCCCGGATTTCAATGGTCCATTTCTGTTTCCAGTAATCCAGCATTTCCTTTGACAGGTCCTTCCTGTCTTTAAAATGATGATAAAAGCTCCCACGGGTGATGCCCAACTTTGTGGCCAGCGCATCGACGGTTACCGCGTTAATACCTTCGTCCTGAAGTAACTCAAGTGCGACTTCCAGCCAATGACTGAAAAAGTCTCAATTTGGGTTTGGTTTGTGAATTCATAGGGTGTAACTC
>Ga0316191_10000678_pt1 | contig 22534 bp, 18 predicted proteins | sample Eddworburr2cm_MG_FD_204928 | JGI IMG/M metagenome (GOLD analysis project Ga0316191, IMG submission 204928) | Coastal sediment microbial communities from Maine, United States - Eddy worm burrow 2 cm | ecosystem: Environmental > Aquatic > Marine > Coastal > Sediment | place: USA: Maine... | reverse complement strand
ATCGCCGCCTTCGGCCAGTGACATGGACAGTCCGCGCCCCAGGGCGTCGAAAATCAGCCCGTAAGCCACCGCATGTGTCACACCCCCCGCAATGGTACCGACTCCCGGGAAGGCCTTCAGTGCATTGCCCGCGACCGCCAGCAGTATCGGCAGGGTGCGCCCCACGTAACTCTGGCTCAAATCCAGCAACCGGCTGATCTCTACGTCCCGCGCCGGTGCGTCGTATAGTTTGCAGAGTTCCCGGACCATCGCCGTCCCCAGGTAACCCTGGATCAACACATCGGTACCCGGGCTGACGGCAGCCAGGGCACCGATGATCGCCTTGCGCGTATAGCCGCGGACGATGTCTTCCGCCGCCGCCGAGCGGCGCTGCTGCTCGGCGAGTCCGAGACGCTCATCGACGACGTGGAACACGGCCCGGTCTCGCAGCGCATCCAGTGCATCCGGGCTGGAGTCGATGAGGCGCTGCAACGCCTGACGCAACGCCGCTGTCCCTGAATCGCCCTGGCCGATAGCGGAGGCCGACACGACCAGTGCATCATCGCCGGCGCCCGCCTGCCGCAGACGATCTCCCAGCCTGCTTGCGATCATGTCCGCTTCCCGGTCCGAGTAGCGGTCGGTCTTGTTAAGCACCAGTATCATGGGCTTGCCGATCGCGGCCAGCGCCGCCAGGTCATCGAACTGCCGCCGCGTCAGATCCGCCTCGCTGACGTACACCACCACATGCGCGCGGACGGCTTCCGCCAGACCCGCCTCATCGTCACCCGGCTCGAGGCCGCTGCCCGGCACGTCTGCCAGGATCACCTCATCGCCACCGTCGGTCCGCCAACGGTAATGGGTTACGTCTTTCGTGGTGCCGCCGGTCACGCCCGCGCGGGCGCCCGCATCGGGCACGAGCGCGCGGATCAGAGAAGATTTGCCGGCACCGACCTCGCCGAAGAAACACAGGTAGAGCGCGCCGGCTTCGCGGCGGCGTGCCAGCTCACGGAGCTCTTTCTCCGCGACGGAGATATCGAGACCCTGCTCGCGCGCCTCCTCGAGGCGCAGGGCCAGCGTGGCCTCGTCCACCCGTGGCGCCGCCGGACTTCTGCGGCGGCGCTGCGGCAACAGCAGTCTCCAGACCAGCCATCCGGCAAGCATCGCCACGCCGATGACAAATCCCACCAGGCCCAGGAAGACAGGCAGGGGCCCGTCCCTCAATCTGTCCCAGACGTCCGCCAGCGAGCCGGCGACGCTGATGGCGCCCCCGGCGATGGCGATCGTCGCGAGCACGATCGCGAACACCAGCAACAATCTGGCCGTCATCGAGAGCTTCATGCCGGCGTCTCCCGGACCCGCATGGCCCATGCGATGATGCCGGACACCGCCAGCGGCAGGAGCCGCTCCAGCGCGTCACCGGGATCGGGGAGATTCGGCAACCAATGCAGGATCACCGTCAGCAAGAAACCGGCGAGCATCGCCCGGAACATTCCGGGACCGGTCAATCGGACGCCCAGCAAGACCAGGATGAGCGGCGGCCCGAAGGCGGAGCCGATGGCGTGCCAGGCGAACAGCACGCGGCTGAAGATCGCGTCGGGTATGCCGACAGCAAGCGCGACGGCCAGGACCGACAGCATCAGCACGACCCAGCGGGAGCGCCGCAGCGTCTGCCGGCCCCGGACGCCCGGCAGATCATGGGCAACCGACGACGCGGCTACCAGTAATTGACTGTCAGCGGTCGACATGATGGCCGACAGGACGGCCGCGATCATGACACCGGCGACGACCGGCGACATCAGGCGATTGGCCACCTCGAACAGGACCTGTTCGGGTTCGGGTAGGCCGTGGAACAGCACGCGGCCACACAGGCCGAGGACGAGCATGCCGCCATAGATCACGACTGCCCACGCGATGGCGATGACGCGAGCGCCGACCAGAGCGCGATGATCCTTGAGAGCCATGAATCGATTAACCACATGCGGCTGCCCCGGGTAGCCGAGCCCGATACCGAGGGTGCCGGCAACGAAGCCGATGCCCGCTATCCCGGCCATGCGCGGACCGGTGCCCTGGTCGCCGACTGCAGCCAGCCCCGCTGCCAGCTGATCCAGGCCGCCGACTGCCTGCAGGGCGATTATCGGCAGGAACACGGCGGTCGCCGCCATCAGGAGCCCCTGCAGGGTATCGGTCACACTGACCGCCCAGAAGCCTCCCAGCAAGGTATACAAGACAATGATCGCAGCACCGATGAGGATCGCGGTCAGATTGTCGAGATCGAAAGTGCTGGCGAAGGCCGCGCCGGCCGCCTGGAATTGAGCCGCGATGTAGAACATGAAAGAGAACAATACGATCCCCGTGGCGAGCTGCAAAATCCTCACCCGCGCCGGCGCCTCGACCGAACGGGCCAGGAATTCGGTCAACGTCAGGGAGCCGTCGGCGGCGCTGCGCCGCTGGAGCCGCTGGGCAACGAACAACCAGTTGATGAGGAAGCCGGAGATCGTTGCGGGGAACAGCCACAGGGCGGGCAATCCCCACAGATAAGCCATGCCGCTGACGCTGAGCAGCGTCCAGGCGGAAGACGAACTGGCGGAAGCACTGATGGCGGCTACCAGCGGGCCGAGGCGACGTCCGCCAAGGAAAAAGTCACTATGGCTGGCGGTCCTGCGACTCGCCCATAGCCCGATGAGCACAAGCAATACCTTGTAGGCCACCAGCGTCAGCAGGATAGACTGAGTCTTTGTCATCGAGGCTCCGGCCCCGCTCAGGGTCGCCGGAGTTTATCATCGGTCGGCCCCGGGCCTGTTTGCCCACGGCTACAACCCCGGCCCGGTCGAGGGCGGAGGCGGAGGCGGAGAGCTTGAAAGCTGAGCACTGGCAGTTCTGGATCGACCGGGGCGGAACCTTCACCGACGTCGTCGGCCAGCGCCCGGACGGATCTCTGGTCGCCCGCAAGCTCCTGTCGGACAACCCCGGGCATTACCCGGACGCCGCACTGGCCGGGATCGAAGCGGTGCTGGGGGATGCAGACGGACTCGCGGCACATCCCGGCCGGATCGAAGCGGTCAAGATGGGGACCACCGTCGCCACCAACGCACTGCTGGAGCGCCACGGCGAGCCCACGGTCCTGGTCATCACCCAGGGGTTTCGCGACGCGCTGCGCATCGGCTATCAGCAGCGGCCGCGGCTGTTCGATCGCCACATCCGCCTGCCTGAGATGCTTTACTGTCGGGTCATCGAGGCCCGCGAGCGGATCGATCGGGACGGCAATATTCTTGAGCCGCTGGATGTCGATCGGCTCGAACAAGACCTGCAGGCCGTCTGGGGCGACGGCCTCCGCTCAGTGGCGATCGCCTTCATGCACGGCTACCGTCACCACCACCACGAGCGGTTGGCGGCGAACGTGGCGTGCCGCATCGGCTTCCCCCAGGTATCCGCCTCCCATCAGGTGGGAGCGCTGGCCAAACTCGTCGCGCGAGGCGACACGACCGTCGTGGATGCCTACCTGTCGCCCATCCTGAATCGATACATCGACCACCTCACGGCTCGCCTGGGCGACACTCGCCTGCTGTTCATGCAGAGCAACGGTGGCCTGGTAGAAGCGGGATTCTTCCGCGGCAAGGACAGCGTGCTGTCCGGGCCGGCCGGTGGCGTCGTCGGCATGGTGGAGACCGCGTCACGGTGCGGTCACCGGCGCCTCATTGGTTTCGACATGGGCGGCACGTCGACTGACGTGTCGCTCTATGACGGAGCGTACGAGCGGACCCTCGACAGCGTGGTCGCCGGCGCGCGCATCCAGGCGCCGATGATGAAGATTCATACGGTGGCAGCGGGTGGCGGATCGATCATCGGATTCGTCGACGGTCGCCTGCAGGTCGGCCCGGACTCGGCCGGATCGGATCCCGGGCCGATGTGCTACCGCAACGACGGCCCGCTGACGATCACCGACGCCAACCTGCGGCTGGGCCTAATTCAGCCGGACTATTTCCCGCGCGTCTTCGGTCCGGGAGCGGATCTGCCGCTGGACCGGGAGGCCGTGGCGGCGGGATTCGACGAACTGGCTGCACGCATCACAACGGAGTCCGGCCGGGCGCTGGCGCCGGAAGCGGTGGCGGCAGGATGCCGGCGCATCGCGGTTGAACGGATGGCGCAGGCCGTCAAGCAGATTTCCATACAACGCGGCTATGACGTCGCGGACTTCACTTTGTGTTGTTTCGGCGGTGCCGGGGGTCAACACGCCTGCGAGGTGGCCGATGCACTCGGGATGCAGACGGTGCTGATCCATCCCATGGCGGGTGTGCTGTCGGCTTTCGGTATGGGACTCGCCGACCTGCGCCATCTGGCGCACGAAACGCTCGAACAGCCGTTGTCGGAAGAGTCCATTGCGTCCACCGGGGAGCGTCTGGAGCTCATGCAGCAGGTGTCGTCACAGGCGCTGGTCCGGCAGGGCGCTGACGCAGCCTCGGTAAAGCATCAATGCCGCCTGATGGTCCGTTACGCCGGCACGGATACGGCACTCGAAGTGCCGCTGGCGGATCTGCAGACAGTCAGCGCCACTTTCGATCAGCGACACCGCCAACAATTCGGTTTTGCCGAAGATCGGCAGCGGATCATCGAGACCATCAGCCTGGAGTCGACCGCCCCCGGGGGCGCCGCCCCAGTACAGACGTCGGACGGTCCGCCCGCAGGATCACCGGCGGTCATCGATCGGAGGAACATATTTTTCGCTGACGGCTGGTGCGCGACGCCGGTCTACCGGAGACCGGATCTGCCGATCGGGGCGGAGATCTCCGGGCCCGCGCTGATCGTGGAGGACAACGCCACTACGATACTTCAACCCGGCTGGCGACTTGTGAAGGATGATCAGGCTAACCTGCTCCTGCAAAGGATGCGCGGCCAAGGGCGGCGGGAACAGGCGGGCACCGAGGCCGACCCGATCCTTCTCGAAGTCTTCAACAACTTGTTTATGCACATCGCCGAACAGATGGGGGTCGTGCTCGAGAAGACGGCACACTCGGTCAACATCAAGGAACGACTGGACTTCTCCTGCGCGCTGTTCGGCGCTGCTGGCGACCTGGTAGCAAACGCGCCGCATATGCCCGTGCACCTGGGATCGATGGGAGAGAGCGTGCGCGCCGTCATAGACGCGTTCGCAGACGACATGGCACGAGGGGACAGCTTCGTCCTCAACGCTCCCTACGGAGGCGGCACCCACCTCCCGGACGTAACCGTAGTGACGCCCTGCTTCGCGGCCCCGGAAGACACTACACCCATGTTCTATGTCGCATCCCGGGCACATCATGCCGACATCGGTGGGGTGACTCCCGGATCCATGCCGCCCCATAGCGTGACTATCGAAGAAGAAGGCGTACTGATCGAGTGTATGCCGCTGGTCCGCGCCGATCGCCTGCTGGAGCACGAGATGCGCACGACTCTCGCGTCCGGACGCTACCCGGCCCGCGACCCGGACCGCAACCTTGCCGATCTCAGGGCTCAGCTCGCCGCCAATGCCCGCGGCCTCGAGGAAGTGCAACGGATGCTCGAACAATTCGGGATCAAGACCGTCTGCGCCTACATGAAACATGTCCAGGACAACGCTGCCGAGGCGGTACGCCGCGCCATCGGCAATCTCAGCAGCGGCAGCTATCGTTACGAGATGGACAATGGCGAGCATGTGGGGGTCGAGGTGACGGTCGACCGCCAGGCTCGCTGCGCGACGGTCGACTTTTCCTCCTCGTCGCCGCAGAGCGCAACCAACTTCAATGCCCCCCTGGCCGTCTGCCACGCTGCCGTGCTGTATGTCTTCCGGACGCTCGTGGACCACGAGATTCCGATGAACGAAGGCTGCCTGCGCCCGCTGCAAGTGATCGTGCCGGCGGGGTCAATGCTCAACCCGAGGCCACCGGCCGCGGTGGTCGCCGGCAATGTCGAGACCTCGCAGTGCATAGTGGACGCCCTCTACGGGGCCCTGGGCGTCCTGGCAGCGTCCCAGGGGACGATGAACAATCTGACATTTGGCAACGATCGATATCAATACTACGAAACGCTCTGCGGAGGCGCGGGCGCGGGACCCGGTTTTGCGGGCGCATCGGCCGTGCACACACACATGACCAATTCGCGTCTGACCGATCCCGAAGTGCTGGAGTGGCGTTATCCGATTCTGCTCCGCCGGTTCGAGATCCGTCGTGGTTCCGGCGGCGACGGTGAATTCTGTGGCGGTGACGGAGTGATCAGGGAGCTCGAGTTCCGGGAGTCAATGTCCGCGGCTATCTTGTCCAACCATCGACGGGTACCGCCGTTCGGCCTTGCGGGTGGCGATGCGGGACAGGTCGGCCGCAACTCGGTGCGACGCGCGTCCGGCGCCACCGAAGACCTGGGCCCGACCGGGGCATTCGACGCCGGCCCCGGAGACACGCTGGTCGTCGAAACCCCGGGGGGTGGCGGCTACGGGCGCAAGACTGATGACAGTGAAGGAAAGTGAAGCAATGACCAAGCAGAGAATCCGCAGCCCCTACGCCATATACCGGCGCATGGAGGGCCTGCCGCTGGGACGCTGGCTGTTTACCCGTCTCATCTGTCTCAGGGCACCCTACTTCTCTTCAATCAGGCCGGTGTTTCGCGATCTCAGACCGGGCAGCGCGACCGTATTCATGCGCAAGCGGCGACGAGTGCAAAATCACATCGGCACCATCCACGCCCTCGCCATGGGGAACCTGTGCGAACTGGGCGCCGGACTCGTCATGGAGTCGACGCTACCGCCCGAGCTGCGGTGGATCCCCAAGGGCATGTCTATCTCCTACCTGGCCAAGGCGACGACGGACATAACCGCAGTAGCCACCCTGCAGGAGCGGCCCTGGGCTAGTGCGACGGATGTTCCGGTCGAGGTTTCCGTGCGCGACGAAGGCGGCACGGAAGTCGTTCACGCGACCATTACCATGTACGTGTCCGCCGGCAAGACGAAGCCCACTAACGACACCTGATCGTTCAGCAAGCCCGGCTCCCGGATGACGCGTTTGATGATACTGCGCGTGGGCGGATGAAACGGCGGCAGGCCGCTGCCGATTCTGGACACCCGTCATGGGGGCCTGGATGACAGGGTGTCACGGACCGGGGCAGCCTCCAGCCTCCATCCGTCATCTGCGCCAACCCGGCGAGACACGGTCGGTCAATAAGGAAGATTCCGCGGCACGCGGCGCCGTCCGGGCAGGGACAATTCGCACATATAAACCTGTGAAGCCTGTCAAGGATTCGCCACTGGGTCGGGAGTAATATGATCCATGCCGAGGACTCAGATGACCACTCAGTCGATATCGAAAACACGCGCTGACTGGGACCGCTACGAGGTCTGCCGCCGGTTGCTGCGCTCACACCCGATCCGTATCTCCAGCCCGGCCGTCAGCACCGGCTGCATGGAACCCCGCAACGCCAAGGCATTCTGGACCAGCGTCGCGGAATATCCGGATCCGCTTCAGGATGTGCTGTTCGTGATCGCCCATGCACACGGCTTCGAAGCTTCGCTTGCGGCACTCGATCGGGCGATACGGGAGGACATCGCGGCGCGCCGTAGACCCGCCACCGTCATCCGCCATCCGGCGCTGTCGCGGGCCGAGACAGGGGCGCCGACACCTGACCCACGGATCACTCGCGCGGCTTCCTGAAGAAGGGACGGATCTTGCCGGTGCCCCTGGCAATCTCAAAGTGGCGCGACGCTCGCTCCCGGTCGGGGTCGGGGACGCTGGCAATCGACCTCAAGCGAGCCTGGTACTCCATCGGCAGACCGTGGATTCGTGCGCCACTACTTACGATCGCGACGTACCAGTCGTAGGGCAGCAGCGCCTCGTCGATCCAGTCGGCGTCGGCGACGAACGTGTAGGCTTCCCGGGCCTCGCCCGCCAAGCTCACGCTCAGATCCACCCCGTGATATCCGCTGCCGGCACCCTCGGCTTCATCGAGGTGTCTGCGTTCACGGACGTGCACCTCGTATAGCACCCCATGGATGACATCGCCGGCACGTCCTGTGTAGAACGCATCGCACTTTCCCGAGACGTGGCCATGGGTATCCGAACGCTTGTGGAACCGCAGGCTGTGTCTGGCGATAGACGCGGTGCCAAGTGCACGGCAGCTCGGTGTTCTGAGCCCCAGACGCAATGGATGCATGTTGGAGCCGTAGGCGAAATAGCGGAACAAACGCCCCATACTGGCGAAACAGTCTCAGACTGCGAAACGGAATCGATCGATATTGACTGGCACCACCTTGGCCGACTCGACTGTCTGGCTGACCCGATAGACGATGTACTTGCCGGCATCGCCCACGGCAAAGCCAACGATGAAGTGCAGGGAACCCCGCACATCGGATCCCTGGGGGTTGGTTTCTGCATCACACTTGACGAAGTACGGCGGATATCCGCCGCCGGTCGGAAATGCGCCTTTCGCCTCCAGCCCACCGAGGAACGCCTCCACCTGATCCCGGACTCGTGCCCTCAGGGATTCGCCCGGGACCTCGAATACCACCCAGCGCGTGCCGTGCCTCAATGCCTCCTCGATCATCAGCGCGAGTCGCCGCACCCGCACGGAGCGGAAGGTCGGCACGACCACGTCTACGCCCGCCAGGGTCTTCTCTCCGGTCAGCGCATAGCGACCTCCTGCTGCCCGCCGGAAAACATTGATACCCAACGAAATCAGACGCTCCGCATCCGGGTCGCCAATGTCATCCACAGGTCGGGTCGCACCGCGCAGCAGTCGGGGCGCTTTCGCCCACGGTGTCCAGGCATCGGCACCGCGATCCGCTCTGGCCAATAGTCCGGCCATTGCGCCGCAGGCGGCGCGAGCTTGGTCGGAAGAACGATCGGCGCCACCGACCAGCCGCGGGAAGGCGACGATGGCATTTTCGCTGTTAAGGTTGAGGTACTTAAGATGGCGCACCATATCGTCGGCCGACCGGCAGTCGGACGGCGGATCCATCAACAACAGGGCCCTGCGTTTGCGGCACAACCTCACCGCAGCCAACAGAGCCGCCGGCCCGATATCTGTCGTCGGTGACGGAGGCGGGAGGCACAACATGTGGAACGCGGGGACCTTCTGCAACGCGAACATCCCTCTCATCTCGGTCGCCGAGCCGATGATGTCGTAGTCGGTCAGCGGCTGACCGTCTTCGCCACGGAGACCTGTGGTCACCCAGGCCACCGGCGAGCCCACCCCGGGGCCGACCGTCCTGTCAGGTCGCTGATCCGGTATCGCTCCGCGTACCCGCATGAGCCTGGACTCAAGCACCGCGTCGCCCACATAGCGACTCGACGAAGGGTCGACCGAGACGCGCGCATAGATCTCCTGGTCGGAAACACGCTCGGACTCCGGACCGGGGACGCGCTGGATGACGAGGTTGAAACTCAGGTCCTCGCGCGCATCGATGTTGTCGTAATCGACCGATGCCCGCAGCCATTCCTGGCCGCCTGGATTGACCGCTTCGAGCACCAGTTTGGAGTCGCCGGCCGCCAGCCGGAGTTCCGCACGGCGGCCGCCGTTGATGACCCGGACGACGACGGCGCATTGTCCGCCATTCTCGAAATAATCATGCAGGCACGGCCCCATGGTCGCGCCGTCCCACGGTCCGCCGAATATCCGGTGGAATTCGTCGATGCTTTCGATCAGGACCGGTTCGTCGACCGGGCCGCGGACCGTGCGACCGACAAAAGCAGCCACGCTGACCATCTGCGATGCGATGGATTGTTCGCCGCGGGGAGCTTCTTCGACGAATATGCCGGGAGTCAGCCTTTCGGGCACCGGGGGCTCCATCCTGAGGTTCGCGAGAAATTAACATAAACCGACCGGATTCGTGCAATGGTAGTTTTCAGAGCTCGCCCGGAACGGCTGGTGGGCGGATAATCAGGCGTACGAAGAAGGGAGAAATACGATGGGTCCCGCCGGCACTGGCCGTCACAAGTTGATCCCTGACGGGGAAGGTTTCCGGCGCGCTTTGCGCTGGCTGTCGGATGAGCGCCGGCATGACCCCGACGCCGTGGAGGAGGCGGCGGTGCGATTCAATCTCTCGCCGGTGGAGGAAGAGTTCTTGTTGGCCGAGGCCCGACGCCTGCACGAGGAGACGCGGTGACTGACGAAAAGCTCAGGCCGCGCGAGGCCGGGCGGAGCCTTGTTCAGCGCGGCACACAGGGCGAGACGGTTTGCAGACCGATGATAGAGGACGAGTTTCTCAGCTCTGAGGGTGTCCACATCCTCGAATCGTGGAACGTCAGCGAAGACCCGCAGCTATCCATCGCCCGGGCACGACTCGGTCCAGGGCAGGCCAGCCAACCGCACCGGCTTCGGCATACCGCCGAGCGCTATGTGATCGTCAGCGGAACCGGCGAACTACAGATCGGATCCCTGCCGCCCACACTGGCCCATGCCGGTGACGTCGTCTATATCCCGCCCGGTGTGCGGCAATCGATCGTCAACACTGGCGCGGTCGATCTGGTTTTCTACTGCCTTTGCTCGCCGCGATTCGATGCGGCCGACTATGAAGCGCTCCCGGGCACATCGACCGAACCGCTCGCGTGAGCGTCATGCAGGGGAATCCCAACTGGCGGCTCGGATTGCTATTCGCCTCGACCACGGCCGTCGCCTGGGGATGCCTGCCAATCGCGCTCAAGACCGTGCTCAGATACATGGATCCATACACCATCACCTGGTACCGCTTCCTGGTGTCCGCGATCGTCGCGGCAGTCGTGCTCCGGGCCACAGGCGGCCTGCCGCGGCTCGGGCAGTTGGGAGCGCGCTCCCGTGGCATTCTCCTGGTGGCGGTCCTCGGGCTGATCGCTAACTACCTGCTCTACCTCATCGGCCTCTCTTTCGCCTCACCGGGTTCCACCCAGGTGCTGATCCAGCTGGCGCCCATGTTTCTGCTGGTCGGCGGCCTGGTTATCTTCAGGGAGTCTTTCAGCACCATTCAGTGGCTTGGCCTGGCCACCCTTCTCGGTGGCCTGGCACTGTTCTTCCATGACCGTTTCCCGGCGATGGTCGACCTGGATGCCGATCTGGGCAAAGGCGTGTTTCTGATCGTCCTGGCTTCGCTGGTATGGGCGATCTATGCCATCGCCCAGAAGATCCTCCAGTCCGAGATTTCACCGCAGGGCATTCTGCTGGTGATCTACGTTTCGGCCAGCATTACGCTGCTGCCCACGGCCGAACCGGCAGTTGTGGTTTCACTGACACCATGGGCACTCGTGCTGCTGGCTTTCTGCAGCCTGAATACCCTGGTGGCCTATGGTGCCTTTGCCGAGGCACTCAGGCACTGGGAGGCATCCCGGGTCAGTGCGGTGCTCGCCGTGACCCCGCTCCTGACGCTCGGTTTTGGTGTGTTGCTGGCGTCCCTGCCGACTGGATACGTCAATAAGGACCCCACGGATCCGACCAGCCTCGCCGGCGCCGTACTGGTCGTCGTCGGCTCTGCCGTCACCGCACTGGGCGGCATGCGTCGGCCACCCGCGACCGACTAGAATGCATGGCAGACTGCTCGCTGGCTGGAACCGCCCTCCCCGCATGAGTGAAACACCGACTCTGCCGCTGTTTGAACGTATCCCGGAACTGCGTGATCGCACCGGGCACATCTCATTGGCATTGCTGCCGACGCCACTCGAATGTCACCGTGGCGATGAACTCGGACTGCGCTGCCGTCACCTGATGATCAAACGTGACGACCTCAGCGGGGCGCCCTACGGGGGCAATAAAGTCCGCAAGCTCGAATTCCTGCTGGGCGATGCCAGGAAGAGCGGGGCTGCCGGAGTGCTGACATTCGGGGTGGCCGGCTCGAACCATGCCCTCGCAACCAGTGTCTATGCGCGTGCATCCGGACTGCGAAGCCACTCGCTGCTAACCCGCCAATCGAATGCCGCCTACGTACGCAGAAACCTGCTGGCGGGACTGCACTCGGGCGCCCATCTGCATGCCTGCGATTCAGAGGAGTCGGCAAGACGTCTCGCCGCCGGCATAGTGGAGTCCGCGGCACATGATGGTGAGATGCTGACCGCCATCCCCGGCGGCGGATCATCCCCGCTGGGCTGCCTGGGTTTCGTCAATGCCGGACTCGAGTTGGCCGAGCAGATCAGGACCGGATCCATGCCTGTCCCCGACACGATCTACATCGCGCTTGGCACGGTCGGCACGGCAGCAGGCCTGATGGTGGGCCTGCGCCTGGCTGGGCTGGATACCCGCATCGTGGCGGTCCGTGTCGTCCGCGAGGACATCGCCACACCATCGCGTTTCCGCAGGCTGGCCGCCGGTGTGAGCGAATTTATCGGCGGGCCGGCCGGCGCCGGCGTCGAACTGCCCGAGATCCGCCATGAATTCCTCGGCGCCGGGTATGCACGCTTCACACCGGCCGGTGTCGCGGCGATGGAATCAGCCAGGCAGCTTGCCGGCCTCAAGCTGGAGGGCACCTACACCGGCAAGAGCTTCGCTGCGATGTTGTCCGACATGACCCGGGGGCGCCTCGAAAACCACAACGTGCTGTTCTGGAATACCTACAACTCACGGCCGCTGGCCAGCGAGGCGATGGCACTGGACTACCACCGGCTGCCCGAGCCATTTCACTACTACTTCGAAAGCCCGCTTCAGGAGCTCGATCCGGAGGCCTGAGGCCAGGCTAGAGGACCTGGAAGGTATCCAGGCCGCGGACGAACAGCTCGTATCTCGTCTCGATCGCTTCCCTGACAGCGAATGCGGGGGCGCCCGTCAGGATAGCGTCCGGGCGACCGACCCAGCCGATGCCGTCGAGCATCCCCATGCTGAGAAAGAAGCCGAGCTCGCGGGCGCGATACCCCTTCAACCGCCTGCCGCGCGCCAGTCTCGCTATGTTCTCGGCGACGTGCCGGCCTTTTCTGACCGCCGCCTGGGCGCTCGCGGAGTTCAGACCTGGCCCGTCGTAAACGCTGCAGTCACCGGCAACGAATACCGTGTCGAGCAGTTCACCATCAATGACCACCTGGCCGCTGTCGGCGGCCAGGTGCCGTGTCGGATTGCCGACCTGACCTGTCAACACGAGCGTGATCCGCGACGCAAGCTCGCGGGGCTTGCCGCCGCCGGACTCCAGCTGCAGTCGATGGCCGCGGGCGGATACCAGTCTGTACCCGCGCAAATACCCGATCCCCGCTTCCTTCATCCTCGCGCACAGGTAGTCGTGGAACTGCGCCGGCTGCCGGGGTAGCAGGCGGGATCCGGGATCCACCAGAGACAGACGCGTTGGCGCGCCCTGCCGGCGCAGTGCGTCGCTGAGCTCGAACAGATATTGCAGACCGGTCGCGCCGCCGCCGACAACAGTGACCCGATCCTTGCTCCCGCCCGCCTCGAGCTCAATCCGTCGTACCAGCCCGCCGCCGGCAGTGCGCCGCAGATCGGACAGGCCGACACAACCGGGCTGACGAGGCCTCGGCCTCGGCTTCAGTCCGACGGCGACAACGAGCACATCGAATCCCTCGTCGAGGTCGCGGGCACACAGACGGCCGCAAGCGGCAGCCTGGCGCAGTGCGTTCGCGCCCAGGGAAGGCCTGGCGCTGACGTGTCGGAATCCGTAACGGGCCGCCAGCTTTTCGAAAGGTACCCGCAGCTCTCTAGCGGGACGACGCAGGCCTTCCTGCAGGCGGGTCAGCTTGACGTGATGCCTGGCGGGATCGACGAGCACCCGTTGTGTATCCGGCAACCGCTCCGCGAGCGCCATCAGGCAACTCAGTCCAGCGTAGCCACCGCCGACGACGACGATCCTCATGGCCTCGACCTGAGGATGGCCGGACGGTGAGAGATGACGATGGCGACAAGGATGATGGCCAGCGCAACAAGGGAGTGCATTGCCAGGCGCTCTCCCAGGAATGCGGCGCCGGCAATGACTGCGTAAACCGGTATGAGGTAGTTGATTAACGACAAGAACGTGGGTCCGGCGCTCGCGACGACACCATAGTAGACCACGGTCGCGAGACCGGTGGAAAACAGGCCCAGGCTTGCCAACGCGATCGCAGGGCCGGCCGGCACTCCGCTGGGTGCCGGCTCTCCGTACAGGAGCATGATCGTGGTCGCGAGTGCCGCCGAGACGAGCAAGACGGAGGCGGCGGTGAGCTGCGGTGGCATGGCGGGCCCGCGCCGGGCGACGATCAGGTTGAGGCCGTAGCAGATAGCGCCGGCCAGTACCGAGAGCTGGGCGAGGAGTTGCGCCGCGTTACCCCCGGCACTGCCGATGGCGGCGGGCCCGGTAAGTACAACGATACCGGCGAAACCGAGGATGAATCCCAGCACCTTGGGAGCGTTCATCCGTTCACCGGGAATCAGGAAGTGCGCCAATACCAGGACGACCAGGGGCATCACCGCCATCAGGATGCCGGTCAGGCCGGACGGGATCGCCTGCTGCCCCCATGAAATCAGGAAAAAGGGCAGGACGTTGCCCAGTACCGCCATGGTGGCGATATAAGTCCAGGCGCTGACGCCGCGCGGCATCTGCTGGCGACTGGCCAGGATCATCACGATCAGCACGGATGCGCCGATCCACAACCGGCCCGCGACCACCTGCAGCGGCGTGAAAGCCTGCAGCGCGACATCCGTCAGCGCAAATGCAGAACCCCACAACAGAACCAGAAGCGATAGCAAGAACCAGTCTCGCAATCGGCGACGATGCCCGTGCCCGGATCCGGCTCTGGTCACGTTCCCCGCCGCCGTCCCGTGGTGCCAGCGGCTTTCGGGGCAGGCGCGACCGACTCCGATTTGCGGGCTCGCTCGAGACGCGAGCGGTGCTCTGCCGCTGCCTCGTCATTCTCCTGACGTTTTCGCTGGATCTCCTCGAGCATTAGCCTCAGCCACGCGTTCATGGTGCTCGTTCCTGGCGCTGCATGATCAGATCCCACAGCCCCTGGTTGCGAGCCATCACGCGGTCCCTGTCCTCGGGCAGCAGGAATCCATCCCTGACAAGCTGATCGGCGGCATCCCTGACCGCCTCGGTAAAAACAGCTCGATTTGCATACAGCGCTTCGACAGAGGGCCTCGGGTCGCGTCTCTGCGCTGCTGCCGCCGAGGTCCTGGGGAGCGGCAACAGCTGACCGGTGAAATCTCTCATCTCCCCTGCCACGGGGAGTCCCTCGCGCAGGGACCACGGTGTGTACGTGGCCAACGGCACACGAATCTCTACGTTGCGGACACCGCCGGTTTCGTTGCCCAGGCCATCGACCTGCGGCACCAGCGTCTGGAAAGGCGGGCCCAGCCAGGGCGGCTGCTTGCCCACGATGCCTGTGCCCCACTGCGGCCCGTAATCGGCACGGTAGGCGAGATGCGGGCGTGCCGGCAGCGTGACGCCGGGGATGTCGGGAAATGCCAGCCGCTCGGACCGCACCAGCGAACCGGTCTCGATACTCGGGTAGCGACTTGCGGGTGGCGCCACATCATCCCGCACCCACTCGACCAGCCTGCTGAGCAACGCCCGCAGGTTGACCAGAAAGTCGAGTGGATTGCCGCGCCAGCCATCCGCCGCAAGGAGTCTGTGGTCCTGATCGGGCGACCGGCGGCTGACGTAGTGTTGGCCGCTCGCCAGGTGATAGATGCGTTCACCAGGGGCCGGAGCGACATCACGGTCGCCGGAAGGCGTGCTATGGATCAGTGACGCCGCCCTGCCCCAATACTCATAACCGGTATTGGTGACCATGACCTTTGGCCGGTAGGCGGACGCCAAACGATCCAGCAGTCCCTCATCGCGGCCGGTCACGGCATCGCGGGATGGCTGGCTGGTGAACGGGTAAAGATCCGTGGGATAGAAGAAGGCCGAGAAACGATGGGCGTCGCGGGACGGCTGGCCGAAGCGATGATTGAAACTGCCCCGGCCGGCGCCGGCGGTATGGATCAGCATGCCATCGAAAACCTTGCGGTCGCTCTCGTCCCGATTGAATCCCTGGTAGAGAAAGTGCCGCAGGAACCGGCCGGTCTGGGAGACACCGAAAGCGATTCCGTGAGAGACCGCGAACGGCGACGAGCCGTCATACAGTGCGTAGGACATCATGTCCCGCACCGCCGCCAGCCCGAGCCCGACGAGGGCCGGGTCCCTGGAGACGTAAACGAGTTCGTAGATCCGGCCGGTCCTGAAGCCGCCTTCCATCGCAATGTTCGTGAGGCCCGGCCCGGCCGCGGCGCCCTCGCCGGCTGCGAACCGCCAGAGCTGCCTCGGGACGACCTGGCGTGTCGCGTCCCTGCCCGAGCGCTCGTAAAGAACATTGCGATCGTCATCCGGGTCCGCCACCGGATAGGGCGTATGCCCCTTGTGTCCGAGGTCAAGATGCGTAGCCGGCCGATCCACGACCCAGTCGCTGCGGACCAGGCCGGTGATCGCCTGGTCACCTTCCATCGCCACGGGCACGTGAAGGCGCAGCCGATCGGCCGCCCCGGAAACGTCGAATTGCCATCCCACCCAGATAAGGGTGAGGCCCATCCGCATCAGCAGGCCGTCGCCGAAGTCCTCAGCGGCCATCGGCTCGGTGGAAAACGCTGCGGCGTTGAAATACCCGAGCGCCGCCTTTCCGCCGCGGTTACTGACTTCGAGCAGCCCCACGCCTGCAGCCCGCGCGGTATCCGTCGGCTTGAGCACCATGAAATTGGCCGTAGCCTCGACCCCGCCGGACTCGCCCCGCGGCGCGAGCGTGATGTCGGTAATTGCGGAGTTGGCGGAGTCGTCCGGATCAACCGAAAACCGGACGGTGCCGCGCAAGCGCTCATAGGCGCCGCGCTCGCCGAAGTGAGCCCCGCCAGCCACCACCAGGCGCTCGTCAATCTGCAGATCCAGGACCCGCGCCTGGACGCTGGTGGCAAGACATGCCAGCAGCCCGCCCGCGACCAGGGACAGGCGTGTGGGTCTTCTCATGAGCATGACGGCATTCCCCCGGCATCATTGACGGATCCCGGGATGCACCCGGTCGCCGGATGATTGTACCGGCCGCCACCGATATTCATCTCCGGTCGATCCGCGACGACAACCATGACGCCAGCAACATTCCGGTGACGAAGCCGCCGAGGTGCGCCCGGAACGCGACCCCGCCTTGCCCGGATGTCGCCAGCAGCGAACTGGCAAGCTGGAGCAAAAACCATAACGCGAGAACGGTGATGGCCCTCATCCGCAGCATGCGTAACGGCGGTCCGAGGGGCAGCGCGACCACTACCCGGGTATGAGGGAACAGGATCAGGTATGCCCCCAGGACCCCTGAGATAGCCCCGCTCGCGCCGACCATCGGAATCCGCGATGCAGGGTCGGGCAGGATCTGGGCTGCAGCTGCGCCGATGCCGCACAGCAGATAGAAAAGGATGAATGAACCGCGGCCCAGCCTGTCTTCGACGTTATCCGAGAAGACCCACAGATAGAGCATGTTTCCCGCCAGGTGCAGGAATCCCCCATGCAGGAACATCGACGTCACCACTGTCAGATAGGCGGGCAGGACCGACAACTCGGCGGGCAGGACCGCCTGGTTCGTCAACACCGCCGGAATCAGGCCGAAGCTGTAGAAGACCGACTGGAAACCACCCTCCCCGGACCCGAACTGGATCGCGAATACCAGTCCGCACAGCGCCATGATCGAATAGGTAATGACCGGGGTCCGACTGACCGGGTTGACGTCCCGTAGCGGGATCACGTGCCTTTCCGCCAGGGCGGGCTCGGGCTGGCGGCCTCAGGTATGGCGTCGCGTACTCGATCTGCCAGCGCGCGCAGGCAGACTTCGTCCCGGGACAAGGGCCCGGCGCCGAACACGCCACTGTCCATGCCCGCCTGGACCCGTTCGATGAGATCCCGGTCCTCGGCGTTGACGACACGGTTGATGCGCCAGTTCAGATAACGGGCCAGGCGCATCTCCCGACGATCGTCCGCATGACCGTAGGGGATCTCACGGATGAGTGTCTGGCCCGGGCCGACCGGGATCATCTGCATGAAGTCGATCTGGTCTGGGTAGATGTCGAAAGCCAGGTTGGGCCACAGGAGGAAGTAGTTCCAGCGCCGACTCAGCTCGCCGGGCAGGTAGTCACTCTGCGGCAATACCCGGCAGTAAGCCCGGCAGGACCAGGGCCCGGCGCTTCGCTGGTCCACTTCGGCAGTCATATGCATTACGTCCCGCTGCGCTTCCAGCCGATAACTGTCACCGGTCAGGGCCGTCAGACCACGGTGAGCTAGCCGGATGTGCAGCCCGTCCGAGTAGTTGTCGACGACCGTCTTCCAGTTCACCGGACGAGGCCTCTCGGTCACCCGTCCCAGTGCTCGCATCTGCGGAAATCGATAGGCCGCCAGGAGTTCTTGCCAGGGCGCCATCATCTCGGCGACGCTCGGCCCCCCAGCGCGGCAACGGACGAAAATGAAGCCCTCCCAGATCTCGAGTTCGGGAGACCGCAGTGACCAGTCCGCCGCGTCCAGGTCACCATAGCTGTCCCTGGAAGGCACACCGCAGAGCCGGCCCTCCAGGTCGTAACTCCAGCCATGGTAAGGACAGACGACCCGGTCCCTCTCGCATCGCCCTTTTCCATGAGCATCGCCGTCGAGCAGCCTGGCGGCCCGGTGACGGCAGACATTGTAGAAGGACCGCAGTCGTCCGTCGCCGCCACGGATGACAAAGATCGGGCGGCCGACAAAGTCCAGGCGCTGGAAATCCCCTTTGTTGGGCAGGTCGCTCTCATGGCAAACCACCTGCCACGACGGCAGCAGAATCTCGTCGACTTCCCGTTGATAGAACCTTCTGTCCCGATAGACCCAGTCGGGCAGTCCGAGCCGGACATCGTCATCCATAGTCATGGTGCGCTGCCGGTCATGCCGGGAGACATCGCCATGCGTCAGGGACGGCGCGCGGATCCGGATAGCGACAAACAGATTTCAATTTCGTTGACCGTAGACCTTTTTGGCGAGCGTCATGGCCTGTTCGTTCTCCGCACGGATAGCGTCATCGATACGATCTGCCAGGTCGGTGCCTAGTTCGTCCAGCGCCTCTGCCACATGGCTCAGCACGATCAGATCCTGCTGCAAGCCGAGATGCTCCGTGAGCCGGTGAACCGTCTCCATGTGCTGGTCCGGCGCTGCCCCCTGCAGGAGATATCTTCCCTGGTAGAGCTCGCGTTTCGCGGCTTTCCTGAGGTCATGGAAGCACTCCGGTGATGCAGAATCACTTAGCTTTCTGTAGCGTTTCCTGCCGATGGCCCGAGTCTTCTCGAGCGCCTCGCAGATCGACTGGTCCCTGGCCTTTCCCCGGTGGACCCCGAGCAGGATCAATTCAAGTCCCTCCAGGTCGGAGGCGATCGCCTCCCTCGCGGCGGAGCCGGGCGTGTCCGTCTCATGCAGTTCGTGGCGCCGTATATCGAGCTTCGTCACCAGGCCGTCAGGCGCTTCCTCGGGTGGCGGGTAGAGGCGGGCAAGAGTCTGCAGACAGACATCGGTATCTCGCAGTTCGGACAGCAACCGTCCGACGTCCCGGCACAACGCCGCCGCCCCTCCCGGAACCTCCGCGCCGGCATCTTCCAGCAGCCGCAGACCGGCACGGATCTTCTTCAGGGTCTTCCTGGCCGTGTGTACCGCCGTTTCCTCCAGGTGCGGGTGGCCACAGAGCGCTTCGCGGGCGATCTGCAGATGGCGAGCGATCTCGGACGAGATCGAGGCGGACATTCGGTGACCGGATGGTCCGGATTGCGACACGTCAGGGCACATGGTCGGCCTATCCTCCGCAGGGGCGGCCGAGTTTGCAATACCGGAGCCTAGCGAGCGACGGAATATCGCCACAGTTGCGAGCGGCGTGTGTCCATCAGACAGACGGTGTCAGGTGCACAATCGACCAGCGTGAGATCCGCCATCGGAAGGTCCAGAACCCGGGTCCAGCTCAGACCATCGTCCGCGCTGCGCAGCACCGAAGTCGTCGCCGCACTGATCGCCAGCCACCACTCGGAAGCGATCAGCGGCTGGCGCCGAAGCGTCACAATGCGGGCCGGCCTCAGGTCCGGCCCGGCGATCGGCTGCCAGCTGATTCCCCCATCGTGGCTGGCCTGCAGGACGGGCCATGCGGCGTCACCAGCAATTCGCAGCTGGGTCATCCCGGCATGCCGATCGGATTGCATACAGTGAACCGGGACCGCATCCGCAGCCAATGCCGTCAGCTCGCCGCCCCGACACGGGGACGTCTCCATGCCCTCACCATCCGTCCACGTAGTGCCGCCGTCGACACTCTTCAGCAGACCCCCGTCCGCTGCAAGCACCCACATCGAGCCTGGCCGCAGTGGGTCGGCTGCAAAGCTGCGGACACCGGATGCCAGGGTCACCGGCGCGGAAGCGGCCTGCCGACTGATCCGCTGAAGTGTCCCGGCGGAATCTCCCCAAAGGATCAGCAGGGAATCCGGCACCAGCGGGTCCCGCTGCAGGTCCACCACGGCCGCCGATGAGGCTTTTCCGACGGTTTCACTGTCTATCCGGATGGTCACCACCCCGGTGTTCGACTCCAGGCGGCCATCACTGGCGCGGAAAGAGAAACTGTCGGTGCCCGCGTCCCGCGGGGCGTAGGTGAACTGGCCAGTGCTGAAGTCCACATTCTGCAGGCTGCCCAGTTGCGGCACGGCGGTGATCTGATAAGTCAGATCGTCTCCGTCCGGGTCAGTCGCCTGCATGAATCCAACCACCGAGTTGCTCACGCTGGTCGTGTAGAACCCGTCAGACGCGATCGGCCTGCCATTCGAAGACCCCAGGTTGCCGGGATCGCTGCTGCAGCTGACAAAGGCATCGCCGCTGAGCAGCACCCAGCCCAGGATGATGAGCCCAATGCGGTGTAATCTGCGCGTCACGATTCCGGTTCAGATCAATATTTCGGCGGCGACTCTAGCATGAGCGCCAGCCCGTATGTGGATCGGACCGTCCGCGAATGGCCAGCTGGAGCCTGCGATGTGCGCACGCGTTCGCACCAACTGATCGGACAGCTCCGATCGCCAAAGGTGTCGCCCGGCTTGGCGGCAGGGGGCATCATCCAGGCGGCCGAACAGGGGAGACTGGTCCCACAATGGAGGAATCGCCGGCCGGCGTGCTAGTGGACCGGCCCCCACTGCAGTACTTCGACGTCATCCGTTTCCACGTCGAGATTCTTGGCCAGCAGGACGGCAAGCTCGCGAGGACCGATCTCTTTGTTGTTGCGTCTTCGCATCTCGATTACGCCGCAATACTGGGTCACCGCCTCCTGGTGGGCGTCATGAACGAAGAAGCTGGCGTAGTACGGCTTGCTCATGGTTCCCGAGATTGCGTCATACTCTGCGCTACGGCTGCGAACCACATCACAGTTCAAGGTCACGGTCAGCGCCCTTGGATACGGGGCACACGCCGCCTAGAATTCATTGTTGCCGCATGGCCGCCCATGGAAGAAACGATGCTCAAACAATCCCGTATCGCTCGTTGTGTCGTAGCGCTGATCGCCCTTCTCGGTTGCGTTCCGGCCCTCGCGGACGGCGTATTGCAGTTCGGTGAAATCCGGCTTGCTGTAGACGAGGGGAACACCGCGTATGTGACAGTGATCCGCAGCGGAAGCGCCAATGAGGCGGTCTCCGCGATCCTCGGTGTCGGTGTTGGCGGCACGGCCATCCTGGGCACCGACTTCGAAATCGACCTGCCGTTGGGAGTGGTGCAGATCGAAGCCGGCGACCTGTTCGCCAACGTGGCCGTCATTGCCTTCGACGACGGCGACAGGGAAGGCACCGAGTTCGCTACCTTGTCCCTGAGCTCGCCATCCGGCGCCACGCTTGGAGAAGCCACAGCACTGACGCTGGACATTATCGATGCGCAACAGGCGCCGGTGGTACTGAAATACAGTGGCGACGAGATCCGTCGCGTGTCGGAAGGCAACGATCTGCCAGTCGACGTCGTGCGCGATGGTGAAGGCGGAGAAGCCTCGATCGTGGTGTCCGGACAGCCCGGCTCCGCCACGCTCGGAGTGGACTACAGCGACGTGACCCAGACGCTGGAGTTCGGCGACACCGAGGGCAGCAAAGACTTCTCGCTCATGACCATCGAGGACAACGAACTCGAGGGCAACGAGACACTGACTCTTGTCATCGGCGAGGGGGAACCGACCGACCGGGTCGTCGCCGGCGATCGGACCCGGCTGGTCATCATCGAAGACAACGAGCCGGCGCAGCCGGGAGAATTCACCCTCGAGGTACTCGGCGACAGCAATGTCCCCGAGTCATCCGACCCGCTGACTTTCCGGGTGACCCGCCGCGACGGTAACAGCGGTCTGGTGACCGTGGACTATGCCACCGCCGACGGTACCACCAGCGATGCAGCGATCGCCGGAGAACATTACGTGGCCGTCACCGACCGGCTGCGATTCGAGGACGGAGACACGGTAGCCGAATTCCAGGTCGAACTGATCGACGATGATGACAAAGGCCCGGCTACCCGGTTCTTCTTTGTCTATATCGTCAATCCCACACTGCTGTCTTCGGTCGATCCGGAGAATTCTGTCGTCAGAATCGGAAGACAGGAAGACGACGGAGTCAGTGACGACGACGATGACTGCCCCTTCCTGTGCAATGATCTGTGCTTCATCGC